>Ga0182030_10014382_pt1 | contig 15630 bp, 13 predicted proteins | sample 812S3MmetaG_FD_121299 | JGI IMG/M metagenome (GOLD analysis project Ga0182030, IMG submission 121299) | Permafrost microbial communities from Stordalen Mire, Sweden - 812S3M metaG (Illumina Assembly) | ecosystem: Environmental > Terrestrial > Soil > Wetlands > Permafrost | place: Sweden...
CTCAGCCCATAGCCGCTGTAATCAAAGGCGTAGACCTCAAAACCGGCAGCGCGATATTGCTCCAGAAAATCGCGCATCATGCCAAGGTCCTCGGCGTTGCCATGCGCGTACAGGATCACCTGCGGCGCGGCGGCATGGGTGAGCGCCAGCACCGCGATGCGATGGCCGTCCGGCGCAGTGATGCGGAAAATGCCACGGCCTTCCTTGTATGTCGGCGTCGGCGGGCGGAAGGCAATGTGATCCGAGAAAAACCAGCCGAAAATAAAAAGCCCGATGTAAACCTCGAGCAGCAGCCGAAGCAACCGGCGCGGCAGGTTGCGCCACGAAAGGTCGCCGTAGACCCATTTCTTCCAGCGCGCCCTGCCTGACTGGTTTTGCAAACTGTTTTCCACGACGCCAGTCTACAACAAAGCACCAGCGCACAACAATACCGTCGTCATGTGCAGCGTCAAACACCGTCGCTCGCCCATCCACCTCAGGCAATTGCGCGCTTGCCGGGCGGCACGCAAGTGAATACGCTTGTGGCATGCGCAAATCTTCCATCGTCGCGTTTTCGCCGTGCGCCAGTTACGACGCCAGCCTGGCCGTGTCATTGGACAAACTCATCGGCCATTTCAACGGCTGGAACGCGCTGGTCAAGCCGGGACAGAAGGTGCTGGTCAAACCCAACCTGCTGGCCGATGCCGCGCCGGAAAAAGCCGTCACCACGCATCCCGAACTGGTGCGCCAGGTAATCCGCGGACTCAAAAGCGCCGGTGCCAGCGTGCAAGTCGGCGACAGCCCGGCCAGCGCCGTCACGCTCGAGCGCGTCTGGCGCATCACCGGCATCCAGGAAATTTGCGCCGCCGAAAACGTGCCGCTCATCAGCTTCGAGCAGAGTGGCACGAAACCGATCGAACGCGACGGCTTCGCCTTCGCCGTGGCCAACGCCGTCATGGAAGCCGAGCTGATCGTCAACCTGCCGAAAATAAAAAGCCACGGCCTGACCACCATGACGGCCGCGACGAAGAATTTTTACGGCACGATCCCCGGCTACCAAAAGGCGCAATTGCACCAAGCCTATCCGCGTCCCGCCAAATTCTGCCGGCTTTTGCGGGCGATTTACGATGTGATGCCGCCGTCATTCTCCATCGCTGATGGCGTGATCGGCATGGAAGGCGAAGGTCCGTCCAACGGCCATCCGATACCACTCGGCTTTCTTGCCGCTTCGCCAGATGCCATCGCGCTCGACCTCGCGCTCTGCCAGGCGCTCGGCGTGGACGCGCGGCGCGTGCCGTATCTAGTGGATTGCCTGACGCCGGATGAAGACGGAAAAATGTTTGATTTGCGTGGCGACATGCCGGTCGTGAAGCGCTTCCTCGCGCCGGCCGGTGGCGCGCACATGCTGCGATTCATTCCGGAACCGCTTTTCCGACTCGCCGCGCCATTCGCGTGGATTCGCCCGGCATTCAACGAAAATTGCATTTCATGCGGGCGCTGCGTCGCCGCCTGCCCGGCCAAGGCGCTGACTGTGGAAAAAGGCCGACGTCCGGTGCTGTCGCCGCGCCGCTGCATCGCCTGTTGTTGCTGCCACGAAGTCTGCCCCGCGCACGCCATCCGGATGCGCAGCAGTCCCCTGCTCCGCTTGATGGGCGTTTTCCGCGACCTGAAATAAAACATTTTTCATCGCACGCGCTTTTCAAAACCGAACGAGTCGGTTTCGACGCCTCTCCTTCATGCTCTTCGTGACCTTCACGGTGAATTTTCACCACGGTCCCAACTACCCGGTTTCGACGCCTCCGCCGAAAAAGCCCAAATCCAAAAAAAATGATTCCGGCCGGCCTCAAAACCCCAGCGTCGAAAACCGGTAGTTGCTTTCGGTGTCGCGCCGGAAAAATTGGAGGCGTCAGAATCCGGTAGTCGCTGGATTTCATTAGGAAAAACAGATCAAATCCATTGACGCCTGCCGCTCTTTTCCGATACATTTGCGCCTGCTCACGCAACCCAAGTGGTTCGCTTTTGCGATCCGGGTTACGAGAGGAGGTGAGATTCGTGATTCAGATTCGTCTGAAGAAGGGCGAGGATGTCGGTCGTGCGCTGAAGCGCATGAAGAAAATCCTGGACAAGGAAGGCCTGATGAAGCAGCTTCGTGCCAACCGCTATTTCGAAAAGCCCAGCGAAAAAACGCGCCGCAAGTCGGCCCGCGCCCGTGCACGATCCCGCGCACGCCGTACGGCCAACCCGTAATCTCACCCCCACACAAACCGGCTCTTCGGCATCCCCGGAGGGTCGGTTTTGTTTTTTACACCGCCATGGATTTTTTTATCTCCACCAACTGGAACTCCACGCGCCATGCCACCGGCGAGGCGCTGGCGGATGAGTGCCTCGCGCTGGGGTTTGACGGCGTCGAGCTGGGCTACCGCCTGAACGAATTGCTGGCCGAGGGCATCCGCCGCCGCGTGACCGCCGGCATGCTCAAGGTTTCCAGCGTCCACGCCTATTGCCCTGCTCCGCTCGGCGCGCCGAACGGCCACCCGGAGCTTTACCTGCCTGCCTCGCGCGATGCTGACGACCGCGCCATGGCCGTTGTGCTTTTGCAACGCTCGCTGAATTTCGCCGCAGAAGTCGGTGCCCGCGCCATCGTGGTTCATGCCGGCCGCGTGGACGATGTGGAGCCGGATTCCGAAGCCCTGCTTGATTCCGCTGATGATGACGGCATTGACAGCGAACGTTATCAAAAACTTCTCAGCCGCAGCCAAAGCCAGCGTACACGCCGCGTGAAGCGCCATCTGGAATCGCTGCGCCGTTCGCTCGACACGCTGCTGCCGCGCTGCGCCCAGTTGAATGTCGCGCTCTGCCTCGAAAATCTTCCGTCCATCGAAGCCGTGCCAAACGAGGACGAAATGCTCGAGTTGATCGCCGCCTACAACTCGCCGCATTTTGGTTACTGGCACGACATGGGGCACGGCCAAGTCCGCGCCAACCTCGGCTGGATCAAAAGCCATCGCGAAACCGCCGAACGCATGTTGCCGCACACGCGCGGCCTGCACATCCACGACGTGACGCCGCCCGACCGCGACCACCTGCCGCCCGGCTTGGGCGAACTGCCGTTTGCCGACTTCGCCTTCTACGGCCGCGCCAATCTCCTGCGCGTCGTCGAGCCCGCACCCGGCGTCCGCGCCGACGAACTTCGCGACAGCCTCGCCTTTCTGAAACGCACGTGGGCTTGACAAAATACGGGTAGCGGCAGAGAATAATTGCATTCACCATGACTGCCCGCAAACAACTTCTCGTGATCGCGCTTCTCGGCGGAATCCTTGGAATGGCCATTGGCTTTCTGACACTGGCGCGCTGTTTTCCGCCGCACGGGCATGGCGGAACAGTTGCCTCCACAATCTTGGTTGTGCTCTACCGAGCTCTTTGGGCACCGTGGGGACTTCTGACGATTTGGACGCCTGTCCTCGACAACAAGCTCGTATTCGCCATCGTGTTCTTCACCGATGGCGCAACCTGGCTTGCCGCACTCTGGTTTATTGCCAGAAAAATCAAAAATTCTCGCTGATTTTATTTTGCCGTCGCGCCAAAGATGTCGCGATCCGCAGCGACAAGCGCGCGGGCTTCATCGGCGGAAACGCCGCACTCGCTTTCCAGAAATCCGGCCAGATGCGCGGACAGGCGCGTCATGCCAAGCGCGTGCAAACGACCCTCGACACTTTGAATTCTTTCCGCCAGCGCCATGAAGCGCGCAAACGGCGAAGTGCCATCCGCCAGACACAACCGCGCCGACGTGCGCGAAAATCGCCCGCGATTATGCACCAAATCCCAGCAGCGCGCAAAGCGTTGCAGACGGACGATATCATCAAAAGCCAATGCGTCGCTTGCCAGCAGTTCGTACGGCGGATGCGGATTGAAAACCAGCGAGTCAAAACGCGGATCGTGCGCCAGCGGCGTGCCCGGCAGGCGTTTGAGCAGGTTCACCTGCACTTCGGGCGGATTAAACTCGCGCACCAATTTGTCAAAACCCGCCGCAAAACCGGCCAGATTTTCGCCCGGCAAACCGAAGATGAGATCGGCATGCACCGTGGCACGCGCCTCGCGCATCAGAAATTGTAGCGTCTCCAATGCCACGGAAATTTCCGCCGGCCGCCCGATGCGGCGCGCCACTTCGGCATCAAGAGTCTGCACGCCGACTTCGAGATGCAGCACGCCAGGTGGAAACGCGGCCAGCCGCTGGCGCAGTGCCGCGCCCAATTTGCGCGGCATGATTTCAAAATGCAGCGCCAGCCGTTGCGGATAACGCGCTAAAAAGAAATCCAGCACGGCGCAGGCATGCTCTTCCACGGCGTTGAAACTGCGGTCCAGAAAACGAAAAGCCCTCACGCCGCGCGCCAGCAACCGGTCAAACTCCGGCAGCAATTTTTCCAGCGGAACCAATCGCACCGGTGTGCCGCACGACGTGCAATAGACGCAACGAAACGGACAGCCGCGCGAACTCTCGACAAACAACGTGCGGTGCGCGATGTCGTCGTCCGTATAGAGTTCATATGGCAACGCCAGCGCGGACAAATCCTCTGGCGTGGTTTCGATCACGATGGGCGTCGTCGGGCGGATTTCTGATTTCACGGCATTTCCCAATGAATCCTCGCAGATTTTTCGAAACGCGCTTTCTCCTTCGCCGATTATCAAAACATCCGCCAGCCCGTTCCATGCGCCGGTGTCGTCGGTCACGATCTCCGGTCCGCCGAGCACCACGCGCAAATCCGGCGCAATGCGGCGCAGAATGGACAGCGTCTCGCACACGATGGCGCGATTCCAGAGATAGACGGAAAAGCCGACCAGACGCGGACGACGTGCAACGATATCCGCCGCGAGTTGGAACGGCTGGACATCGAGGTCGGTTTCGAGGATGGCGATGCGTCCGGCTGGCACGCCGGCGTTGGCCAGCAAGGTACGCGCCGCAAACGAACAGTGCCCATAACGCGCATTGACCGCGACAATCAGAATGTCCGCTGCTGGCGGCATGGGCATTACTTTCGGGCTTGCAGACGCCACATCCAGCGGTCACGCTCAAAAATCAGTTTCAGCGTGGTCTCGCCGCCGGTGGGATGCTCGTCTGAATCATCGCCGCGAAAACCCGGAAACGTCCAGTACAATGTGCCGTGCTCCACGCGATAGGTATCATGCCCGCGATGGCCACGCAGCCACGAATGCGCCGCCTCGGGCAAATCCACACGTTGCAGCGCGTCGCCCTGCTCGTCCGTGATAATCTCAAACAGATCAAGCAGCCCCGTTTTTTCCGGTCCGCCCGACACCACCCACACCGCGACTTCCGGCTTGCCGTCGTGCTTCAAGTCAGCAAACCAAGCCTGCTTCGGACAGCCGTCGCACGACAGCACCAAGCCATCCACAAAGGAAAGATGCATCGCATTGGTCTGGTCGTACAAGCGCACGTCGTAACTGCCGCCCGTCGCCGGCTCATCCGCGCCAGGCGCAATGCGCACGATCCGGTCGCCGTAACGCAACTCAATGCGACCGGTGCCATTGGTGGCGGGCAGTCCCGGGATTTCACTCGCGATCTTGTCGCAATGCAATGACGCGTGCGTGATGGCGTTGGTCGCCGCCACGGCGGGCATGCGCAGAAAAGCGCCAAGACTTCCCAGAATGCAGGCAAAAAAAACGTTCCGCATGATTTCTCCAATAAAACGCCGCCAGTGTATCCCAACGCCTTGCTGCGGCCAAGCGCGAACCTTCCGTCAGGCAAGCCTCATGAAAACACCCGTGGGGCAATTTGTCATCTTCCAATGCCCTTGCCTTCATGATATCATATTTAATGTATGAGCACTCTGTCCGTGCCAGGCTTTGAAATTCTCGAGACGCTCCGCCAAACGAGCAAAACGATCACGCTAAAGGCGGTTCAAACTTCCTTGGATCGAACCGTGGCGCTGGTTTTTTTGCGCCCGGAATTGTCGTCGGATGCCACCGAGGTCCGCCGTTTTCTGAACACGGCCCGCGTCTGTTCCCACCTGAAATCGCCCAGCCTGCCGCAGATTTACGATATCGCCAGCGACGGCGACCGGCCTTACCTCGTCATGGAACAGGTGGACGGACCTTCCCTTTCCGACCTCGTAAACCAAAAGGGGCCGCTGGCACCCACACAGGCCGTGCGCATCATCCAGTCCATTGCCGAGGCGCTTGAAACGGCGTGGAAAACCAACCGCGTCATCCACCGCAACATCAAGCCCTCCGAAATCCGCATTGACGCCCGCGGCATCTCCAAGCTGGCCGACTTCGGGCGCGCCACCGTGATCACCCTCGAGGGCCTCGCCGCCGATGACGAAGGCACCGGCATGATTGTCGGCACGCCGAACTTTCTTTCCACCGAGCAGGCGCAAGGCCTCGCGCAAATTGATTTTCGCTCCGACATGTACGCGCTTGGTGCCACGCTTTATTTCGCGCTGACCGGCCGCGTTCCATTCCCCGACTCCGATCCAGAAACCGTCGTTCGCAAGCAGATCGAGGAACAGATTCCGCATCCGCGCGCCTTCCGGCCCGACCTGCCCGGCAACATTTGCGGCCTGATCATCCGTCTCATGATGAAACTCCCCGAAGATCGTTACGCCTCCTGGAACGAAGCTCTGGGCGACATGCAGCATGTTCTCCGCAGCCAGCCTTTGCGCCGCCGTGAAGAGCCTTTCCGCGGCATCAGCACCGTCGCCGCCTACGAGAATGAAGCCCCCGCCGTCGAGGCCCCGCGCCTGCGCATGGTTTCCAAAGGCACCGGCACCAGCACGCCCGTAGCCGATGCCTTGGTCGCCTCGGCGGCCAAGGACAAATGCCGCACGCCCGCACCACTGCGCGCCACGCTCTGGCTTTTGCTTGCGCTCTGGTTTGCCGCGCTGGCCAACGACCGCGTCGGCAATCCCATGAAACTGCCGCTGCCTCATCCGCTGCTGCCGCTCAACACATGGGAAGACTGGGTCGTCGGTCTTTTCGCCGAACCACCCGCACCGCCGACACCTGTCAAACCGGTGACGCCGCCGCCCGCCCCAGTTCCAGCCAAGCCGCTTCTGCACGCCATCACCACGCCGCCCGGCGACTTGTCGGTTGCGGCCATGCCCAAGCCCGCGCCAGCGCCTGTCGCGCCGACGCCCGTCGTTACGCCATCCGCCACGCCAGCACCGGCGCCAACGCCCGAGCCTGTCCAGCGCCCGCCGGTCGTTCCCTCGCTGCCGCAGGCATTGCCTTCGGACGTCACCCGCAACCTGGCCAGTGCGCTGGCCTCCGGCAATATCATCGCCGCCCGCAGCGCACTCGCTGGCAAGATCAACGTGGATCCGGACCGGCTCGCCGAGTTCCGCACCGCCGTGGCCGCCATCCCCGACCCGCAAAGCCTCGCGGAAGAAACGCTCATGCGCTCGCGCAATCAGGAAGTCACCATCACCTACATGGGCAAGGACCGCAAAATCATCCCGCACAGCATCGTCAATGGCGACATTTCCGCCGACTATGTTTCCGATGAAGGCAAGCGCCCGGTGACTTTCAAGATGTCCAAATTCACGCCGGATGAAATCGTAAAACTGGTGCCTGCCGATTCCGACAAACCCGCCGTTCAGGCGGCCTATTGCATCGCCCTGCTCACGGCCGGCCGCAAGGACGACGTCGGTCCCCATCGTGTCAAATGCGGTGTCCTCGCCCCGATTTTCGAAGCCGCCATGCAACAGTAAAAAACCTGCGAGGGCGGATGAAAACGAAACTGCCTAGTTTTGACGCCTCCTTTTTTCGCCGCTGAAACTGCCACGCTCTGACGCCTTCATTTTTTATGTCCACATCCTCCTCCATCTCCGGACGCGCCGCTTTTTTGCGTGGGGAAATCTCACGTCACGATCGCCTGTATTACGTCGAGGCGCGACCCGAGATTGGCGACGCCGATTATGACAAGTTGTACCGCGAACTCGAAACCATCGAGCGCGATCATCCCGCACTCCGCACGCCCGAATCGCCCACCCAGCGCGTCGGTGGCGCACCCATCGCATCCTTCACGCCAGTTCGCCACGACCCGCCCATGATGAGCCTCGACAAGACTCATTCGCGCAAAGACCTGCTCGACTTCGACAGCTTTCTCCGCCGCCAGCTCGGTCGCGAAAATCTTGCCTATGTCGTCGAACCCAAGGTGGACGGCGTCGCCTTCAGCCTGCGCTACGAGGACGGCCTGCTCGTGCGCGCCGCCACGCGCGGCAACGGCGAGATCGGCGACGACATCACCGCCAACGTCCGCACCATCCGCGCCATCCCGCTTCACATCGAGCTCGCCGCGCCGGTCGTCGAGGTGCGCGGCGAGGTCTTCATGCCCAAGGACGGCTTTCTGCGCCTCACCACGCAGCAGGAACAAAACGGCGAAACGCCCTTCATGAATCCGCGCAACGCCGCCGCCGGATCATTGAAACTGCTCGACTCGCGCCTCGTCGCCAAGCGCCCGCTCGACGCCATCCTCTATGCCGCCGGTTCGCTCAATGGCGTCGCCTTTGATTCGCACGCCGCGCTGCTGCGTCAGCTCGCTGCGTGGGGTTTCCGCACACCCGATTTCACCTGCTGCCAGGGCATCGAGGCCGTGCTGGCCGCCATCGGCAAACTGGAAGAACGCCGCCACGCCTTTTCGTTCGAGATGGACGGCGCCGTGGTCAAGCTCGACGACCGCACGCTCTACGACAAACTCGGCGCCACCGCCAAAAGTCCCCGCTGGGCGCGCGCCTTCAAGTACGAGCCCGAGCGCGCCGAAACCGTGGTCAACGACATCACCGTCCAGGTCGGCCGCACCGGCGTGCTCACGCCCGTCGCCGAGCTCGAGCCCGTGCGCCTCGCCGGTTCCATCATTGCCCGCGCCACGCTCCACAACGCCGACGAAATCGGCCGCAAGGACATCCGCATTGGCGACCACGTCTGGATCGTCAAGGCTGGCGACGTCATTCCCGCCATCGAGAATGTCATCGCTGAAAAGCGCACCGGCTCCGAGCGCGTCTTCGCCATGCCGTCAAAGTGCCCTGCCTGCGAAGGCGCGGTCGTACAGCAGGCCGACGAAGTCGCGCAGCGATGCACCAATCCCGCCTGCCCTGCGCAATGCGTCGCCCGCCTCGAACACTTCACCGCACGTAATGCCCTTAACATCGAAGGCATCGGCGGCGTGCTGGCCGAACTGCTCGTCGAACGCGGACTGGTGAAAGACCCGCTCGATCTCTTTTCCCTCGCGCCCAACGCACTCGCCAGCCTGCCGATGCGCAAATCCTCCACGGGCAAAGATGTGGTTTTTGGCCAGAAAAACGCCCAAAAAGTCCTCGCCTCCATTGAGAACGCCCGCAGCCTGCCGCTCGACCGCTGGCTCTTCGCCATTGGCATTCCCAACGTCGGTGCCACCATCGCCGAGGCCATGGCCGCGCGCCACGCAAAACTTTCCGATCTCCCCGACTCGCCCATTTTGCGCGATATCGTCCGCCTTGACGCGCTCTACGCCGACGCGCTGATTGTCAACCCGCGCTCCACTTCCAATCCGCCGCGTGACGACGCCGACCGCGCCGCACGCCAGCGCCGGTACGATGAACTCTGCGCCGAAATCACCGCCACCGGCGAGCGACTCGTCCGCGCCCATGCCGCCACGCCAGCCGCCGATGCCACGCGCCCGCTTCGTTTTGCCAGCCCGATCAAGATTGAATCCACCCGCGCGGTGCTCGATTTCTTTGCCACCGACTACGGACGCGAATGGCTGCGCCGACTCGACGATTTAAAAATCCATCCCGCCTCCGCCGCCACACCGGCCTCCGCCGCCACACCGGCCGCGACACAGGACGGACCGCTTGCTGGAAAAGTTTTGGTCATCACCGGCACGCTTTCCCGTCCGCGCAACGACATCGCCGCGCTCATCAAACAGGCTGGCGGCAAAGTCGCCGACGCCGTCACCAAAGCCACCGACTTCCTCGTCGTCGGCGCCGACGCCTCCGGCTCCAAATTCACGAAGGCGTGCGAACTCAACACGCCCCAACTCTCCGAACCCGAACTCCTCGCCCTTCTCCACGCCGCTCCACCGCCACCACCCGCCGCTCCCGCCGCCACACCAAGGCCCACGATCCAAGCCGAGTTGTTTTAAACCTTAATTCGGCCGTCTAGGTCACCACGAAAAACGCCAAAGAACTTGATTTTCTGCACAACGACCCACCAGCCATTGCGGCTGAACCAACAATGGGGTGATGTTGTACGTAACCCCAACCAAAACAAGGAAACCACATGAAGCCTGACCAACCATTTGGATTCACCGTGAAACCCTTGCCCAATGGCCAAGCCGTCACCATGCAAGAAGCCGAGGTCCTCATGCGAAAACAACTAGAGGAACGCGGAGGCAATGACATCGACACACTCTGGTCCCTACATACCGTCTACAAGACTATGGACCGCTACCCGGAAGCCTGCAAATGTTTGGAAAGGATACTGCCTTTGACCGAGGATCTTGAAAAGCGTGCTAAATGCTTCTTGGCAATGGGATGCATTATGGAAAGAATGGAGGACTTTGAGAGCGCAATTACATACTATCGGCAGGCAGACGCAATGGAACCCTGCGATAAGCACAACGCCTATTTCATTAAAAACAACCTCGGATTCTCGCTGAACCAACTCGGGCGGTATGCCGAAGCCATCTCATATCTCAAGGCCGCGATCAACATCGAACCCTGCGCCCCCAACGCCCATAAGAACCTTGCTCTTTCCTACCAAGGTCTGGGCAACTTCGCACTTGCCGCTCGCGGCTTCATCATTGTCACCCATGCCAACGCCACCGACGGTCGATCCGTCGCCCATCTGGAAGAGTTGTTGAAAGCCCATCCGGAACTACTGGTAGATGATCCCGGTCTGGAAGTGGAGTTGACCGATTGCCTCAATGCGGTGGCAATCGCACGCGCCCAGCAACCCGATTACATGGCCGCATGGAAACAACAACGTGCAGACAAAAATCCGTTTGATTTCTCCCCGAAGAATCTCAAGGAACAACTCCCCGAAGCAAGGGTAACGGTCCTCGACGACGACAACATGATTGCCGAGACGCGCCTTGGTGACCATCTGCCCGAATTCCGTGTACGCGTCACACGGTCCGACAAGTATGCTCCGGGTCCCGCACAACACGCGGAGGAGTTCGACAAGGAACTCGGGCAACCGAACGGGTGGTTCGCCGGTTTACCCGATGAGAAGCAGAGAGAATACTTCGCAAAATACCGCCTGCGAGGACACACATCTTTCACGTCTTCCTCTGAGGACGCGGTTATCTGGTTGGCCGGCCTACACAACCAGAAAGGGAGTTCACAAACGAATGCGATGCCTACCCATGCCGCGATAGCCGGAACAGACACTTTTCGCCACGAATATTTCCATTTCGTCCTGGAGATGTTGCGCCGCTCTAAAGCACTGCCAGACGACTATGTACAGGAAATGGCCAGAATCTACCCGCCGCGCAAACCGAGAAACGAGTTATTCGATGAGGAGGCCGCAGCAGAAGCCTACGCCGGACGGATCATCCAACTGCCCCAGATTTCGCAAAACATTCAACACGGGAACAAACCGGCCACGAGAAAAATGGAGTGACAAAGTGAACCCGAAATTCTTCGGCGATTCCTACGACTGTGTGAAGCGCGTATTCTGTACGGAACTTCAGGTTCTCGGATACGAAGTCTACATTGACCCGATGTTTACGGACACATGGGAATCCGATCAGGAGAAGATGTTTTATGCCCTTCTTGGTGGTGTAAAACGTTTTCAAAACATTCCGCCAAACACCGGGAAGACTGCACTCTTTCTTGACCCCGACACCGGCATCAAGGAAACGGGAACAAAAAAACATGTATCACTTGAATGCATTGCAGTCGCTGTTAAAGAGTGGGCCATCGTTTTTGTGTTTGACCAGTCATTCTCCTTCCGTCAGGACCGAAACGAACTAATGCAGGAGAAACTGAAGGGGCTTAACGAACGAAACTGCCACGCTTTCTACTACGATTCTCACGCGCGCTTCTTGTTCGCATCGCACGACCAAACAAAATTGGCCGCCGTGCAGACACATCTCTTCAATTTAGGTTTGCCTCGCCGACGCATCGTGCCTTTACTTTGACGACATTGGTGTCAGGGGCAGCGGGGTCGAAAAGACCATCGGACTGGTCTCGTTTTTACAAGTTGTCGGATTTCCCTTCAAAAACTAGTCTTTGGCGGGTGCCCTACGGCCGTCTGGACCAACGCCATCCCCGCAAAGTGATTTTGTCCGGCGGCGTGCCGGACTTTTGGCCTGCGGCGGCTTGACGCCGCTTTTTCTTGGCACTGGAAGCGCGAGTCGGGAGCCGGCACTTCGTTTCGTGGCGCAGGAAAGCCATGATCGTGGCGAGACTGCCGGTTCTTGACGCCTGCGTTTGCGGCGCAAAACACCGTCCGCCAACTACCGGTTCTTGACGCCTGCGTTTTTTCAAAATTCTGACAACTGCATCTTGAATTCTGAATCCTTCTTTCGAGGCGTCGAAAACGGGTAGTTGGCGACGCGAAAAAAAACGGCGTCGAAACCTGATGGTTCGGAAATCCACGACGTCAGAAACCGGTAGTTGAAAAACGATCGTTTTTGCGAGTACCCGCGGAGGTTTTTCATGCGGGCGCATACTTCCGCTTTGCAGCGCGCGGCAGATTCGGTACAGTAAGTCCCCTTCGGCGGCAACCGGATCACGCTGCCTGAATTGCACGAAAAAGGCATCCATCATGAAAAAAACAGAAGCGCCCGCACAACCCAGTTGGACCGCCAAGAAAGGTTCCTGGCTCACTTTTCGGCCCGACATCAAGGTGCTGGACTGCACCATCCGTGACGGCGGCTTGATGAACAACTCGAAGTTCGACGACGATTTCGTGCGCGCCGTGTACCAAACCCTGGCCGCCGCTGGCGTGGATTATATGGAAGTTGGCTACAAGGGCGACCGCAAGATTTACTCGCCCACCGAGTACGGCCTCTGGAAGTTCTGCGCCGAGGAGGACGTCCGGCGCGTCATCGGAGAAAAAAACTCCGACCTGAAAATCTCCGTCATGGCCGACGTGGATCGCACCGACTACCACAACGACATCCTGCCCAAGGATCAGAGCGTCGTGGACATGTACCGCGTCGCCACCTACATCCACCAGATTCCTGCCGCCATTGACATGATCAAGGCCATCCACGACAAAGGCTACGAGACCACCATCAACCTCATGGCCATCTCCGTCGTGCAGGAACATGAACTCGACGAGGCGCTCGCCATCCTGGCCAAGACCGAGGTGGAAGTGATCTACCTCGTGGACAGCTACGGCTCGCTCTACTCCGAGGAAGTGCAGGCGCTGACCCGCAAATACCTCAAATTCGCCGAGACCACCAAGAAGAAGGTCGGCATCCACGCGCACAACAACCAGCAGCTCGCCTACGCCAACACCATCGAGGCGCTGATCCTTGGCGCCAGCTTCCTCGACACCACGCTCGGCGGCTTCGGACGCGGCGCCGGCAACTGTCCCACGGAACTGCTGCTCGGTTTCCTGAAGAACCCGAAATATCATCTGCGCCCGGTTTTGCAATGCCTGCAAAGCCACATCATGCCCTATCGCGAAAAAATCGCCTGGGGCTATGACATTCCGTACATGCTCAGCGGCCAGCTCAACATGCACCCGCGCACCGCCATGGCGTTTCTCGACAGCGACCAGCGCAAGGACTACGTTGCGTTTTATGACTCGCTCTAGCCTGCCGGGCACGGCCCGTTCGCGTGCATGACATAATGGTCCCGTCGCAATCCGCGCATCTTTTCTTGACGCATGGCGGCAAGATGGTATGTTTTTGCCATTGATGAAACCATCACATGCGTCCGCCATCAATGACCACTGGCATAGCGATCTGCGTCTGCGTATTTTTCGCATCGCCCTGACGGTTTTGATCGCCGGCGTGTCGGCGATTGCCATCTTCGGCGCGCTCTCCTGCCAAACATTTCCGTGGGCCGACACCGTCACCATGCTGGTCCTGTTGGTTGTGCTGGTTGTGAGCAAATTCCACCCGAGACGCGTGCACTTGCTGGCGTGGGTGATGGTGATCGCCCTGCTGATTGACGTGCTCGACGGCCTCTGGCCTGGCTGGCAAACGCCCATCACACCCACCCATATTTTGCTGCCATCCTTGATTGTCCTGGGCGTGGTGCTGGAAGACCTGTCCATCACCATCGTCATGTCGCTGGCCGTACTGAGCGTATACGTGCTGACGTGGATTCGATGGAGCCCGCTCTCCCCGCCCGACCGGACCATGCTGGTGAATCTCATCACATCAAGTCTCGGCCTTGGCCTGCTTTCAGTCGCCGTCTGGTCGCAACACCGACGCATGTTGACGGCACTCAACCGCCAGTCGCACGACCTCCAGAATCAGCTCGCCGCCAACCAGCGCCTGAACGCCGTCATCTCCCACGACATTAACAATCCCCTCACCGTCCTGCAAACCACCGTCGAGCTGGCGCACGAAAACGGTCAGGCCACCAAGGAAGAACTGGACACCATCGCCCGAATGGGCAACCGCATTGCGCTGATCGTCGGCTCCGTCCGCCAGATCAACGCCAATCCGGACCAGGCGCTGCCCCTTGATCAAGTTCCTGTGCACCGTCTCTGGGATGAATTGCGCAGCATCTTCTCCCACCGCCTCGCCAAGAAAGAACAAATCTTCGTGCTCAATTCCGGGCATGACCTGGTCACCATCACCGACGCCCACGTGCTTGAAAATTCCGTGCTCGGCAATTTCCTCTCCAACGCCATCAAGTTCTCACCGCGCGGATCCACCATTGAAATTTCCGCCCGGCCCGAAGGCGAAACCTCCATCCGCATCCAGTTGATCAACCCCGGCGCAGGCTTTCCGCCCGACGTTCTTGAGGCGATCATGGATGGTCGCAGCGCCGGTTCGCGCCCCGGCACGGAATTTGAGACCGGTGCCGGCAGCGGTTTGCAAATCGCGCATTTCTATCTCAAGCGCCTGAGCGGCAAACTTGAAATCCGCAATCTTCCAAACGGCGCCGTCGTCTCCATCATCCTGCCAGCCGGAAAACAAAAGTGAGCGCTGCCATGCGCCTCTGGCCGCAACACCTTTTGCGCTGGTACCGTTCCGCAAAACGTGAAATGCCGTGGCGCGGCCATCCCGATCCGTACGCCGTCTGGCTCAGCGAAATCATGCTGCAGCAAACCCGCGTCGAAACCGTCCGCCCCTATTTTTCTCGTTTTCTCAAGGATTTTCCAACGATCTCCACGCTCGCCTCCGCGCCGGAACAGGCCCTGCTGAAACGCTGGGAAGGCCTCGGCTATTATTCCCGCGCCCGTAATCTCCACGTCGCTGCCAAAAAAATCGTGGCCTCGCACCACGGGCAACTGCCGCGATCCGCCGCCGAACTCGCCACCTTGCCGGGCATCGGCCCCTACACCGCCGCTGCCATCGCCAGCATCTGCTTCGGCGAACATGTGCCGGTAGTGGATGGCAACGTCGCGCGCGTCTTCGCCCGCCTGCTTGGCTGGCGCGATGATTTCCGCCAGCCCGCCGCACGCCGCAAACTTTCTGATTGGCTTCAGCCGCACATCGCCACCACAAAAATTCCCGGCGACTTC
>Ga0182030_10014383_pt1 | contig 15630 bp, 13 predicted proteins | sample 812S3MmetaG_FD_121299 | JGI IMG/M metagenome (GOLD analysis project Ga0182030, IMG submission 121299) | Permafrost microbial communities from Stordalen Mire, Sweden - 812S3M metaG (Illumina Assembly) | ecosystem: Environmental > Terrestrial > Soil > Wetlands > Permafrost | place: Sweden...
AAAGAGCACGCATAGATGATAACGAGAAGTCTATTGAAAAAAGATTTGCTGAGTATGAGAAATCGACTATGCCACTACTAAGATGGTTAGATAGTAATGGCGTAAAAGTTTATAACATAAACGCTGAACAATCTGTAGAAGCGGTTAACCAAGAAATTATTAAGACTCTTAAAGAAAATAATATAGACTAAAAATAATAATGGTTACAAGAGTAAAAACTGCCAAAGAAATAAAGGCTATGCGAGAAAGCGGTCTAATGCTTGCGACAGTACTAGATAAGCTGAATAAGTCTCTTAAGGTTGGTATGTCGACAAAGGACCTAGCGCTAATTGCAGCAATCGAGTTAAAAAAACTAGGCGGAGAAGCAGCTTTTTTAAACTATCAAGGCTTTCCAGATGTTATATGTATATCTGTTAACGAAGAAGTCGTTCACGGTATTCCAAATCCTAATAAAATAATTAAAGACGGTGATATAGTCGGCTTAGATTTTGGTGTTGCATATAAAGGCATGATTACTGACGCTGCTATTAGTGTTATCGCTGGTAAGCCAAAAAGTGAGAAGCACAAAATGTTACTTGATGACACAAAAAAAGCATTAGAAATCGGTATAGCTACAGTTCACGATCAAGTTAGAACAGGAGACATTGGTTATGAAATTGAGAGCTTCTTAAATAAGAAAAAATACGGCATAGTTAGAGATCTTGTTGGTCACGGTGTAGGGCACGAAGTTCATGAGGACCCAAACATACCTAACTATGGCCGAAAAAATACCGGACCATGGCTACTAAGTAATATGACTATTGCAATTGAGCCCATGGTAACTCTAGGCGGAGACAGAGTAAAAGTAGCAGAGGATGGCTGGACTATTTTAACTCAGGACAATTCTCTGTCAGCACATTTTGAACACACAATTTTAATAACTGATGATGGAGCAGAAGTTCTAACCACATTGTCAGCTTGAAACAATAGCGCTATACTGTCTGACAGATGAAACCACAACAATTTGTCGGATTAGATATCGGAACCAGTACTGTTAGATGCGTCATTGGGACGTACGATCCAAATACCAGCGCCATGCCGTCCATAATCGGCCATGGGCATGCAGTTAACCAGGGAATGAGACGAGGAGCAGTTGTACATATAGATGATGTTGCAGAGGCCATAAGCCGGGCGGTACTTGAAGCTGAACGTATTTCAGGAATGAATGTCGACAGAGCTACTGTAAACGTCAACGGTTCGCATGTTGCTGGTATAAATTCTGAAGGAGTAATTGCAATAAGTGCAGCCAATAGGGAAATAACGACCGAAGATAGATTGAGAGTTGAGGAAGCTGCTACCATTGTAAAACTTCCGTCTAATCGTGAAATTGTCCAGTTTTTTGCCAAAAACTATAGCTTAGATGGACAAAAAAACATAAAAGACCCAGTTGGTATGAATGGGGTAAGACTTGAAGTTGATGCCCATATAGTAACGGCTGCCACGCCAAACTTAAGAAATCTTGATATGGCGCTTGAAAAAGCTCAAATAACTCCAACTCACCATACTGTTTCCGGTCTAGCAGCTGCAGAAGCGGTTTTTAGTCGTCAGCAAAAAGAAGCCGGTACAGCTCTTATAGATATAGGGGCAGGTACGACCAATCTAATAGTTTTTGAGGACGGTGAAGTTCAGCATATTGCAGTCCTGCCAATCGGCGGACAACACATCACTAATGATTTAGCGATTGGTCTTAAAACAGACCTTGATGTGGCCGAAGCAGTAAAAATACGAGCAGCTGATCTGAGAAGTGATACAAGAAAAAATTCGGCCGTAGTTAAAGTTGGAGATAAGTCACATACCTTTGATTACAATGAAGTTTCAATGATCGTAGAAGCTCGAGTAGAAGAATTATTTGAATATGTCGATAAAGAGCTACAAAAGATTAAAAGAGCTCATAAGTTGCCGGGTGGCATTGTTATAACAGGAGGCACTTCGAATTTACCTGGTATAGAAAATGTAGCACGCGAAAAACTGCAACTAGCAGCCAGAAAAGGCAAGCTCCATAATATTGGTGGCTTAGTAGACACAGTAGAAGACGCGAGTTATGTAACAGTCGTTGGGTTGATGCTTCTTGATATGTTGCTGCTGCCGTCGCTTCCTCCAAATAGCGTAAATAGGACTTCAGATAATGCTAAATCGTTCATTAAAACTGTCTTCAATCATATAAAACCTTAGCCGAACACATTAATGTTCAAACGTGTATAAATAAGTGTGTAGGAAATTAGGCAAATTCTAATTGATAAATCTAGCTGATTAAATTTATTGAACTTTGTGAGTAGCTAAGTTATACTATCACCGTATATAACAACTATATTGGCTTATATAGAAAAGGGGATGATATGGCGCAAGTTGTTGATCCAGCAATAGAGACGTTTGCTCAAATTAAAGTAATTGGAATTGGCGGCGCCGGCGGCGCTGCTATTAATAGAATGGTTGAAGCGGGAATTGAAAACGTAGAGTTTGTTGCTATCAATACTGATGCACAAGCATTGCATCACTCATTAGCTCATCAAAAAATACATATTGGCAAGGATGTTACACGAGGCTTAGGAGCTGGAGCCGACCCAGATGTTGGTGAACAAGCCGCTAAAGAATCGTTAGAAGAAATTAAAAAAGCCGTTGAAGGTGCTGACATGGTTTTTGTAACCATTGGCGCCGGTGGTGGTACTGGCAGCGGAGCGGGTCACGTGGTGGCGGAAATAGCTAAGAGCTTGGATGCTCTAGTTATAGGTTTCGCTACAAAACCATTTGCCTTCGAGGGAGAAAAAAGACGAAAGAATGCTGATATTGCGATCGAAAAACTACGTCAAGCAGTCGATACCTTAATTGTGATTCCTAATGACAGACTGCTTCAGACTATAGACAGAGACACTCCTCTTATGGAGGCGTTTAAAGTCGCTGATGATGTCCTGCGACAAGGAGTTCAGGGAATATCTGATCTTATTACCGTTCACGGCATGATAAATCTAGACTTTGCTGACGTAAAGACTGTCATGAGTAAAGCTGGCTCGGCTCTTATGGGTATAGGACGAGCAAGTGGCGACGATAGAGCAGTTGAAGCAGCCAAACAAGCCATTGAATCACCGCTTCTTGAAGTGTCTATAGACGGCGCAAGAGGAATTCTATTCAATGTTATTGGTGGTAATGACCTAACTATGCACGAAATTAACGCGGCGGCAGAGACAATTACCACTGCGGCTGATCCCGATGCTAACATCATTTTTGGAGCAACCATTAACCCTGAACTTGAGGGAGAAATAATAATTACAGTTGTGGCAACTGGATTTGACGCATCATACTATGCTAAAAGAGATTTAAGCGAGAAACCAACAACCAAGTTTCTATCTAGTGACTTGGACAACATAACAACCAAGACAGATGAAAAAACTTTAGCTGAAATAGATATGGATTTAGATGACCAGGAAGTTCCAGCCGAACACGATTTTTCTAAAGAAACTGATGTGCCTAACATTTGGTCAATTGACAGCGACGAAGATAAAACCAATGAAAAGCACAAAGATGACTCCGATAACGATCATCATGACGACAGTGAGGGCGATGACATTGTCACAAGCGACCTTGAAGAAAAAGTTGAAGAGCCATCATTTTTACGTAGATTAAGACGAAAAAATAAGAACGACGAACAAAATTAATTCTCTTTGGAATTTAATGCCTAAGCTGTTATTAGGCTTAAGTTTGTCATAAATAATACAGCGAATTTTACTTGCAAAACGCTATGGATGGGGGTATATTAGAAAAACACAGCACTATATGTGGAAAATACAAATCACATACACTTTGGCGCTGAGCACATTTAATACCAAATAGGAGGCAGTATGAAATGCACCCAATGCCAAAGCGAAGACATCAAAGTTATTGAGTCTAGAGATGTGGCAGAAGGCCAAGCAATACGTCGCCGTCGCATGTGCAATCAGTGCGGACACCGCTTTACGACTTATGAGCGTTTAGAGAGACCTCAACTAATAGTTATAAAGAAGGACGGTACGCGCGAGTTGTTTAACAGGGCGAAACTTCTAGCAGGATTATACAGGGCTTGTGAAAAAACACCGGTAACTAGTTTAGAACTAGAAAAACTTATCGATAACATAGAGCAAGAATTGTATGCCTGTGGAGAGCAAGAAGTTCAGTCCACGCGGATAGGTGAAATGGTCATGGACCAGTTAGCTCGGCTAAACGAGGTAGCATATGTACGCTTTGCAAGTGTCTACAGGCGCTTTAAGGATATAGCAGGTTTCGAGCATGAGCTATCCTTAGTCAGACAAGGCAAACATATTGTTAACTAAAATAAAAATATAAAAATCTAAATAACAAGTCTAAAAATAAAATTAGACAAGAAAGAGGGATAAAATGGGACAAACTACCAGCTTAGGGGTGGCGAGGTTATTTACTTCGCCAAAAAGTAAAGCATATGACCAATTAAAATGGGTTAAGAGGGACTCAATTATTAAGAATCCACTCAGCGATAAACCTGTTTTCGAACAAAAAGGTGTAGATTTTCCTGATAGTTGGTCGCTTAATGCAATAAATATTGTAGCACAAAAATATTTTACAGGTACACCTGGAACAAAAGACAGAGAAAGCTCACTCAAGGACCTTATAGATAGAGTAGTTGATACAATAACTCGTCAAGGAACACAAGAAGGCTACTTTAGCAGTGACCAGGAGGCGGAAGATTTTAGGGAAGAGCTTAAATATATATTAGCAACGCAGCGAGCAGCTTTTAACAGTCCTGTTTGGTTTAATATTGGCGCCAAGTCACGTTCTCAGCAAGCTAGTGCTTGTTTTATTCTAGGCATTGAAGATACTATGCCTGCTATCTTAAACTGGTACGCCGAAGAAGGCATGATATTCAAAGGTGGTAGCGGTAGTGGTATTAATCTTAGTCCTTTGCGATCAAGTGTTGAATCCTTGGGCAAAAGTGCCGGTACAGCCAGTGGTCCCCTGAGTTTTATGCGTGGAGCTGATGCAAGCGCTGGTGCTATAAAAAGCGGTGGTAAAACTCGTCGTGCCGCAAAGATGGTCATTTTAAACGTTGATCACCCAGATGTCAGAGAGTTTATTTGGTGCAAGGCAATAGAAGAGAGAAAAGCTAGAGACCTGCAAACTCTTGGATGGGATATGAGTTTGGATGGCAAAGATTCTTTTAGTGTCCAGTACCAAAACGCAAATAACTCAGTTAGGGTAACCGACGACTTTATGAAGGCCGTAGAAAACGACGGTGACTGGAAGTTGAAGGCTGTAAAAACTGGTAAGACAGTTAAAACACTTAAGGCGAGAGACTTGATGAGGGAATTTGCAGAAGCAGCATGGGAGTGTGCTGACCCCGGTATGCAATACGATACGACTATTAATAAGTGGCACACCTCACCGGTTGCCGGTCGCATCAATGGCTCTAACCCTTGCAGTGAATATATGCACTTGGATAACTCAGCTTGTAACCTGGCCAGTTTGAATCTACTTAAGTTCTTGAGAGAAGACAATACCTTTGATATTAAGGCTTTTATGCACACAACGGAGCTAATCTTCACGGCGCAAGAGATCCTAGTTGGCTACAGTGAGTACCCAACTGAAAGTATTGGCAAGAACGCTAAGGCATACAGGGAGCTGGGTATTGGTTACGCTAACTTAGGTGCCTTACTAATGGCACTTGGTTTACCATATGACTCTGAAGAAGGTAGAGCAATAGCCGCTGCCATAACAGCTCTACTAACCGGGCATTCTTATGCTGTTAGTGCCAAGATTGCCAATAGAATTGGACCATTCTCAGGCTATGCTAAAGATAGGGAAGGCATGCTAAAGGTGCTAAAGATGCATCGGGCTGAAGTATCTAAAATTGATGCCAGTTTAGTCCCCGAAGAACTTCTTAGCGCGGCTGCCAGTGCTTGGGATGAGGCGGTTGAGTTTGGTGAGCTTTACGGAGTTAGAAACTCTCAAGCCAGCGTGCTAGCACCAACCGGAACAATCGGACTGATGATGGACTGTGATACAACAGGTATTGAGCCAGATTTAGGCCTTACTAAAGTTAAGAAACTTGTTGGCGGTGGAACTATGAGTATAGTTAACCAGACTGTCCCACGAGCTTTAATCTCGCTTGGTTATACCAAGAAACAGGCTGAGGATATAGTTGCTTATATTGACGAGGAAAAGACAATTCTTGGAGCACCTCATCTTAAAAGTGAACATGAGGCAGTCTTCGCTTGTTCGATGGGAGACAATGCAATCCACTACTTAGGGCACGTTAAAATGATGGCTGCAGTCCAACCATTTATAAGTGGTGCGATTAGTAAAACCGTTAACATGCCGGAAGACGTAACAGTAGAAGATGTACAGCAGCTACATATTGATGCATGGAAGATGGGCATAAAAGCAATTGCAATATATAGAGACAATTGTAAGGTTGCTCAACCATTAAGTATGGCTAAAAAGGAGAGCAAAGAGTTAACTCCTAGTGAACCAGTTAACATCGATAAGTATGTTGTTAAAGGAGCTATCAGAAAACCTCTACCTAAAGTGAGAACAGCCAAAACTTTCTCTTTCAATGTCTCAGATAGCCATGGCTACTTTACAATAGGTGAATACGAAGACGGGACACCTGGTGAACTATTCATAAATATTGCTAAAATGGGCTCAACCCTAGCTGGTTTAATGGATTCATTTGCCAGAAGCGTGAGCTACGGATTGCAGTACGGAGTACCTCTTAAGACTTACGTCAAAGGACTTAGCTACATGAGTTTTGCGCCGTCCGGTATTACCGACGACCCTTCTATTAGAACAGCTTCAAGTCTAGTCGACTACATCTTTAGACGACTAGCTCTAAGCTATCTAAGTTTTGACGACAGATTAGAACTTGGCCTAGCGTCTATTGATGATATGCCAGAAAGCCAAACAACTTTAATTAGCGAGCCAATTGAAATTAGTGAACCAATTAAGCCAGTTGTAGCTGAAGTAAAAATTGAAAATAATGCCATGTCTCTCCAAGAAGAAATTAAGAGACCAAGTGTTGCAACTAAGCAAGAGCCAAAACAAGAGTCAACGGCGCCACTATGCTATAACTGCGGCAATCAAACTCAGCGGGCTGGAAGTTGTTATGTCTGTACTAGCTGTGGCAGTACAACTGGTTGTAGTTAGGCAAGGGCAGGCAAGACATGTTAAAAATAGTAATGCTTATGTTAAAATAACATTCAAATGAGATTGATAGTTTTATACCGACCCGATTCTGAACACGGCAGACTGACTGAGGAATTCATCGAAGAATACCAAAGGAAGCAAAGACCTGGTCAAATTGAGGTGCTAAGTATTGACTCTAGAGAAGGTATTTCTACTGCTACGCTTTACGATGTTGTGCAGTACCCTGCGATATTGGTGGTTCAAACCGATGGTTATGTTCAAAAAATATGGCAGGGTGGCCAACTTCCACTAATGGATGAAGTCGCGGCTTATGCTAATCAATAGCAAAGTATGATACACTACAACTGTTAAATCCGTTATAAGCGGCTATCAACCGCAAGGAGTGAGAAGAACTGTGCTTTTTAGCACTTACTAGACCTCAACGGGGAGCCCGTCATAGCCTTAAATTGAGTGCTTTTTTTAGGTAAGACACCTTTAAAGGAAACCGGATGGTACCGTCCTCAGATTATTTTGGGATTCCGGAGCAGCCTTTTTAAGGTGTTTTTATTTTAAGGAGTAGATAAGTGAAATTTGCAAAGAATTCTAGAAAACCGGCTTTAGATTACGAGAATGAACTTGTTAATTACTGGAAAGATAACAAGATTTTTGAAAAGTCCGTTGAGGGAAGACCCGTAGATAACTCCTATGTTTTTTATGATGGCCCCCCTTTCATAACAGGTATACCGCATTACGGGACACTACTATCAAGCATCGTAAAGGACGCAGTTCCTAGGTACTGGACTATGAAAGGAAAAAGAGTTGAACGAGTCTGGGGTTGGGACTGTCATGGTTTGCCAGCAGAAGTTTTTACAGAGGAAAAACTAGGGATCAAGGATAAAAGAGATATTGGAACCAAGGTTAGTTTAGAAGAATATATTAACACTTGCCGTGAAAACATGGTGCAGACTGGTAATGAATGGGAAAGCATAATTGATCGAATTGGTAGATGGGTTGATTTCAAGGGTGCCTATAAGACCATGGACAAAGACTACATGGAGTCAGTTTGGTGGGCCTTCAAGAAACTCTACGATAATGGCAAAATTTATGAAGGTGAAAAGGTATTGCTGTATTGTACAAGAGATGCGACACCTATAAGTAAAGCTGAAGTGGCTATGGATAATTCGTACAAAGATGTAACTGATCCGTCTGTATATACAAAGTTTAAGTTAAAAGACAGTGCCTACTCTCTGCTTATCTGGACAACTACGCCGTGGACATTACCGGCAAATACCGCAATCGCCGTTAATAATGAACTAGACTACGCCCAAATTGAAGTGGGAGGAGAAAAACTCATTTTAGCTAAAGATAGACTTAAGGATGTCTTAACTAATGAAAAGCATCAGCCAATAGACTACACCGAGGTTAAAGTTATAAAAGGTAGCGATCTGGTTGGAATGGAGTATTTGCCAATCTTTAGTCATAAGGGCGACAAGGCACACAAAGTTTGGTCTGCAGATTACGTTAATACTGACGAAGGTACAGGTATAGTTCACCTGGCGCCTGCTTACGGTGAAGAAGACTATGCATTGGCAAAGGAAAATAACATCCCAGTTCTATCAATTATCGATGATAACGGCCTGTATACAGAGGGTGAATGGCAAGGACAACTAGTTTGGGACGTCAATAAGCAAATCGCTAAAGAATTGCATGTAAAAGGAATAGTTTGGAAGATAGATTACATAAGACACTCTTATCCGCATTGTCACCGCTGTGGCACAAGGCTTATGTACAGAGCCCACCCCAGTTGGTTTTTAAATATTGCTGAGCAAAAGCAGCTAATGTTAGAGCAGAACGGTGACATTAACTGGTTCCCAGAGCATATAAAACAAGGAAGATTTGCCAAAACAGTTGAGAGTGCACCTGATTGGAATATAAGTCGTGATAGGTTTTGGGCAACCGCTATGCCAGTCTGGAAAGGTACCGACAAGGAAGGTAAAACGCACATTAGGGTAGTTGGAAGCTATAGTGAGCTCGAGGACTTGTCGGGTCAAGTGTTGGACGATTATCATAGACCGTGGGTGGATGACGTTAAGTTTACCTTAGATGACGTAATTTATACACGAATAGACAAGGTCCTGGATTGTTGGTTTGAGAGCGGTTCTATGCCGTTTGCCCAGTTTCATTATCCTTTTGAAAACGTAGAAAAATTTGAAGAAAACTTCCCAGGTGATTTTATAGCTGAATATGTTGGTCAAGTTAGAGCCTGGTTTTACTACCTGCATGCTGTTTCAGTCGGCTTATTTGATAAGAACTCTTTTAAGAATGTTATTGTAACTGGAACAATATCTGGTAATGATGGCAGGAAAATGAGTAAAAGTTTCGGTAACTATACCGACCCAAATGAATTAATAGACAAATATAGCGCAGATGCGATCAGATTCTTACTTCTTAGCTCTCCGCTTTTGAATGGTGAAGATTTTGCACTCCAAGATAAAGAGGTGGCTGATGTAAACCGAAAACTGACAATGATTTGGAATATGTATGATTTCTTTAGTTTGTACGCAGATGTAGACAATTGGGACTCAGATCTACCTAAGGGCGATCTACCAAAAGATCCAACTGAAAAACTAAGCAACCAATTAGATATCTGGATTGTTAGTCGTGTTCATCAGTTATCTGAAGATATAGAAAAGCACATGGATAAGTACGATATCCCCAATGCACTTAAACTGGTTATACCGTTTATTGATGATGCTTCAAATTGGTACGTAAGAAGGAGCCGCAAAAGATTTTGGAAAAGTAGTAACGACGAAGACAAAAATAATGCCTATAAAACACTGCACTATATTTTGTTTGAGTTGAGTATACTTTTGGCGCCGTTTACTCCGTTTTTGGCCGAGGAGTTATTCCAGAAAGTGGTAGGCGGAGAGTCAGTGCACCTTCTCGATTGGCCAGAAGCTGGACATATTAATGAGCTAGTAATAGAACAGATGGCCTACGTTAGGGAAGTTATAACTCTTGGTTTAGCTCAAAGAGCAGAAGCCGGTATTAAGGTGCGACAACCTCTAGAAAAGGTGACGATTAAAGGTGGACCGGCTTATCTTGATACGATAGAGCTAGATTTTATAGAAATAATAAAAGAAGAGCTAAATGTAAAAAATGTTGAAATAGATTTAAGTCAAAAGGAACATGAAGTAAGACTAGATCTAAGTTTAAGCGAAGAATTAGAAGCAGAAGGGCTTATGCGAGAACTAATTAGAGCTCTGCAGCAGCTCAGGAAGCAGATAAAGCTTGAAGTTGATGATAGAATCGCTCTTCAAATAAAAACCAATGACAAAGCTTTAAAAAAGGTAATTCAAAATACGGAGTTTGAGCAGCTAATAAAAACTGAAACTCTAGCCACCACACTATATTTAGTTGAAGAGATTGAGGATTTCAAAGAACTGAAGGTCAATGACATTGAACTTCAAGTAAAAATTGAAAAACTTTAGGCATTGTAAAAAACTTGAACTTGTTTATAATTAGCTCGCTTTACAGATAAGAAATAATTTGTTATGCTCTATCGGTAACTTAATTTTCCTTTTCGCAAAAAAGTACAGAATTAGAATAGTTGATAAGTATTATGAAAAAAGCAGTCATTAAGACCGGTAGTAAACAGTATCTCGTATCAGAAGGCGAGCAGTTAGACGTTGAGCTGCTTAAAAGTGATAAAGATAAAGTTGATTTTATCCCTCTTCTGATTGTCGACGGCGACAAGATAGATATTGGTAAACCTGAGCTACCTAAGAATAAGGTAACTGCTGATATCGTTGAAGCAGATGTCCAGTCCGACAAAGTAACTTCTATAAGATACAAAGCCAAGAAACGTGTTAAGACAGTCAAAGGGCATAGGCAGCACAGAAGCATTATAAAAATTAAGAAAATTACTTAATTTATTAATATAAATTATTTATTAGTACAAAATTAATTTGTGGATAACTTTTAAATAAAAAATTGACTGTTGCAGTTAGCACAATAGTTTTGCTTTGTACCTACTCCTTAAATATTAATTGCCTGTAGTGTTTACCAGCTGAAGTAATATATACGTAGATGTATTTACTACGATAATTCATTAAAATATACTAAAAAGTAGCCTAAAAAATGCATTATATTTTTACTCAAAAAACTCTTGTGGCAGGGTCTTGCAGAGCGCATACTAGGGATGCGGGGTTGGAGTCTGGAAGCAGATCTTGTCCCCAACCAACAAACAGGGGTTAAAATAAAATAAACACTTATATATAAATGGGCTTTCCAAAAAAATCTAAAATCGGGGAGCCCATTTGTAGTTAAAGACAAAAATTTACTATGAAAGAAATTATATATTAGTTTAGTCCTTGCACCCGATCATTTTGAGTAGGGTGTTTTTTATTACATACAACTTAAGCGAAATATACCAAAATATGTAATAACAATTGTTAAAAATTAAAATAGTAAAAATAAAAAGAAATAATCGAAAGTTTAATGAAGAATAAAAATAAAAAACAAGAAGACCGACTTCTAAAACAGCTACCCTTAAAAGAACGAAGACAACAAGAGCAACTCAGGCGTCTTATATTAAACGAACAGATCTTTAAGTCTGTCTGATAACAGTAGTCCTATGGGTGTTCAATAGACTTATTTAATCTTTAACTAGTATCATAAGGCTAGTCATAAAAGGCTACATAAGTAATGGCTAAATAATTTTTTGTTGTAATGATATACTAAGAATAAATAGTAGGGAACTTATGACACAAAAAATAATAGCTTTTGTAAATCAAAAGGGAGGAGTAGGTAAAACCACCACTGTTATTAATGTTGCTGCACAAATAGCCACTGATAATCATAAGGTACTGTTGTTGGACATGGATCCTCAAGGTAATGCATCTAGTGGCCTAGGAATTGTTGATCACCAACATCTAACAACATATGATGTAATCTGTAACGGGCAAGATATATCAGAGGCTATAATTAAGACACATGTCGCAAAATTAGATATCTTACCTTCTAACTCTAACTTAGCAGGTGCCGAAATAGATCTAGTTGCTAAAGAATCGAGAGTTTATATTATCGAATTCCTTGAAGCAACTTAACTACGACTTCATATTAATAGATTGTCCTCCGTCCCTCGGTCTACTTACAATAAATGCGCTTACTGCGGCAACAGATATAATAATTCCGGTACAGGCAGAGTATTATGCCTTAGAAGGTCTAAGTCAGCTACTAAATACGATCCAAGCTGTTAAGGGGAGTACTAATCCTAATCTTGAGCTTCTAGGTATAGTAATTACTATGTTTGATAAGAGAAATTCTCTTAGTGATCAAGTGCAAAAGGAATTAGAGAATTACTTCGGTGACAAACTGTTGAATAATTCTATACCAAGAAATGTTAGGTTAGCTGAAGCACCAAGTTATGGCAGGACTATATATGAACACGATAAATGGAGTAAAGGCGCCAGATCTTATAAAGCTCTGACCAGAGAAATTTTAAACTTATTTAAATAAATTAACTATCCGGTCCAGATCTTCGTCCGAATCAAACGTAATTTCAAGTTTTCCTCCGAAAGCCATTCTTTTTATTTGAACTTTAGTATCTAGTTTTTTGCTTAAGTACTTTGTCTCAGGTGTATCCGTTAAGGCTCTGGCATGAGCTTGTTTAGTTTCAGCATTTCCCTTTTTTATACTTACGACGAAACGTTCTGCTTGTCTAACGTTCCAGCCCTGTTCAATGATCGTTTTGAGCAGATATTTCTGTCTTTCATCGTCCCCTTTAATAGCCAATATGGCTCTGGCGTGTCCTTCGGTGATTTTACCAACTAATAAAGCCTGTTTAGCATCCTCGGGCAATTGTAGAAGTCTAGATATATTACTAACTGTAGATGTAGCCTTGCCTAACCTTTTTGATATCTGAGGAATGGACATAGAAAACTGCTCATGTAATTTCAAAATGCTTGCAGCTTGTTCAAGAGGATTTAAGTCGACCCTTTGGACGTTTTCGATAAGGGCAATTTCAAGTTGCTCAAGTTCCCTCGAGCTTCTAATGACAGCCGGAACAGTTTTCTGTTTCGCAATTTGGGATGCTCGCCATCTTCTTTCGCCTGCAATTAAGGTGTATTTGCCGTTCTTGAGAGGTGTTACGACTATTGGTTGAATTACGCCGTGCTGTTTAATTGAATCAGCTAGTTCTGCAAGCGCTTTATTGTCGAATTGTCTTCTGGGTTGATTGGGGTTAGCCTGAAGTTTTTCAATACCTATTTTCTCTATTCTCTCAGAAGATGAAAGAAGGATAGACTTATCGAAGTCTTCAGATATCAATGAACTAAAGCCTTTGCCTAAACCCCTATTTGTATTTGTCGACGGACTCATATTATTAGAATATACCATAGCTAAAATATTTAGCTAATCAATATTGTCTCTAAAACACAGTTACTTTATTGATAGGGAATACTCTTAAAACTAATTTACCGATGATTTGATTGGCATTGATTGGTCCGAAAGATCTTGAGTCAAGAGAATCAGGCCTGTTATCTCCTTCAACGAAAAGTTGCTCTGGCCCAAGTGTTAGATTGATATTACCAGCTGTCACGGGGATATTCTTGCCATAAGGTAGTGTCTTGTCAGGGTCGAAGCCCTTAGGGTGCTGCTTATTGTATATTGTGACAACACCGTTACTCACTATGACATGATCGCCGGGGAGACCGATAACTCTTTTTATTAGTTGTTTGGTATTCTGTTGGTTAAAAGCACTAAGTCCGCTCTCTGTAAACACTATAATATTACCTCTATCTGGAATGTAAGGATGGCCGGTTATTTTAGCCCAAGTTCGGGGTACTTTCCATATAATTAGCTTATCGCTATTTTGAAGAGTATTTTCCATGCTCGGACCATCAACCTGATATGACCTAAAGACAAAATTAATTATAAAAAAAGCAACGACAAGGGCAGTTAATAAAATCGCTATCGTCGATATAATTTCTTTTTTTGATGAACTGGAGGGACTGTCAGAAACTTTTGGCTCTAACTCCTCATTCTCATTGTCACTCATATAAGAAAACACTATAGCACACAAAAGCTCTTTACTCATAAGCGCAATGCATATATACTAATAAGTGGCAAAAGAGATGGAAAGGTCACGTCGAAGACGGCCTGGAATACAAAAACCCAGCCAAATAACAAAAATCACCTTTGGAAATCGTACATCTGTGGCAGAGGTTAGTTCCGTGCGTCCTAGTGTCTCTAAAACCGCTTTGCTTGCGAGACGTCAGCCAATGGATATGAGTTTGCCTGGCGAAGTTGAAAACTTAAGAATTCAAGAATTATATAAAAGAAACAAGTGGCGTAGATATAGGCGTACAACAAGAAAAATGGTCGCTTTAGGACTAGTGCTACTTTTGACATTAGGCGGCTTACTATTCTCTCAATCTTATTTAAAACTTCACCAAGTTTTTAGAGGGGAAGCAGCTACAGCATCGGCATTAAAAATTGATAACAACCCAAACATCTTAAAAGGAGAGGATAGCGGACAAATTAATATCCTAATATTAGGCAGGAGCGGAGGAACTGGCCCAAAGTCTGATGTTACAGATTCAATGATGCTTGCTAGTATTGATCCAATTGACCAGAGTGTTAATTTAATCAGTATTCCAGAAAACTTGTGGGTATCTTATAGTGGTGGTGGTGTTGGTAAAATTAGCACTGCATTTGAAAACGGAGAATTTAAATCGCTTGATGCCAAGCAAACTGGTAGTACTAGCACTCAAGTTATAGAAAGTGGCTTTAGTGAAGTCGACCAATCAGTTAACCAAGTTCTTGGAATAAATGTTGGCTATAATGCCATTGTAAATTACCAAGCTTTCTCACAATTAGTTGATAGCTTAGGTGGAATTGAGGTTAATGTTCCTAGCTCCTTAGTTGATCCTAGTATGGCCTGGGAAAATCAAGGCAACCCTGTTATTGCAGCGGCAGGACTACAAACTTTCAATGGTAAGCAAACCCTACTTTATGTTAGGTCAATTGAGACCACCAACGATGATTCAAGAGCAACCAGACAAAGACAAGTTTTGCAGGCAATATTCGATAAGTTCTTCACGGCCAATACTTTGACGAATCCTGTGGAGGTTTCACAGTTCTTAAGCGGACTTGGTAATAATGTCACCTCTGATCTAAGTATAAATAATGCTGCTAGGCTGGCTAATATTTTAAAAAATATTAACTCTGCAAATATTAATAATATTGATAACAATAGTTCAACCAACAATCTACTTGCTAATGGTAATGAAGTCGGGCAAGCTATAGAACTGCCCGCCAAAGGGATATTCAACTATTCTGCTATACATAGTTACATTGCCTCCCAATTTACTAATCCGTTCATTAAAGAAGATAATGCCAAGATACAGGTGTTAAACGGTACAAGTACTCCGGATCTAGCAACAAAACTTTCCAACAAGATAA
>Ga0182030_10014384_pt1 | contig 15629 bp, 13 predicted proteins | sample 812S3MmetaG_FD_121299 | JGI IMG/M metagenome (GOLD analysis project Ga0182030, IMG submission 121299) | Permafrost microbial communities from Stordalen Mire, Sweden - 812S3M metaG (Illumina Assembly) | ecosystem: Environmental > Terrestrial > Soil > Wetlands > Permafrost | place: Sweden...
AGCCGCTTGAGACCGTCGCGAACGCCGCGCTCTTAGACTGCTCCGGCGCGGCTAGCTCATCGGGTAGAGCACCGGACTTTTAATCCGGCGGGCTGGGTTCGAGTCCCAGGCCGCGCATGAGGCCAAGAACCTGCGAGGCGGTTGCAGCACAGGTTCTCACGTGTCGGCAGTGGTCTGTCGCTTCCCCGCGCGGACGGCGTGCTGGCCCACTCGGGCGATGATCTGGCGTTAGCTTTGCCGGATGCACCAGGCAAGCCCCGAGGACCAACGTGCCCCTGCGCGAGCGACCTTCCTCGTTTTTGCAGCATTTGGCTTGGTTCTGGCCACATGGTCCTCCCGGATCCCGCAGATCCGAGCGGCGCTGCATCTTGCGCCCTCCACCCTCGGCCTGTTGCTTCTGTGCATCGCCGCCGGCTCGCTCGTCACGCTGCCGTTTGCCGGGCCGCTCGCCGCGCGTATCGGTGCGCGTGCGGCGGTCAGCGCCGCCGGAGTCGGCGGGACAGTGGGCATGCTGCTAGCCGCAGTTGGCGTCGGGGTGCATGAGTTGGCGGTGACCGTGGTCGGTCTGCTCGTGATGGGGCTCGCGACCGGGATCTGGGACGTCTGCGCCAATATCCAGGCGGCGTGGGTTGAGCAGCAGATAGGCCAACCGCTGATGGCGCGGTTTCACTCTGGCTACAGCATCGGCACAGTGCTCGGCGCTCTCATCGGCGTGCTCATGATCGCGGTTGGGGTCTCGGCCGCGGTCGACATCGGCGCCGTCTCGCTCGTGATTGGCATTTCGGTGCCATGGTTCGCGCGTCATTTCATCGGCCGTGGGCACGGCGCGGCGATGACGACCGGTTCCCGCGCTGGGCAGGCGGACCGGGTTGAGGAGCCGCCGCCTCGCACCGTCTGGCGAGAGCGGCGCACACTCCTACTCGGGCTGCTTGTCGCCTCATTCGCGTTGGTCGAGGGTGCCGGCAACGATTGGATTGGCGTGTCGATGATCTCGGGCCATCACAGCGCCGCGGCTGTCGGCACGCTCGCTTACGGCACGTTTCTCACGGCGATGACGCTCGGACGCTGGTTTGGTCCCCAGGTGGTCGCCCGTCGCGGCCGCGCGCTCGCCCTCAGCAACTCGGCCTGCCTGGCGATCGTTGGTCTCGTCGTTTACATCTTCGTACCGTCGATTGCCGCAGCGTTCGTCGCAGTCTTCTGCTGGGGTGCCGGCACGGCGCTGGGATTCCCGCTCGGAATCAGTGCAGCCGCGGACGGCTTCGAACGCGCGCACGGACGTGTCGGCGTCGCCACGTCAGTCGGTTATCTCGGACTGCTTGGCGGCCCGCCGTTGATTGGCCTGCTGGCCGGGGCGGTCACCGTGATCCACGCGCTGTGCGCGGTGATCGTCGTGCTGTTTGTTGCGCTCGCCCTGACCCCGGTCACGCGGCCGGCCCTCAGCGCCTCGGCAGGGCTGCGCACGCCTGAGCCCGTCGATCAGAACTAGCCGTTCCACTGGCGCAGGCGCGCGGAGGTCGGGCCTCATCAGCGCTCGGTTACGGCATGCTCGACCCATTCGACTCCCGAGTCCGCCGGGCTGGGTTTGAGTCCCGGCCGGCGCATGCCCAACCCGCCCGCCTTCGCGGCTCGTGGGCGTCGCGCCGACACCCGCCGCGCTCATGGACGCTTCAGAAACCTGAAGTAGAACGCCGCGAACACCAGGACAATGCCGACGTTCGCCGCCAGGCGCTCCCAGAACTGGTGCCTGAAGAACAGGACGTCGACGCCGACCACGACGGCTACCATCGCGAGCACGTAAAGCACGGCGGCTGCCTGTTTCCCCATCGTCGCGTCCTACTCTAAGCCCTGTTCTCCGCCCTCACCGCGGCGAACCATGCGGGGCGGGCATCGCTGAACGGGCCGCTGGCAGCCGCTGGTGCCCCAAACCTCCCCTGAAACACACGCAAACTCCGCCGCTCTGCCGGTCGCTTTGTGCCTTGCGGTCGGCCGGGACCCTGGCCGGCTGTGTCTGTAGCCGGCTACAGGATGAAGGTGACGACGAGCGTGGTAGCGGTAGCGCCGGTGTAGTCGGCGGTGGCCGCGAAGCTGGCGGTGTAGTGGTTGGTGAGATAGAGGAGGGCCTGGTTGATTACGGAGATGGAGCAGCGCGCGACCCCGGCGGCGTTGGTGGTCGCATGGCACAGCGCCGTGGCGCCCACGGTGAAATACACCGTCTGGCCCGGGACCGGGCTACCGCCGCTGGTCAGCGTGGCCTGCACGGTCTGCGAACCAACTCCGACGAACGGCTCGAGCTCCACCAGTTGCGGCCACGCCATCAGGCTCGTCGCGGCCGCGACCACGTTATAGGTGTGCGTGACCGTTGTCGCCTGGCTGTCGGCGTCGGTCGCCGTGACTGTGAACGAGTTCGAACCAACGTGCGTGGTGTTGATCGCGCTCCCTGTAGCCACCGTTCCGCCACAGCTGCTGAGCGTCGACCCGGCCCCCGCCGTGCACGAATAGCTCGCGTCAACGATCTGGCCGTAGGTGTAGGTCGGTGTCCCCGACGGCGGCGTCGTGAGCGTGACGCTCGGCGGCAACGCGACGACGTTGTAGGTGTGCGTGACCGACACGGTCTGGCTGTCAGCGTCGGTCGCGGTGACTGTGAACGAGTTCGAACCGGGGTGCGTGGTGTTGATCGCGCTCCCTGTAGCCACCGTTCCGCCACAGCTGCTGAGCGTCGACCCGGCCCCCGCCGTGCAGGCATAGCCCGCGTCAACGACCTGGCCGTAGGTGTAGGTCGGCGTCCCGGTCGGCGGTGTCGACAACGCAACCGACGGCGGCAACGCGACGACGTTGTAGTTGTACGTGACCGACGTGCTCTGGCTGTCCGCGTCGGTCGCCGTGACCGTGAACGAGTTCGAACCAACGTGCGTGGTGTTGATCGCGCTCCCGGTAGCCACCGTTCCGCTACAGCTGCTGAGTGTCGACCCGGCCCCCGCCGTGCACGAGTAGCTCGCGTCAACGACTTGGCCGTAGCTGTAGGTCGGCGTCCCAGACGGCGTAGCCAGCGAAACCGACGGCGGTAACGCGACGACGTTGTAGTTGTACGTGACCGACGTGCTCTGGCTGTCCGCGTCGGTCGCCGTGACCGTGAACGAGTTCGAACCGGGGTGCGTGGTGTTGATCGCGCTCCCGGTAGCCACCGTTCCCGCACAGCTGCTGAGCGTCGAGCCGGCCCCCGCCGTGCACGCATAGCTCGCATCCACAACCTGGCCATAGGTGTAGGTCGGCGTCCCAGACGGCGGCGTCGTGAGCGTGACGCCCGGCGGCAACGCGACCACGTTGTAGTCGTACGTGACCGATGTGCTCTGGCTGTCCGCGTCGGTCGCCGTCACCGTGAACGAATTCGAGCCCACCGAAGTCGTGTTGATCGCGCTCCCGGTCGCCACCGGGCCGGCACAGCTGCTGAGCGTCGAACCAGTCCCGGCCGTGCACGAATAGCTCGCATCCACAACCTGACCGTAGGTGTAGGTCGGCGTCCCAGACGGTGGCGTCGACAACGAAACCGTCGGAGGCAGAGCCGTGACGTTGTAGTAGTGCGTGACCGACGTGCTCTGGCTGTCGGCGTCGGTCGCCGTCACCGTGAACGAATTCGAACCGGGGTGCGTGGTGTCGATCGCGCTCCCGGTCGCCACTGTCCCGGCACAGCTGCTGAGCGTCGAACCAGACCCGGCCGTGCACGAATAGCTCGCATCCACAACCTGGCCGTAGGTGTAGGTCGGCGTCCCAGACGGTGGCGTCGACAACGAGACCGTCGGAGGCAGAGCCGTGACGTTGTAGTAGTGCGTGACCGATGTGCTCTGGCTGTCGGCGTCGGTCGCCGTCACCGTGAACGAATTCGAGCCCACCGAGGTCGTGTTGATCGCGCTCCCGGTCGCCACCGGGCCGGCACAGCTGCTGAGCGTCGAACCCGACCCGGCCGTGCACGAATAGCTCGCATCCACAACCTGACCGTAGGTGTAGGTCGGCGTCCCGGTCGGCGGCGTCGTCAAGCTCACCGTCGGAGCCAACGCCGTGACGTCGTAGTCGTGCGTGACCGACGTCGATTGACCATCCGTGTCGGTCGCCGTGACCGTGAACGAATTCGAGCCGGAACTTGTCGTGTTGACCGGAGCACCGTTGGCAACGGTCCCGGTACAACTGCTGATCGTCGACCCAGTCCCCGCCGTACACGAATAGCTCGCATCCACCACCTGGCCGTAGGAGTAGGTCGGCGTCCCCGACGGCGGCGTCGTCAAGCTCACTGTCGGCGCCAACGCCGTGACGTCGTAGTCGTGCGTGACCGATGTCGATTGACCATCCGTGTCAGTCGCCGTCACCGTGAACGAATTCGAACCGGTGCTCGTCGTGTTGATCGGAGCACCGTTGGCAACGGTCCCCGTACAACTGCTGATCGTCGCATCGGCCCCCGCCGTGCACGAGTAGCTCGCATCCACGGTCTGGCCGTAGGTGTAGGTCGGCGTCCCCGACGGCGGCGTCGTCAACGAAGCCGACGGCGCTCCCGCGATCGTCGCGACGATGACCACCTCGGGAGCGGCGTTGGTGGAGCTGACAGACACGCCTGTGGCCGAGCTCTCGACATGGCTGCTCCCCGCGCCACCACCGCCGGCGGCCCCGACCTCCTGGCAGTAGGCGCCGCTGCCGCCGCCTGAGCCGCCGACCCAGCCGCCGCCGCCACCGCCGCCGTTTTGGAAATCGATGTCTTCCGCGCCGGCGCCGCCCTGACCGGGCGAGCCGACGGAGCCCGAAGGCCCACCGCTGCAGTTGCTTGCGCCGCTACCGGCCGTGGCTGTACTCGAGTTGTTCTGGAGACCGGCGTTGCCCCCGGTTCCTCCCGGGCTGGAGTTGCTGCCGTTGCCGCCCGCGCCCGGACCCCCGAGCGACGAGCTCGCGCCGGCGTTGCCGCCCGGGCCACCGCCGGACTGACTTTTGTACGTGTCTTCGCCGCCGCCGCCGCCGCCGCCGGCGACGACCAGGCGCGGATCGCTCGACGGGTCCGCGGTATCCGTGCAGCCCGCTGCCGAGCTGCTGCAGGTCTGTATCGCCGACGCGCCGCCACCTGGGCTCGCGAACTGCGCGCCGCCGCCGCCAACGTCAACCTCGGCGTACAGCGTCGAGGTGCCGAACGGCGCGGACAGGGTCGCCCCGACCGCGGCGCCGTCGCCGGAAGAAGCGGCAGGCGCGTCCCCACCGAGCCCGTCGGAGCCGCCCGTCGCGCCTATCACGCTGACCTGCAGCGAGACCGTACCCTGCGGGATCGCGTACGGCGTTTGGCCTGAACCCGTGATCGTGGTCGTCTGCGTCGTCGTCGGGGAGTTGGCCCCCGCCGCGGTCGCGAACAGCAGCGCAACGGCCATCGCCGATAGCGCGGCAACGATCCGGCCCATCCGCAGACGCTTGCTACCAGTCACACGCTCTCCCATCCCGAAGCGATGGACCCGTAGCCCTGCAGGAGTCCCGAATAGCCTGCGACGGTAGGTGACCCCAGGTCCCCTGTCAAACGGCGCGCCAGGGATCTTTGCACCCAACCCAGGCTGCCCCGCGAACAGCCAGAGCCCACCCCGCGAACGAATTGCGGCCCAAAAGACGCGCGGGCCGGGTCAATCGTTCTCGACCTCGTAATCCCAGATCGCCACCACGTGTCGATGATCCGGCGCCCACTGCATCGTCCCCTGTCCCACCAGCTGGTAGGCGCGAAGCTGAAACGCGAGAACCTGTCCGGGGTGCAGGATCGACGGTGGGCGCCGCTCGCCAGGCACGAGCCCCGGGACAACGTATACGCCGAGGTGGTTCACGGCGTGGAAGTCGGCGAGCGAGACCGGGACGTTGGCCGTGGCGGCGCTCATCGTGACTGTCCAGGTACAGGTGGTTGCCGGCGACTGGTAGGGCAGGCCTTCGCCCGGGACGATGGGCCCGCTGACGGTGACCGAGACGTTGAACGCGTGCGTCTTGACGTTGACGGCCAGGCCCTCGACCGTGAAGGCCGGCCTTGTCAGCGTGCCCGTGAGGGCTGCGTCTACCTTCGGGTCGAGGGTGCTCTTGGGCAGGAACGCCGGGAACTTCGAACCACCGCCGCAGCCGCCCAGAGCGGCGGCGGCGAGCACAAGAGCGGCGACGGCACGAAGCGGGCCGGGCTGCGAAGCCCGGCCCGCGTTGCGCTTCGCCCTGAGGACGTAGCGCATTCCGACCTCAATGATGCCCGCGCGGCCGCCGCCAGGGCAGCGGGTACAGGGGCCTGAAGGACTGCGCGGTGAACACGTCCGGACCGAAGTCGGCCAGTCCGGCTTGGGCCGCGTAGCCGATGTGTCCCTCACCGTCAAGGCCACCGCAGACCGAGCCGGCAACCAGCACCGTGTCCTTGCAGGGCCGGCCGGTCAGCAACAGGTCCTCGAGTGTGCGCAGGGTGCTGTAGTGGTTGTAGAAGGTGCTCGACACGGTTCCCGGCTTGATCAGCGGGCTGATCAGCACGGTGCCGGTGTCGCCGCCGCCGGGGGTGAAGTCGGTGGCGTCGTACAGCGGATCGGCGGTGAGGCAGGTACTGCTCGTCGCCGCCTCGCTGCCGGTCGGGCAGCTTGCGGTGCCGACGGTCGCTGCTGCGCCCTCGGCGCCGAGGGTGACGCTTCCGTTGTACCCCTTGGGCAGCGTCACCGGCTGTCCGCTGTCGTTCAACAGCTGGAACGTGCCGATCCATGGCTTGGCGTAGTTGTTGGACGCGGTGGACGCGCTGGCGTTGGCCGACAGCGCGTAGGGCCCGGTGTCGCTGACGGCCCCGACGAAGGTGTCCGGTGGGATCGTGTTGCCGTTGGCGTCGGTGCCCGAGACGAGCCGGCCGGTGTCGTCGGCGTTGATCTTGGCGTCGGTGACGAGGCTCGATCCGGGGGCAACCAGCGCGGGCTCGCTCGCCGTGCCCGGCGAGGCCGACAGATTCGGGCTTTCACCGGGCAGGCCGGTCGGGCGGTCGATGAAGCCGGAGGCACCGGGCCCCGGCTGTAGCTGGTCACCCGAGCCGTCGGTCACCTCCGGGTCGTTGGGACCGGTCGGTTCGGTTGACACGTTGACGCCATTGATGTTCTCCCCGGCAGCGTCGGCGAGAGCGCCGTAGGCGCCGTACAGCGATTTGGCACCCGGATACTGGGTTCCGGTGGCACCGAACGTCGGCTGGTCCGCGGGTCCCGAATAGGTCGTCGAATCACCCGGAGCCGGCACGTTGTTGAAGCTGTTGCCGACCGTGAACGGCGGGTTGGCCTCATCGAAGGTGACGTCGATCAGCCCGCCGTCCTTGAACGCCGCCGACTGCTCGATCAGCGGGATGTAGTAGCGCAGGAACAGGTCGGATGCGTACAGCCCACCGGTGTAGTTGGTCGGCGTCGTCGCCTCCGGATCGTAGGCCGGCAGACCTGCCGGGGTGTAGTTGGGGGTGCCGTTCGCGTTGAACGCCCCCGACAGGTTGTTGCCCTGGCAGGTCGCGTCGTGGGCGTCGCTGCAGTTGTTCGGCGTGATCCAGCTGAACGCCGGAACCTCCGTGGCGGGCAGGCCGAGGTCATGCACGAGCCCGTAGGTGGGATCGTCGAGGTTGGTGACGTGGTTGGGGTCGCAGTTGGTGTCGCTCGCTCCGCTGGTCGGCGTGCCCGGGCCGTCGTACTCCACGGTGGTCGGCTCGTTCAGCGCCGGCGCCGCCGGGTAGCTGACGGCGCTCTGGATGCCCGCAGGCTCGCCTGACAGCGACGTGAACCAACCGAACGGGAAGTGCTTGGCCACGAACTGGTCGGCCGGGTCGCCGTTGGCGTTGGCATTGGCCGGCTGCGCGCCGGTGAAGCTTGAGACGTCGCCGCTCGGCGCGACCAGGTTCGTCGGGTTGGTGACCGGGTTCGCGCTCGACGTGCCCGGGTAGCCGCACGCCCCGTCGTCGCGGCCCGGAACGGTGTCGCTGACCCCGGGCGTGGCGCCCGTCACATAGTGGGTCGCGCCGACGGGCTGAGCTCCCCCGAGGTCCTGCGCGTAGCCCTTCCAGGTGACGCCGGCGGCGTTGTACTGGTTGAACACGGTCGGGACGTCCGTCGGGTATGAGCAGCCGTTGGTTGCGAGCGAAGCGTCGACGCCGCCGTGTACCAGGAGCTGGCCGAAGTTTCCGTTGGACGCACCGTTCGTGGTCGCCGTTTTGGTGAACGTTCCGGTCCCGTCGGCCGTATTGTCGGTGTCGGTTCCCGTGCCGACCGTTCCGGTGGTGATGATCCCGGAGTTGTTGTTGGTCATGTTGGCCGAGGTGGAGCAGTCGTCCTGCGTCGCGTAGGACGGAGACTGGCCGGAGACCATCGAGATGTAGTTGTCCATGCTGAAGTGACCGGTGCCGTAGTAGCGGTTCAGTAGGGCGCCCTGCTGGGGCAGCGTCTGCCACAGATAGCTGTTCTGGTTGAGCCCGGTGAAGGTCTCGTCATAGGACTTGTTCTCGAGAATGATCAGCCACACGTGCTTGACCGCTCCCACTGGCGTACCCGTCGCGGTTATGACGCACTGAGGCGCGCCGAAGCTGGTTGTCGGCGTCTCGAGGGTGCTGCCCGCCGGGCAGCTGTTTGGACTACCCGCTGCGGAGCCGGACGCAATGCCCATAACCACCGCGATGCTGCCCACGGCACACGCCGCCAGAACGGCGACTACCGGCCGCGAATGTGCGCGACTACGCTTTCCTGAATGTGGGATTCGCACACGTGGAATCTTCATGGCAGTCTCCTTAACAGCGCTGGGCGTGTTGACGCGTGTAGTCCTATAGCCGTAGGGATGAGGACCTGTTACCAGCGGGTAAAGCTCGAGTGACGTACTTGTTACGTCGCAGGAGTCGAGAGGAAGCGAGGGTTTGGAGGCATCGCAAGCGCCGCGACCTCCTGCGCCGGAGCGGGAGCGGGGACGGCCCCCCGCCCACAACCCACGCCGCTCCTACTGCAGGGCGTCAGCGCCAACACTTACCGGTAGCGGCAACCACTCGGGCTTTTGCGTCCGAGTGCTTCAGCCGTGTCAGGTCTCGACCGAGCGGCAGCGACGTCGGACCGGGTGGGTCAGGGTTCGCGGCGCCTGACGGTCTCGATGCGGTCGATCGAGCGGTCGAAGGAGACGATCTCGCCAACGCCGGTGGCTTCGGCTGCAGCGACGAGGTAGGCCTCGGTGAAGTCGAGGCGGGCGGTTTCGTAGACCTCGATCGCACGCACGAGCAGCGCCGCGTCGATCACGGCGATGCTCGGCAACGCTAGGGCTGCTCGCATGAGTTCAGCGACGCGCTTCGGCTCGACTTCGTAGAAGGACTCGAGCACGTAGACGCACTCGGCGAGGATCAGGTCGGCAAGCAGAAGCGGCCCCGGGCCGCTGAGGGTCGCAGTGGCGAGCGCGGCCTGGTTGGGGGGATCGCCGGTGAGGTGGCGTATCAGGACGTTGGTGTCGAGAAACGCGGTCAGCGGGCTTGCCTGGCCCGCGCCGCGCGGGTCTGATGCAGGACCTGATCCCACGCGGTCCCTCGTTTGCCTGCGGGTGTGGCCACGGTGCCGGCGAGCTCAAGGAAATCAGGTGTCTTAGCCACCACCGCGCGCGAGCGCTCGACGCGAAAGAGCAGCTCATCGCCCTCCTGCAGGTCGAGGGCGTCGCGTACGCTCTTCGGGATCGTGACCTGACCCTTCGACGTCACTCTGGCCGTGGTGTCCATGAGTCTCCTTACCCATACCAATTTGTAAGGAGCGTAGCACGCATGGCCGACACACCACGAGCGCCGCACCTCCACGTCTTATCCACGCTCCCGCCGGACGCCGGAGCGGGTTGTCAGGCGGTGGGCGTTGGCGTGATGACGACGCCGCGATCGCCGTAGGGGATGCGCTTTCCGCGCAGCACGCCGGCGGCGGTCGCCAGGAACTTGGTGAACTTCGTCATGAGGCCGTACTTCGCGATGATCTGCTTGCGGATCTCCTCGAGCTCGGCGCCCGTGACCAAACGCGCGGTGGCATCCACCGCCTCGGCCCCCGCCCGCACACGACCCCGGGCGTCGCACGGCGAGACGGTCACGCGCGCGGTGTGCGCAAGTCGCTTGGCCTTTCCCGACCCCGAACTGGTCCAGAACCCGATCCGCTCGTCGTCGAGCTTGACGGCCCATACAGGCGTCGCGACGGCGGTCCCGTCACGACGAAACGTCGTGAGCGAGATGTATTTCTCGTCGCCCAGCGCCATGCCAATAGCTTACCGCCGGCGAAGGTCGGCAACTGCGCCCGGTCGGCTGGCTCGCGAGCGCGACAGCTCAGGCTTCGAGGTCCATTGGAGCATCGCGCGTCCGGCAACGATCCTCTTGAGGATCCTCATGGTGTTGGCAGGCAACAGCTGCTGTCGTTGGCCTAGTAGCCCCAACCACGGCCCCACGGGAGAAACAGGACCACGATGAACAGGAACCAGATCGCGATCCACCACGTGTAGTTGAAGCCGATCAAGTCAGCACGACGGCGGGGTTCGGGTCGAAGCTGGTACCAGCGTCGCCCACGCTCGTCGGTCGCCTCGATCTCATCTTCGCCGTGGGGCCCGATGACGTGATGTTCCTCGATCAGGCGAGGGTGACTCGCGTTGTCCGCGGGTCCGTCGTCACTCGCGTAGCGGTCGATGCTCGGACGCACACCGTCAACGGTCGCGTCAGGGTCAGTGCGCGGGTCTGGTCGTGTGACAGCCATCAGGGCTCCTTTGTCTGAATATTTTCACCGCAGGCGTGGCAGCCATGATCGGCGTGGTGAAGACAGCGAATGCATCGGGCACAGCAAACTCCCGCGTGGTGGGTCCTAGGAAGTCAGGTCGCGTTGCTGGCCGCTAGGGCCAACCCGGCGTGTATGCCCTCGGCCGACAACACTACTAACACCATCAGGCCGGCATCGAAGGCCCCGTCAAGCGGATTGGCTGCACGCGCAGTTTGGGCGCGTGCGTTCTGCGTTGCCCGGCGCGCGTGGTCCACGTCCGCTGCGCAAGCAATTGAACGTCGCCGACGAGTCAGGGGGATGCTGCTCGCAGCAGGGTCCTCGCGGCGTCGAGTGCGATCGTCAGCTGATCGGGGTCGCGCCGCACCTGCGCGAGGAGCAGGCCTCCCTGGAGCAGGGCCATCGTCGCAGTCGCGAGCCCGCTCGGGTCGGTGTTCGCCGCGAGCTTTCCGCTGGTGCGCATGCGCTCGAGACCCTCCCGGAGACGGGCCTCCCAGAGGCCGAAACCCTCGGCCAGCCCGGCGCGCGCCAGCTGGTCGCGCTCGGCGAGTTGCCCGACGAGTGACCCGATCGGGCATCCTCCGCGGGCTTTGCGCTCGCGCTGGATTGTCTCGAGTGAGGCAAACCAGCGGTCGATGCCGGCCCAGCTGTCCAGGTCGTCGAGGAGCCCGTCCTGGGCGGCGAGGACGGCGCTGGTCGTCGCGTAGACAACCGCTCGAATCAGGTCGTCGCGGTCTTCGAAGTAGTGGTAGAGCTGGCTGCGACTGGCGTGCGCGCGGGCGCCGACCTCGTCGAGGCTCATCTCCGCCACCCCGCGCTCGGTGACGAGCTCGGCGGCGGCCTGGATGATCCGTGCGCGGGTCGCGCGCCCCTTCTCGGTGGCCGGCTCGGCGACGGACATGCCGCAAGTCTAGCCGACTGGACTTGACAGTCCACTCCGTGCGTGCTTTGCTGCGTAGTAAGTGGACCAGATAGTCCAATCCGTCCGAACGCGAGGAGCGCCCGCATGAGCACGACCATCCAGGAGCAGGCCGACGCACTGAAGGCCGCCTCGGCGCAACGCCTCCCGCCAGCGGTGCTTGAGACCTTCACGCGCGACCAGGCGGCGTGGCGGACGAAGGGCCGCCCCGCCGACGCAGTCGCCGTCGGTGACGTGCTGAGCGACTTCACCCTGCCCGATGCGACTGGCCACGATGTATCGCTGTCGGAGCTGGTTGCCGACGGGCCGGCGGTCCTCGTCTTCTACCGCGGCGGCTGGTGCCCCTACTGCAACCTCGCCCTCCATCAATACCAGTCCGAGCTCGTCCCGCAGCTCCCCGCCCGCGGCGCGACACTGGCCGCAATCAGTCCGCAGAAGCCCGACCAGTCGCTGAGCACCGCCGAGAAGCACGACCTGCAGTTCGCCGTTCTCTCCGACTCCGGCGCCCGCGTCGCACGCACGCTCGGCATCGCCTTCGAGCCCGCCGAAGACGTGCTCGAGGCGCAACGCGCTCTCGGCCTCGACATCCGCGACGGCAACGCCGACGGGTCCCCCGAGCTCCCCATGCCAACCGTGCTCGTCGTCGACGCCGATCGCAGCGTCCGCTTCGTCGACGTGCACGCCGATTACACGAGCCGTACCGAGGTCTCGGCGATTCTCGCCGCCCTCGCTAACCTGGGCTGAACAGGGCCGACACGCAGCCAACGAAAGGGAAGCGATGGGCACTCCTTCGCGCAGGAGCGTATTGCTGATCGGTGCCTCGCGTGGCCTGGGCCTGGCGATGGCCGAGGAGTACGTCAAGCGTGGCTGGGAGGTGACGGGAACCGTCCGAGGCTCGCAGCGATCCGGCCTGCATGATCTGGCGCAGCGCAGCGACGGGCAGCTTTCGATCGAGACGGTCGATATCAACCTTCCCGATCAGGTCCTGGCGTTGCGCAAGCGGCTGGAATCGAAGAGCTTCGACCTGCTGTTCGTCAACGCCGGCGTGGCCAACAGGCGCGACGAGACGATCGCCGAGGTCTCGACCGAGGAGTTCACGCGCCTGATGGTGACCAACGCACTCAGCCCGATGCGGGTGCTCGAGACCCTGCAAGACCTCGTCCCAGCGCACGGGACGCTCGGGGTGATGTCTTCGGGACAGGGCAGCGTCGCCAACAACCACCGCGGCGGCTTTGAGGTCTACCGGGCCAGCAAGGCGGCTCTGAACACGCTCATGCGGAGCTTTGCCGCCCGCCACGCCGATGACCCGCGTGCGCTGTTGCTGATCGCCCCGGGCTGGGTTCGCACCGATCTGGGCGGCCCCCAGGCGCGCCTGACCATCGATGAGAGCATCCCGAATGTCGTCAACACGATCGAGGCTCAGCAGGGTCAGGCGGGGCTGCAATACCTCGACTACCTTGGTCAAACGGTCGCCTGGTGACAGCCTGGGAGCGCTCGCGCCGCGCTACGCGTGATCCCCGGCGGCGCCTTCGACCGCCACACCCCGGCCTGCGAATCATCCAAGGCCGGTCCGCCCGAGTTCCAGCCTGGCTCGGCCTGACAGATCGAGCACTGCTCGACCGACAACTCGGGACTGCGGATCAGTTGCCGTCCATCAGCTCGGCGAGGTCGGAGACGACGATGTCGGCGCCGTGCTCGCGCAACGCGTTGGCCTGGCCAACGCGATCGACGCCGACGACATAGGCAAACCCGCCGGCTCGACCGGCCGTGACGCCGACCAGCGCGTCCTCGAACACCGCAGCCAGATCTGCCGCGACGCCGAGTGCCCGCGCGCCGGCGAGGAACATGTCCGGTGCCGGCTTTCCCGCCAGGTGCTCACGCTTGGCGACGACGCCATCGATCCGCACTGCGAACATATCCTCGATGCCGGCGGCGATCAGCACGGCGCGGCAGTTGGCGCTCGAGGAGACAACGGCGGTCGCCAAGCCCGCGACGCGGGCGGCCTTCACGTATCGCAGCGACCCCGGGTAGGCGTCGACTCCGCGATCGCGGATCAGCGCCAGCACGATCTCGTTCTTGCGGTTACCGAGCCCGGCGATCGTCTCAGCCTCGGCCGGATCTCCCGGGTCACCCTCCGCCAGATCGATCCCGCGCGCCTGCAGGAACGAGCGCACACCGTCGGAGCGAGGCTTGCCGTCGACATACTCGTCGTAGTCGCCGACCGCTTCGAACGCGACGAACTCCCCATCTCCGCGTGCAGCCCGCTCGCGCAGATAGCCATCGAACGCCTGCTTCCAGGCAGCGGCGTGCACCTTCGCCGTCTGCGTCAGGACACCGTCGAGGTCAAACAGGCAGGCGCGAACGCGATCAGGCAAGCCGAGCATGCGCGCGCCTCACACGGACACTGTCGCCGCGGACGCGCTCTCGCGGACGTGGGCTCGCTGCCCGCGGTGTTGTTGCTCCGCGCACTGTCTGCACAGCTCGCGCCCGCCCGTCCCGTCGCGGCGGTGGGACGATTTGATCTCCTTGCCGTAGGGGCAGGCGCTGTCTGTGTGGTAGACGTCTCGGTGGCTTGGCGGGTACTCCCGAGACGTCGTGTGGTAGGAGTGCGCCGCCGTCGCGCCATTACTCGACACATTTGGACCGGCGGCGCCGTTGTCCGGTCGAGTTACGCTCGTAACGGGCGGGGCCGAGGCGGTGTCTCCCACTGCGTTGCTCACCACCGGGTCGAGAATCCGGTACGCGAATAGCTTTATCCGGTCGGTGATCAGGAACCAGGCGATCGCGTAGCCCCAGACGCTGAGTGCCCAATACCAGGGCAGTGGGGTGACGAAGATTCCTGCGACTGCGATGGTCGTGGCGATCGCCTGCGCGCCGATCACGGCGATCACGAGGATCCGCGCGGGGCGGATCGACCAGAACGGGCCACGGGTGCGGGTCAAGAAGATGGTGAGGTGGCCGGCGACGGAGAGCATCAGGTACATCAGCGTTTGCAGCTGCGGTCGCCCGAGCGTGAAGACGTTGTCGGCGACGTAGAACAGGCCGAACGCGGCGATCGGACCGACGAAGCCGAGCACCGAGGCCATACCGAGAACGAGGCGCATGTTCCACGCCTCAGGCCGGTCGGAGTAGCGGACGTTGTCGTAGGCGATGGACAGAATCGCACCGTCGTTGAGCAGCGCCAGCAGCACGATCATGATCGCGGTCACCGGAAAGAGGTTGAACAGCAGGATGACCAGGGTCACGAGCCCGAGCACGCGCAGCGTCTCGGCGATGCGGTAGATCGCGTAGCTGTTCATCCGCTGCACGATCCGCCGGCTCTCCTTGATCGCGTCGATGATCACCGACAGGCCCGGCGTCAGCAGCACGATCGAGGCGGCGGCGCGGGCGGCGTCGGTGGCGCCAGAAACGGCGATGCCGCAGTCGGCCTGCTTCAGCGCCGGGGCGTCGTTGACGCCGTCGCCGGTCATCCCGACGATGTGGCCTTCCTTCTGGAGGACGTCGACTATGTGGAACTTGTGCTCCGGGAAGACCTGGGCGAAGCCGTCCGCGTGCTCGATCGACGCGGCCACCGCCTTGGTCTCCTGGCGCTCGGAGTCGCCGAGACCACCGGCGTCGAGGATGTTGGATCCCAGACCAAGCTTCTTGGCCGTTTCCGCCGCGATCGCCAGCGCGTCACCGGTCACCATCTTGACGTTGACCCCGAGCTGGCGAGCGGTGGCCAGCATCGCCTTTGCGTCCTCGCGAGGCGGATCAAAGAGCGATAGCACGCCGACGAGCCGCCACGCCCCGTCTCCCTCCGCCCGCGCCACGCCCAGCGACCGAAAGCCCCGCGCCGCGAATGCGCCGACGGCGTCGGTGGCCTGCGCTCTCTCCTTGCCGGTGATATCGGCGAGTGCCAGGATGACCTGTGGCGCGCCCTTCGTGACCTTGAACCCCGGGCGGCCCTTTGCGGTGACGGC
>Ga0182030_10014385_pt1 | contig 15629 bp, 15 predicted proteins | sample 812S3MmetaG_FD_121299 | JGI IMG/M metagenome (GOLD analysis project Ga0182030, IMG submission 121299) | Permafrost microbial communities from Stordalen Mire, Sweden - 812S3M metaG (Illumina Assembly) | ecosystem: Environmental > Terrestrial > Soil > Wetlands > Permafrost | place: Sweden...
CTCAATGCGCTAAACGACAGCCGCCTTGAGGTGCTGGTGATTCCGCCGGACTTATTGGACAGACTGAAAAAGAAAGGTGGACTCGAAAAGCTGAAAGGCTCGGTGCGTTTTTCGTCGTTGCAGTATTTAACGATTAAGCCAGTGGTGCGAACACCTCCGCTAGAGGAAAAAGGAAGCGAGACGCTGACTGTGCAGTTGGACAACTTCGTTCTTCTTTCACCCGAAGCAATCAATCTGGACGACGCCAACCGCGTGAAGTTGCAGGCAGTTATCAATCAAGAGCCGCTGGCATTGATCGAATACTGGGCGGTTGATCCCGATTACGATGGACAGGTATTTCGCTCGGTATGGCAAGACTATCGCGGCAATACTGAAAACGATGGCGACCCGTTGCGCGTGATAACAAAAGCAGTTTTAACACTGCCGTTTAAAACCGGTGCGCGCCGCGTGTGTGTAAGAGCGGTGGATGTATTTGGCTTTGAAGCTGAGGCAGTAACGACGGTGGATGCAACATGAGTGACGCCACCGTAACCAAGCAATCTGCGAAAGCCGAAGAGCAACTCGCGCTATCGGCTGGCCTCACCGCAAAAACAAACCAACTCTGCATCGGTCTGGAATCTGGCGTTGCCGATATTTTTGAGCTAGTCACGCCGACTACGGCGACTTTGTTGAAGTGGTGGTTTGGCGATGACATGATCGCCACGCGCAGCACGCTGAATTTCCATACAGGGCAACGGCAAGCGATTCTCAACGCGATCGTTGCGCATGAAGTGATGGGTGCGACAACGTTGCTCGATTTGTATCAGCAAGCCGCACCGGATGCGTTGTTGACTGGCAGCCGTATGAGTGAAGTGGCACAAGCCAAGCACGCACACCCAAAATATTGTTTGAAGATGGCAACCGGTACAGGCAAGACTTGGGTGCTGCAAGCGTTGATGATCTGGCAATTGCTCAATAAAACGGCGGCAATGGCAGAGGGAATTGATGACCCGCGTTTCACACGGCAATTCTTGATCGTCGCGCCCGGCTTGATTGTGTATGACCGTCTACTGGATGCGTTCTGCGGCAAGCAAATTGCTGGCGTGCGTGATTTTGCCACGTCCGATGTGGCAAAATTTGCCGAGCTATTTATTCCCGAAGCATATCGAGAAGCGGTGTTTGGCTTCGTGCGCGGCAATGTGTGCAGCAAAGCGGAAATCGGCTTGAAGGCGACAGGTAACGGCATGATCGCCATATCCAACTGGCACTTGTTGGCAGATGCGGAAGAGCTGGAACTGGAAGAAGAAATAACCGCGCCGGGTGCGATGCCGGAAGCGCAACAAGTGATTGCCGCCATATTGCCGCTCATGCCGGGCAAGAGCACGGGCAATAGCTTGGATGTACTGGATCGGCGTTTTGCACGCGGCAATGTGCTGGAGTACTTGGCGGATTTACCGGATTTGATGGTGTTCAACGATGAGGCGCACCATATTCACGAACTGAAGAAAGAAGGCGAAACCAGCGAAGTTGAGTGGCAGAAAAGCTTGTCCAAAATTGCCGAGAGCAAAGGCCGTCGCTTTGTGCAGATGGACTTCTCCGCCACGCCTTACAACGATGTTGGTTCCGGCAAAAACAAACACAAAGTCTACTTCCCTCACATCATCACCGACTTTGATCTGAATAGTGCGATGCGCTCTGGGTTAGTGAAGTCGTTGGTATTGGACAGGCGCAAGGAGATCGGCGCGCTACCACTGGAATTCAAAGCGGAACGTGATGAGGATGGCAACCCGATCTTGAGCGATGGACAGCGTGTGATGCTTCGCGCCGGCTTACAAAAACTGAAAAAGTTGGAAGCGGACTTTGCTCGCATTGACCCAACACGTCACCCCAAGATGCTGGTGGTATGCGAAGACACAACGGTGTCTCCATTGGTTGCAAGGTTTCTGCGTGACGAAGGGCTAAACGAAGACGAAGTGATGTCTATCGATTCCGGCAAAAAGGCGGAGTTGGGCGAGAAAGACTGGGCTCCGGTACGGGAAAGACTATTCAGCGTGGATCAACATGCCACACCGCGTGTCATTGTCAGCGTGCTGATGTTGCGCGAAGGCTTCGACGTGAACAACATTTGCGTAATCGTGCCGTTGCGCAGTTCGCAAGCTCAAATTTTGCTGGAACAAACCATCGGGCGCGGCTTGCGCCTGATGTGGCGTGATGAGGAATATACCGACCTCAAACGCGAGAATCGAGATCGGCTGAAGAACGGGCAAGAGCCAAGCAATTTGATTGATGTTTTGTCTATTGTCGAACACCCTGCATTTCAATCCTTCTACAACGATTTGATGGCAGAAGGATTGGCAGGCACCACCACTGACGACATGGATGACACCAGCAGCACGGGCGATGTTATTGCAGTCGAATTGCGCGATGGATTTGAGGCTTACGATTTCGCCATTCCGTTCATTTTGCGCGAAGCGGAATCTTTTCTCGAACACCACACACTGGACTTGAAGGCGCTGCCGACTTTCTCTGCCATGTCGCTGGCACAACTCACTGGGTTGATAGGCAAGGGCGATACTTTCGTGTCGCAGGATTTGCAAAGCAGCACATTGTTTGGCGACTACCGTGTGGATGGCGCGGTGATGAATGTCGGCGGTTATAACGATTTCCTGGCGCGGCTCACTCGTCGCATAGGACAGGCGTTAAGCCAGCCGCTACCCAAGGGCAATAAAATTGCTGCGCATCTGGCGAATCCCTATTTGCAAGTGAACACGGCGGAGCTTACCGGATGGCTGGATGATTTCATCAGAAGCTATCTATTCGGCGCGGCGTTTGATCCGATGCAAACTGAACAATGGCGCGTTTTGCTGTTGCAGCCAGTGATAGATCACATCACCAAAGTTTTCGCGGTGGCGTTGATCGAATCTGAACATCAAGATGTGGTGGGCGAAACAGAGGTACGCCATCGCAAATTGTCGGAAGTGCCGAAGCTCATGATGCGCGAAAGCAATTCGTTGCCGGTGACCAAGTGCATTTACGAACGGCTTGCATTTCCGGCGCACAGTGGCGGATTGGAGCGCGCGTTTATGGGATGGGCTCAATCAGATGCTCAGATATTGGCTTTCTGCAAAGTGAGTGAAACACGGCATGATTTTGTGCGCTTACGCTATGTGAAAGAAGACGGACTGCCCGCGTTTTACTCGCCCGATTTTCTGGTGCGTACCAACGAGGCGATCTACTTGGTGGAAACCAAAGCTCAGGGGCAAGTCACCACACCCAATGTGCAGCGTAAGTTGAAAGCTGCCGTGGCATGGTGTGATCGAATTAACGGATTGAATGCAGAACAGCGCAGCGGACTACCTTGGCACTACGTGATGATCGATGACAAAACTTTATATGACTGGCAAAGCAAGGGAGCACAGCTTGGAGGTACAGGTGGATTATTGAATTTCTCAAGAGCGCGCCCGGTAGCGACTGCCATTATGCAGCAGCAACTGGGTATTTAAACCAGATAAGGATAGGCTGTGCCATAGGTGGAAGAGGATGCATTTCGGGATTCTGAAATCAAAGTGAATCACTAGTCTGCGTCAAGTAAGGAGGAAATCTTCCGCTTTACGTAACCATCAAGAAGTTGCTTCGAGATATTCAATAGTGACCCCAGCGATGCATCTTTGAAGTTGGATTTTATGGTTGCCCATACCTCGCTATTGCGTAAAGCCTCGATAAATTCGTGACCTTTCGCGGTAAGCCGAAGTGGTATAGCAGCCCATGAGACAATTCCGTCAGCGCTCTTCACGTAACCAAGGAAATTGCCATCCTCTGGTCGAATCAGGTCTTGATCTGCTAGAAGTTGAAAATGAAAAATAAATTTATCGTCGTCGTAGTCGAAACCGCTATCCTTTAGCTCGTCAATATCAGTTGTCGGTTTGTCTGCGGCCTCAAATGCCTCTAGTAACCGCTTCAAATAATCCTGATCTATTTTCATATACTGTTCCTCATTGTGCTTTAAATCTGAATTAGAAGCCTAAAATTACTGTATCACCGCTGTGTTAAGCATGGCAATGAGTTCAGACGACTTGACCTTCTTGGCTAACATATTCTCAATAGGGCCGATGCTTATCGTTATAGGGTCGTTGGCAAGTACTCTTGGTTTCACAACTATTCGGTATTCACTTTGATATGCGAAGCGTACCTGTTTTTTAAACGGAACGTCAGAATCTGAGAATTCACCGCTGAATAATTTGTCGTCATAATAATCGACCAATTTGTCTTTGAATATATAACTCTGTGTTCGCAACTGCTGCCGCATTTGAGTGAGAAATTGATGCGCTGGAACAACTACAGCAAACGCTCCAAACTTCAAACAGCTATCATCAATCGAGAGCTTTAGCTTCAATTCCTGTGCGAGCCTCTGTCTTTCCTCCATCGTTGTGTCATTTGACAATGGCTCGTCCGTATATATGGCATACATTCAGAATACGTGTAGGTAGTCCGCGTTGGTATACGCGAATGACACAGGCGCTGCCAAATCCTTCGGCGTAATTTTGGCTGTACCAATTCCTGGAACACTTAATGACATTTGGACATCAAACGGCTGAAGCCACATCTTGATTGCCTCGGTTGTATCTGATCTTCCATCACTACACTCTTTCTCTTGTTTTCGAAAGAAAGACAGCCTATTTAAAAACAGCTTACCTTCAAGAAAGTCATCGGCATGCTTTTCTTCGGAAAAGAATTTCACTAGTAACCAAATCTGTTTCATATTAATAAATTATTCGAAAGTATTTTGCTGGTCTGTAATCATTATGCATGAAACATACATCATTGACGAGCCTGCGTAGAAGGACGCAATCGTTATTGCGCCGAATGATTCATCCTGTGCATTGCGTAACTTATTGACACACTTACGCCTGACGCGAGTTAAACTTCTTCACACTAGTTAAAAAACCCCGTACACTGAAATTTTTGGGATGTGGCTATGCGAAAACAGCAATTAGGTTCGCTCAAAAGTCAAACCAAGCGTCTAACCGCTGTTCAATTTCGCACAGTTAAGCGCGGCGGCTTACCGCGTCCGCTTGATAAAGTCGGTGGGAAACGTTATCTGGCTGCTGGGCCAGAGCAGGTCGCAGAAAATTTGTTGGTGATATTTCTAGTTCGCGACGGCGAAACCTTAGAACGCCGTGCATTCTATGCATACCTGTTTCAAAACGACCCATCAGGAGGATTGCTTCCACTCGCAAATTTGCATTATCATCCCAGTCATAAAGGGGTTCATATCGTGCTTAACTGCAAAACTGATCGAGACTATTTAGACCGCTTGTTGCCCGGCGCGCCAGAACTCGCTCTCAACACGCCTACAGGCTTAAATCCTGCAAATGACAATGACCGTTTGCGGCTGGTAGATATTTTTTGCCGCCGTTGCGGCATTACTTTGGGTGAAGGAGGATTACTGTCATGAAACCAGATTTTTGCAAATCTTTGGTATGGCGCGAAACACCTGAAGGTGGACAACTCATCACCCCGTTTCGCTTTGATGATGGCGATAATGTCGTCATTTTTGCTCACCGTTTATCACAAGGCTGGCGATTGGACGACAATGGCGAGGCTTTATTTCGCCTTGCTACAAGCGGTGTTGATCCTGAGTCGGAACGGGTGCAAGCGCGTATTGCTGATTTACAGTCATTGCTGGGGGTGCAGTGTGACGAGGACGGAGAAACGCTCTACTCATTAGCAGATAATGCAACTGTCGCCGAACGCGCTTTTGCCGTTGCAGAAGCCGCAGCACAACTCATTGCGCTGTCCTGTTTGCGGCAACAAACACGCCAACCTTCCGATTTTCGTGAGCGTGTGATGGACATTGTTGAACAAGTTGCAAAGTCTGCAAATATCATCATGCGCCGTGATGTGCCAGCCGACGAAAGCCAATCAATTCTGGTAGATGCGTACCTTGTAGCACCCCGCCCCATAATGGTTATCGCTGCAACAACCACATTACGACTGATGGAAGCTGAGATGATCTTTCTCGACTGCGCACGCCGCAAAGAACCAACTTACGTTTTAGCTTTAGTGGAAGATGCCCGCGCAATCGGCATCAAACAATATACACGAGCAAACTATTACACCGACAAAACAGTGGAGTTTGCAACTGATAAGGCTATTGCCGATTTAATTGGCAGCCAGATTTCTTCGGCAGTGCATTAGCCATCGTGTGTTAATGGATTCGTCATTTGAAGCTAAAGGATGATCTGAGCCATGAATAAAATTCCTTGGGGGCCGATAAGGTCTTCTCTTACTGCAAATTTCTCATTTGGAGATATAAAGCAAATTGTTGGTTACGCAGACATAGACATGTCTCAATTGGCAGACCTCGAACAAAAATATCAGGGTGGCGCTTCTAAGTCGCAGTTGCTCAGTGGAATTGATAAGCAAATTGGGAAAATGGATGCTAATAGTGCCGGAGTCGTTGCATCAATTTGCTGCGAGGAAATGCTGAGAAGAAAGCCAAGCCTTATTGATGAGCTTGAGCGCGTTCTTTCACGGGTCGGTTGGAAATTCTCCGGCTCAATTCTTCTGCCAGTTGAGATATTTGATATGTCAGAATTGAATGACATACCAGAAAAAGCGCATGAGGACATACTGAAGGCAGCGGGCAGATTGCGAGATGGTGATTTAAGTGGATCGCTCTCTGCTTCTTGCGGCGCGCTAGATTCCGTAACAGGAGATATATACCGAGAATTTGATCTTGGGGATCCTAATCTAGCCTCATTTCAAGAGAGAATAAGGAAATCGGTAGATGCCATCGGTGCCAAGGAACGCTTGCTGAAAGAACTTCAAGATATAGGTTGGGGCGAATCAGACATTAAGCCATTTACCTCAAATCTCGACGGCTCATTGAATCAAGCTGCATTTGTTATGCAAAAGTTGCGATCTGGCATGGGCGATGTTCATGGAACTAAACCGGTTATTTCTGCGCTTGTTTATGATTCCATTAAATGGTCATTGCTCCTGCTCAGAATTTTGGTAACACGCAAAGGCTCATAACAATCATGCACGCGGACAGTAAAAAGTGACGATCCGTTCCTCGCTCTGCTTTTTAACGAGATTTGATTTTTCAGAACGGTTTAGGCGGTTTTACCCCCGATGGTCACGAATATCCACCCCGGTCAAGAACAGGACGATTTTTTTGCCGGTTACTCTATGCCGCGCAACAAAACCCTGATGCGGATATTCAAGGATTTGGATATGGTGGAATACCTCGGCTCCGGTATGCCGCGCATACTCAAAGCCTATTCCCGAGAGGTATATACCTTTTCTTCCCGTTTCATTCGCACCGCCTTCCCAATATCGCAAGAGGCGCTGGCGCTGGAGCGAGAAGTGGTCGGAGCCACGACAGAGAAAAACCACAAGAAAGAACTACAAGAAAGAGCTACAGGAAAGAACTACAGGAAAGAACTACAGGAAAGCGATGTGGCGGAGAATATTCTCGATCTATGCCGCACTAACCCGGTCATTACTATCCCCGAGATGGCTGCGAAACTAGAACTGACCGAGGACGGAATCAATTACCACCTAGGTAAGCTTCGCGCACAAAACCGGCTTGCGCGCGTGGGCGGAAGGAAGTTTGGTCATTGGGTAGTTGCGGGGAGCAGCGATGAATAAGCAAGCACCGAAGAATATAAGAGGTTACGGCACTCCGCGACATTAAATTTTTGGATAAAGACATGATAAGTTAACTGGCGGTCACCCGCTGGCGCGAAGATGCCACGCGCGATTGCTGGGGAATGTTTGCATATTTGCGCGACCAATTAGCAATTGCTTAAAAATCACTGCTAATTGGGTTGGGTGAATATAGTATTATGAAATTTATAGATAAAAAAGCGTTTTCCATTTAACAACCTGTTAGCATTCGTCAACTCGCCCGCTCAAGCTTGAGGTGGGCATTGGATGAACCCGCCATAAACCGGACAAAGCAGACATCGCCTGTTCCGGGACAATTTGCGCACGACTGCGCCATCGCGGGTTAAGCACTTTTCAGACTGGAGAAATCGCGGACGCTGTTTGGAAACTGCGAAGCGACCATGCGACGGTTTTGGCTACAGCGTATTTGAACATACCGAAAACGGCATCGCCTCCGAGCTGTGGGTTTACGTGGCGATAGATGCCCCGGTGAAATGAATAACAACGATGCGACACGCACGCTGAGCGGAGACCGCAAAGAGTTCATCGGTAGAAACGGCAGTCTGTCGCAACCGGCAGCCATGAAGCACACACGCCTTTCCGGCAAAGTCGGTGCGGGGCTTGATCCTTGCGGCGCTGTACGAGTCGCCTTCGATTTACCCGAAGGGGCGGAACGGGAAACGAGCTTCCGCCTCGGCGTTGGCCGCAACCCGACCGAGGTACAGAATCTGATCCAGCGTTTTCGCAAGATGGATGGCAGCCGCGAAGCACTTGAAGGCGTATGGGCGTATTGGAATCGCACCCTCGGCGCGGTCAATGTGGACACCCCCGATCCGGCCGTGAATGTGATGGCGAACGGCTGGCTGCTGTACCAGACCTTGAGTTGCAGGCTGTGGGGGCGGACAGGCTTCTACCAATCCGGCGGTGCCTACGGTTTTCGTGACCAGTTGCAGGACGTAATGGCGCTGGTACATGCTGAACCTGCGCTCACGCGCGAGCATCTGCTGCGCGCTGCCACGCATCAATTTCGCGAAGGCGATGTGCAGCACTGGTGGCATCCGCCAGCCGGACGCGGTGTGCGCACTAATTTTTCCGACGACTATCTGTGGCTGCCTTATGTCACCTGCCGCTACGTGACGTGTATCGCAGATACCGGCGTGCTGGACGAAAAAATTCCCTTCCTCGAAGCCCGTCCAATCAAGCCGGAAGAAGAGGCCTACTATGACTTGCCAAATCGTTCCGAAGAGTCGGATACGCTCTACCAGCATTGTGTGCGCTCCATCCGGCGCGGGCTCAGATTCGGTGAACACGGCTTGCCCTTGATGGGCTGTGGCGACTGGAATGACGGCATGAACCGGGTTGGCAAAGAGGGGCGCGGCGAAAGTGTGTGGCTGGCTTTCTTCCTTTTCGACGTACTCACCCAGTTTGCCGAACTGGCGCGTACGCGACAAGATATTATCTTTGCCGATTATTGCGTCGCGCAAGCGCGACAACTGCAACAGAACATCGAGCAACACGGTTGGGACGGCGAATGGTATCGCCGCGCTTACTTCGATAACGGCGAAGCGCTGGGTTCCAGCAGCAATCAGGAATGCCAGATTGATTCATTGCCACAAAGCTGGTCTGTGATCAGCGCAGCCGCAGATCCATCCCGCTCGCGCCGGGCGATGCAAGCAGTGGACAAGCGTCTGGTTCGCCGTGAGGCCGGACTGATTCAACTGTTCGATCCGCCGTTTGATAAGTCTGTGCTCGACCCCGGATACATCAAAGGCTACATTCCGGGTGTACGCGAAAACGGCGGCCAATACACCCACGGCGCAATTTGGACAGCCATGGCTTTTGCTCTTATGGGTGAAAACGACCATGCATGGGAATTATTCTCGCTACTCAATCCCATCCATCACGGCTCAACCCCGGAACAAATCGCCACCTACAAAGTGGAGCCTTATGTCGTTGCTGCGGATGTCTATGGAGTCGCACCGCACACCGGTCGCGGCGGCTGGACTTGGTACACCGGGTCTGCCGGGTGGATGTATCGCTTGCTGATAGAAACCCTGCTGGGAGTGAACCTGGAGGGAGACCAACTGCGGCTGACCCCGCGTATGCCGAAAAGCTGGACGACCTACAAAATCCACTACCACTTTCGGCAGACTATTTATCACATCACTATTACACGACTTGATGCTGAGTCGGAAGATGAGAAACAACTTTGGCTTGATGGAAAAGTGGTTGCCGTGGAAACGGTTCCTTTGATTGACGACCAACAGGTGCATTTTTTGGAGATGAAGGTTCGGTAGGTGGATGGGGAGCAATGGATGGAAGCGATTATGCTCCCGAGTCTCTAAAAGTCATGCAATTTACCCATTCGATTACGCGAAGCACCCCTTAATTTATACCTTAGGGTTTACCTTCGGCAACGCTTAATGCCCAAGCAAAGTTATTGCAATATTCGATTTGAACCTTTTTGAATTCTAATCCCAAGGGGGGTAGTAAAGCCCCCGGTTGGCCGTAGTCTTTTGAATTGTTGGTGACAAATACAACTTTTTCGTTATACCCCGTCTCCCGAAGCTGTTTCACAAGCTCTAAAAAGTGCTCAATAATCAGGCAATCCTTAGATTCACTTTTACCCTTACTTGCCGGGGCACGTAAAAGATCGACGCGATCATGAGCTCGATTGCCACATTCCTTATCTCTTTGCAGTGTGAAGGCTGAAGAAAGCAAGTTTTCCGCCAATTCCCTTAGCTTCTCAGGAAGCTTTTGGTCTGCAAGGCCGTTGATGTTGAACTGGTAACTAAGTCCAACGCTTTCCATTGCGTTGATAATGGAAAGGTTTTTAGATTCCAAGGTGCGAATGTGACCCTCAAGCTCTGTGCAAACTGGAGCAAGGTGTGCCCTGAACTCGGTAACAATCGTATCCGTCACTGCGAGAGAGATATGGCCGGATTTCACTTTTTTTACAATGTCGATTGCGCCTTGAATGTGACTATGATTGATGTTACTTCGCAACGGAACACGCACGATGTCTAAGAGTGAACAAGTATCAATCAGCAAAAGGGAATTCGCTTTTGCGGCTATATGTTGAACTGCTTGCGAGATGTCGCAAATCATTGCACACCACCCGCCAAAGCATGTCGCATGGCTCGAAATCCGTAGGAGTAATCCAAGGATAGGTCGTAGGCACTTTGCTCATCCCATCCATGTTCTTTCAAAAAGAAGGTTAGCTCGTCGTGTGAAATAGGCTCATCTTTCAGTGCGGTACTGAGAATAAATTCAAACCAGCGTGCTTCGTCGGAAGGATGGGAATAACCCGTAGACTTATTAGCCAATCCGGAAAAGGCTTCGAATTTTTTAACTGACTCTGCACTGACGAGGTCTGATAACTCAACATCCGATTTCGTCACTTCGTATTCGAAGTGACCCTCCAGTCCTCCTTGGATAAATATGTTCAGGAAACAATTGTATTCATCAATCGTTAGTTGATCCTTGTCCAATGGAACGATGTTCGTAACTTTCAATTCATCCCCAAAAGGCATGGTCCAAAGCTTTGCGCGACCAATATTGACAGCCTCTCCTTCAAAACAATACTGCTCCTGCCCAGATCTAGCTTTAAGATCTGCCTCAAGATTTATATTTCGCTTCCACGGATCGGGAAGAAACTTTTCAATTCCTTCGATGGTCTGTTCTTGGTTTCCCACAATCTTGATCTTGAGATCTTGAAATTTTTTCATGGTCTATTTTACCTGGCCGCTTATTATCACTTTTAACTTGGCTAAGCGCATGGCACGGAATATTTTCATTCGTCGAATTAGCAATTGCGCCATACACCAGCTATAGTTCAAAATGATAATATATAAATCATGCTATAGGTCAAAAATGAACGACGAAACATTCACTTTATGGAAATTCAAACCGATCAATAAATATCTGATCGAATCTTTGGTTAACCGCAGTTTGTATTTCGCCAAACCGGATACGCTGAACGATCCGTTTGACTGCAAAATTGATCTAAAAAAAGTTCTCACGAAAGCCGAATCATCCGCCACTGGCGATAAAAAGAATTTTCTCAAATCGCTTTTGAACGACCCCCAATTTTTTGAAAACTGGAAAACAACATTTGATAATGTTGGGGTGTGTTCATTTTCACGAGTTAATTCAGATAGATTGCTATGGTCTCATTACGCCGATGAATACAGGGGCGTATGTCTAGAATACAAATTCCAAGAGTCCTATTTTTTAAGCACGGAATTCGATCTCACTGCAGCAGGCAATGTTGAGTACCTTACTGAACCACTGACAGACTGGCTGAAGAGCGCGCCTATGGAAAGGCACTCTTTCGTCGAAGGGCTTATACACAAATATCTCAAAACAAAAAGCACAGCTTGGGAGTACGAAAAAGAAGCACGAATTATTCGGAGTAACCATGGCTCATTCCAACTCGGTGACAATTTTCTTAGGTATGTTTATTTCGGCTTGCAAACTCCACAAGCAGATATCGATCTTGTCACCAAGTTGGCACAGTATTACAGCGGTTGCACTAACTTCGCTCAACTTATACCCGACGAAACCGATTTCGGCTTTACTGTGAAAAAGCTATGAGTACAAAGGGCTATTTCTCAAGGCCACACAAGTTTCGTATATGCGCATCAAATATCAAAAAAAACAATGTTGGAACCGAGACGCGCTTTACGTGTCCGAAATTCTCAAGAAGTCCCATTGTCCGATCTTCAAAAAGTCAGGGACCATGCTGCGTATCTCTCGCTTGTTTTTGCACATATTGAGTCTCAGATAAACCCAAGTCAACTCGCAAGGCACTCACCATGGCTTCGTAGGCTCGGCTCACAACTTCCTCCTCAACTTCATAGGGCAAAATCCCGGAAGGAAAAAGTGCCATGATGCGAGCCGTTTTCATTTATTTAGCAGTGTAGGAGATAATACAAGGGCGTAATGTAAGGTACAAATAAACGAAGCGCATTTAATAAAGGCGAGGCGCTTGGTTCCAGTGCCAATCAGGAATGCCAGATTGATTATTTCATGGTTTAGCGGATTTAATAAGGCTTTGTCGGGGGGCGAATTCAATTTTCACGCTGTCAAAGGTATGTGCATACAGTGGAAAGTTGCCTATTGCATAATATGTTTCGGGTCAAGTGAACGCTATTGAACTAAGCCAAGGGCTTCTCAATGCTTTATCTGCGCAATGATGCTACGTCTTTTTCTGCGACTTCGCATGAACTGCAATAGCCAGTGCCTCTATCACCTCGTGCGCTATTTTGCGTTGCGGAGCAGGTAAAGCCAAAAACGTCTCAAATATTTCTCGCTCTTGGTGTCCGATGCCCTCGTCCCAGCTCTTTTGTTTTGCGCGGACGCTATTGATCGCCTGCTCACCATAACGAAGAACATGCGGCTCCACTTTTAGCCAATCGGCTAGCACCTGTAGTTTTTCTTGTGAAGGGATTGCTTCACCGCGCAGCCAACGGCGTACAGCCTGAACGGTTATCGGCTGCCCCCAATAGCGGGTATTAAATTCTCGTTCCAGCACAATTGGGCGCACGGAATATCCGGCTTTTTCGATTGCACCACGTAACCGCTGACTAAATTGAGCTTTCTCATCCATGAACAGAAAGTAAATTTTTTACACCAAAAAAAGACACTAACTGTTCATTTCAATATAAACTTCATGTTCATTTTTTATTGAACATGAAGTTATGGCCAAAAGTCTGTTGGAACAGCTCCCTGAAATCGTCGCCAATGGTCGCAAAGAGGCTGAACGAATCCTTGAAAGCTTGGAAGGCCGCCACCGCGTGGCGCTGCAAACCCGTGAATGGGTACTGCCTGCGAAGGACACAGCGGAACATGATTGGATCACCAGTCATGCGCGCCAAGCACACTTGCAAGGTGCTGCCGATGCGGCGTGGACTAACCGCCTGATCTACGGCGACAACCTGCTGGCAATGTCGGCGCTACTGGCGGGCGATGAACATACACCCTCGCTACGCGGCAAGATAGACCTCATCTACATCGACCCACCCTTCGATTCCAAGGCCGACTACCGCACCAAGGTTACGTTACCCGGTGTGGAACTGGAGCAGAAGCCCACAGTGATTGAGCAATTCGCTTACTCCGATACTTGGAGCGACGGCACTGCGTCTTACCTCGCCATGATTACTCCGCGCCTGATCCTGATGCGCGAATTGTTGAGCGATAGCGGCTCGATCTATGTGCATCTGGACTGGCATGTCGGACATTACGTGAAGGTAGTGATGGATGAAATATTCGGAAGAGATCACTTGATCAATGAAATCATTTGGAAAAGAAAAGGCGGCAGCGCAAATCCGTCAAATCGCCTTGGCGTGGTTACCGATTACTTGTATTGGTATACGAAAGGTGAGTCCTGCATTGTCAATCCGATTTATGCACGAGATACACCTGACGTCAAGAAATACATTGAGGAACGGTTTACAAACATTGATGAGATGACCGGCAAACGGTACATGAAATCACCCATCGTCAGTCCTAATCCGAGGCCAAATCTTATCTATGACTACAACGGCTATACACCTCCAAAAAATGGCTGGTCAATTTCTCTGGAACTAATGCAAGCTTGGGACGCACAAGGAAAGCTTTACTTTCCTCCGCGTGGTCAAGGTGATCGCATTTATAGAAAAATCTTTCTTGATGAATATGAAGGGCAGCCGATACAAAACCTCTGGACTGATATTTTTGTCATTAACCCTGTGGCAAATGAGCGGCTTGACTTTGACACGCAAAAACCAGAAGCACTGTTGGAGAGAATTCTATCGTTGAGCACTAGCGAAGGAGCCATAGTCGCTGATTTCTTCGGTGGCTCCGGCACCACCGCTGCCGTGGCCGAAAAGCTAGGCCGCCGCTGGATCACCAGCGATCTCGGCAAACCTGCTTGCATGGTGATGCGCAAGCGGCTGATTGACCAGAACGCAAAACCTTTTTTGTATCAGGCTATCGGCGATTATCAGGTAGAGGCGGCAAAATCCATGCTGGGGCGTGGCTTTCGCATGGGTGACTTGGCGCAGATTGTGTTGTCGTTATTTGGTGCGCTGCCTTTGCCGGTGGAAGATAACCCGCTACGGAATTTAGGATATCTGACAAGTACGCCCTCACCCCAGCCCTCTCCCGCAAGCGGGCGAGGGAGTAAAACGCTGGTGCTGGCGGATTCGCCCAATAAGCTGACGGGTACTGCGACGTTGAAAAAAGCTCTTGCGCTGCGCGATACGCTGATGGGCGGCTGGGACAGGGTGGTGGTGCTCGGTTGGAATTTTGAACCTTCTATTGGCGAGACACTCAATGCGCTAAACGACAGCCGCCTTGAGGTGCTGGTGATTCCGCCGGACTTGTTGGATAGATTGAAAAAGAAAGGCGGACTCGAAAAGCTGAAAGGCTCGGTGCGTTTTTCGTCGTTGCAGTATTTGACGATCAAGCCGGTGGTGCGAACTCCCCCGCTAGAGGAAAAAGGGAGCGAGACGCTGTCTGTACAGTTGGACAACTACGTTTTGCTTTCACCGGAAGCAATTAATCTGGACGATGCCAACCGCGTGAAGTTGCAGGCTGTTATCAATCAAGAGCCGCTGGCATTGATCGAATACTGGGCTGTTGATCCCGATTACGATGGGCAGGTGTTTCGCTCGGTATGGCAAGACTATCGCGGCAATACCGAAAACGATGGCGACCCGTTGCGCGTGGTAACAAAAGCCGTTTTAACGCTGCCGTTTAAAACTGGTGCTCGCCGCGTGTGTGTAAGGGCGGTGGATGTTTTTGGCTTTGAAGCGGAGGCAGTAACGACGGTGGATGCAATATGAGTGACTCCACCGTATCCAAGCAACCTGCGAAAGCCGAAGATCAACTCGCGTTATCTGCTGGACTCACCGCAAAAACAAACCAACTCTGTATCGGGCTGGAATCTGGCGTTGCCGATATTTTTGAGCTAGTCACGCCGACTACGGCGA
>Ga0182030_10014386_pt1 | contig 15627 bp, 16 predicted proteins | sample 812S3MmetaG_FD_121299 | JGI IMG/M metagenome (GOLD analysis project Ga0182030, IMG submission 121299) | Permafrost microbial communities from Stordalen Mire, Sweden - 812S3M metaG (Illumina Assembly) | ecosystem: Environmental > Terrestrial > Soil > Wetlands > Permafrost | place: Sweden...
AATATTACTATACCTAGTCAGACTCGAGTCATTAGCGTTGCTTTATATCAACATTGCGGCGTAGTTAAGATATACTATGGCGCGATTTGCTGCGAGAATGCATGGCCGTTGAAAGTTTCACGCGCATGACCCAGTACCATGTCTTATCATGACCCGAAAGCGCTTCGAACTGCCCAGCATGTCAGAGAAAATATATGCTTATTGTTATTTCTTTCTATACACCTTCCACATTGGTGTCAAAAGCCGCAAGATAGACTAAGGCATCTTGGAAGACCACGGAGTCATTCCAAACAAGGGCACGAAGATGCAGAGATGTCAGCAAAGAATACTCCTCCTCTTAAGTACAAACTCCGATGTTAGGATCATCATGAAAATATCACGATGGCAGTGGTGGAACCACGAAACTTGAACATCCGGCAAGGTACTCGGCAAATTTCAAGTACAGTAAGCTTACGTTGCAGAGAATGGCATCCCTTGACCAAAAAGGATTTTGGAACTATGCCACGGTCAAGATAGCATCAAGACCCTCTTCAACCAAGGTACTAATAATGCATCATCATAAGTTGCGGACCTTATCCATGTACTTGGCCTCGGACTTCGTTTACCCCTTACGGTCAAAATCTGATATCTTGCTTCTCGTCTGGACCCCCTCCTTTCATATTTAGAATCCGCCATCTCCAACTCGCAAGTCCACTGCACATCTTCGTCCACCTCACCTTCATACTCAACATGCATCTCCCATCCATCTTTCTTTCTGGCATGAGCCTGTGCGTTGTCTTTACAGCAGCAGCACCTATTTCAAGTCTCCTTAGCGAGCCAGCACTTTATGGACCAACAATAGAGGGTGCGGTTGTGGAGAAGCGAGCACCTACGGAGGCAGGGCCTAAGATCATGGACGTTGTGGTGGTGGAGGAGCGAGCACCTACGGAGGCAGGACCCAAGATCAAGGACGTTGTCGTGAAGCGAGTACCGTCGCCTTTAGTCAAGATCAAAGATGTGGTGGTGGAGAAACGAGTACCATCGCCTTTGGTCAAAATTGAAGATGTGGTGGTGGAAGAGCGAGCACCGTCGCCGTTGAAAATTAAAGGACCCAAAATCGAAGATGTGGTCGTGGAAGAATGAGCACCATTAGAGACTGAAGCCTAGAAGTTTGAGGTTATCTAGGTATATCTCGATATTTTTTATGTAAACTTCCATACCTCCTACCCAGATACAATGCTGATTATAGCTATATAACAGTTTCTTATTATGCGCTTCTAAGATCCGGTATAAGAGTGAGCGGTTGGTAGTAGCATTTGAAAGTGGTCGACATCAAGGGGGGCGATGAATCACAGGATGGTAAAACATCTGAAGTTCTGAACTTACTAGAACATAGTCTTTCCTTATGACTTCCGCCCTCTTTTAATGTGCTGTATGCTTTCAAACGTGACGAATTCTATTTCAGCAGTATACGAAAATAAAATAAAATAAAATAAAATATGAAAAAATAGAAAAAATCTGTGCAATTAGCTTCTTTAGAATAGCTTTTTCCCCCCCATGACGGATTCGCTCTCTACGAAATGGCAAAGGGAAGGAATATGTTTTCTTTTCAAGAATAACATACAGACGGGAATGGGAACAAGACTATCTCAAATAGTGTAATTAATTTGAAGTCTTTTACATCTCAATGGCAGCTGTAGGTGTCAAGAATAAAGGGAAAGTCACGTGGCAGCGCTTGGTAAAAGCGCTTGCTGCAACGTTAGCTTCAGAGCCCGTCGTCATTGGGAACTTGTCGATATCAACATTCTCTGCTGACCCATTTCTTTAACAACTATCAAATGTCTGACTGACTAACTACTAAATGTGTAGTTGAAAGACCAAGCTGCGGCTATTTGCTAATTAGCTGTTGCGAGTTGATGGTGTGCGGTCCAGGCCTCATCTTTGTTTAGATTTGACTGGTTTCAAGTTTCTTTCTTTGATCCAACGAAGCAAGATGTCTCTCTCAACATGCTGCTCAATCCGGTCTTCTTTCAAGTTGCTGTTTTTCAGCGCTTATGAGTTCTTAAAATATCCACTTCCTCATTTCCAAAACCGAAGGTTGAGGACGCCATCATGGCTCGACGTAGACACACCAAGCGCAGCGCCAAGGCCGGAGTCAGAAAAGCGATTCGGAGCAACCATAATTCGGCTAGCCCCAAGAATTTTAACAAATTCACTAGGAGACCAACAGCTGAAGAGGTGACTGGCCCAATTGCGCAGTCCCCCAGCCCTCGTTGCGTCAACGGAGAACATGAACATAGTCCGTCTGGGTTGACTCTAGCGCGATATACTATTCACCGTGAGTCTAGAAGATCTCAGAATTTTGATTTTACTAATATCACTACATAGATTCCCTCGAAAGCAAGGAAGATTCTCAACGCCCTGCACCGGGTACCAATCTTCCCGATAATAAAAACCCGCATTTCGCTCTGCTCTCTCCGCAAAGGCGCTTGAGCTTCCAATTCCCAAGACCCGTGTTCTCAGTTGGACCTCTTAGCAGCCCAGAGCACGCCATTTTAGGTGCTGAGACTGATATGGCTTCTTTCTCGCATGGGATGAATGAGTCTGGGCCAGAGCTTACGAGGGGGAAAGCGACGAGGCCCAAATACTCAAATGGCCCTTTTGGAAGCTTACAGTTTGCACTTTGTAACGCAGAGACTACAATGAAATTCTTACCGGCTCAAGCCGGTTCAAACATCACGCGGCACAACTCTAATCACACCAGATTTGTAGAGAGCCTCGGAGATTCCGGAATAGGATCTCACAATCGTGTAAAGCGCAATACAAAGAACATCGAAATTACCGCAGAGAGCTTCCCGTGTGCCCTTGATTCCTTCATTGAACCCGATAATCCTCCCACTCCTCCAGAAGAACTCTCGCTGGAAGACGTTAAGGCTCGCTTTAAATCCGTCCTTGAACCCATACGAGAACAAAGTCATTCACTAGGAGTTGGTTCGACTCTGCCAAGCGCATTGCCAACTCTACCGGGGTTTCAAACCGCGACCAACAGTAACCTGTTTGACCCGCTAACAACGTCCCCAAGCACATCTCTTCATCCTCCTAGATATCCAGACTTTCCAGATGTCTCCAAATCTCCAGAAATTTCCAATTCCCCAGACATTCCGGTCCCACAAACAAAGGTCACCAAGAAAAGGAAGAGAAGAGACAAGACAAAGAGATCAGACCCCCCGTCAGCCTCGGGAAACCCTGTCACGAGTCCGATCGCCAATCCGATTGGTCTTTTGTATGATCACCTTGACAGAGAAATATTACCCTCAGAGCAAAGTCTTGCAGATTTATGTGATGATTCCGCTCCCGAGATACCCGATCTTGGATGTATACTTTCGGACATCGAAATCGAACAGGCTATCGTCGACAATTTGGGCAGCATTCAAAAGAAACGTAATCTCGGTGGAAAATCTGCGGTGAGGGTGAAGTCATCTTCCTTAAGCGAGGGAACTGCATCTGTTGCGAAGCCCTCAACGAGGCTCAAACAAGTGGGATCTAGCGAGTGCGCTCAATCCGCATCCATTCAATCAGCCGCTGCTTATCCCAACACAAGATTTCGAGCAAGAGCTCTGACAATTTCGAAGACCTTCGTCGAGTCCAAGTTGAAGTCTGAACCTTCCACTCTTGATGAACTTATCGAGGATGCTAAGTTGGCTGCTCTCAAAAGGAAAGATTAGATGTGAGAAAATGATGGAAATTGGTCGCGCTTCTTGCTATCTCCTTCATAGTTGCTGCATTTGGCAATATATACTTTTTATTTTGCTTGTACCTCCCATCATTTTCTCTCTTGAACTTCGATGTCAACAGTGCTTGAACTTTCGCAAGAAATCGGTTCCTAAAATCTCATGAGCTTTAGGCAACACAGAAGTCTTAGCTGTCCTGGTTATTTTATTTGTAAATCGGACTCTAGCTCTAAGTCCATTCTTTGTTCATTACATTGAAGGCTAGATTACTTTTTCGATTAGAGACACACTTATTTTTAGAAAAGACCTACTGAGCACACTATTAATATATAAAGACTGATAAGCACACTTTTAAATTTTATAGGCTATAACACCCTATCCTGCGCTCCCTATCCCTTAAATCGTATACTCTCTACTCCCTGCTCCTTATCCCACATTTATCTCCTCTGTTAATCATTTTCTTTTATACATATAATATTATACACTCTCTATTTTGTCCTTATTGTCCAATACTCTTTACTTTATATTCTCTTCTTATTCAATATCTTTAAATACTAAATATTCCATGAAAATGAAAAGTGCGCTTATCCGGTCTTTTAATATCAATAGTGTACTCAGTAGATCTTCATTGGAAATAAGTGTGCTCATTTAGTCTTTAAGCATTAATTTTCCCATACTCTCAATATTCTTTCGCTTAAATCAGAAGGCTTAAGGATCAGTCCTATCACCCTTACTCTTTTCGAAAATGTCTACCAAACTTAGAATCCCTGGGCCCCAAGAACTGACTAGCCCACAACGCAACATTCTGAATATTTATTTCGATTTTTCTGCCACTTTACTTATTCTAAAAAGAATCCAGGAACGCTTCTGCTACAACAGATCGTACCTGTCCAGACGGGAACGGTCCAATGAAGATGCCTATCGATCGCAAACGACGTCAAGAAGACGATAATGATGAGCTTCGCAATGAAATAACTACAATGAATAGAGACCAACACCTGTTCGTTGGCATACACCGCGGAGCTCAGTCCTTTTATGACATTTCATCCAGAAGCAACGGAAAACCCAAAAAAACAGGCTACCGAGATAAGAACAAGGAGGAAATAGATAAATGGAAGGCAAGGCAGAAGTCTCAGAAGCGATCCCGTCAAGAGGTTCCCGCGAGAAAGTCTTTTTGGGGGGGTGCGATGCCCATTCGCGTTTCTTCAGCCGATCGAAGTCAACATTTCAATAATATCTCTGATTCACAGCGACCTCGATATCTACAGTCCGATGATTCCTTCCCTATACAGCAGTCTCATGCATATGACCAAGTCGGATCGCAGGCGCAGAGGTTTGCTCCACCAATGCCAGTACAACAGGAGAAACAACAAGATATTCCGGAGCAACATATATCTTATTCTTACAATGTCCGATCTGGCTTTGGGACTGAGACATATCTCAATTCTCTGACGACACACGCAGACAAATTCGGTCACACATACTCAACTTTCATTGGGTCACCTCCACAAAGAGTCCCACACCTCCCTGGCGGTGCTTTCCCTGTTGGCTCCTTCCCCGGCAGTGTTCCTACACCAACATTCCCCAGAGACTCACTTAGCGGCTCCTTCTCCGGTAGTTTGTACATCACCTCCCCCACCCCACTGTCTTTCTCTGGCGGTTCTTTCCCTCCCACTCTGGTCTACGACGCGTACTCTTCCAGTTCGATTCCAGCCACCCGGCAAAGTTCGAGTACAATCCCCTTGAACTCGCTCCCTGCAAAAGCCATCCCCATGGATGGGTTTGCGAACATATCGGGAGCGCAACTTCCACCCAGTCACCATGATACAAGGGCCCCGCAGAAAGTGGAACAAGCATCAGAAGGCATTTCGAACGCTGGACGCACGAACAATCAAAATCCTCAAACGGCCCAACCCTACCAAGGCTCTGGTAGTCATGACTCTTTTACTTTGGATGGGATGAGTGCGAATATGCACAAATCTGTAGACTCAGCAGGTCAACATTTTTCTAATAACGGCGGGTATAACGTACTGCAAGAGAGTTGGGAACGGCGCATGCTCTTGCAGCAGGGTACCAATAGTCTCATGATGGCCCTTCAGGAGAGCAGTAGTACGACAGCGATCGCAGGACAACAGGGGCAGCTTGATCGAAGTACGGCGCATGGCCATGATACCTCCGGAATGTCTCGTGGACAAAGTACGCCGGGCTTACCTGGTATTCCTTCCGGTGTGGCTATACCAGGTGCACCGCAAAGACCGTCTTTGTCCCTTCCACCTCAGCCCGACAACTCAGCGACGCAGATTCCATACTTTGAACATCCGTCAGATCTAAGGATTGCCGATATCATCACCTGCGACTACTGTGGCTACTTTCAGAACCCTTCCGATGTTCCCTGTATACCCACTTCAGAAATTGCCGGGCATTCCATCACTTACTGTCTCGTCTGTGGGTCTGGGTCACATATTCGATGCCAATGTCCGTACAAAATAGACCTAATGCACGAAAATGGGGCCTTCACGCTTTTGGCTTGCCCAGCTCATCAGGAACAATTTCGATATGGGGTGGGCTGTAATAAATGCAAAAGCGATGGTACATACTTGCAATGGATCTGATAGGGACAAATTGAGGTTGAGTAGATGGGAATGTACGGCTTCGCAGTTCTGGAACTTCTGAATACTACTTCCGCCCCTACACTGATAAAACCGATCGGCTATTCTTCTTTGGATAATTTCCTCTATTGCGGCACTTCCCAAGTACTCATTCTAGGGTTTTGTACAGCGGGGGCTCTTGAAAGATTGCACTTCGGTTATTTCCCCCATTATGACCAAACACTGGGCTAGGGCTTCTATTTTACTACTTGTATTAACTCTTTTTTTGAAGACGTAATTTCTTTCTAGATTCCCATTGCAGACCTTTTTTTTTAAGGAATTCGGGTCTTGTTTACAGGGAGTTTTCCAGATACCCATTTCGCGACTACGGCCTCCCAGGGACGTAAACCCATTATAATCTTTTTGAAACATTCTTAGTTTTTATTTCCTGCTTGTTCCGTTGCCATCCATCAATTTTCGGAGAATTAAATGCTTCCAATAAGAAAATTGGGGGATGAACATGCTATTGTACCTTTGACTTTGAAAAGAATCAATTTGAGGCCCCAATATCACTTTTATTGATGAATGTGAGTTCCCAAGGCCGATATACATTGTCATACTCATTTGCAAATGTCACTAGAGTAAGCACTTTTCCCTCGCTAAAACCCCTTTCTAAGATGTGTGCCAATCTCCAAAATTCTATATTCTCTCTTTTGTAGTGAATTAGATAAGCGAAATTTAACATCTATATTGGAAAATTTAGGCGGGCCTCGAAAGCATGTTGCTGCTGCTACATTTGGCTTCTTCCCTTTTGGATACCTTTTCTGGATCTGCCTTCCCTCTACGCTAGGGATCAAGTGTGCGAAATCAACAATGTCGCGTTCACTACAGATAAATATCATTCATCGAAGAGATTTGTTTCAAGCAGAACTACCCAACATATTAGACCCTTAATATGGCTAATCCTCATATCGATACTGCTTACGAGGCTCTACTACAAGCATCCCTTGAGGGCCAAGCAACTGACAAAGTTGAAGGGACAGAAAGCAGTGATGTGGAGGAAACTACAAACCCAGCTGCAGATACCAAGGTCAAACGCAAAGCCGAGAAAGCTCCGCAAAAGTCCAAGGAAACGCATCTCACTGAGCCCGTGGACGCTCCACAAAGTTCTAAAGAAACGAATTCCACCAAGCGCGTGAAAATTGTACTACGGACTAAAACAAATCCCGGCAAAGTCGTGGAGGCTCTACCAAAGTCCAACGAAACGAGATCTTCAGGCGAGGATGCCAAGCTCAGAGAGGAAAAGGAGACTCCAATTACAGAGAAGGAGGAAACATTTAAATCACCAAAAACCCCTCCTTTAGAATCTAGCACCAATTATCATTCACATCCACACCCCTCCAGTCGATCGGCCCTTGACAGCCCCTCTCGGCCCAATATCAGCGTATCTTCATACTCGAACGTTCCAATCACGTCTAGCAATTCTCAATCGGTAAAATATGATTCAGCCAGCCACTCCGAGCAAACAAACACTAGCATTCCAGCGCAGAACGCCCCTGTCGAACCTGACATATCCTGCACAAACTGTACGAAGCCCGGACATCCCGAGGTTTTATGTCCCGACTCTCAATACACCTTTCATCCGATAGATTGGACAATTTGTCCTACATGCGGTCAAAAAATGCACTCTTCTAATCGTTGTCTCTATCGTATATTTGAGAAGCAGTCATTACGGAGTGAGAGAAAACTCGTGTGCGGGGGCCTATGTGGACGGCCTAATTGCACCACACGTACAATTTTTACATATGGCGAGAAAGGATGCCCAGAATGCGAAACAATACTAGCGCAAATACCGGACGATCCCGAGATTGAGGAAGCAAAGTTGGCGTTATGGCCTCACCTTGCGAATTTTAAGGAAGGTCTTTGATTGTTTATCACACACGTAGATACAAATTGGTTGGATTCGGGCAAAGGAAGATGGCTGATTGTGTACTACATATATACACATTCATTGGGTTGGGTGACAAGAGAGGTTCATTGTATACCAGACATGGACATTCGTTAGGTTCAAGTTGATAATTATCGTTAGATATGTCCTAGTTTCATATTTTTCTGCCACAGTGCGTGAATCATTGCTGAGATTCGGCCAGCCACTATAATAGCCTGGGGCGATTTATTTTGTTAAATTTTCGGGCATCGCTCTCTGCTTTCTCCATTCTTTCTATCTCCGCAACCTTTGCCATCATTGCCAATATCCTCGGTTGCAATCTCGCACATATAAGATGACTATTTTCAGGTAAGGCCGGGAGAATGGATTCCTGCTTGTCCATTTCCATTGACCTCAGCCTATGCTCTGGGCTACCCGCAGGCTCCATTGTCGATAGCTGCAGATGTGTAAAGCATTTAATTGCAACACTCTGACTATGACATAGAGTTCCAAATCATCTCACCGCCAAATCAGAAGGCTTCGCGTCCGGTTTATTCTAGCACCCCAATTCTTCTAGTTGTGCGGTTGTGAAGCCTCCCATGATCTTTTGCTGCCACAGCTCAAACAAGTGGTGCATATATAGCATTTCGGGGCTCATTTTTCGGCCTCTGGGGAAGACGGGTACATTATGCCTAAGGGGAGGGGGTTTTTTTTTTCGAAGTAGGGAATTAGTTCGGGAGGTATGGACGCAATTGCTGGGGGCTGGGAATCTTGGACTGCAGGGGCTTGAACATGCGGAGCTTTGGGTTGATCTTGAGGCTGTCTTTGGGGCAGATTTGACATTTTGAAAGAATAGTTGAGGAATTATAATATGAGACAGAGGGGGAAACACCTGGTGTTTTCATTTACATCAATTTCCGTATGAGAACGAGAAAAATAAGTAACCAGTCTGTCGTCCCGCTATAATATTTTAAATAAAGAGAAAGATTGGAGTCAATGGAATTAGACACATTCGAGATTCGAAGAACAAAAAAAGCTGCATCCGGGATGGGATTAGAGAGCCGTATTCGCCAGATGTAACAAAGAGATTAATGGCCGAATGCAATTTGTTCTTAGAATTCTATGGTTGCTCCATTTCAAATAGAGAAGATGAAGAAGCAGATCTTGATGTCTCTGTATCCCGCGAATTATATTGCTTGCTTATGATGTTTAAATAGCAGCAGAATCCTAATATCCAAGTCGAATAGTCCTATCTCTAAACTTCTACTGACTTTAAGAGCGAGACAGGATTTCGTGAGCTATTTGATCCCATATAATAGTAGGGCTTTGCTTCGTGGATGACCCAAGGTCTTTGCGACTCCAGATTCTTAACATTCCCGCCGAGGCTCTATCTCAGCAGGTCATCATATAATATGTAGGAGCTACCCCACATATTGTTTGCATCTAACATCTGTAGTGGCTACGCCACAGACCTAGATCTGTTCATTCAATTCATCAATCTCTTCTCTTATCTTCCTCAACCTCTTCTCCTGCCTCTCATACTGATGATACATCTCCTGACACTCTTCATCCGCCTGATTATACCTATCCACACATTAGCACATGTCCCCAGCCCCTCACATCTCATCATAAACTCACCGTTTCCAATCCGTCCCACCATATCCCCCTAACCTCTCATAAGCTATATACGCCTCCTCTTTCTTAATATAAGCCTGCCCGCATCTCAACTGCTCTTCCTGTTGCTTCTCCCTAATCATCCCCTCCTCTTTCCTTAACCACGCGATCTTCTCAGCAACTTTCAACTCCTCAAATTCCATGCCTGTGAATTCGCCTCGCCAGTCTTCTTCTGCATCTCCACCATTACTTTTTTTCTTCCTCAGCAGCGCAAATGATGCCCCTTGGATCATACCATTCTGTCGTCCTAGATCATAGAGAGATAAACTGGCGAATATGGAACCAAGGGATAGAGAAGCTATTTCCCATGGTGAGAATTTGCGGTAGTGCGAGTACACGAATGTAGCAAGCCCGGCATAGCTGATGCCTGCAATCAAGGAATCGAGGATGCGTGGGGAGGCGGGGATGTCGTTGGGGAAGGCTGCGGCGTGTTTTTGGGCGTGGACGTGAGTGCGTTTCGCGAGGATTGAGGGACGGCGGGGTTTGCTGTCTGCCATTTTGGAGGATGGTGGGAAGAAGTGTGTAAATGTCGATTATGGCGGAGGGAGGGGGAGGAAGGGGATGGATAAGGGATCTGCCATTGGGCTTAGTTGAGGAGATTGTGAGATACGTGAAAGGTGGAAAGATTTGTGGTTCTGACCCACATGCTGGCTTGAGAAAATCCGGGACAACCAGCGAGGCTATGTATGATGTCACTCAGCTCTGACAATCCTTGGGGATTTTTGTGTAGAATTGATATGGAGTCTTAAGAAGGCAGAGAAAATTTTGGGGTTTCATTCATGAAAGGATTTGATAAGTCGATGTGAAGGTCGAGACGGCTAATGCTTGAAGCCTTGAAATCTTGAAATCAGCCTTGTACTTCAGCCTTGCCCCTTTGAGGTTATCCAACACCATCGCCGAGCTAGAGATCCACACCACTCTATTCACTGTTGGAAGAGGAGGTATGATCATTTTTTGCGAGTTCTGTTGAAGGTATTGATTTAAATGCGCAAGGGTATGGCGTAGTCCCATGATCTGTTGCCAACCCTTCGTAGAGGAAGGTTTGGAGGAGGATATTGCAGGATTTCATTGATGGTACCCAGCGATGGGAGTTTGTCAGATTGACATGAGAAATAACATCTGCCGAGGTGTAACTCTATTCAAATCCAAAAATTGGTGCATGCTGCATGCTTTCGTATGAGGAACAAATACTAATAAGGACAAAAATTTGGACTACATATAGTATTTCCATGGGCAAGGACTTGTCTGTGGAGCGGGCAAAGGGGCATCTTCTTCATGAATGCTCTGTCGCGGGTCATTATCCTCCCCACCAGAATGACGATATGTAGAGCATCAAAGCTAATTCACAGTTTGTTGTTTGTGGCTGGTGAGTTCTCGAAGAATGGAAGATACGAACTCTTCCCTTACATAGTCACGTGAAACTGAGACTCTCCTCACCATCGCCAGAGAGTTTTCCTCATTCATTGATTGTTCGACGTTTCCCTATAATCTAATTTGCGTGCTTAATCCAGCGGTATCTATGCTCCTGCCAATTCATAGCTCTATAAATGCGAATCTGTTATACAGTCAACCCTGATCCCAAGCGCTCGCCCATCCTGTTCACCGGGTCATGTACTTTTGGGAGCCTCATAATAATGTGCCATTTCCAATCCCGCCCTCTTGAACCCACACTTGACATAGAAACCCTCGTTCGCCTCTGAGCAATCCAGGATACTCTTGTAACAGCCAACTTTCTCAGCGATGAAGTCCAAAGCTTGTATGAGCTTGAGGCCAAGTTTCTTCCCTTGTTGGTCCTTTGCGACGGCGATGTCTTCGATGTGTCCCACGAGGCCGAGATTGTGGATGCTGTGTTGATTGTTAGCTCTCATGTCCAATTCCAATTCGAATTCAATCTTTGTTGCAAAGCCTCATGACCAGTTCAATCCCAGCTGCGGTACGGAGAGATACATACAACTTCCTCTCAACAATCAGCGCGCCAGTCCCAACTATCCTGTTCCCATCATCAATCACCAGCAGGAAGTACCCTCCCTTCCCTTGTGTGTCCATCCAATCATACCGGTCATTCCATTGTTGTTCCGTTATATCTCCAACTGTTGTGAGGACTCGCAAACAATCCAGGAAGCCGCGGGCATAATCGGATTTTTTAAGGGAGCGGATGGTGTAGGTTTCTGGAAGCTGGGCAGCGATTGTTGGAGAGACGAGGTCGGATGTGAAGAGGCCAATCTCTTGTGTGTCATTTGCAGTAGAGCTAGCCATGGCGTGCGATTGAGAGTCGTGGAGGGAGGAGAAACTTTCGAGGATTTCTTGATCTGTAGGGGGTCGAGGTCGGAGGATGATGAAGCAGCTGTGAGAAGGCCGAGGAGTTGCTTCTTGAGTTCAGCAGAAGGCAAGGCTATGCCGAGAGTGTTGGTAGATATCAATTCAACGTGATATGACTCTGTAAAAGGGGGAAAGCCTTGATTCACTCCTTGTTGACTGACGTCTTGTCCCTGGAATGTTGTTCCTGGCAGGGCTGAGGCTGAGTCGCGGGAAGAACCGACACTGGGCGATTCTGCTAAAAATAGCATTTCTTTGTAACTTATGGTATGCATTTTTACTTCTCTTACTATTCACCTCTTCTCCTCGTGTTGAATTTTTTCGGATGCAAATACATGTAAATACATGTATGTATATATATACATATACAACACATTCATAGGGGACAGCTGGGGAGAATTTCTAGCACATGCTATTTGGAGTTATACCCCTGGACGGCTTATCGCTACTAGTACAAGTAATGGTTATCGCTGTGCAGAATGCTGCATACTTGTCGTACCTAGGAGAAACAATTAAATTATTCTCCTTGAGAATGGAACCAGAGGGGTGTTCCTCATGGCTTAAATATCGCATTGGAGTTCAGTTCCCTAGATATATCAGAGTCTCTCCTCTCCATGATCGAAATGTTCCCATCTTCCTTCAAAAATGGCAAGTTTACTACAGTAGTACTACAGTAGTACTACAGTAGTAATAAAGATTATCACATGCCTCGGCAGCCCCAAACAATGACGCGACAACACGCCCAATAGCTGCTTAATTATCAACGACCACTGAAGTTCCTCAACAAATCGCCCGTAGACGTGTCTTGCCACTTCATACTATGGATCTTTCCCATCTGATATTCACATATACTTCAAATATCCCTATCCATCGAATGGAAACCCGAATATACATCGCAGAAGGCTATAATTCAATCAACATCCAACATCAAAGCAAATATGGACCAGGATGACCCGGAGGATACGAAGCTGGAGAAGGTCGAACCTCAACAACCGGCTGGATCAACTCTACTACCTACCCCGATAGCAAACGTCGTGAGTCTAGTCACACGGTCATCGTCATTGTATCTACGACTTGGTACATTCATAGGTGGTCTGGCTCTAGATGGAGCACGAGTTACTACCGTGACGGGTTTGGAGCTTAGTCGGGCCGTCATCGAGTCTATACTGCACCGCGCAGGCAAGGATGTATCTGCGAGAAGCACAGGAGAGCTTGGACGAGCGGAAGCGGAGGGCTTATTGGAACGAAGCATTGCGACGCTTCACAGCACGATAACAAATATCTCGTTCGCGGCTTCGACCGGCTTCTATATATCTGCTGCAGCTTTAGAGAGCGCCACAGATCTGAGCCAGCAATTGCTAGCGACTTTGGATAGCATACTTGGGAGTACAGATAGTTCACGGGCAATCGCGAGCATCATTACTCTCATCCGACGAGAGTTCCAAAATCCAGCAACTGGGCAAGATGGGGAAAGGGTTGGAGTTGCAGATCTCCTGATGGGAATATGCGGGTTGGCATTGCTGCAGCGCTGGTGCAAGAAGATAATAGATACGGAGAGCAGAGAAAGGAACGCAGAAGAGGTGATTTGGGATGTGGTGATTCTGGATGATGGCAGGAGGGCAGATGTCTGTGGCCAAGGAACTCCTGAGCGAGGTCTGACAAGGGCAAATTCCATTTCATTCATGACCACTGGGAACAATGAAGTCCTCGAGACCGTCGAGAGGGAGGGGGCGAAGGACGATTCAGACGAAGACATGCCTGAAATCAACCTCAAGCAAAGAATCATGCGTTCTTTGCCTGCTGATGCTTCGGTTTCAATCACGACATCCACCACTACCACAAAAACAATCACCGTCGAGATCACCGGCACACAACCTCCAGATCTGTCGCCACCGCCTGGTGTTGAAATAATCGAGGAGAACGCCCATCATACTGGTGATGTTGATTTGGACGGAGAAGTCTTGACGAACGACCAGAAATTGGGACTCTTGGTACCTCGATATCGAGTTGTGTACAGAATTGTTCGAAATAAACTGCGTGGAACCAATATAGAAGCCAGAGACTCGGTGGAGGAAGTGATTGATAGCGATGACGAGATGAAAGATATTCTTGCACCTACCAGTCCTGGTTTCACGGCTTCCCCTATCCCGTCAACTGAGGTGGTTGAGCCCCCAGAGTTACCAAAACGGCCACTCCATCCATTCCATACGTCTAGCTCCAGTTCAATGGTTCCTACACCTCGGTCGGCTGACTCTGGGGACGAGAAACCTCGTGAGATCCCGACTACTACCACGTCCAAAGACAACGTCGCAAACCAAAAGAGATCTCGGAAACCTATGAGTGCAGCTTCTTCTGTCAGTGGTTCAGACCGGCCACCACCACGAAAATTGTCAACTGGTAAATCTCCTGCAGCGAAGAAGTCGAAAATAGACCGTACCACAAGTAAGCCTCCAGAAAAGAAAGGTTCTTTCCGAAATGCGCTGAAAAAGGGATCCGGGAGTACTCTTTCAGGTCTTTGGAACAAGGATTCTCCAGGCCCAGAACCTATGTCGCAGAACAAATCGCAGCGGCGGCCACCCTGGGGAGTGCCAAATGCTGCGGTACCTTCATCCAAATCAAATGTACCAGTCCCCGCTAGAAACTCAAGCATTGACCCTGCTCGTGAGGCAGCGCGAGTACCCCAGAGAGGGAACCCTAACTATTTCTCATCTCGAGATCTAGGTCTTATGGCGGCACCAGAAAACATCCCTCGAAGCCCTTCACGAGCAAGTTACATTTCGATTCACGAACGAAGGAGGGATTCGATGGTCTCACAAACAGACACTTATTCTATCCATTCAGCAGATACGCGTCCTACGTCGCCCACTGCTTTCCGAACACATCTCAGGACTCAGAGCAATATCTTGCGGGTTAGATCGGAGAAGAACATCGTTAAACAACCACCCTCCCCAGTCAATCACCGAAGAAGCAAATCATACGTTCCGAGTATCTATACTTTGAAGACTAATAATTCAGCCACTTCTCTCATCTTGGCTTCTCGGCCTCGGGAGAGTGCTTTCGACGATTCTGAGACTCTCGAAAGCTTGATGCGATCGGGGCATTTCGATGGTCTCTTTCCCCAACACCATATCGTACGAAACATGACACGCTTTGTACGCTTTGCATCTGCATCTTATGGCGCAAGCTTCTTGCGGGTGATGGGTATTGCGACTTCTACCGTCAATGGCAATACCAAAGAAATCGACACAAATCATCACCATGAGCATCATTCATTCTCAAACCATACTCAATTGCCTGCCGACACTATACTCCTCTCGTCATTTGTGGACCCTCAGGGTGGTACAGACTCCACTGGTCACACGGGGACAGGAGTACCAATGGTTCATTTTGTCTCCCTCGACCATGACTCTAA
>Ga0182030_10014387_pt1 | contig 15627 bp, 14 predicted proteins | sample 812S3MmetaG_FD_121299 | JGI IMG/M metagenome (GOLD analysis project Ga0182030, IMG submission 121299) | Permafrost microbial communities from Stordalen Mire, Sweden - 812S3M metaG (Illumina Assembly) | ecosystem: Environmental > Terrestrial > Soil > Wetlands > Permafrost | place: Sweden...
CCGCCGATGACGCCGGAGGTTTTGAAACAGCGCAGACCGCGTTGCTGGGCCAGGCCGTAGAACTCCAGGAGGCCGGTGAGCGCCAAAAAGCCGATGAGGAAGGCGAACACGCCATCGGCAATGGCCCGATGGCCGGAAAACATGGCGGTGAGGATGCCGGCCCAGAGGACCACGGTGGAAGCCAGGCGGCGCAGGAATACCTGCGTCTTGGAAGGCGATGGCGTGGGACTGTCTGGAACTGGCATGAGCGCGTGAAATTAGCAGGGCCGGGGGCGAAAGCCAACGCTGTTTTGGGCCATGTGCCCCAATACCAGTTTTCTAAAAACCGACCCCGTCCGATAGCGAGTCCAAGAGGGAACTAAGAACTAAAGTGTAATTTTAGGTAAGTTAACATCCCCGCGGCAAGCGAGGCTAAGACAAAAAGGAAAAAACGAATTCCATTGGTTCCACCTCCGTCTCCGGCATCACCTGATCACCCTGGATCCCATTTGCCGTTTCTATTCCCACTATTAAAAAAACCATACAAGCCGTCGCTAAAATCGCTGAAATTGCCAAAGAGGACGCGATATGAGATATACGCCACCGTGAGCGCAACGGCGATGGAGATCAATATAATCATGAATGCCTGCCTGATAATGATTCTACCGCGTTGGGCGGTCGAACCGGATTGATTTCTCGTTTGACAATGAACCGTTGGGTAATCTTGTCGATCCAAATGGATTTCCGGGTCATGGCCTTACTCGGTTTCACTGACGCCCAGCGGCGGAATGGGGCAATCCAAGGTGTCGGCGACGGCCCGCAGTAATTCCGCCTCGTGCTCCTGAATCACGCCGTCGGCCCCCACGACTTGGGCCGCCGCCTGGAGCAGATTTCGCTTGAGGTACGGAACCGCCAGGTTGAGTCGATTGAGCGCGGGGTCAAGCTGCTCGATCCCGCACTGGTTGGCCGGCAGCAAGGCCAGGCCGGAATTCTCCGGCGCATAGACGTAGGGCGCGCCGGCGGCGAAGGCCTGGGAAATCGCCGCCGGATTGTCGCTGCCTGCATTGGCCAGCGCCGACAAAATCACGGCGCAGTCCGGCACCAACGGCTTGAGCGTGTAATACTGCACGACCGATGGGCGCGCGCCGGCAAATTGCGGAGTGACGCGCCGTACCACAATTTTTTGCAAGACGAAGGCAAACAGCTTCATTTGCCCGTCGCTGGCGATCAGCCAATCCAACGACTGGGAAAACTGGCGGAACTGGCCGGCCTCCAGTTGGCGCAGCGCCGGCAGCGCCAGATTGACCAGCGGCAGCCGCGCGTGCGCCGCGGCGCCGGCCACGTCCGGATACAGAGCGGTCACTTTTTCGGCAACCGCGCGGGAGTCCCGGCCCGCCAGTTCCTCAATCTGTCTGGCCCGCAAGGCCTCCTTCTGGCTCAACAGCAATGCGTAGATCACGGCGATGGCGTCCTGGGGTTCGCGCACGGCGGCTTTGAGGCTGTCCGGCAGCGAATCGCGCAAGGCCTCGGCATATTTCAGGTGCAACGGCGTGGGCCGCCCCAGGTTTGGCAAGACCTCGTGCGGGCGGATGACCCGCGGTGCGTCCAGGCCACCCACCGCGAGCATCGCGCCGCCGAGCGCCGTGCGGAAAATGTCCGGCCGCGGCGGCGGTGCTGCCGAGGCGGCTTGGCGCGGGGCTTCCTGCAACAACTGTTCGCCGGCCACATATCGGACCCGGGGAAAATTCCCGTCGAAGGTGGGCTCAAAGGGCCGGATGCGCTCTACCAGCGGCGGATGCGTTTCCAGCGGGCGAAAGAGCGGCTCGCTGATGCCATTGGCAAAGAACATGTGGGCTATCTCGTGGGCATGCGGACTTTCGAGCAGCGAACCGGTTTCGCCCAGGCCGCCGATCTTCTTGAGCGCGCCGGTGATGCCGCCGGGATTGCGCGTAAATTGCACGGCTGAGGCATCGGCCAGGAATTCGCTTTGGCGGCTGACGGCGGCCTGAATCAGGCGGCCGAAAAAAACACCGATGTAACCAATAACGAAAAGCAGCAGACCCGCGGTCACAAATGATTCTCCGGCGGCGTAAAAAGAGCGGCTGTATCAGCGCTTCGTGAAGGAAATGCAGGAGAAGATGCAGGAGGTGCAAAAATTGGATCCGTCCAATTTGGACTTATCCTTCACCAATGCGGAAGGGCAATCGGCGCTTCGTTTCGTCTTTGAATCAGCGATCGTGGATCCGTCATTTGGTCTGGAATGGGACGAGGTGCCTGCACCCACCCTGGTGGGCTCCAACGCCTTGTCAGCCGTCAACTCATATGTCGCCACCAATGGGTGGAATATGCAAACGAACGACTGTCTTTTCGACTGTCTTTCCGACGCTGAGGATGCAAAAGCCAAGCCGATTTGCGGGTTGCCGTGGGCGGCCATAAAGGCGCAAGAGTTTCCCGCAGTGACCCACGAGGGAATTTTGTCTCGAATTCACTCGAGCAGGGCGAGTTGCCCCGGCTTCCCAATGCGGTTACGCGTCCCAGCCATCCTTGGGAACAGCCCTGAACCAAGAGATGGCTCAGAACTTCTTAATTCAGCGACTGCCATCCTTCCAAGCTCACGCTACCACGTCACTTGGTAGGTGCAGGAATCGGCGTCCCGCTTGCGGCAGGGCTGCGAATCATCATGCGTCACCTTGGCCTTCGCCAAGGATCCTTTTGGCTGGAACCGGTTGCAGAACGCCGTGATGATGCCCCGTTCGAAGTCGCAGGGATACGGGTTGTCGCACACCATCGTGACGGATTTTTCCCCGGTCCGTTGGAACCGAATATTGCCGATAGGCTCGTTGCGGTGATTCATGTGATAAGCCGTGTCAATCCCGGCCAGCGCCTTGCCCAGCGAATCAATCTGGGGAGGGAATATTGCGTGTTCCGGAATTTTCAGCCCGATTGAATATAGAGTGCTGCTCCCAACTTCCTCGGCGATGGTCTTGAAAGCATCGAGCCAGGCTTGTTGCTTATGCCACGTGCCAGCCTGGATGTCGGTGATCCCATGTTCGGCGAGAATCTTCAGCGCCGCTTGTTTGAAGGCGCCCATGCCCTCCACGACGGCTTGCACGGATTCGCCAGTAACTTCCACGCAGGGATCGAATGCTTTGAATTGTGCCATAAAAGTTTGTCGGACAAGCTTGATGGAACTGAAGTCAATTCCTCCGCTAATGAACGCCTTGGCTCTTCCATTAATCGCTCGCGCTCCTGTTCGGCAGATTTGCCTCCAGGGAAATCCCCTTCGCGATGCCGGCAAATAAAACAGTTAAGTTCAGACCAGATCCGGCCGATGTCTGCCAATGAACCGGTGTCCATCAGCCGGCTCACTCGTGCCAGCCACAGACCGACAGCCGGCAAATCGAATGTCGCCCGCGCCGGCAGGAAAGCCCGCGGGCAATCTGAAGAGATCTGGCGGCGCAAGACAGAATAAAGCGGAATAAAATCCGTAAATTGATGACTGAAAAATCGATTATGAAACTGGAAACCCGCATCATGCTTGCAGCCACCGGCGCGGTGGTGCTGACCACCGTCCTGAGCATTGGCATTGTTTATCATGTGTCCAGCCGCAACCGCGTGGCCGAGTTGCGCGGCAAGATGAGCTCCATCATCACGCAATCCGAGGAGGTGGCGCAGAACATGGACCAAATGCACCAAAGCCACGTGTTCGACATGGCGGGTGCCCGGGCGTCGTCATTGCGCCAGGCTGGCGGACGTCCCTTGCGGGAGGTTTACGCCCAGACTGACCTTTACAAGACCGTTCCCATCGTGGCGGCCTGGCAATCTGTCCAGGGCGCGGCCGACCGGGAAGGCTTTCTATTTTTCACACCGTCCCGTCCCGACCTCACGCCGCGCAATCCCAAGAACAACGGCGCGCCCTTTGCCGATATTTTCCAGGCTTTTGACCACGGAGAAACCGAATATTTTCTGAATGACGGAAAGCACGACACGCTCGTGCTGGCCCATCCGGTCCGGTTGCAGGCCAGTTGCCTGTCTTGTCATGGCGATCCGGCGACGAGTCCCACCGGCGACGGCAAGGACGTGCTGGGTTTCCCGATGGAGAATGCGAAGGTGGGCGACATTAAAGGCGCGTTCATCCTCAAGGCGAATGTGGGCCACGATCCGGTGGTCATGGCCACCATGAAAACCATGGCCATTGGCGGCTTCATTGTGTTGCTAGGCGTCTCGATCGGATTCTATTACTTCAACCAGCGTTCCATTGTGCGGCCCCTGGCGCTGGCCATCAGCCATATCGAAGCCGCCAGCACGCAAACGGCGGCAGCGGCCGGCGAAATTGGCACCACCAGCCAATCCCTGGCCGAAGGCGCCGGTGAACAGGCCGCGTCCATCGAGCAAACCAGTTCGTCGTTGGAGGAATTATCCTCCATGACCAAGCGGAATGCCGAAAACGCACAAAAAGCCAATGACCTCGCCCGGCACACGCGGTCCTCGGCAGACAAGGGCATTGAAGACATGCAGGCCATGTCCACGGCCATGGCCGCCATCAAAGTGTCCAGCGATGACATTGCCAAGATCATCAAGACCATTGATGAAATTGCTTTCCAGACCAACATTCTGGCCCTGAACGCCGCGGTCGAAGCGGCCCGGGCCGGCGAAGCCGGCATGGGGTTTGCCGTGGTGGCGGACGAGGTCCGCAACCTGGCCCAACGCAGTGCCCAGGCCGCCAAGGAAACCGCCACCAAAATTGAAGGCGCCATCGAGAAGACCACGCAAGGGGTGGAACTCAGCCACAAAGTGGCGGGTCGCTTGAACGAAATTGTCACCAAGGCCCGCCAACTGGATGAACTGGCCGCGGAAGTGGCCAATGCGTCGAATGAGCAGACTCAGGGCATCATTCAAATCAACGCGGCCGTCGGTGAAATGGACAAGGTCACGCAATCGAACGCGGCGAATGCCGAGGAATCGGCCGCCGCCGCCGAAGAGCTGAACGCCCAGGCCGGAACCATGAGACAATCTGTGGCCGCGTTGCTGGAGTTAGTGGACGGCCAGAGCCGCACCACCGCCAGTGAGACGGGCCCATCCATTTCCCGCGCGTCGCATAAGCCGGCCACCTTTTCAGCAGCCAAGCAGCCCATCCATAAAAGCAATGGCAACGGTCACCCGGCGAAGCAGCCTCAGTTGGCCGCCCGCAAGACGGAGATACCGATGGATGACGACTTTAAGAATTTTTGAGTTGCCACTCTCCCGTCGAATCTCCCGGGAATTCAGAAGAACGGGTTGTGGGCTTTTTCCTGGGCGACGGTGGTAAAGGGGCCGTGGCCGGGGCAGAGGAGGGTGTCGGGAGGGAGGGAAAGGATTTGTTCACGGATTTTTTGGCGGGCCAGTTCCCAAGAATCGTTGCCGCGGCCCATCGAACCGGCAAAGATGGTGTCGCCGACGATGGCGATGTGGGGGGCGTCTTCCTGCCAGTTGCCGACGAGATAGGTGACGCCGTCTTCGGCGTGGCCGGGCGTTTCGCGGTGGGTCACGCGGAGGCCGCCGACGTGGGTGATTTCGCTGGGTTTGTTGCGTTGCTCGACGGGCGCGGCCTTGGAACCGGAATGGACATGGGCTTTGGGCCAGGCGGCGCGGATTTTGGGCAGGGCGTCCACGTGGTCCCAATGCGAATGCGTTATGAAGATATGGCGGAGGGTCAATTGATTCTCCCGGAGACAGTTGAGCACGGGCTGGGCGTCCAGGCCGGTGTCGAAGAGGGCGGCTTCGCGGGTCGCTTCATCCCAAACGAGATAGCAATTGACGGTGAGCTCGTCGCCGCTGGTGGTGAAGACGCGGAGTTCGTGCCAGCGGGAGAGGTCAGGGGGCGTGGGGAGCCAGCCGGCCGCGATGCCTTCGAGTTTCTGCGGATTCAGGCCGACGAGACTGGCGAGCGGGGCGAAGTTTATTCTTTGCCCGCCGGTCTGGCCGGAGGTCTCGAGCGTGGAAAGGTCGGCTTCGGAAATGCCGGCGGCATGGGCTGCGGGACCAGTGGCGACCCCGCTCATGGCGCGCGCCTTACGGATAATATCGCCCAGATGATCTTCAAGTTGCATAAGGCCACAGTACTGGATGGCGTGGAAGCGGGCAAGTGGAGGCGGGGGATCTGCGGCGTGCGGACGGCAAAAATTGCCGGTCATTATTGAAAAGTCCAATAAAATCAGCGAATTGCATGGCTTGTCGGCGAGCCGATGATCTGCTACCATGCCGCTGTGTTCTTCGCCAAAAAACCTAAGCCGCGTGAGCGCTTCTATTTGTTTCCAGGGCAGGGGGGGAGCAATTATTACCGGAAGCAGAAGGTGATAATGCGTTGGACCCTGGCGGTGGCGGTGTTTTTCGGCTTGGCGCTGGCGGCGGCGCTGTGGTGGGCGTCCCGGTTGCATTATTGAAGGGCCGCGCTTGACCATGCGGGTCGGGTTGTTACCATGCGAAGCACAGCAATGAAACTACTGCGAATCATCCTGATGCTGGCGGCGGCGCTGAGCCTGCCGGCGCTTTCACGAGCGGAAGTGGCAGACGGCATCAAGGCCGTGGTCAATGACAAGGTCATCACTTACGCGGAGGTGGAGGACTTTTCGCGGGACGCCGCGAGTGCGCTGCGGCAGCAATACGCGTCGCAGCCGGAGTTATTTCAGCAAAAGCTCAATGATCTCCTGAATGATGCGCTGGACCAGTTGGTGGAGCGGCAGTTGATTTTGCACAGCTTCGACACGGACGGGTACAAGCTGCCGGATGGGGTGGTGGATGAGCTGGTGCAGGACCGGATTCGCGATCAGTTTGGCGACCGGACGACGCTGATCAAAACGTTGCAGGCGAGAGGCATGACCTTCGAGCAATTCCGCCAGCAGATCCGGGATCAATACATCACTTCGGCGATGCGCAACCAGAACGTGCAGCGGGAAGTGATCATCTCGCCGATGAAAATTCTGGAGTATTATCAGAACCACCAGGACAGTTTCCGGGTGGAAGACCAGGTGAAGCTGCACATGATCGTGTTGAACAAGACGGGGCCGGATGACACAAATGCGATCCGGTTTGCCAGGGAGATCGAGGCGAAGCTAAAGGAAGGGGCGAACATCTCGGAGATGGCCACGATTTATTCGCAGGGTTCGCAGCAGCATCAGGGTGGCGACTGGGGCTGGGTGGAGCGGTCGGTGCTCCGGAAGGATCTGGCGGACGTGGCGTTTTCCCTCGTGCCGGGTCAGGTGAGCGAGCCGGTTGACGCGCCGGACGCGGTTTACGTGATGCAGGTGGACGACAAGCGGCTGGCGCATGCGAAGCCGCTGGCGGACGTGCGAACGGACATTGAAAAAACTTTACGGACGCGGGAGCAGGCGCGGTTGCAAAAGGCGTGGATTGACGGGCTCAAGAAGAAGAGCTTCATCCGCTACATCGAATAACCGCGGCAGCGTGCCGGTCTGCGCGGCGAATCTTACTATGACTGGCTGGCTTGGAATTTCCCTGGGCGACGTCGCGGGTGTGGGGCCGGAGGTGACGCTCCGGGCGCTGGCGGCCGAAGCCGGGGCGGATGAGACGAAGTACCTGCTCATCGGCGACGCGCAGCGGCTGGGTCGGTTGAACGAAGGACTTTCCCTGGGGCTGCCGCTCAAACCATTCACGGACCAGCAATCGGCTGGCCGATTCTTCACGGTAAATCCCCTGTCTGACCCCTTGCCGGAGGAGCTGCCAGCCGGTTCGGCGGCGGCGGCGCATGCGGCGGTGGGATGGCTGCGGGACGGCGGACAGCGCTGCCTGCGGGGCGAACTGGATGGGCTGGTGACGGCGCCGGTGAACAAGGAATCCATCATGCGGGCGGGGCACAAGTTCGTCGGGCAGACGGAATTTTTGTCCCAGCTCGCGGGGGCCAAGCGGACGGCGATGATGCTGCTGGGGACGGACGAGCATGGACGCTGGCTGCGGGTGGCGCTGGCGACGGTGCATATTGCGATCAAGGCGGTGCCGCGGAAGCTCACGGCGGAAAAGATCCTGCTGGCGATCGAGCTCGCCGCGCAGTCATGCCGGGACTTGGGGCTGCATCGGGCGAAGATTGCGGTGGCGGGGCTGAATCCGCACGCCGGGGAGGGCGGGGAATTTGGCGACGAGGAGATCAAGACGATCACGCCGACGGTATTGGCCGCGCAAAAGCAGGGGCTGGACGTGGTGGGGCCGCTCAGCGGGGACACGATCTTTTATCACGCGTTGCGGGGCGAATTTGACGCGGTGGTGGCGATGTACCACGACCAGGGGCTCGCGCCACTGAAGGCGGTGGCATTCGATAGCGGCATCAACTGGACGCTGGGGCTGCCGTTCATCCGGACTTCACCCGATCACGGCACGGCCTATGACATTGTGGGGAAAGGCGTGGCCAATCCGGGGAGCATGATTGCGGCGATCCGGCTGGCGAAACAACTGGCGCGGAAGCGGGCCTCGGGCGGGTTAATTGCCAAATCTTCGTAGCTGAATACGTTTGCCGATAAATTGGCAAAGGGCGCTGAAGTCTGTCAGTCTATCATGGAGGTTCTTTGGTCCCGAAATTTCCAAGGCAACAGCCCGACCGCATCGCTTTTCTTTTGTGATTTTACCGCCAATCGATGTGACGTAATCCAATCGATAATTTCGGTCTTGGAAGACTTCTTGAAGGTACGGTTCACACATTTCGCAAATCGGAACCCCGCGCGCCGAATCCCCATCTGAGAAAGAGAATTCGTTCGTCGCTTCTTTTCCACAGCCTATGCAAAACTGGGACATACGCACCTAGTTTGAAGCTAGCGTCTCCGGAAAATATTTCAAGTTTTGCATTCAAGCCGCGCCATTATTTTAGATGGCGGCAAACACCAGTTTGCCGCTACGCGATCAATTCGCGGATTTTGGCGGCGATGTCATCCTCCCGCATGAGTGATTCGCCGACGAGGATGGCGCCCGCACCGCATTCTCGGAGCCGCTGGACATCGGCGCGGGTGTGAATGCCGCTTTCAGCGACGAGCAAGGGTCGGGGCAGCGATGCGACTGAACCGGCGATTTGGGCGGCCAGCGTTTCGGTGGTGGCCAGATCCACCTTAAAGGTTTTGAGATTGCGATTATTGACGCCAATGAGCGCCGGGGCCAACGGCAGGGCGCGGGAGAGTTCCGCTGCGTCATGCACTTCGACGAGGGCGGCCAAGCCGGCCTCCGTGGCGAGGGCATGAAAGCGGGCGAGTTGTTCATCCGTCAAGATCGCCACGATGAGCAGGATGGCGTCGGCGCCCCATTCGATGGCTTGGAGAATCTGGCGTTCGTCGATGATGAAGTCCTTGCGCAGGAGGGGAAGCTTCACGGCGGCGCGAATCTGGCGAAGATAATCGAGCGAGCCTTGAAAGAATTTTTCATCGGTGAGGACGGACAGGCAATTGGCGCCGGCCGCCTCGTATTGGCGGGCAATGCGGACGGGATCGAAGTTCGGACAGATGAGGCCGGCGGAGGGGGAGGCTTTTTTGACTTCGGCGATAAGGCCGATGGGAGAAGCCTGGCGGAGGGCGGCGAGGAAATCGCGGCGTTCACCGTGTTCGAGCATGGCATCGCGGAGGTCGCCCGCGGCGATAATGCGCGGCGGGAGCAAGGCCACTTCGCGTTGCTTTTGCTCCACGATGGTGTCGAGAATATTCATGGCGGCCACGGTGGCGGGGGATTAATCCTCGTCGTCTTTGACGCCCTGCATCCGCTTGAGGGGGCAGCCGGCACGGAGCCAGGCATTGACAAAGGGGTCAAGGGCGCCGTCCATGACGGCTTGGGTGTCGCTGGTTTGCTGGCCGGTGCGGAGATCCTTGACCATGCGGTAGGGCTGGAAGACGTAGCTGCGGATCTGGTTGCCCCAAGAGATGCTGCCCTTGTCGCCGTAAAAGCGTTCCATCTCGTTTTTGGCCTCATCGAGTTTGAGGGCGTAGAGTTTGGAGACGAGCATGGCCATCGCGGTGGCCTCGTTTTGGGCCTGGCTGCGCTGGGCTTGGGAGGCGGCCACCAAGCCGGTGGGCAAGTGCGTGAGGCGGACGGCGGTCTCGACCTTGTTGACGTTCTGGCCGCCCTTGCCGCCGGAGCGGAAGGTGTCGCGCTGGACTTCGCTGCGGGGGATGACGATGTCGCTCTCGTTCAAGTCGCTCAATTCGGCGATGACGTCCACGCTGGAGAAGCTGGTATGGCGGCGCTTGTTGGAGTCAAAAGGGGAGATGCGGACAAGGCGGTGGACGCCGCGTTCGGCCTTGCAGTAGCCGTAGGCATTTTCGCCCTCGACACGGAAGGTGACGCTTTTCAAGCCCGCGGAATCGCCTTCCAAGGCGTCGGTGACCTCCCATTTCCAGCCGCGGGAATCGAACCAGCGGCCGTACATGCGGGAGAGCATTTCGGCCCAGTCCTGGGCTTCGGTGCCGCCGGCGCCGGCGTTGATGGTGAAGATGCAGTTATTTTTATCGTGCGGGCCGTTGAGAAAGGTGCGCAACTCGAACGTGTCGAGGTCGGCGAGGAGCTTGTTCGTATCGGCGGTGAGTTCGGCCTCGAGTTTCACCTGCATGGGCTCGGGTTCGGCCTGGGCGAGTTCCAAAAGGACCTGGAGATCTTCGAGCTGTTTGCCGAGCCGGGAGAGGGGGTCGAGATTGCCGCGGATGCCGTTGGCCTCGTTGATGACTTTTTGGGCGGCTTCCTGGCTGTTCCAGAAGGCTTGGCCGGCCATGAGGGACTCGAGTTCGGCGAGGCGGAGGGTCAATTTGGGGACGTCAAAGAAACCTCCGCAGGTGGGTCAGCTTATCGGCGGCGGTGGCGATCTGCGGTTTGACGAGGTCGAACATGCGGGCGGAAAATACCGCATGCGGAGGCGGGAAGCCAGCGGGATTATCGGGCGCTGATTTCCAACAGCTTGCGCGGCTATTGTCGGCGTAACCCGAATATGGATGCGCGAAACACCTTCCCATGAACCGAGCGATCGGCGCGCGGCGTTCACGCCGCTTCAACTTCCTATGCTGCAAGACCTTTGCACATTGAAGCGACGTGAACGCCGCGCGCCGGTTCAGATGTTCAATGCGCGAACCTTTTTTCTGGCGGGTGGTGCCGGGGTCAAGCTCCGGATTCGAACTCGGAGCGGGCGAGGCGCTCGCGGCGTTTGCGTTCGAGTTCCTGCTTCCAACTCCAGTAACGATAGGCGGCATACAGCACCAGCAGCAGCAAAACGAAGAAGTAGGAGCTGAAGAGGACATGGCGCATGATCTTGGCTGCGTGCCGGTTGGAGGGGGACATTATGGAGGTGTCATCGGTGCTGGAAGCGGCTGGGCTGGGGGCATTGGTGGGAGTGAGAGCCACGGAAGGGACGGCATTGGAAGGCTGGGCCTGGGTTTGCGTGCTGGGCGAGATGGCGATGCCCTGATGATTTTGGGTGGCAACGGAGTGTGAGCCACCGGCGATCGTGGGACTGGATTGGCCGGGGCTGGGGTTGGCTTGGGCATACTGGCGGGAGGCCGATGGTCCCGAAGCTTGATTGCCCGGGCTGGCTGCGTAGGTCCCGGAACCGCCTTGGCTGCCGGGACCGCCGCCGCCTGGCGTTGCTCCTGCACCGGGTGGCTGGGGCTGACCAGTGCCGCCACCGCCGCCACTACCTCCGCCTCCGCCTCCACCCCCGCCGCCACCTCCACCTCCACCGCCATGGCCCGGCAGCGAGGGAACGGTGGTGACTGACGGGTAAACCACATCTTCCGGAATGGTCTCTTCCGTCAGGACGATGGCGTTGTAGGAGAGATCCACGTGAGCATCGGCAAAGAGGATATTTCCATAATGGCCATGGACCCCGGCCCAGCCGGGTGGAACGTTGGGCGTGGGTATTTGGCGCAACGTACCATAGGAATTTTTCAATTGGGCGGGGAGGTCCCGGTCGGCGGTCAAGATGGAGCGGGGGTCATTTGCGTTGGGGACGATGCCGACGTCGTAGCTGAGGTTCGTATTGACGAACTGGTTGAAATTATCGGCCGAGCTGCGTTGGAGATCGGCTGGACAGGCGAGGAGCCGCGGGGTGGAGAGCGTGCTGGCGAGGGGCCAGAAGTCCCGGTAGGAGAAGTAAAAGGGGCCGGGGACTTGGTAACCGGCGTTGACGAATTCCAAGGCGCCGCCGTCATTGGTGGAGACCTGGGTGGGAAACTTTCCGTTGTGGTCGTTGGCGAAGATGTGGTAGGCGATGCCTATTTCGCGAAGATCGCTGACGCATTGGATGCGCTTGGCCTGCGCCTTGCCCTGAGCCAGAACCGGCAGCAACAACGCCGCCAAGATGGCGATGATGGCAATCACCACCAGCATCTCGACCAGAGTGAAACCGCCGGCCCGCCGCTTGGATGTTACAGGGTTCACTTGCTTCAGTATCAAGCAGCCATTATGCCATGCAATCTTCTTCGTAAAATCGAGGTATTCATGACCTGCATTTCTGATGATGCGTGAAATTTTAACAATGTGCGTGAATTTCACGCTTCAGCCCCGCCACTCTAAAGCTCATCGGCGCGTTCGGCAAAGAAAAGTTCGCGGGCGCGGTCGTAATCGGCATCGGGCACGAACACGTTGGCGAGGCGGTTCAAGTCGCCATCATCGGGAAGGGCTGGGTCTGCGAACTCCTGGGTGGCGGTGATGCCGTGTTTTTCGAGCAAAACGACGAGCAGTTCGGTTTTGACGACGGGGCCGGAGAAAAAGAGTTTCATGCGGTTACTTGGCGGGAGGTGGCTCGAGCCGGTGCAACATGGCGCGAGCCTGCTGCTCCATGGAGGAGTCGGCGGGTGCGTTGCTGAGGCAGAGCTGGAGGTAACGCCGGGCGGAGTTGGTGTCGGCGCCGCGTTCGGCTACCAGGGCGCGTCCGAAGGCCACGATGGCGGGAGCGACGTCGTTGGTTTCGAGTTGGGTTAGTTCGGTTTGGGCGGTACCGAGGTCCTTGGTGGCGATGCGGGCCATGACACGGTTCATGCGGGCGGTGAGATCGTTGGTGAGCGTAAGAATGTGGTTGAGGAGGGGGATGGCGTCGGTGGCGCTGCCGGACTGGATCAGGATGACGGCCTTGGTGTTCAGGGAGGCGACGTCATTCGGCTGTTTGGCCAGTTGGCCATCCACCAGCTGCAAGGCGTTGGTGAAGTCGCTGAAGCTGAGGTAGGCGGTGACGACGCGGTTGGCGACGCGGAGATCATCGGGATGTTGCTTGACGACGGAGTCGAGGACGTAGCGGGCGTTCTCGCGGTTGGTTTGGAGCAACCAGGAATAGGATTCGAGCAGGGCGAGGTCGAGATCAAGGGAACTGCTGTCGGGGATGTTCCGGATTTCTTCCCGGACCTGCTTGACGAGGGACCGGCTGCGGTCGGGCATTTGGAGGCGGTTAAAGATGTCCGCCAAGGCGAGCTGGGGTGCGGGGGCATGGGGGATGAGGGTGCGGACGCGGTCAAGCTGTTCGGCCGCCTGGACGACGAGACCGTGATCGAGGAACACAGAACCGAGGACGAAGTTCATGGTGGGTTCGTCAATGGGGCCACCGGTGTTCAGAATCCGGTTGATGCGGTCGGGGGTTCCGAGTTCGGCCGCCACCTTGGAGACGTCAGAGAGTCCAAGATTTTTGCCGGCCTGGAGGTTGGTATTGCAGGCGAGGGTGATGAGGGCGGACCAATTATTGGTGTTTAATTGCAGGGCCTCATCCAACCGCACCCGGGCTTCGGGACAGCGGCGCTCTTTTTGCAGGGACACCGCCCAAGCCTGCAGGCCCACGGAGTACCAATCGGCGAGGAGTTGTTCCTGCTCGCGGGGGACGGGGTGCAGTCCAAAGCGGGCCAGTTTTTTCCATACGGCCGACGGTTCGGCCGGTGGGACCATGCGGGCGAGCTTGCGGTCCCAAAGGCTGGTCCAGAATTGTTCGTTGGTTTGGACGACGGCGTCGGGGAGGGCGCCGGGGGCGAAGAGGTCTTTCCCGCGAAGCTTCATTTCGAAAATGGCGCCGGCGGGTTCGAGGTAAAAGCCTTCGAAGAAATAGCCATAACTGGGGTGCAGGTAAAAGAGGCGGTTGGTGCGGCCGATTTGTTCGAGGAGGTGGAGCAGCTGCGGGGGCGTCAGCTCGTGGGCGGTGTCTGGGCTCAGCCAGCCCATGGGCTGGCGCGCCTCCAAGCGGGTGCGGTATTCGACGGTGGGCAGGAGCGTGGTGTTGACGGCCAGCCAGCGGTCGGAGGCGCCATGGCGGGCGAGAGCGGCCTGAAAGACGATGAGGCGGTCGGGGTAATCACTGAGGACGACGCCGGCTTGCGGAGGCAGGGATTGGAAGGCCTGCTCACCGAATTCCCCGATGGGCTGGAAGTTGAGTTGCCAGATGGCGGGGGCGTTGCGGAGGAGGAGGCCACCGGTGACGACGACCAACAGGGCGGCTACACCGGATACGAGGGCGCGCTGCCAAGGGAACCGGGGCGGGCGGCGGTACTCGTCTCGGACGGCGGGTCGGGAAATGAGCAGCAGGTTGCCGGCGAGGAAGGCGGCGCCGAGGGCGTTGAGGTAATCGAAGGTGAGCAGGGGGAGGCGGATGCCCACTTCGCGCTGCAACATCTGGCGGGCGCCGGGGGCGGGATCGAACGCGAGCCAGCAGCAGACCACCAGCAAAAAGGCGCGGAGGCAGCGATACAGCCAGATTTGGAACTGATCCACGCCGGACTTGTTCCGCGTGCCTTCGTCGCGCATGCGGACGATCAAGGAGAGGATCGGGACGAGAAAGCACAGCGCGACGGCGCCGACGGCGAGGTGCCGGGCGTGCCAGATCTGGTACGGCAGGGTGATGAAGTTTTTGGTTTGGAGCAGGCTGGCGAGCCAGGCCTGGCCGAGAGTGAGGGACGAATGCGGCGCGAGGCCATTGGCGAAAGGCTGGAGGACGTAGATGGAGAATCCGGCCAGCATGAGCAAGGCCAACTGGACAATGAACCTCCACCGGAAAAAGCGGAGGCGTTCGATGCAGATGACGGCGATCACGAACAACGGCCAGGTAAGGAGCATGACCCAGTTTTCGGCCATGCCGAGTCCCCAGACCACGGCAGCGGCGTTCAGCCAGCGGGACTGCTGGCGGACGTTATATTCGAGGAGCAGCCAGCTGGCGGCCGCCAGGAGGAGCAGGCTGAGCAATTCGCCGCAGTTGGAGGTGGCTTCCTGCCAATAAGTGAATTCCAGCCCGCAGAGGGAGCAGGCGATCAGAATGGGTAGCCAGCTGGCGAGCGGTTTGACATTATCCCACGGATAATCCCAAGGCAATAATTGGATGGAGCGGACCAGCACCGCGACAATGCTGGCGGCCAAGGCGGCGGCGAACAATTTCAGGAAGAGCACGAGGCAGGCGGCGGGCAGCAGATGGCAGGGCAGGGTGAGCAGCCAGAGCAGGGGTTGGCCCAACAAGGGGACATCGTTCCAGCCGGCCAGGTTGGCGGCCAACGGGAGAGTGTTGGCGGTCATCTGGCCGCCCATCGTGCAGACGTAGATTAGAAAAACCACCAGTGCCGACAATAGCGGCAAGCGTCGCACCCGAGTAAGCATGGGAAGATTCTGGGCAATTGGTTCTCTGATGCGAGCAAAAAACGCCGGTCAAGCAGGTGCGGACGGGATGGCGCTGGC
>Ga0182030_10014391_pt1 | contig 15624 bp, 7 predicted proteins | sample 812S3MmetaG_FD_121299 | JGI IMG/M metagenome (GOLD analysis project Ga0182030, IMG submission 121299) | Permafrost microbial communities from Stordalen Mire, Sweden - 812S3M metaG (Illumina Assembly) | ecosystem: Environmental > Terrestrial > Soil > Wetlands > Permafrost | place: Sweden...
CAACGAGGAAATCCACGGCCTCTTTGGTGCGTGTGTTGACTTCTTCTAATTTCATGTTTTTTCCCTTTCTGCCGTTTCCGGCTTGTTTCTTTCTTCACTTGAGCGGCAGCGGGAAGAAACAAGACGGGACGGTGAAAGGGACAGAACGGAGGCCGAAGGAGGGTGGCAGGGCGTGAGTGAAAGCGCGGTGAGTGCCAAACGCTGTTGGGGTTAGTTTGGCGCGAAACCGGCGCAGTCCGAAACGCCCGTCCGAGCCGCGGCCAAGCGGCGTCCACCTGGAAGAGGGCGAAGTGGAAAGGAGACACGCAGGCACCGAAGCGTGGGTTTGTGCAGAATAGGGGTGGTTCGGGTAGCTACGAGAAATGAGGCTTTGAAATTGAGCCCTCCGCATGAAGCATTCTGGTAAATGGGCAACGCAAACCTCTCATTTTATTATTGTTTACAGTCGTGTAAGGTTTGACGAGGCTCACGAATGGGCGCGGAGGCGAGGCCCAATGAACCGGGTTGAAAGGGGGAAGGGCGGAAACGATGTCCATTCCAGACTACCAATCGTTAATGTTGCCAGTCCTTCTGGCTTCGTCAAAAGGCGAGGTGCGAATCGGGCCTGTCGTGGACGCGCTTGCCGATCAGCTGAGTTTATCTCCAGAAGATCGGAGTGAGCTTTTGCCTTCCGGACAGCAGACGGTCTTTAGCAATCGGGTGCATTGGGCTAAATCGTATTTGAGTAAGGCACAACTGGTCGAAATAACGCGACGCGGATACTTTCGAATAACACCGCGTGGACAAACCGTCCTGCAATCGCCGCCCAAGAAGATCGACAACAAATTCCTGATGCAGTTCGAAGAATTCTGTCATTTTCGGGAGCGATCAAGCGGTGTAGCGCGTGAAGAAGATGACGAGACGGCAGCCCCAGCCTTGGAGGATCCGCGCCAGACCCCGGACGAGACGATGCGCCTAGCGTATCGTCAGATAGAAACTGCGCTCATACATGATCTCTTGGAACGGATTCGCAACGCTCCCCCGGATTTCTTTGAGCGACTGATGGTGAATCTTCTTATCAGTATGGGATATGGGGGATCAACCGAGAATGCCGGCCGGACGTTAGGCCGATCCGGTGACGATGGCGTTGATGGGGTCGTTGATCAGGACGCTCTTGGGCTGGACCGCGTCTACATACAGGCAAAGCGTTATGCGCCTGGCAACGATATCGGGCCAGGGGCAATACGTGATTTCTTCGGGAGTCTGGACCGTCACAAAGCAACGAAGGGACTCTTTGTCACTACCTCGACATTCTCGTCGTCCGCAAGGGAGACTGCAGAACATTTGAGCAAGAGGATTGTCCTGGTCGATGGTGATGAGCTGGCACGGCTGATGATTCGTCACAATGTTGGGTGCCGAATCGAGGACACACTACATATCAAGAAAGTGGATGAAGAGTTCTTCGAGTAGATCCGAGCACAGCAAAACTGAATAGCCCATGCCCGATCACAACAATTTCTCTAACCTCATTTGGCAGATCGCCGATCTGCTTCGCGGCCCTTACCGGCCCCCACAATATGAGCGTGTGATGCTGCCGATGACCGTTCTGCGGCGCTTTGATTGCGTACTGGCACCGACCAAGGCCAAGGTGCTGGCCGAGTTTGATAAGCGCAAAGGCGGCAAGCTCAACGATGATGCCCTCGACAGGCTCTTGAACAAAGCATCCGGACAACGATTTCATAACCACTCACGACTGGATTTTGAAAAGCTTAAAGGCGATCCCGACAATATCGAGAAACACCTTGTCAGCTACATCAAGGGGTTCTCGGCCAATGTGCGGCGCATTTTTGAGTACTTCGAATTTGAAAACGAGATTGAAAAGATGCGGGAGTCGAACATCCTTTATCTCGTGGTCTCGAAATTCTGCGATGTGGACTTGCACCCCATCACCGTACCTAACGAACAGATGGGTCTCATCTTCGAGAACCTCATCAGGCGCTTCAACGAACTGGCAAACGAGACTGCAGGAGATCATTTCACGCCACGTGAGGTTATCCGGCTGATGGTGAACATAATGTTCATCAACGACGACAAGCTGCTTGCCACTCCTGGCACCGTACGGAAGCTCCTAGACCCTGCTTGCGGGACAGGCGGCATGCTGGCAGAGGCACAGAACTACTTGCGGGAGCATCATGGAGCCGCGAAGCTCTACGTCTTCGGGCAGGACTATAACAAGCGTGCCTTTGCGACGGCTGCGTCTGACATGCTGATGAAGGACATCGATCAAAACGGCGGTACGGACAACGTCCGGTATGGTGACATCTTCACTGACGACCAGTTTACGGAACCACCATATGAGAAGTTCGATTACTTGTTAGCCAATCCACCCTTTGGCGTTGACTGGAAGAGACAACAGAAGGAAATTGAGCGGGAGCACGACAAGCTAGGGTTTGATGGGCGTTTCGGGGCTGGGCTGCCACGTGTAAACGACGGTGCTCTGCTTTTTCTGCAACATATGGTCAGTAAGTTCGAGCCCGTGCGTCCCAGGGAGCAAAAGCACGGTTCACGTCTCGCGATTGTTTTTTCCGGTTCACCACTTTTCACTGGCGGGGCGGGCTCTGGCGAGAGTGAGATCCGCAGGTGGATCATCGAGAACGACTGGCTGGAGGGCATTATCGCTCTGCCGGAACAGATGTTCTACAACACCGGCATTGGCACTTACGTTTTTGTAGTTTCCAACCGCAAGGAGAATCGCCGCAAGGGCAAGATCCAGCTCCTCGATGCCCGCGAATTCTATGTTCCCATGCGTCGCAGCCTCGGCGACAAGCGTCGTAAGATCGGCGAAAAAGAAGATGGTCGTGACCAGATCACTGAGATTGTGCAACTTTACGGTCGATGTGAGAACACGGAGCTTTCGCAAATATTCGACAATAACGACTTCGGCTACACGCGCGTGACAATCGAGCGGCCGCTGCGACTGCGTTTTCAGATGACCACGGACGATAAGGCGCGCTTTCTCGACGCCTATCCCCATCTTCTCGATGATGTGCAGGCGATTGATAAGGCACTCGGCCGCAAACCACAGCTTGACTGGAATGCAGTGTGGGAGCGGATCGAGGATGTACTGCATAAACGCAAGTCACAATGGAAAGCTTCGGAACAGAAGCTTTTCCGGAGCGTCTTCACGCGGACGGACCGAGGGGCTGAGGCGGTCACCAGGAACCAAGGTTACGAACCTGATCCCGACTTGCGCGATTTCGAAAACGTCCCCCTTAAGGATGACATCGATTCGTATATCAAGCGTGAGGTAATGCCTCACATGCCTGATGCTTGGCTGGACCGGGCAAAGAACAAGGTTGGTTACGAGATAAATTTCAACCGTCATTTTTACAAGTACACACCTCCCCGCCCGCTGGAAGAAATCGATGCGGATCTGAAACAGGCGGAGGACGAAATTCTTCGGCTGTTGCGGGAGGTTACAGCATGACCGCACCTGACTGGGTTGGGCAGTTACCACCTGATTGGAAAGCGATGCCACTTCGTGCATCAGCACGGTATGTCGTCAGCAATGTAGATAAGGTTCCGGCCGAGAACGAGATTCCGGTTCGTCTCTGCAACTACACAGATGTCTATAACAACGAATTCATCACCCTCCACCTTGATTTCATGCAGGGCACCGCAACAGCGGATGAGATTGCGAAGTTCGGTCTTTTGGTTGATGACGTAGTTATCACGAAAGATTCGGAATCCTGGAACGATATCGGTGTCCCCGCGCTCGTCCGCGAAACAGCGGCAGATCTTGTCTGCGGCTATCATCTAGCGGTGCTGCGGCCTTGCAAGGGCCTGCTGGAAGGGGCCTTTCTGTTGCGCTGCTTGCAGGCTAAGCCTATCCGTATTCAATTAGAACTGGCGGCAAATGGTGTTACGCGTTTTGGCATACCAAAGTCTGAGATAGGCGCTATGAAGGTGCCAATTCCACCGGTCTCACAGCAGCGCGCAATTGCTGACTACCTCGATCGCGAGACGGCACGAATTGATGCGCTGATGGCGGCGAAGGAGCGAACACTCGCACTGATGGTGGAAAAACGCCGGGCACTCATCAGCCGCGCTGTCACAAGAGGCCTCGATCCCGGCGCTCCGCTTCGCGACTTGAGGGTTACGTGGCTCGGCGAAGTTCCGGAGAATTGGGAGACACGACGAATTTCATGGCTCTTTCGCGAGCGTGATGAGCGCGGAGAGCCCGACCTTCCGCTGCTTGAGGTGTCCATCAACTCAGGCGTCGTCTTACGGGAATTCTCAGAAGATCGGATCGAAAGTACCGCTGCGGATTTCAATACCTACAAGGTTGCACGAATCGGGGATATCGTTTTTAACAAGATGCGAATGTGGCAAGGTGCTGTCGGAGTTGCTCCGCAGGATGGCCTTGTCAGTCCAGATTATGTCGTGGCCGCCCCGACGGGCGCCTTGTCGTCGCAGTACGCAGGACTTCTATTTCGGACAGAGGCGTTTAGTGCCGAGTGCGCAAGACGGTCGCACGGAATTGTCTGGGATCGTTTGCGGCTATATTGGGAAGGTTTTCGTGAAATCGAGGTCCCGCTGCCGCCCCCCACTGTTCAATCTAACATCGTTCAATACGTAGCTATGGAAGCCGGAAAGCTGGACTCGCTTCGATCGGCCACTGTGCGCACTATTAACTTGCTAAAAGAGCGGCGGGCAGCTCTCGTCGCAGCAGCCGTAACGGGGCAAATTGGCGTGGAGAGCGCGGCATGAGAGTTACACGCCTTAAGCTCGTGAACGTCCGTGCGATTGAGGCAGTGGAATTCAGGTTCTTGCCTGGCATCAACCTTATTGTTGGTGTTAACGGTGTTGGTAAAACGAGTGTTCTTGACGCATTGGCCGTGTGTTTGTCGGCAGTTGTCAGGGACGCGAACCGACTACGAACTCCTGTCGAATCCTTTACATCCGATGACATCCGGATCGGTACAGACGCGCTGACCCTTGAATGCGGGTTCAGCGTTGGGCAAGCGGAATACGCCTACCTCATTCACAAGCCACGCACGACGAGTGCGCCGCAAGAGAAGGGGGCCGGGATGCCGCGGGAGCAGGTGCACGAAACACCAGCGCGTACGGAGTATCTGGGTGACCCGCCGAAACCTGTGACAGGTAAGGAGGCTGCGGGACGACCATTGGCTGTTCTCTTTTCGACACGGCGGGCAGTCCCGTCTGAACGTGCTCCGGCAAAGAGCGTTGCAGCCGGAGGCATTCGGGCGGCATACGCCGAGGCCTTCTCCAATCGGGAGCTTCGACTTGGTGAGTTCGCCGCGTGGATGCGCGTCCAGCATGCGCTGAGTGCAGAAACTCCAGCCTCGGGCCGCGTGCTCATCGCCTTTGAGGACGCCATGAGAAGGTTTCTTCCGGAATATAAAAATCTCCACGTCGACGACGGAGAGCGGCCAAAACTTCTAATCGATCGTCGAAATACGACCCTTCCTGTACGCCAGCTTTCGGACGGTGAAAGAGGGACTCTCGCGATGGTTCTGGATCTAACGCGACGCCTTGCTCAGGCAAATCCAAATATGACGGACCCTGCGGCCAATGCAGAAGCGGTCGTGATGATAGATGAGATCGATCTCCATCTGCACCCACAATGGCAGCGGCAGATTGTGCGGAACCTGACGGCAACATTTCCCAAATGCCAGTTCATTACTACCACCCACTCGCCGCAAGTCATTGGCGAGGTGCAGCATGAACGCATCCAGATAATCTCGGATGGTCAAGTTTTTTCACCGCTTCACTCCTTCGGTGTCGACTCAAGTCGCGTTCTTGAGGAGATCATGGATGCTCGACCACGTACCGAGGTCGTCCAAGCGCTGTTATCGGAGATTTCTGTTGCTGTCGGCAACAAGAATTTGGGGCGCGCGAAGGAGGTTCTCGCGGAGCTCATCACGCAGGTCGGTGAGAGTGATCCGGAAGTAATCCGTAGTAGAACTCTCCTCGAATTCATGGGGAATGAGAAGTGAAGCAGATCGTGAAACGGCCGGAACCCGCAAATCTTACAGCGTATCGTCACGTTGCGAATTCTGACTATGACGGATACCGACAGAAGGACGAGTTGAGGAACTCACTAGTGGCAGAGCAAGGCGCGCTTTGCTGCTATTGCATGGGCAGAATCGAGCCCGCGTGGGGAAAAATGAAGATAGAGCACTGGCGGAGCCAGGAGCACTACGAACTCGATCGGCTGAGTTATTGGAACCTGTTGGGTGGTTGCATGGGCGGTGAAGGTCAGCCTCGCCGCAAACAGCACTGCGACACTCACAAAGGGGATAGTGATCTACAGTACAACCCTGCCGACCCTGCTCATCATGTGGAGACGAGAATTCTCTACCTCGCAGACGGTACCATTCAGGCAAACGATGCCGTGTTTGACGGACAGATAAATAACGTATTGAATCTTAACCTTGAACACCTGAAAAACGGCCGTAAGAGCGTTCTGACAGGGGTTCTTGAGTGGTGGCGTACTGAAAGGGACAGACTTCACAAGGCACCATCAAAGGCTAGGCTCAAGCAGGAACTGGATCAAAGGACCGGTGGCGTCGGTCCGTACCATCCATTTTGTCATGTTGCCGTCTGGTGGTTACAGCAGAAACTCGCGGGGATGCCTTGATGAGCCAGTCCAGACATTCTGAGTTCGCCTTCGAAACCGTCATCGAGACACATCTCCTCGCCAACGGCTATGTGTCAGTGGGTTGCGACGGCTTCGATTGCGACTGGGCAATTTTCCCCGAAGAGGTGCTTGCTTTCATCCGGGAAACACAGCCGAATGAGTGGAAGAAGCTGGAGGCGCTGCACGGCGACAAAACTGGCGAACAGATCCTTACTGATCTCTGCAAGTGGATGGACAACAATGGTTCCCTCGCGACGCTCCGGCATGGCTTCAAGTGTTACGGACGGACACTCCATGTGGCCTTCTTCAAAGCCGCCCATGAGCTTAATCCTGAACTGGAGATCCGCTACGCTGCAAACCGTTTAGGGCTAACGCGCCAACTGCATTTCTCCGCCCGCTCTGAGAAGTCCCTCGATGTGACGCTAAGTCTCAATGGAATTCCTATCGCTACTGTGGAGTTGAAGAACCCTCTGACGGGCCAGACTGTGGAGGATGCTCGCCGGCAGTATCAACGCGACCGGGACCCGCGAGAGCCAATCTTCGAGTTCAAACGACGCTCGCTGGTACATTTTGCCGTCGATACCGAGGCGGTCATCATGACCACCCGGCTGGCCGGCACCGCTACTCAATTCCTGCCATTCAACAAGGGGTGGGATGACGGCGCCGGGAACCCTCCCGATCCCGCCGGCCGCACGTACCGTACGGCCTATTTATGGGAACAGGTTCTGCAGAAAGACAGCCTGCTTGACCTTCTCGCTCGTTTTATTCACCTGCAGATCGAAGACAAGCGTGATGATCTGGGCCGCAAGGTTAAGAAAGAGACCATGATTTTTCCGCGGTACCATCAGCTTCGTGCGGTGCGCAAGCTGGTCGAAGCCGCGCGGAGCGAAGGCGCGGGTAACAACTACCTCGTTGAGCATTCGGCCGGCAGTGGGAAGAGCAATACGATTGGCTGGATGACCCACCGTCTGGCTTCACTCCATGATGATAAGAATCAGCGCGTCTTCGACAGCGTGATTGTGGTAACCGACAGAGTGGTTCTCGATCAGCAACTGCAGGACACCATTTATCAGTTCGAGCACAAGCGCGGTGTTGTGCAGAAGATTGACGAGAGTTCCCGCCAGCTTGCTGAGGCGCTCGAAAACGCAGTACCCGTCATCATTACGACGCTTCAGAAATTTCCTTTTGTTTCGCGGCAGCTGATGAAGATGGCGGAAGAACGCGGCGAGGAGGGAACCGGAACGCTCGCAACGCGGCGATGTGCCGTCATCATCGACGAGGCGCACAGCTCTCAAGGCGGAGAGACGGCGACAGATCTGAAAGAAGTGCTCGGAGGCGAAAGTCTGCGGGAGGAGGCGTTGAAGAGAGCGGTTGAGGATGGCCTTACCGACATGGAGGAGCTGTTCCGGAGCATGGCCAAGCGCGGCAGGCAGGCAAACCTGAGCTTCTTCGCGTTCACTGCCACACCAAAGCATAAAACGCTGGCGGTCTTCGGGCGGAAGGGTGAGCCGGCCGATCGCTACACGATGCGGCAGGCGATCGAGGAGGGCTTCATCCTCGATGTGTTGAAGCACTACACAACCTACGCGACCTATTTCAAGCTGCTTAAGTCGTGCGATGACGACCCGAATGTCGAGCGCAAGAAAGCGGCAAAAGCCCTGGCGCGGTTTATGAAGCTGCACCCGCATAACATCGCCCAGAAAACGGAAGTGATGGTGGAGCACTTCAATACGATGACGCGTCACAAGATCGGTGGCCGCGCGAAGGCCATGGTCGTTACAGGGTCTCGCCTTGAAGCGGTTCGATATAAGCAGAGCTTTGATCGCTATATCAAGGAGAAGGGATATCAGATTAAATCCCTCGTTGCGTTTTCCGGGACGGTGGTGGACGACAAGGTTGCGGATTTGACGTACACAGAGGAAGGAATGAACCACTGTATCCGCCAGAAGGAGCTGCCGGAAAGGTTCGCCACGCAAGAATATCAAGTGCTCCTTGTTGCCGAGAAGTATCAGACGGGCTTCGACCAACCCTTGCTGCACACTATGTACGTTGATAAGAGGCTTGCAGGTATTCAGGCAGTGCAGACGCTGTCGCGTCTGAATCGTATTCACCCGCTAAAGGAAGACACATTTGTCCTGGACTTCGTAAACGACCGCGAGGAGATTCGCGAAGCCTTCAAGACATATTACGAGGGCGCGGAGATCGGCGAGGAAGTGGACCCTTCGCGTTTGTACCAGATCAAAGGGGAGCTGGACGCAACCGGCGTGTATTTACCCGAAGAAGTTACGCGTTTCAGTGAGGTGTACTTCAAACCCAAGCAGAAACAGAGCGTTCTGGATCATCAGGCGATGAACGCGGCCCTTGATCCCGCAGTATCACGCTTCACGGTCCGGCAGCGCGATGATGAGGCCGAGGCAGAGGACTGGCGAGGGAAACTGCAAGCGTTCCGCAATCTGTACGGATTCCTGAGTCAGGTGATTCCTTACCAAGACTCCGATCTCGAACGACTCTACGTTTTTCTGAGACATCTTGCCGCAAAACTTCCTCGCCGACAAACTGGCACCGCCTACCAGTTTGATGATGATGTTCGCCTTGAATATTACCGGCTCCAGAAGATCAGCGAGGGCTCAATTTCACTCCGCGACGGTAGTGCGCAGCGTCTTGACGGGCCGACAGAAGTCGGCAGCGGGATAGCGCGGCCCGAGTCAATGGTGCTCTCGCAGTTGATTGACGTGGTGAACGAACGGTTCGGAACGGACTTCAATCAGGCTGATCAACTTTTCTTCGATCAGATCGTTCAAGCCGCCATGGCTGACGAGGGGCTGCGTCAGGCAGCGGCCGTTAATCCGAGCGACAAATTTGCGCTGGTCTTCAAGCATCTGCTTGAAACACTTTTCGTAGAACGCATGGACCAGAACGAAGAAATTTTTGTGCGTTATATGAATGATGCTCCTTTTCAGAAGGTCGTCACCGCCTGGATGGCAGACGAGGCGTACAGGCGCTTGCGCAGCAAATCCGAAAGCCAAAGTGCAGTTGAGACTGATGGGATTACATCCGAGGGGCGATAAACCTTTCCTCTAAAGGGTCGAGGGCGCTACCCTCTTGCGCTTAAGTATCAATGAGCTGTGCGCAAGCATCTCTCCAAAGTCAGAGAACACGACCTCACGAACCGCGGGCTAGATGCTGATAGAGTTCTTCTTGGCCAACAGCACTAATTGGTGTCCGGCTTTCTGCCTCCCGACTTTAGTTAGCTCGGCGCCACGCGAAACCCTGCCGTTGCTTGAAGGGCCTCATACCTTGCTTATTACTGTACAATTTACCCGTAATCCTTCACTGGACAATTGAAGGACTGGCCATGCGCAGACAACGTAGTGTTTCTGGAGTGCTCATCTCGCTGCTTACATTCGCGACAAGCAACCGGAAGTACGTTCCTCCCGCACCGCTGCCAGCGGTGGTCGTGAACGCCACAGAGATATGGCTATAAGAATCATCCGCTTCGGTGAACCGGTCAACGCTAGCGAGGTTGTCGCCGCGACGAAATGCAAGGCCGCCCTGGAAGCCCTTGGCGACTCTGCACCGTGGATCATATTTGCCGGTCTCGCTTCGTCATCTTCACCGTTGCACCAATCCGACGACTTGGATCTTGTTCCAATCGGCCCGCGCGGCGTTTTCGTCATTGAGGTCAAACATTGGGATGCTGCCTGGATCAACAATAATAAGACAACTGCTGAAGCTGAAGCGGAAAAGTTAACCGCAAAAGCTAAGCGCTTTTCCAGTCGAGTGAGGCGTGCGATAGCCAATAGCCCCAAGGTCCTCCAGGCGTTTCTCCTTACGCGTGAACCAGCCGGCCTAAACCTCCCACAAGCCATACGTGGCGTGCCTGTCTGGACGTTGCGCGATCTTGTAAGAACATTCCGCGATTTTTCGGAGATCGTGCTTAACGAGTCTCAAGTGAAGCTTCTGGCTGCCACGCTCGAACCAACGGCCAAGATTCAAATGGATGGAAAGATTCGTCGTATTGCTTCCTACCAAAACTTGGAACTCCAAACGCCAAGCCAGCAGGCATTCCACCGGATTTACAAAGGGTTACACCAACGGACGAAGGAACGAGTCATCCTCCACCTCTACGACTTGTCCGCCAGCGAGGAGAAGAATCCTGAACGGCAGGCAGAACGGGAATCACGTGCTCTGCAAATGCTGCAAACCACACGGTATGTCCCGAGAGTGCGCGACACGCTACGGGAGTTGCCCGAATTTCCGGGGGAACTGTCTTACTTCACACTGATTGACCCTGGGGCACCGACCATCGCTGCTCGGACCCTTGATTCGTCGTGGACTATTACGGCACGGATACAATTCGCGGGGAACTGTTGCGCAGCTTTGTATGAGATTCACGGCCTGACAGATCCCGAGTCGGTTGCGATCGTCCATCGCAATTTATCCCCTCAGAGCCTTTTGGTCGGATCCCGCAATGAACCAGTGTTTGTCAATTTTAGTCTCGCTCGTCTGCCCAACACACAAACTCTCGGCGTGGCGCATCCTACAGACTCGGCGTTCGACGCTCCTGAAGTCCGCACCGGCGGCCTTGCGGCTGCGTCGCAACGCAGCGATGTGTTTTCGCTCTGTTCAGCATTGCTCACTTTGTTTGAAACCCCCACGAACGAAAAGGCAGAAATGGCGCGCACCGCGTTGCTGTCGGGATGCGCAGATCTACCCGAACGTCGGCTCTCCCTGAAGGACATCGAATCGTCACTGGCCGCTTGCTTGGCGAATGCGCCCGAGCCAGCCTTACCCTTTTTCCCGCCTCCCGAGAGTGAGATTCCTCCCTCTGAATATTGGTCTGAGGGTCAGCTTCTTCCATTCCGCGACATGACATTGAGGATTGTAAGTCGCTTAGGATCGGGCGGTGTGGGCAGAACCTTCAAAGTCGAACAGGTTGATCCTGTCACCGGGGAGAATTTTGGAACCTACGTCGCCAAAGTCATGAAAGCAGAGGACTCTGGTCGGGTCGCATTGCAGGCTTACCAACGAGTGAGAAGTCATACGGCTTCGGCTGGTCTCTCCGTTGTGTTCGAAACAGCAAGGGAATGGCGACAAGACCGAATCGTTGCTCTGTTAAAGTGGATCGAAGGTAACTCTTTGGATGGACTTGCCGGCGTTTTGTCCATCGCCGCGGAAGATTCTGGCGACGATTCCGTTGAAAGTCTCTTGATCCGCTGGTCTTTGGATGTCTGTCAAGCCCTTTCGTCCTTGCATGTTCAGGGTCTTGTTCACGGCGACGTCAGCCCGCGCAATTTGATTTGCGATCGCGGCGGATTGACCCTAACAGACTACGACCTCGTTACTCCGGTCGGTCGGCAAGCCTGGGGCAGTGGTGCAACAGCCTACAGCTCGCCGGAAGCGCAACGGCGCGAACCGCTAGATCCATCAGATGATCTCTTCGCCCTCGCTTCAAGCCTGTTTGAGGTAGCTTTCAACCACCCGTGTTTCCCTAGCCCACACGGTGCGTTAGACAAAGGCCAAGGCCTCGATTGGCGGACGGGTGAACGTGAATCGCTGCCGAAGTTTGCGGTCTTCCTTGAGAGAGCAACGCATCCGGAGCGCGCCCTGAGGCTCAGGGATGCACAAGGCGCATTTACTGTTCTTCGCTCGCTGACCAATGCTCCTGTTGCACCTGCTCAGTCAGTCGCTGTCCCACAGATAGTACAACGATCGCCCCAGCGTATCCCGTGGCTGAACTCACTTCTACGCATTTATCCAGGCTCTCCCCATGGCAACATTGAAGCGCGCGGCCTGGATAGTGACTTCGCCCTTGCAACTTACGTCGAAACTCCGCTTGAACAATCTTTGTTCGATTCAGTACGCAATCGCACCGCCCGCCTCGTTATACTCTGCGGCAACGCCGGTGACGGCAAGACTGCACTGCTGCAACATCTTGCCGGTCGATTTGGTGTCAAACATCATCTCTCCATAACGCGTATTTGGGAGGCAAGAACTGCGGATGGGCTAACTCTCAGAGCCAATCTCGATGGTGCTGCAGCGTGGAACGGTCGCAGCGCCAACGAGCTGTTGGATGAGCTTTTCCTGCCGTTTCACGACGGAATTCCAGCCGAGGATATTGCTCATCTTCTAGCGATCAACGATGGACGGCTATACGATTGGCTGGAAAATCGTGAGCGCTGTTCTGGTACAAGTTCACTGACCCGAGCACTCCGGGCTTTTCTTTCCCACGATGACGAAGACGAACAGACACCAGCTCACGTCCAGTTCATAAGCTTGAACCATCGCTCGTTGGTCGGAGGTCGGACTCCATCAGGTCAGTGGTCGGATGACTTTCTCGACCGGCTCATACACCGCTTGCTAGGCGGAGACCAAGCGTCGCAGATTTGGTCGCCCTGCTTGAAATGTGAAGCGTGGGATCGTTGCACGGCGGGACCAAATGCCCACCGTCTTCTCGCCGCTCCCGGGAGTCCGGAGGGCGAACAGGGGCAACGGGTGCGCTTGCGGCTGCGCGAGGCGCTGCAGGCGGTTCACCAGCGCGGACAAATCCACATTACAACTCGGGAATTGCGCGGTGTGCTCAGTTACGTCCTCTTTGGCGTGAATATCTGCGATGAGTTGCACCAAGATCCTGGGTTAAGACCTGGGAAATTATGGGACATGCTCTTCGCGCCGGATTCACCGTTTAGGCAGGGCGACCTGCTTCGCGAACTAGCGACTCTTGACCCAGCCCTTGAGGCTCATCCGCAGCTTGATCGCTGGTTGATGGGCCGCACAGCGCGCGACATCGCCGGAGCAGGGCCCGGCTATCCAGGACTCTGGCGCGACTCAGCTCGTCGGCGAGCCTACATTGAGTGGAGCGAACAACAGCTTGAAGCGCTAACGGGTGACCCGAACTCGCTCCCGTTGGCGAACGGTGATCACCTTCGCGGTTTCAAGGATGCAGCATTGAAATCTGCCCCTGACAATGTCGCCTTGTGCGAACGTCTTTGCCGAGGTATCTCGCAACTGGAAAGTCTGCCCCCTCTTGCATGGGCTCGCACATCAATCGTCCCATTGCGGATCACACCACGCACGCCGACCGAAACCTACTTCTGGGTCGAAAAACCGTTGGAAAGATTTAGGCTGGAAGCTGAATGGCCACGTATTCACGAAATTCCACTACCGATTCTTCCTCGGAGATTGAACCTCATTTATCGCGCCGCGAACGGTCGCGAGGATATGCTTTCTATGGGCTACGAACTTTTCCACACGCTTTTATCGTTGGCGTCTGGAGAGCAATTGAGTGAGCTTCGCTCAGATGATCTGTTCGCTAATCTGGCCATTTTCACCCAGCGCCTGGCGAAAGAGGACGAGGGCCATCTTCTCGCGTGGAATCCCAAGGCTGAATCCACGGTTTACCGCCTGGGAATTCAACGCACCTCTGTCCGCCAGATTCTGGCGTGCGAATCTCTTAGTACTGCGTCTATATGAGCGCCAAAAACATTGTCGCGGAAGTGTTCACGGTGCCGTTGGCGGAGCTGATTTGGACTGCCAACACATTAGTAGTCCTGCCTCTCACGCCGCAAAACTTCGCTGTTGGATCAGTCCTTCCTGCCGCCTTCTACATGTGTCGCCGAGGCTATCGCCGCGGAAAAGGACGATTCCAGAACACTTTCGCGCCGCCGGATAAGCGTGCGAACGTCTGGTCGGTGGCAGGAAAGCTCTCCCAAGACAATCAGTCCTTCGTCGGATTTGATTCCGAGGTTGCGAAAGATATTCTAGGAGATTTGCTGTTGTGTGACGAGTTGGAGAACAAGGGGCACGAGGAAGGACATCGCCAAGAGATTCAGCGTGCCTTCCCGGTTCACTTCCTCGCCTCGTGGCTTGATCTTCCACAATCGGTTGCACACCTGCGGTTCGTGCCTGAGATGATTGTCTGCTTGCTCGCAAACCAACAAGACGGTCCAAAGATTAAACCTGGTCTGGGGCACGGCCCATTTCCGGTGGGTGCGTCCCCCGAAGACAACCTCCTTTTTCGAATCTTCGCACGAGGCGTCGTGTTTGGGGAGAATCCTGCTGACCTGTGCGCCGATACTGTCGACGAGCAAGCGCAGCTTTCGTTCGAAGAATTGTTGATGATTCGCCTTGCCCAAGCCTGCCAAGAAGCTCCGGAAACCCTTCGAGCGACGCGCGGAGCTGTCTCTGATATTCAAAACACTTGGCCCGTGTCTCACCGAGCGAGCTCGGCATTTCGCGAGGATTTAACTGGATTTCTGGAAAACTACGGCACCAGTATCCCACGCCGCGCCATTACACCCATGCTCGAATCGTTGCTCGGCCTCGGATTGCTTTCTATCTACTTGGAGAGTTGCGCAATCGCGGTCACATGGGACAACACCGGAGAAGTGCCATCACTGGATGTTCAAAGACCGGTGCCGATTTTTGCCGATGCTTCCAACGGCAGTGATTCACGTCTACGTGACCTCTCCGAACAATCGTTTGACGAGGTTATTCGCATGCTCGATCAGGCTGCAGCCAGCTTGATGTCAATCCGGATCTTGGACGCTAAGGGAAGATTCGACAGGCGATTGCGTGAATTCACACCCAATGGACCTGACACGACGCCTTGGCTGAATCTCTTGGGCAAGGTTCGACGCCAGCAGCACGAACGATCAGACGCAATTCTGAATGACCTCTGCGAGAAGATCGAGGCTCTTACTGCCAAGTTAGAGGCCGAAGGGATTGAGCCAGAAGCCATCGACATTCTTCGTGCGCCAACGGCATCCGGCGATCCAGTCAGAGCTCTAGCCGACAGTCTCTGCACAATGATGGGAGACAAACTCTTACGCAGCAAACCGCTGATGTTCATCGATTCGTGCCTGATGGTAAATGAGGCACACGGTGTTGGACGGAAGCGTCGTGTATCTCGCAGCCTCGCGGGTAGGAAGCGGAAAATGATGGATGTTAGATCCGCGATACTCTCCAATACTCTCTTAGAA
>Ga0182030_10014392_pt1 | contig 15624 bp, 15 predicted proteins | sample 812S3MmetaG_FD_121299 | JGI IMG/M metagenome (GOLD analysis project Ga0182030, IMG submission 121299) | Permafrost microbial communities from Stordalen Mire, Sweden - 812S3M metaG (Illumina Assembly) | ecosystem: Environmental > Terrestrial > Soil > Wetlands > Permafrost | place: Sweden...
CATGATGATCGGCTGCAGCACCAGGCCGTCGACGACGATTACCACGCCGTACAGGATGAGCACATACAGAAATCCCTCGAACCCGTCCGTGAACAACGCCGTCAGAGCTGGCCCGAAGAACGCAATCACCGGGCCGAAGTGGGGAATGAATTGCAGTCCAGCCGCAACCACCGCCCAGAACAGCGCAAACGGCACGTGCAGATACCACAGCCCAGCCCACCACAGTCCGCCGACGGCGAGCGCGTCGTAACACTGCGCCACGAACCAGCGGCGCAGCGCGTCTCCGGTGATGCTGATGTGCCGTGCGAATGCCATTGATTTGTTGGATGCCTGCCCATCAGGCAGGGCGCAAAACCCATGCTACACTCGAATCAGCAACTAGCAATTAGCAACTAGCAATTAGCTTTTGACCCTGGGCTTTTAGGTCTTGATGCAGGCAGAAGTTGCAATTGCAACTAGCGAACATCGGCAAGGACCGCTGTGCCATGAGGTTCGTTTGCTAAGAGCTAATTGCTAGTTGCTAATTGCTGCTCTTATGAAATTCGGCGTCATCATCTTTCCCGGGTCCAATTGCGATCACGATGCCTATTGGGTGATCTCGCAAGTAGCCAAGCAGCCGGTGACCTTTCTGTGGCATGACTCGCCCGATCTGCAAGGCTGCGACGCGATCGTCGTTCCTGGCGGCTTCGCCTACGGCGACTATCTGCGCACGGGAGCAATTGCGAAGTTCTCGCCCGTAATGGATTCGGTACGGAAGTTCGCCGCCGACGGCGGGCTGGTGCTGGGCATCTGCAACGGCTTTCAGATCCTGTGCGAAGCCGGGCTGCTTCCCGGAGCGCTGATGCGCAATGCGGGGCTGAAGTACGTCTGCAAACCAGTGCACATTCGGGTGGAGAGCACCAACACCCCATATACGCAACAGCTCACGAAGGGCGAAGTGCTGGAGATTCCCATCGGCCACATGGAAGGCAACTACTTCTGCGACGAGCGCACCTTGGCCGAGCTAAAAGATCAGGATCGCATTGTCTTTCGCTACACCACGCCCGCGGGCGAAGTCACGACTGAAGCCAATCCCAACGGATCGTTGGAAAACATTGCCGGCATTTGCAGCGAAGGCCGCAACGTGCTGGGCATGATGCCGCATCCGGAGCGCGCCAGCGAGCCGGAGCTGGGCATGACCGACGGCGCGAAGGTGTTTCGCTCGCTGGTTTCGGCGATGGTGGGGAAGTAGCCGTCAGCTATCAGTTGAAAATGTCCATCGTGAGCGGAGGCAGCCTGCCCGTGGCCGCCGAGCCGAAGAACCGATTTCTTTTTCTGATCGACTTACGCGGGCCTGAAGACCTGTTCTTTCACCTATAAATTCTTCTTCGTCCACTCCTCAATGCGGCCCAGCGCTTCCTGCAAATTCTCAATCGAATTCGCGGTGCTGAAGCGCATGTAACCTTCTCCGAACGAACCGAACGCCGTACCTGACAATCCCGCCACCCCCACGTCGTCCAACAGCGCATCAGCCAGCTTCTTTGACGGCCAGCCAGTCGCCTTGATGTTCGGAAAGGTGTAGAACGCGCCCTTTGGCATGCGGCAGGAGAATCCCTTGATCTGGTTCAGGCCTTTCACGAACACATCGCGCCGTCGCTGAAATTCCTGGCGCATTTTCTCCGGCTCACTCTGGTCACCGCGCACCGCCTCGACACCAGCAATTTGAGTGAAGGTCGCTGTACACGATGTCGAGTTGGTGGCCAGGCGCGCAAACTGTGCCGCCAGATCGGGTCGCATCACGCCATATCCCAGGCGCCACCCGGTCATGGAATAGGTTTTCGAGAAGCCGGTGAGAATAATGGTGCGGTCCTTGAAGCCGTCCACTGAGGCGATGCTGTACGGCTCGCCTTCAAAGAGCAGCCGGCTGTAAATCTCGTCGCTCAGCACCATGATGTCGCGATCACCAATCGCGGCAGCAATGTCCTGCACGTCGCTCTTGGTGATGATGCCGCCGGTCGGGTTCTGTGGCGAATTCAGAATGATCAGCTTCGTCCGATCGGTGATCAGGCTGGCAAGCTCGTTTACATCGAGGCGGAAGTCACGCTCCTCGCGCAGCGCAATGGGCACCGCTTTCGCGCTCAGGAAGTTGATCATCGATTCGTAGATAGGGAAGCCTGGGTTGGGATAGATGACCTCGTCGCCCTCTTCCACCAAGGCGAGCATGGTGAAAAAGATAATGGGCTTGCCGCCGGGAACGATGACGACCTCCTCGGGAGTCACCGTGATGCCGCGCGAGCTGGAGACCTCGGCGGCGATGGCTTCACGCAATTCCGGCAATCCGGCCGCCGGCCCGTAATGCGTGTAGCCGTTGCGCAGAGCGTTGACACCGGCCTCGACAACGTTGGAGGGCGTGTCCATGTCGGGCTCGCCGATCTCGAGGTGGATGATGTTTTTTCCCTGGCGCTCCAGGGCGCGGGCGCGAACCAGCACCTCGAAAGCGGTTTCCGTCCCCAGCCGCGACATCCGCTTGGCCAGGCGCAATTCAGTCTGTGTTGTAGTCATAGGCAAAGTCATGATTATACGACGGGATTGCCTCCGTCAGCACGGCTATGGCACGCGGCGCGCAGCCTGAAGCCGCAAAACACTAAGGCGTCGAAGAACGCTCGTAAATGCTCGTTTCCCCGACCATTCGCACCAACGCGTAGCCGTAGGTGCGCACCACGCCCACAGCGGAAGAATATTTAGGACCGCCGCTCACCGGCCCCTGGTTGCCTATGACGACGAGCCGCGGGCCGTGGGAAGCAAACTCGTCGACAATTTCGGCTGAGCTAGGGACGTGATACTGTTCGCGTTTTTCTCGACTTAGCTTCCTGGCGACAACCAATCCAAAGTCGTTTTCAAACCCCGGATACGCATCGGCCCGGGAGGCGAAAATGTACCCAGGCCAGAAGCTGACAACCTTTTCTCCAGGCGAGGCGAACTCGTCGATTGCGTGGGAAACAGCCGTCACTTGTTGCAGGGTCCAGTTTGGCGCGTCTATCGAATCCTCAATCCCCGGTACATTCTCGCCAGTGAAAAGGTAATGTCGATAGGTCGGAACTGCAAATCCTACAAAGCTGACCAGCAAAATAACACACACTGCCGCCGCGATTCGCATTTCGCGCTGGGATTGCAAGCCGGCAAGATAATCACTGGCCGAGCAAACAGCGGCCACAATCAGGAACGGCACGAGCATACAAAAATACTGCATGGATGCAGGTGTGGGAAGGCTGCTGACTACTCCCAGGGCGAATGCGATCCAAAAGGCCAGCAGCGAAGCATCTCTCTTCATGCGCCGCAGAACGATGAAGCCAAAGCAGGTCAGGGTCAGCACACTGAATTGAAATCCGGTGAAGCGTCCGCCGAAAGTTGCCAGCAGCACCATCACTTTGTCTTCCCAAAGTCCAATCAAACCGGCTTTGGAACGCATCGCGTGGTATCCCAGGTTGTTAAACAGGAATGCGTCAGGAGATGCGAAGAAGAGAATCAGGGACGGAATGATGCCGACGACGGAGCCACCTGCGAACCATAGAATGCGAGGCAGCCAGCGCTGCCTGTTCTGGCAGAATAGCCACCACAGGAATACGGGCGCGACCGCAACGACGTAGGAACGAGTGTCAACGCTCAGTCCGAACAAAACGCCGGCCGCCGCGATCCACCATCCCGGTGCCGACTGCGACTGGCGCACGAAAATGACGTAAGCCAGAAAGAGGAACAGCGTCGCGAGGGGAAAGGTTTTTACAATCGGGAACCACGCAAAAATAAAGCTGCTGGATGCGAACAAGACGACCGCAGCCACTCCCGCGATCCATTTGCCAGTCTCCCTGCAGACGTGCTCGTAGAGGAGTCCTCCGAGGACCGCGGTCTGGAGCGCGCAAAATGCGCGGGCCGCAAACCACGAAATTCCCGCGAGCCTGAACCACGCGGCATAAGCATAAGGCAGCAGCGGAGCCTGGGTGTAGAAGAAATCCAGGTATGGCGCCTTGTGCTGCATCACCAGTCGCGATGCCAGCAGATAGAAACCCTCATCACCGTCGATGAAGCGGTGCTGCGACACAAACAGGAAGAAACCAGCCTGGAGAAGAAAGATAGGGACGAACAGCAGCTTGCACGTTCGAGGCATCTCTTGTCGTGCAGTTCCCGCTGCTGGTCTATCCGGCATATTCGATCACGAACTCGATCTTCGCCGTTTTCTCCAGCATGGCCGAGACCGAGCAGTACTTCTCCTTCGATAACCGCACGGCATCTTCCATGGCTTTGTGAGTCACATTGCCGCCGACGCTATAGATCACCCGGATGTCAGTATAGACCTGCGGGAAGTCGGCAGTGCGTTCGCCCGTGGCACGCACTTCCAGGCTGCTGAAGGGCTCGCGCTTCTTGCGCAGGATCCCGACCACATCGCTGCCAGTACAGGCGCAAAGGGCAATCAGCAGCAGTTCCACCGGACTGTTCGCCGACTTTTCAGCGCCTGCGTCGACCACAATAGCGTGGCCGCTGCTTGCCTCGCCGAGGAAGCGTTCTTTGTCTGCCCATAGTGCGCGAGCTTCGATCACGGATCTCTCCTGATTACTTTGGTGGTGCCGAACTATCGCTTCCGCTGTTTCCCGCGGGCTTGTCGTAAATGGAATATTGGCTCTCTGGCCGCTTCAGGCGAACCGTAATCTCTTGCACCGCCTGATTGATGTTGTAGTCGTCGCCGAATGTCTGGAACCCGGGAGCGATCACCTGAACACGCAATGTGCCGTAAGGAATTCCGTCAAAGTGGCTCTTGCCTTCGTTATCGGTCTTCAGCTCGAACCCGCCCTTCGCCTGCTTGCCATGCTGTCCCACCGGATGCAACACAACCGCCGCATTGCGTACTGGCTTCCCGGTATCGTCTTTCAGCACTAGAAAGCTCAGGGACGACTGTGCGCCCTCATCCTTCTTGTCGCTTGCCATCAGGGTTGCGGCAATCAGGAGGGCAGAGAGAAAAAACAGCGGCCGCTGCGACATCTTCATTTCGACATTTTAGATCACTTTCGGTTGAGTATGTCTTGCGTGCCGGAGTGTGCCACAAGCCGAGCAATTGCTGCTGACAGCGGCGGGCATTATGATTGAGGCTATGAACCTTGGCCTGCAAGAGATGGTGTTCATTCTTGTGCTCGCCTTGGTGTTGGTGGGTCCACGCAAGCTGCCCGAAGTGGCCCGACAGTTGGGCAAGTTCCTCGCCGAGTTTAAGCGCGCCAGCAATGAATTCAAGAACCAGCTCGAGACCGAAATGCTGAACATGGAGCTGGAGGAGCGCGCCAGGAAGCGAGACGCGGGTCCGAAAGTGCGCCCGCCGGAGCAGCCTTGGGAGCGCGTAATGCGGCCGATCGCGGAATCGGTCGACCGCACAAAGGCGGAGTTGGTTTCGATTGCAACAACCGATCCTGAACCGGTTGCGACCATCGCGCCGACTGCTCGGCCGATCGACCAGCCTTCCTCAAGTGTTAAAGCAGGGGAAGCCGACTGACCATGCCCAGCCCTGTCCTGGAAACCGCACAGCAACGCGCGTCGGAAGAAATGACGGGCATGAGCTTCCTCGAGCACCTGGAGGAGCTGCGTCGCCGCATCATCCACAGTGCGCTGTACGTCGTGGCCGGCTTCGGCGTCTGCTGGGGGTTTCACGAAAAGATCTTCGCCATCATGCAGAGGCCCATCATGACGGCGCTGGCCAGCCATCATCTCGATCAGAAGCTGGTCTACCTGAACCCCACCGATCCCTTCAACATGTACTTGAAGGTCTCTTTTCTGGCGGGGATCTTCCTGGCGTCGCCGTTCGTGCTGTACCAGGTGTGGGCGTTCATCGCGCCGGGGCTTTACCGTAATGAACGCCGCTACGTCTTGCCGTTCATGTTCAGCACGGTAGGACTGTTCCTGGCCGGCGGCTACTTCGGCTACAAAATGGTCTATCCTGCAGCGCTGGATTTCCTCATCAGCTTCAGCGGCCAGTTCACGCCTATGATCACGGTCCAGGAATACACCGATCTGTTCCTGACCATCATTGCCGGCCTGGGCATCGTGTTTGAAATGCCCATCCTCGTCTTCTTCCTCTCGCTTATGGGCATTCTCAGCGCCGGCTGGATGTGGCGCAACTTCCGCTACTCCATTCTAGTCATCTTCATTATCGCGGCCGTCATCACGCCCACACCCGACATCATGAATATGTGCATCTTCGCTGCGCCCATGATCGTGCTTTACATTCTGAGCATCGGCATCGCCTGGATATTTCATCCCACCCAGCGCAAGAAACGGGCAGCGAAATCCGCGAGTAATTAACCCTCAGCCCTCAGACAGGCGGATGCAGCCGTTCCTCAGTGAGAAGAGCTTAAACGAGGTACGGCCAGCGGTTGTAGCAATCCATCCGAGCGACAGCCTTGAAGGATCGTCGACAAGTTCTGCGCCCTTCGCGAGATCTCGGCAAACTGATTGATTGTTTTCCCGCTGGGGTCTCCAGGATCCTGTATCCAGGATATGCAAGCCGGGCTGCGCGTTAGCGTGTCTTGCAGATTGCACGCGTTGGTAGGTGGCTCAGGGCACGGACCCGTTTGGTCGGTCAGCGGATCATCCTGGGATGAGGTGGAACAACCCACCAGGAACGCGGACAAGACGGAGGGAACCGCGGTGCTTGGAGGACCGGGCTGACGATTTTCCACTTGCTGGAAGTTTACGAAGGTCTCTCTCCCATGACAGCCGTTGCAAGTGTTCCCGGAAAAAATACTCCTGGCCTGATTGCTGTTGGGCGGGGGATTGCCTTGCCAGAACACTAGTCGACTGACGGAGGCGCCGTTGAAGGCTGAGCCGCCAAGGAAGGGATTTGACGGGTCCGGGAAACTCGTTGGGACTTGGTAGTTGTTGTTCAGGATGTCTTGCTGGAAAGTATTGATGTAATTGGTGAGAGTTGCAGCCTGACAGTCTGTACCGGGGACGCAGGTTTCCTGATTAAAATCTATCCTGCCGGACGCTGGGTCTCCGTTGGGAGTCTGGTCTATCGGCACTTCCAATAACGCACCTGAACTGAGGGCAAACTGTCTCTGCTCCCATATTCCAAAGTTGCTGGTAAAGGCATCGTTCGTGCGTACGTTGGCCAGGTTTACGCTGCCGTTGGGTGTTACCTGATCGGTAATGAGCTCCAGGGCTCGGCTAAATCCTGGCCCACCATTCAACAAGTCAAGGCCGTGCCATTGCGTTGCCCAGCTACATTGGGCCACGGGAACGTGGTATTCCACGATCACGTTGAATTTTGCCGGTTGTCCTTCGTCTCCCGCACAAGGAGCATAACCGAACACAAACCTCAATTCGCCTGAAGGATTGGCGGGGGATGTTGCGTCGATACGGTTGACGATCGCATTCAACTGGAAGGGAGCCTGGCTGACGTCAAGGTTGCCATTGCGGTCAGATGCAAAGTGCCGCCAGCCTCGCAGCACGCTCAGCATGCCCAGGCGCGCGGAAACCGGGAAATGGTTTACGTTCTGCTGGATACTCCACTCACCCAACCAGGACTCGACCATCGCATCGGCGATGAGGTGTGTGCCGGGATTGTCGTTAGCGATGGCGGTCATCAGCGCACCGAAGGTCCAGGCGCCCATCTGCGTTCCGGTGCGTGCGCAAGGGTCCCAGGTGCGGGCGGGGTCCTCGACCACGCCTATGCTGGTGATCATCAGCTCATGATCGGGAACGATACTGAGCGGGTCACCTTGCAGCACCAGGGGTGTGAATCGAATCGGCTGATGGGATTGCAATGCCTGCCGAATCTGTTCAGGATCGACAAATTGCACTGGCTCCGTGCGCTTCAGACGGTGTCCTTCGAATACAGGAATCAGCTTTCCTTCCTGGGCCTGTACTTGGCGACGCTCTTGTTCCTGGGCAAAGGCGCTCCAGTCGAAGTCGACAAATGTGGAGTAGATGGCGGGATCGTCGGGTGATCGCTGCAAGACAACTCTCTGGTCGCCAAGCATTGTGGGCACGGACGAAGCGAGCCGCTCAGCCGATGCTGGCGCGAACCGTAGCGACAACTTCGTCTTGTAGATATTACGGCCCGGATTCGGCGGCGCCAGGATGAATTCCTCGACCGGCGGCAGGTCGGCACTGGCTCCGGCTTTGGCTAAGTCTGGCGGCGCGGTTAACGCACCGGGCGTCACCTCCGCGGTGGGAATCGCCGTAGCCGCAAGAGGGGTGGCCAACCGCGGACCCGCCAACTGGGCAATGAATGCCGGCTTTGGCCCCGGGACAGATCTCGCTTGCACCGGCGTCGGCCTTACCTTGAAACAAAGGACAATGACGATCACTGCCCCCAGCCAAACTCCGGCCCTCCACGATCCTTTGCGGAACTTCATTCTTGTTTCCTTCCTTCCTGGCTGGCCAGAGGCCCCAGATTATGACCTTACCGGGATAGCAAAAGCAATCGGATTTCTGGACGGCGTCACGGGCACTGCCCCGATTGACCTATTTGCCCCGGCCTTGCCGACTGTGGCAAAGTTTCTGCCATGCTTTCCCGTCCCAATGCGACCGAATATGCCGATTTCTACAGAAACTACATCGCCCTGGTTCCCGACGGCCCGGTCCTCGCTTTCCTCTCTCAGCAGTCCGGCCACTACCGCCAGTTTCTAGCCGGGGTCTCCGACGCCGACGCCGGCGCTCCTACCGCGCCCGGCAAGTGGAGCATCAAGCAGATTCTGGGGCACGTTTCCGACACCGAACGGATCATCAGCTATCGCGTGCTACGCTTCGCCCGCGGCGACGAGACGGAGCTGCAAGGCTTCGAGCAGGACGACTACGTCCGCGAGGCAAACTCCAATTCACGCAGCATGGAGGACCTGCTGGCGGAGTTTGAGAGCGTGCGCCGGGCGACCATTGCGCTCTTCGGCTCGTTGCCGCCGGGCAGCGATACGCGAGGAGGCATCGCCAATGGCAATCGCGTGACGGTCCGCGCGCTGGCTTACATCGCCGCCGGGCACGCCCAGCATCATTACGAATTGTTGAAAGCCCGCTCCGGGCAAGGCGCCGCTTAGGCAAGACACGAGGCGCTTCCGGATTGTTATACTGAAGAACGTTATGGGAATCGTGAAGAACATAGCCGCCATCGCCAAAGGCATGAGCGTTACCTTCATGGAGATGTTCAAGCCCACGACGGTCGAGAATTATCCCGACGGTCCCGGCCCCACCCGCGGCGCGATGTTCCAGGACCGCTTCCGGGGCATGCATGTGCTGCAGCGCGACGAAAACGGCCTCGAGAAGTGTGTGGCCTGCTTCCTGTGCGCGGCGGCGTGTCCCTCAAATTGCATCTACATCGAAGCCGCGGAAAACACCGAGACCAGCCGCGTCAGTGGCGCCGAGCGTTACGCCAAGGTCTACAACATCGATTACAACCGCTGCATTTTCTGCGGCTATTGCGTCGAAGCCTGCCCCACCGACGCCATCACCCACGGCCACGGTTTTGAACTGGCAACCTACAACGCCAGTAATCTGGTTTACCGCAAGGAGCAGTTGCTCTCCGGCACGCCCGCGCACGAGGGCGCCAATGCCGTTTTCAGTCAGTACGAGAGTGCCCGGCTCATACCCAACAAATAGCTGAGACGGATCGGCGGCCGCGCGCCGGGCTAGCGTTCGTTGGACGGTTCCTGGTCCGGCTGCGCAACAGCCTCGCCTCTTTTCTCGCAACCCATCTCCAGGAAAGTTTTGCAAAAGGCTTGACGCATCGCTACAATGTATTAATATACGTTGATGCGTATATTTATCCGATGTCGAAACTGTCGCGCCAAGTCGTAATTCGGGAGCTGGTCAACGACCAGGAGGTCGGCAGTCAGGACGAACTGCGGCGATTGCTGTTCCGGCGCGGACATCGGGTGACCCAGGCGACGCTGTCGCGCGACGTTCACGAGCTGGGGTTAGTGAAGACGGATGACGGTTACAAGCTGCCGCAGGGCGAGGATTCCGAACCGTCGCTTCCGTCGATCGAGCGCCTCATCGAGACCTTCGTGTATGACGTGAGGACGGCGCTGAACCAGGTGGTGATTAAGACCAGCGCCGGCAGCGCCCAGCCTGTCTCGGCGGCAATTGACGCCGAGGAATGGGAGGAAGTTGTGGGTACCATCGGCGGCGACGACACGATCCTGGCAATCACGCCGAACGCCAAAGCCGCCGCCCAGCTTGCGCACCGGTTGCGTAAGTATTTTGCTTAAGATAATGAACGCTTCGCTACAACCCGCGGTCTTTGGCGCCACCGGATATTCCGGCTTCGAATTGGTGCGCCTGCTCGCGCGGCATCCTGCGACAGCAAAGCCGATACTGGTGCGCCGCAACGGTGAGAGCGGCGGTTATGCCGATCTCAGCGAGGCCTATCCGCAACTGGCAGGTAACGGCGGCTTTCCGTTCCAGAATTTCTCGTGGCAGCAGATGAAGAACGCGGGAGTGGACGTGGTGTTCCTTGCCACGCCGCATGAGTTTTCGCGCGAGCTGGCGCCCGAGGCAATCGCGCAAGGCTTTCGCGTAATCGACTTGAGTGGCGCATGGCGGCTGAAGCACACGGAGAATCGCGCAGTCTACGGTTTCGCCGAGAAGGCCGAAGACGCCAACTTCGACCGCTCCGCAGTGTATGGACTGCCGGAGTTGCACCTCGACGAGATCAAGAGCGCCGCCCTGTTGGCCAATCCCGGCTGCTATGCGACTTCCATCATCCTCGCGCTGGCGCCGTGGATTCGCGCCGGCTTCGTCGATGTCGAGCATGGCATCGTCTGCGACTCCAAGTCGGGTGTTTCAGGGGCAGGGAAGACGCCTTCGGCCAAGACCCATTTCGTGGAAGTTGACGGAGACTTCTCCGCCTACAGTGTTTTTGGACACCGGCACTCGGGGGAAGTGCTGGAGCAGCTCGGGATTGGCGGCGGATCGCTGCAATTCACGCCGCATCTGCTGCCGATCCCGCGCGGCATCCTCTCCACGATTTACGTGAAGCTAGCCAAGCCGGTCACCTCGGAGGAACTGGAGCAGGCGCTGCTCGGCTTCTACGCTGGAAAACCCTGGGTGCGCGTCTTCGGCGCTGCACGTTTGCCGCAGATCAAGTTTTCTCTGAACACGAACTACTGCGACATCGGCTTCTCGCTGTCGCCCGATGGCAAGCGGGCCGTGCTGGTGTCCTGTCTCGACAACCTCTTGAAGGGCGCTGCCGGTCAAGCGGTACAAAACATGAACCTGATGTTCGGACTCGACGAGAAAGCAGGGCTGCAATGAAGTTGGTGGTAAAAATCGGCGGCGCGGCCCTCGACGACAAGGAACTTGTCGAAAAGTTTTCCAAGACCATTCCGAGCCTCTGCCGCGAAGGACACAAGCTGGTCATCGTTCACGGTGGCGGTGCAGCCCTCACGCGCACTCTGAAGCAGCTTGGTTGCGAATCGACCTTCGTCAACGGCCTTCGTGTTACCGATTCCAAGACCCGCGATGTCGCCATGATGGTCCTCGCCGGGCAGCTCAACAAACAGTTGGTCGCGGCCATCGGAGGCGCAGGTCAGCCCGCCATAGGGATCTGTGGCGGCGACCTGCGCATGGTGCTGGCGTCGAAGAAGAAACAGCCCGATCTCGGCTTTGTCGGCGAAGTTTGCACCGTTGACGCGCAATGGATCGAGCGATTCTGGAGTGCCGGCGTCGTCCCCGTCATTGCGAGTCTCGCTCTCGGCTTCGACGGCGAATACTACAACGTGAATGCCGACCAGATGGCCTCCGCCTTTGCGGTGGCGTGCGACGCTGACGCCCTCGTCTATCTCACCGATGTTGCGGGCGTGAAGGATGCCGACGGGGCCGTTATTCGCTGGCTCGATGTCGATGCCATTGCCGCCATGGTGCAGAAAGCCACGGTGAGCGGGGGCATGCTGCCTAAGCTCGAGGCCTGTACCAGCGCATTGAAGAAAGGCGTCACCCGCGTGCGCATTCTGCCTGCGGCGCGCGCCGATGTCCTTCCCGGATTCTTTACCCATCCCATCGACTACGGCACCGAGGTGATTGCCTCGTGAAGCACCTTGTCCACATCTTCCACCCGACCGAGCGCAAGGATGGCGCCTGGCCGGGGCCGCGCTTCGATCGCGCCTTGGAACGACGTTCGTAGACGCCGTCCGGCGTCGCTTTCCCGGCATTGTTCATATTTATTTTGACCCTCTGCGTCGACCCAGAAGGAGGTACGACATTGATTGCTACTACCGTTTTTCCAGGAGCGAGCCCGAGTTCTTACGCTTATCGCAGCGTGACCGGCCGCGACCTGATTTCGATCCAGGACTTTTCATCTGACGAGCTGGCCTGCGCGCTGGAGCTGGCGGCGGCCATGAAGGCCCGCCCCGCCGATTTCCGCGGCATTTTGTCGGGCAAACAGATCGTGTTGTTCTTCGAGAAGCCGTCCTTGCGGACGCGGCTGACGTTCGAAGCCGGCATCAACAGCCTGGGCGGCGCGTCGTTCTTCGTCGATCAGACGCAGTCGCGCCTCGGAGCTCGCGAGAGCTTGAGCGACGTCGCTCACAATCTGGAGCGCTGGATCGATGGCATTGTGCTGCGCACCTTCGCCCACGAAACCGTGACCACCATGGCGCAGCACGCTGCCATTCCGGTGATCAACGCGCTCAGCGATATGGAGCATCCCTGCCAGGCAATGGCCGACATGCTTACTTTGCAGCAGCACTTCGGCGATCTGCGAGGCGTGCGTCTTGCCTACGTTGGCGACGGCAACAATGTCGCGAATTCGTTGATGTTGGCCGCCACCAGCCTGGGCGCTTCCATTTCCATCGGAACGCCTCGTGGATATGAACCTGATGCAGCCATCACGGAAGCGGCCCGCGAGCTGGCTGCCGTTTCCGGTGCAAGCGTAAATGTGGTCAACGACCCCATCGAAGCTGTGGCGGGCGCGGATGCTGTGTACACCGACGTTTGGGCAAGCATGGGCCAGGAAGACGAAGCCGCTAACCGCAGCAAAATCTTTGCGCCCTTTCAGGTCAACCAGAAACTATTCTCCTATGCCGCCAAACACGCAGTGTTCATGCACTGTCTGCCGGCGCATCGTGGAGACGAGGTCGCCACGGCGGTCATCGATTCGCCGCGCTCGGTTGTCTTCGAGCAAGCGGAGAACCGCCTGCACGTTCAGAAATCCATTCTTGTTTTGCTGCTGGAAGGCGGTATCCACCGCTTTCCGCCGAGGAGTGCCAATGCGTGAAAAAGTCGTACTTGCTTATTCCGGTGGACTCGACACGTCCATCATCATCCCGTGGCTGAAGGAAAACTATGACTACGACGTCATTGCCTTTGTGGCCGATGTCGGCCAGGGCGACGACATCGATGCGGTCGTAGAGAAGGCCTACGCAACCGGCGCGTGCAAAGTGATCGTCGAAGATCTGCGGCAGGAATTCCTGACCGACTACGTCTTCCCCGCGATCCAGGCAGGCGCGGTCTACGAGCACAAGTATCTGCTGGGAACTTCGCTCGCCCGGCCGATCATCGCGAAGTATCAGGTCGAAGTCGCATTGCGCGAAGGCGCGACGGCCGTGTCCCACGGCTGCACCGGCAAGGGCAACGATCAGGTGCGCTTCGAACACGCTTACCAGGCGCTGGCGCCGGAGCTGAGGGTCATCGTGCCCTGGCGCGAGTGGAACCTGCAGTCGCGCGAAGACTGTCTCGACTATGCCGAGCAGCATGGAATTCCCGTGGCTCAGAGCCGCGAGAAGATTCACAGCCGCGACCGCAACCTGCTGCATGTAAGCCATGAGGGCGGCGAGTTGGAAGATCCGAACAACGCGCCGCTGCCGACCACGTGGACCTGGACCAAGTCGCCCCAGGACGCGCCCGACGCGGTCGAGAAGGTGACGGTCGAGTTCAGGCATGGCCTGCCGGTCGCGGTGAACGGCGTGGAGCTTGATCCGGTCGCAACCATCGAGGTGCTGAACGAAATCGGCGCGCGTAACGCGATAGGCCGCATCGATCTGGTGGAGAACCGCTTTGTCGGCATCAAGTCACGCGGCTGTTACGAAACTCCGGGCGGAACGCTGCTGCTAACCGCGCATCGTGAACTGGAAGCGCTCTGCCTCGATCGCGATCTGTCGCACTTCAAGCAGCACATCGGCCTCAAGTACGCGGAGATCGTCTATTTCGGCCTGTGGTTCACGCCGCTGCGTGAGTCGTTGCAGGCGTTCGTCGAGAGCTCGCAAGCGGATGTGAGCGGCGTAGTCACGCTGGCACTCTACAAGGGGAACGTCGAGGTTGCAGGCCGCAAGTCGCAAACGTCGCTCTATCGGCCGGACGTTGCCAGCTTCACGATGGGCGCAAGCTACAACCAGAAGGACGCTGAGGGTTTCATTCGCATTCTCGGCCTGCCGGCGCGCTCGCGCGCCATCATTCACGCCAAGCAGCCTGAGGGCGTGCGGCCTTTGCGCTCAACCGCGCGTAAGGAGGCGGTGCAATGAAGATGTGGTCGGGCCGCTTTACCCACGGGCCTGATGCCGAATTCGAGCAGTGGCAGCGGTCATTTCCATTCGACCGCGTGCTGTTGCCGTATGAAGTTGCGGCCAGCATGGCGCACGCGTCCGCGTTGGCGAAAGCTGGCGTGTTAAGTGCGGAAGAACTGGCAGCGACGCTGTTTGCGCTTGATCAGATCGGGCGCGAAGGGACGCCCGAGGCCGACGACCCGGCGATCGAAGACGTGCACCATTACGTCGAGACGCGCCTGGTCGAGCTTATCGGCGAAGTCGGTTACAAGCTGCACACCGGCCGCAGCCGCAACGAGCAAATTGCTACCGACCTGCGGTTGTATGTGCGCGAGCAGATCGACGAGGTGACGCGGCTGCTGGCAGAGTTTGCCAGTGCATTTGTGAAACAGGCAGAGGAGGCTGGCGACAGCGCGATGCCGGCCTACACGCACTTGCAGCGCGCCGAGCCTGTGTTGGTCGCACATTGGCTGTTGGCCTACGTCGAGATGTTCCTGCGCGACATCGATCGTCTGTCCGACTGTCGCAAACGGCTGAATGTTTGTCCGCTGGGCTCGGGCGCGGTCGCGGGAACGATTCTGCCGCTGGATCGCGAGGCGATTTCGGCGCAACTCGAGTTCGATTCGCCCACGGCGAACAGCATGGATGCTACCAGCGATCGTGATTTCGCCATCGAGTTCGTGCAGGCGCTATCCTTCGTAGCCTTGCACCTTAGCCGCTGGGCAGAGGAGTTCATCCTCTTCTCGACCGCGGAGTTCGGCTTCTTGAAACTGCCGGAGCAATATTCAACCGGCAGCAGCGCCATGCCGCAGAAGAAGAATCCAGACGCGCTGGAGCTGATTCGGGGGAAGGCAGGCAAGGTTTTCGCCGAAGCGACAGCGCTGTTCGTCGGCATGAAAGGCTTGCCGCTGGCCTACAACAAAGATCTGCAGGAAAGCCAGCAGCCGGTGTTTTCGGCGGCGCATCAGATGTCGAGTATGCTCCGCGTCGCTGCTGGATTCGTGACGACGGTGGAGTTGAACTACCCCCGCATGCAAAAGGCTGCGAGCAGCGGATTCATGAATGCACAAGCGGCCGCCGCTTATCTTGTGCGCCAGGGCATTCCGTTCCGTCGGGCGCACGAACTTGTCGGCAA
>Ga0182030_10014393_pt1 | contig 15623 bp, 16 predicted proteins | sample 812S3MmetaG_FD_121299 | JGI IMG/M metagenome (GOLD analysis project Ga0182030, IMG submission 121299) | Permafrost microbial communities from Stordalen Mire, Sweden - 812S3M metaG (Illumina Assembly) | ecosystem: Environmental > Terrestrial > Soil > Wetlands > Permafrost | place: Sweden...
ATTCCGATCTGCAGCCCGAAAAAGCCAACACGATTTCCTACGGCGTGACTTTCTCGCCGTCCTACGTCAGCGGATTCACGGCGAGCATTGATTATTACAAAATCCTGCTGAAGCAGGAAATAACCACCGTTCCGCAGAACATCGCGCTCAACAATTGCCTCGCCACGGGCTCGGCGGCCACCTGCGGTTTGATCGTACGCACATCCACCGGCGCACTCTTCGGCACGACAATAGCGGGCGGCGGCTACATCGTTGCGAAAAATCTCAATATCGCCGCGGCAGAAGCGGCCGGGATCGATGCACAGCTGGCCTATCGGTGGGATGTCGGCAGTTTCGGCAAGATGTCAGCCACATTCGCGGGGAGTTACCTGCAACACCAAACATCGCAGCCGATACCGGCCGTCGGAGCGTACGATTGCGCCGGTCTCTATGGTCCGACCTGTCAGACGGTGAATCCGCGCTGGCGACATATCGCACGGCTCTCCTGGCAGACGCCGCTGGATGTACTGCTTTCGGCCCAGTGGCGATTCATCGGTTCGGTCAAGCTCGACAGCAACACCGGCAATCCGCAGCTTCTGTCATCCGCCCCCGGCTACGGTGCCGGCGTATACGACAGCTTCGATGCCGTCCTTCCCAATACGAGTTACCTCGATGTGACCGCGGTTTGGGATCTTTCGAAGCATCTGAGCGTGCGAGCGGGAGTCAATAATGTGCTCGACAAGGATCCGCCCCTAGTGAGTTCACTGCTGGCCGGCACGGGCTCACCGAACGCGTATCCGACTTACGACCTCCTTGGTCGCGTGATGTTCGCCGCATTTACCGCGAAATTCTAGGACGGGTGCTCACGCGCCAGCCCTGCACACCCACGGACTGAGGAGAACGCCATTGTGCTGAAGGTATTCGTGATGATGGCCTCGTTAGCGCTAACCAGCCAGGTGATGGGGAAGCCCCTTGCGCCCGCCACCGCGCCCCATTGCCGAGCCTCCGAATACCGCCAGCTCGATTTCTGGCTGGGCGACTGGGACACCTTCGAATCCGTCGGGGCAGGCCCCTCGATCGCACGAGCTCACGTCGATCTGATCGCCCAAGGCTGCGCTGTCCACGAGCTCTACGAACAGACTGACGGCTTGATCGGCGACAGCATCTTGAGCTTTGATCCCGTGCGCAAGCTCTGGCAGCAAACCTGGGTCACCAATCACGGATCGTTGATGGCGATCGCAGGCAGGTTCAAAGACAACGCGTTGACTCTCGAAGGATGGATGCATGCGAGTGACGGACGGTCGTGGCGACAACGCATCACATGGAATACACTCAGGGACGGGGTGCGCGAGTCGGCGGAGATGTCGAAGGATGGCGGTAAGACCTGGGAGCCGGCGTTCGACGTCCTTTTCCGCCAGCATCGCTGAATGAATGATACCGCCTGGTCCCCGATGTCCCCGCGGCATTTCGAGCGGTTCTTCTCACTTCGATACCGCATACGGCTTCGCCGCAGTCCACAGTGCGTCGGCGCCCAATCGGACTTTATAATCGGGATTGGAGTAAACGTACCGGATGATTCCGGTCCTATCGATGATGAAGACCGACGGCACCGGCAGTTGGTGCAACGGTTCACCGGTCGTCGAGTCGAGATCTATTCCGTACTGTTTCATGTCCGCCAGCGTCGCCTCATCCAGACGGTAGGCGACGTGAAACGCCTTCGCAGCGTCGAGGTGACTATCCGACAGCAACGTGTAATGAATGTTCTGCGCCTTGAGACTCGAGTAGAGAATTGCGGGGCGATCCGTGCTTAAAAACACGATCTTAAATCCCTTCCTGCGCAGCTTCGACTCGACCAGTCGCAGATCGCTCAGCTGCGAGTTGCAATAGGGGCACCAGCCGCCACGATAGAACAACACGATGGTGGGCTTTTCGTATTCCTCCGCACGGAATGTGCGCACCGCGCCGTCTGTAGTTTGCGCTGAGAACGTTGGCGCGAGCGTCCCGACGACGAGTGGTTGGACCTGCTTCGGATCTTTAGCGACGTCGGCATGGGCCATGGTGCCCACGAGACCCATGACGGTGAGACCAATCAGCCGAGTGTGCATACGCATGGCGGGACTCCAACGGTCGAAGCAGGGTGCACCAAACAAACGAGGTCGAACAGCGATAGCCACGCGGCCCTAACCGGCGGCACAGGAGGCCTGCGCATCGGCCTTCTCTATCTTAAACGGAAAAGGGCAATAAAGCGGCGCAATGGGCGAAAGAGTGGCGGCGCGTCGGGTGAGCGCACATTCCACCAGAGCAGGTGTAACTCAAGATCCGGCCGCACTGTGGCGCGACGCGGCGCTCTCTGAGGAGGGGCAGGAGGGTGTTGGCGGGAAGCAACACGGCGAATGCAGCGTGCAATCGACGACGCGAAGCGTCGGCGTCGGGACGGAGGGGGCAATTTGGTCAACGGGAGGCACACTGAGCTGAAGCCAGCGCCAGCTACCGTCGACATGTTGAATCCGAAACTCCGCGTTGCCGACCACGCATCCGTCCGCGGTCCGCGCGAGGGTGTGCAGCACCGGTCGTTCGCCGGCGCCATAGTAGCGAGTTCAGCCTCTTTGATGCATGCCACAGTAAGGACGGCATGCACCACCTCGCGCCACATGTTGCGGTGCGGTTAATGGCTGCAAGGGAATAGAAGTCATCGCGGGCTAAAAGCTCAGGACTTGTGCGAAACTATGCCGAGTAAGCGGGAAGTGATGAGTACAGGCAAAAGCAGTCCAGGAGAGACGCAAAATGAAACTACTCAATCTATCGATGTGGGTTCTCGGGGGCACATTGGCGGTGAGCGGGATGAGTAACGCCCAAGTGCCCGCAAGCAATGACACGAGTGACGGAAATGCCAACACCGGCATGGGGACGGGGGCGCTCGGCGGCCCCACGGCCTCGAACAGCGGCCAGCAAAACACGGCGGCCGGATTTGACGCGCTATTTAATAACACCAGCATTGGGAACTCAGCGTTCGGGTGGCAGGCGCTCAGTTCGAATTCCATTGGTCTATACAACACAGCCGTAGGAGCGAAATCGCTGCAATCGAACACAACAGGTGGTGGGAATACCGCCGTGGGTAATAACGCACTCAATGGAAGCACGACGGGACACGACAATTCCGCCACGGGGCTCTCTGCGCTTGCGTCCAATACAACAGGCATGGACAACGTGGCCGATGGAGCCGGGGCTCTGTTCGGTAACACTACCGGACAGTTCAACACCGCGACCGGCGAAGAGGCGCTCGCGGGAGGCAACGCCCCCGATATGACCGGCTACGCAAATACGGCCGACGGGATCCAGTCTCTATTCTCCAACACCACCGGCTACCAAAATACCGCTTCCGGGTCTTATGCGCTTTGGTCCAGCACAGTGGGCAACCATAATACCGCCTCCGGATCGTACGCTCTCTATTCGAACAGCGAAGGCAATAGCAATACGGCGGTTGGGGATAACGCGCTTTACGCAAATACGACCGGCTTTCACAACACCGCCTCAGGCGCAAACGCTCTCGTTTCGAACACAACGGGCACTACCAACGTTGCGTTCGGCCTTGAGGCGCTAAATTCCAATACCACCGGCTCGAACAATATCGCGGTGGGCACCGGCGCCGGTTATAACTTGACCTATGGGAGTAACAATATTGATATTGGCAATGAGGGCGTAGCATCTGAAAGCGGGAGGATCCGTATTGGAACGGCGGGCACGCAAAGTGCGACGTACATTGCAGGAATTGAAGGCGCCAAAATTACTGGTGCTGCTGTTTACATTACGTCCTCCGGGCAACTTGGTGTGCTGGCATCCTCGGAGCGCTACAAGACGGAGATCGCGCCGATGGGTGCGAACACGCAGAGGCTGAAGGAGCTGCGGCCGGTAACCTTTCACTTGAAGACTGATCCTAGCGGCGCTGTGCAGTACGGTTTGATTGCAGAAGAAGTCAACAAGATCTATCCGGAACTCGTGATTCGTGATGAGGCGGGCAAGATCCAGGGCGTGCGCTATGACGAACTTGCACCGATGCTGCTCAATGAAATGCAGAAAGAGCGGTTCACCGTCGCGACGCTAGTTGCGCACCACAAGGCTGACGCCGCAAAGCTCGCTTCCCAGACAGCCAGGATCACATCACTTGAGCGGCAATTAGCCAGCATCCAGGCTGCGATTGTTAAACTGCAACCGAGGGATGAACTCGTCGCTCAACGCTGAAGCAAGAGGCGGAGTATTGACGGGAATGCGCGTGCACTCGCGGCGGCGATGACGTCGTATAGATCTACAATTTAGCCGACATTGACCACGGTTCGATTGGGGTCGACTCCTCGCGATCGTGCCCGGGGATCGCCTTGCGGCGACAGTCGCCACGACCGGCCACTGATCACCCGTTAATCGCGCCGAAAAGCCGCCGGTCGTAACTTGGATTCCGTTAACTGACCAGGTTATCCGTCACTCTGCTAGTTTCTGATGAGCAAAACTAATCAACTGTTCGATTGGAACCAGGAAAGTTCCTGTTTTTTTCCAGACGCATTAGGATTGGGACCCATGCCAAATGGAACCGTCACACCGGGAATATTCCACATTCGCCATGGAAATTACGGTGACATTGATCAGCTTAATAGCTTGGTCCATTGCTGTATCGAAGCGATGCGTGCTATCGGAATTGATCAATGGGACCACCTATACCCCACCCGGTCAGATCACGTTCACGACATTCAGAGCGGAACATTGTATGTGGTCACCGCCGCCAATCAGACGATTGCTGGCTCACTCGTCTTGAATGATAAGCAGGAGCCAGAATACTCGCTGGTCAAGTGGACCATTCAAAAGCCTCGTATTGCGGTCGTTCACCGTTTGATGGTACACCCGAGTCATCAACGACACGGTATCGCCCGCCAGCTTATGCAATTCGCCGAAAATAGAGCATCGGAGTTAGATTTTGGTGCAATCAGACTCGACGCGTTTATCGCTAACCCCGCCGCCTTGCGTCTATACGCTAGTCTCGGTTATCAAGTAGCCGGAACAGTGATGTTCCGGAAAGGACCGTTTCAGTGTTTTGAAAAGGCGCTGTAGTTTTTCTTGGTTAAGTACGAAGAAGTCGCAAAAATCGAGTGCGTTCGGCGGTGGTTTTCCGAATACGTTCGACATGCGCACTTCAGATTAGTAGCCACATTCTATGTCAGGGAGGGATCCCGTCAGGGCTGCCGCCACCTTTCGGCTGAAAGGAGTCTCGGTCGTACAATAGTGGCATACACGCTTCTGGACGCCCTGTACTATTTCACGTCCGCCAGTGTTACGTTATCGCTCGCAGAGCGCACTTTTAAACTAAGCCAATAAGTTAGATGCCAAGGAAGACAGAATGTCAGTTTTTTCCCTGACCAGTTTCTGCGCTCGAACCTCGACTCTCGGAGTCGTGCTCACACGACTCAATGGATGTGCGGCTCTCGCTTTGGCTGGCCGGGAAGGGACATGAATCAGCACATTTTGAGGCGTCCGCACGGAACAAAGGAGGCTTTAAACAGCGCGTTTTTTCAGCGAGCCCGACGCGCGCTCGTTTTGTGTACTCTTGCGGGATTGGCCTCCGGTTGCGGCGCAGGCCGAAATCAACCGATTACATATAGCGTTGGAGGAACGATCAGCGGTTTGACCGCGAGCGGGCTGATTTTGGCAAATGACAGTGAAACGGTATCTCCTCCCCCAAACGCGACTTTGTTCGTGTTTCCCTCGCGTTTGGCTCCCGGTAAATCTTATACCGTGATGATTCAGTCGCAGCCCAGCGGAGAAACATGCACCGTGTCATCCGCCTCAGGGACTGTCAATTCCGTCAACGTTAACAGCGTTGCGGTGAATTGCGTGGAGACGTACAGCGTCGGAGGCTCCATAAGTGGATTGACGGCAAGCGGGTTGATCCTTGCAAATGGAAGCGACACAGTGTCCCTCACGCCAAATGCGACCGCGTTTACATTTTCCGCTCGATTGGCCTCAGGTCAGGCGTACTCGGTGACGGTTCAGTCGCAACCCATTCCCGAGACCTGCACGATAACCGCAGGCGCTGGCACAGCGGGCTCCGCCAACATCACCAGCATAGCCGTGTCCTGCGTTACAGAACACGTTATTTATAGTTTTGCCGCCCCAGCAGATGGTGCGCTCCCAGTCGCAGGTTTGATCCAGGGCACTGACGGCACGTTTTACGGTGCTACCCCGTACGGTGGCACGAGCCAACACGGCACCGTATTCACAGTCACCCAGGCGGGCGACGAAAGGGTACTTTACTCGTTTACGGGAGCATCCGGGGATGGCGCCAGGCCGGTGGCGAGTTTGATTCAGGGAAGTGACGGCAATATTTATGGCACGACCAGCTCAGGCGGGGCAAGTTCGCCCACATGTCCCATTTCAGCAGGCTGTGGCACAGTCTTCAGGATCGCCCCGTCGGGTGCCGAAACAGTGCTTCACTCCTTCGCGGGCGCAGGTAACGATGGCGCCAGTCCCGTGGCAAGTTTGATTCAGGGAAGTGACGGCAATTTTTATGGAACGACTAGTTCAGGCGGCGCAAGTTCGCCCACATGTCCCATTTCAGGAGGCTGTGGCACAGTCTTCAGGATCGCCCCGTCGGGCGCCGAAACAGTGCTTCACTCCTTCGCGGGCGCAGGTAACGATGGCGCAAGTCCCGTGGCGAGTTTGATTCAGGGAAGTGACGGTAATTTCTATGGCACCACCAGCATCGGCGGGGCTGTCTCCAGCAGTTTTCCCGAAGGCTGTGGAACGGTATTCCGCATCACCCCGGCCGGGGTCGAAACTCTGCTTTATTCCTTCAAATGTAGTGGGGGGGATGGCGTGGATCCGCTTGCAGGCCTAATACAGGGCGGCGACGGGAATTTCTACGGCACAACAAATCTAGGTGGCGCAAGCGGTGAAGGAACGGTGTTCAAAATCACCCCGGCCGGTTCTGAAACCGTGCTCTACTCTTTCAACGGCGGCGCCTGCGAGGATGACATCAATCCCGGCGTCAGTTTGATTCAAGGCAACGATGGCAACCTGTATGGCACCACAAGCGGAAACGCGAACAGTTGCAGCCAAGGCACGGTATTCAAGATTACTCCGGCGGGTGTCGAAACGGAAATATATTCGTTCAAAGGAGACATCTCGCTCGGCGCCAATCCGCGCGCAAGGCTGCTTCAAGGCAGCGATGGCAGCCTTTACGGGACTACGGAGTACGGCGGCGCGGGCCAAAACGGCACGGTATTCATGATAAGTCTCTGACTCCAACCTTCGTAGTCAGCCGCGAGAGTGCGTCACCAACCAAATAGCGATTGGATTCTCTCCCCAGCTCTGCTTTGTTGATAGGGTGAGCGGGCGTTCGATGCGGGTCGGAGCCACGCAGGATCTGGCCGCCCTCGATAGTGACCGGAGTCTATGTCGCGGGCGCGCGGCTGGAGGTCAACGAGGATGCCGTTGCAGTATGCCGAGAGGCGAATTACTAAAATGAGTAAAACGAACGCGTCACCGTGCGTACTGCTGGTATGTCTTCTTTGCGCGAGTCTTGGTTGGCTCTCCTCAGCGCACGCAGCGGGAACCTGGGTTGCAACTTGGGCCGCTGCGCCTCAACAGCCCGTCGATCCGGTGACCACCGGCACCCCCTATGACACCCCACCACAAAGTTTCAGCGATCAAACCATCCGTCAAACTGTTCGCCTCAGTACCGGCGGGCGGGCATTGCGCCTACGATTGACCAACGAATACGGCATCACGCCGACTACCCTGGACGCCGTGCGCGTCGGCTTATCGGATGGAAACGGCGGAGTCTTGGCGGGCACCAATCGCGTCATCACGTTCAACGGCGGCAGCAAAATTGTTACGCTTTCCCAGGCTGCACCTGCTATTAGCGATCCTGTCGAGATGACCGTGCCCGAACTTGGCAGTTTGGCCGTTAGTATCCACGTGCCCAAGGGCGGCAACCCTGGCTATGCCACCCCACACACTCTGGGGCAACAAACCACTTACGTGGTGTCGGGAGATCAGACCGGTGAGGCTGCGCTGAGAGGGGCAAGCACCGGGACGGTGCGATATTTCCTGTCCGGTGTCGATGTACTCAAGCGACAGCGTGCACTCACTATCGTTACCATCGGCGATTCCATCACGGACGGCTATGGCTCGACGGTGGACACCAATCACCGATGGCCCGATTTGTTTGCGGAGCGGCTGCAAAAGAGCAAATTGCTGGAGAAGTTTGGGGTGGCAAACCAGGGTATCAGCGGGAATCGAGTATTGACCGACGGCTTCGGCCCCAATGCGCTCTCGCGATTCGACCGCGACGTCCTGGCATGCCCCGGAGTGGGCTTCGTTGTGATGCTCGTGGGTATCAACGATTTGGGCATTCCAACTGTTTTTCCGAAAAGCGGAGCCATGCCCAGTGCCGACTCCATCATCGCGGGATATAGGCAAATGATCACCCGCGCTCAAGCTCGCGGAGTTCGAGTGATCGGCGCTACGCTTATGCCCTATCAGGGGGCCATGGACGGCAAGTACTATTCGGAGCAGGGCGAAGCCGAGCGAGAGGCAATTAACGCGTTCATCAGGAATTCGAACGCATTCGATGGGGTGATCGATTTCGATGCTGCGGTTCGCGATCATGCCAACCCGCTGCGTTTCGATCCGGTCTATGACAGTGGCGATCACCTGCATCCGAATGACGCGGGATATGAGGCTATGGCGGCTGCTATCGACCTTAGGTTGTTCCAGGCGTTCCGCAAGTGAAGGCCATTGAGGCCACGCGTAGTAGCCGCTGCGAGTAACCTCCAGGAGCCAGAGGATCTTGGCCTGACGGAAACACGTACCTCAGATCCTCCACCATGCGATGCCGAATTAACTGCCAGGCTCCGCTCGCCGGAGAATCGACATGAATTTCGCACCATTGAATGCACCAAGGACGGATGTGCAGTGACCGTGCCAGCACCTACGGCCAAATGACTCTTCGAAATCGGAGACCCAGACTTGAGGCGATCGAAACTTGGTCTTTCCCAAAGCCGCCGGTCGCAATCGGCCAGAATGGGGCCAATTGCTGACAGCGGAACTGCTGATTTGGTCGGCGCATAGCTGCGATTCATAAACCGTCCTATTCACTTCATATTGCCGTTATCAGTATCAAGAAGTGCACGAAGTTTTGTCAGTGTGCTCAATGCTGCCTCGATCTCTTTCGAACTCACACTAGATACGATGCGGTTAGCCCACTGCGCTTGGCGTTCGCTCAATGCCTGGATGGCGCGCGTGCCCCTAGAGGTTAGACAGACAAGCTTCGCGCGCAGGTGTTTTGGATTCGGAGCGTAGTGAATCAGTCCTTCTTTCCGCAGGACATCCGCGAGTCGCTGCACATTTTGCCTGGCGAGCCCCATCTTGCGGGCAATTTGCGCGACGGACATCGGTTGATCTTCGATCGCACCGAGGACCTGCCAACGGGAACTTGTCAGCGCGAACGGCCTGGCAATCCGGTCACCCGCAAGGAGCAGCCGCCCGTTTAGACGGAAAGTCTCCAAGACCAGATCCGTGAACACTCTTGCCGCTTTCGTGTAGAGCATCTTGTGCGTATCCTTGAGGCGATCGTTGGATGCTCTACGGTCCGACACACACGTTCGGAATTGACATGCGCTTGAAAAGATGTGGAGAAGCAACGGTGGAGGAGGGATACGCCTCCAAAGAGCGCTTGAAATCTGGGTGATTGAACGCATTCCGAAAATGGGTGACCGACTCCCAAATTGCGTAGTTCATCAACACGTTGCTGCCCGCTATGCCTTGGTGCAGCTGAGTTGATATAAAGCCGGATTGTTGTTTCATCCACGAAGCGTCGGCGGTCCACGCCTTGATGACACCTGAAATATCCTCCTCGGATACGTGGAAGATATTGATGAGCACGACGGGGGACTGCTCAGACGCAAGCTGCTTAAAGATGGGTACGCTAACGTCAAGAGGTCGAAGGCGAAGCATATCGGAACTCCTCATAGCGTCTGATAGTGACATTATAGTGTCATTATTGACATCATGATGTCAATATCGCCAGCGTCGGCCCAACAACGCCGTATTGGGCCCCCGTATTGGGCTTCGATGATGGCGAAGGCTTCTTCAGTGCGCTCCGGGTTCAGGGGTTGATTACCAGGCGGGTCCCAAGCTTAGAAATTAGGCCTCGTGGATCCTCAAACTCGTGACGTTCAACGAGACGCCGAACCTGACGGACCGTCAGCCCGAGACGCTCGGCGACGGATTTCTGTTTAATTCGCCTATCGACTTCGCGCATGGAAATGTTCACCCTTGGTATTCGAGGCATCGCCGAGCTCCTAGTCCAGTCCATTTCCATTTGGAGGCGGTGGAGACTAGCGCCATGGCCAACCAAAGGGGACATTTCTATTAAGCGCAAATAGGACGTTTCTATTTGGCGGTCAAGGTAATACTTCGCATAATGTATATTATGTTAACTAGTGGATACCGGCTGGGTGAACGACGTTTTTTGCTGTCGCCCCCAACTGAATTTCGGCAATGGGAATCGAAATTTTGGTGATCATTGCGTCCAAATCGGGATAGGCAGGCAGCCGTATATCGCGGCCCTAGATGTGCTGCGGATAGGCCGCCGGAGTGAACAAGTGCCCGTTCGCCATCGGCGCGACCTAGTCATTCATGCAATAATTAGGTACCGGTATGTCGCGGCAAATGAATTGTGAAGATACAACCAGAGCCGGGCAAATCACGGATTGTCAGTTCACCCTGCATTGCTTCGAGACTGCGCCTACAGATGTCAAGGCCCAGTCCAAGGCCCGAGCGATCAGCGCCGGCTTGAACGAAGGGCAGCATCAGTTTTTTGGGCGCTCCCTCAGGGAGACCGCCACAATGATCCTCGACTTCGATGGAGACACGATTTCCGGACGCTGTGCCGCGAAGCCAGACCTCGGTGTGGCGAATCGTGAACTTAACGCGTTATGCAGAAGGTTGCCGACCGTCGCCGCTAGCATCTCTGCGTCGGCAATGACCTGAATATCCTCAACAACGGGCGAGACCCGGAATCGTGATCCCCGCGCCCGCGCATCAAGCGACGCTGCAGCTTCGACTTCTCCCAGAAACTTCGCCAAGTAAATGGGCTGCAGGCGGGGCGGCAAGCCGGCTGTGATGCGAACTTCGGCCAGCGAGCGATCGATCAAATTACTCATCGCCATCAAGCTACGATCAAGAACGGCAGCGGTCGCTCCGCCGATTCCGCTGGTGCCGGCCCTGATTGCTCTTGCTGCGTAAGTTGCCGTCTGCAGGTAGTTTCGTAGTTCATGCGCGAGCGGGCCGAGGCGCGAATTGAAGCTTCTGAGGCTCTCATCCTCCGACGCAGGAGCATGCTTCGCAAACTCAGTGACTGCGCCGGCGATTGCGTTGTCGAGGCAGCGATTAAATGTTCGAAACTCATCGACCGAGATCGACGCGCCGGCTTCGAAGGCTAAGTTTGTGACCGCCTGACAGACATCGCCGTAGTCCCGGACAACCTGCTCAACGGTAAACCCCGCATGAAATAAATCACGGCCGTGGAGAGCCGCCGTGTCGCCGAGTTCCGAGGAAAACTTCCCGCGAGCGCTGCCGCTTTCGTTGGTACTTTCGAGTCCGGATTGCTCCTCGACTACGAGCGTCTCGATGAGCTGATCTAGAAACATCGGTATCCCGTGGGCCAACTCTTCATCAGTGGCCTTTGGATCGGACCGACTGCTGACCATGTCGCGACAACGGCCTAACAAGACCGTGCGATTTGTCGCGATGAAATCACGGAGCATCGCTTATAGTACGTTAGCCGCGCTAGGGCTTCTGTACGGCAGCGCACAGCGGGGAGCGAAAAGTCCGGCATCGGGGTTCTGCTTAGGCGCAGCGAAGGCTGTTTCTGCCAGGCCTTTACGTTATGAGTGGCGATCGGCGCGGGTGAGAATCGCGGGCATGCGCCGCTTGGCGTTTTGAATCGCGCTCATCCGCTTTGAGACCGGCATCGCTATGATTGCACAACTCTCAACTCGTGCGTCGTCGTCGCGCTTGGAGCGGTCCCAAAGACCGGCGACGCCGAAGATGTCTTGGTCGTCAAGGGTTGAGGGTTCGGCGCCGAGTTGCATGTCACACCACACCTTGGTACCTGCGCCTGTCGGGAGGCCGACCAAAATCTCATCCAGTTTCTGAGTAATTACAATAGAAATATACCGTAATACACTGTTTTGATGGACATAACTCCAATAGAGCTCTTTCAGTCAGCATGCCCGCCCCACTTCACTCTTGATGTGCAGTCCACCACCGCTTTGCTCGGCAAATCCGCGCGCCATGGCAAGTCCCAGCCCAGTGCCCTGACCGACTTGTGTGGTGGAAAAACTCTGGGCTCTAGGAGGATTTCCGACGCCACAATCATCTGCCATCATGCGACAGGCGAGCCGCAGTAGTCGACGAAATTAACTACCGCACGCGATCGATCAATACCAGATCTGAATTGGCTTGCACGCGATCGAACGTGATCGAGCGTCCATCGGGCGCGATGTCAAAATCTCCGATCGTGAAATCATCAGGAAGGGAAGAGATCTGATGCTCGGTGTTGCTGTCGAGATCGACAAGCCAGAAGTCCTTGTGATAAACGGTCCCGCGCAAAACCAATAGCGTGTGCGAGTTGCGAAAGAACGCGACGCGACGTGCACCGCGTGTGAGTACCAGGCTGCGTATCGGGTAGGCACGACCGTCGGCAAAGGCGGCTCGCAAAGGGAACGTCGTCCCCACGTCCGCACCCGAATACAGCAAAAACTTTCCGTCCGGCGACCAACTGGGATCCAGTGAATACTCTGATATCAGTTGCGTCGGTGCGCTGCCATTGAGCGGAATATCGTACAACCGGGGCGTGCCGTTCTGCTCGACGGCACACACTATCGATTTGCCGTCCGGTGCCCACGCCGGTACGCCGCGCAGCTCCAGCCCGCTGCCGAGGACGTGGCTTTCCGCGCCATCCTCATGCATCAGACGCAATTGGGTGTGCCCGTCACTTTCAGTGACGAAAGCGATGTGCCGCCCGTCTGGTGAGATTGCCGGCGCGCCGACTACTCGCGCCTGCGCATCGCTCCAAAGGCTGCTGGTCGCGCCATGCACGAACTTCCAAAGACCGGATGAACGGCCCTCGATATTCACGTACAAGACGTAGTCCGGACCGATGCGCGGTGCCGTCGCGTGTGAGCTGTCGAGCGGCAGCCGTTCGAGCGACACGTTGGCGTCGCCCGTGTCGCCAGTGCCCGCCACATGCAGTTGCCACAACGTGTTCTTCGGTGCAGCCACGGTCACCAGGAGTCGCATCGCATCGGCGCTTGCTGACAGCGAGGTGTAGCGCTCGATGCCCGAAGTCAGACGGTGGCTGGTACGCCGTCGCAAGTCCAAGGCATAGAGCCAGGGGCCCGCCCCTTCCCGGTCGGTCGCCAGGTAGGCCAGTGTGTTGGAGTCCAGAAACACCGGGTGTGACAGGCGCGAGTTTAATGTTGTTATGCGCTCGGGCGATCCACCAGCGGCTGCGATTCGCCAGATATCCCACTTGTCGGGTGGCTGCCCGCAGACCAGATAAATCAGTGCGCCATCGGGTCCCCACACGGGATAATGACAGTGGACGCCGGTCGGCGCCGTATAGATATGGCGCGCCGCCTGTTCATGAGGCCCGCGTACATAGGTCGGATCACCTGGAGCGGTCGAGTGATAGACAATGCGCCCGTCCGTCGACCAGTCGTACTCGGCCGCCTGCGTTAGGTAGGGGCGGAGCGGTCCACCTGCAGGCGGTGCCGCCAGCAGATTGATGTCCTCGGGTTTGGAGCCATCCGCCTGACGCGACCAGATTGAAACCAAGCCACCGTCGGGCGAAAAGCCGAGGGTTCTAATTGACGGGTTGACCAGTTCGCGCAGGCTTCCCTTGGTCAGGTTGAGAAACATGCCGCTGCCGATGCGGGTCGTCCAAACGTCCATCTGCCCGTCGCGGTCCGCCAGAAATGCCACCTCAGTACCGTCGCGAGAAATCACTGCGGAATTCTTAGTGCCCTCAAAATCAGTCAGGAGCTGGAACCGGGCATTGGCTAAGGGGTTCGACCACCAATAGTCGCTGCGCTGTAGCGCCCAGTAAAGCACGCCAGCTATTGCCGCTGCGGCCAGCGCTAGGTTGAGCCACCGGACGCGGCTGCCTCCGGCTGGATCTTGCGACGGAGGAACGGCCGAACCAGCGATGTCAATCGCAACGGGCTCAGCGGCAGAAGCCGCGCTCGGCGCTGACTCGCGCGTCAATCTCGCTGCTCGGCCTGCCCACCATTGGTCGATCTCTGCACGATAGGCATAAACAGAACCTAGCTTGTCGTGCACATGACGATGCACCGGCATGGCCTCGCGGCGTTCCCAACGCTGCACCGTACTGACATCGCGCTTGAGATAGCTGGCGATTTTCTTCCAGGAATCCAGTCGCCCGTCCAACCGGGGCTCTAAGGACGGGTCTTGGGTTGGCGGTACGTTCATGCCTGCAAAAAAGCCTGTTTGGGAACTGGCGAGCAGTGTCACACGCGTCTCGAGCCTTGGGCAATGTGCTGTATTGCACGGCACGGCGTCATTCCGGCCCCGATGCCGCACTTTACCGCTTGTCCGCACCGCCCAACTCGCGGACTGTGAGCAAGAATTCGGCAAATACCACAACGGTTACCTGGCAATCGCTGGCGAAGCCAAACAATTCTGGAGATTTATCGATGAAAAACCAATATCGGAGAGAGATGCTGCACGGCAGGTCGGTCGTGGCGCTGGTCGCGCTGACGACCTTGGCATGGGGTGTGGTCGGCTTACCTCGCGCGCACGCGGCCGAACAGCGGTTACCGGTGGGCTTTAGCGGCCTGCTCAATGACTATACCCCCCCAGCCCCGAACGTGGGAGGCGGTCCTTACGAGATGCATGGCAGGTGGTCACTCCACCTGAACAATGAGCGGGGCACGGCAACTTTCTCGGCGGAGATGACGATGGAGACGGCCGACTTCGCCAATACGGATCCGAATCACGATCCCACTAAGCTCGCTCCTCATACTCACCACATCACTTTCACGGACGGAATCATCCACAGTGACCCAACAGACCAGATCAACTGGAAGACGCAATGTCCGACATTTAAACCTGCGGTTTCCGGTGGATTCGTGATTACCGGAACCGCCTTCGTAACCGGAAACGGAGGCAACCCGCCATTTGGGAACCCATCGCCAGTGACGATCTGCATCCTCGGCGGTGCGCAGAACCCGCTGATCGCGGGTGCCCAGGCATACGTCGAGTTCTCCAACTTCACATTGGCGTTTGGAGTTGGGTCGAATGCCAGCATGCATTTCGGAACGCAAGCGATCAACGGAGTCGTCGCCAAGTGCGAACGGCCTTGGAGCCACGAGTCGAATGACTGCAGAGTTGAGATCGTCGAGTAACCGTCAGAGCGTGCGACCGCGCCGGGTGGCCGGCGCGGTCGAGGTTTTGGCCAGCCGCGGTCTCACGCGCAGGCTGCACTCGCCCTAACCTCATGATTTCATTCGCCCCTCCCAACGACAATTTAGCTGGAGCGACATCTTTGTCGCTTGTCGCGCCCAAAAGCG
>Ga0182030_10014395_pt1 | contig 15621 bp, 19 predicted proteins | sample 812S3MmetaG_FD_121299 | JGI IMG/M metagenome (GOLD analysis project Ga0182030, IMG submission 121299) | Permafrost microbial communities from Stordalen Mire, Sweden - 812S3M metaG (Illumina Assembly) | ecosystem: Environmental > Terrestrial > Soil > Wetlands > Permafrost | place: Sweden...
AACTATCCCTCCCATTCGACAAGATATCCCACGCCTTCCAGTACCGAATCTAACAATTTCTACCACCCAACCTTATAATAATAATAATTACAATGCGCCCACGGCGTTCTCTCAAAATGTTCCACTTCTGCCTCCTCTCAGCGGGAGAGCTATGTCAGCTGTTTACCCGTCTACTCCTTCCTGGACACCACAACTTCCGATGCTGACGACAACTGCTCCATCAAACCAACACGGGCTACAAAGTGCCAATGGCAGTGGATACGTGACACCGTCCCGGCGCCAAAGCCCTCATTCGGTTCAAGAGCTGTTGTCACTAGGATCATCTCCTATATCAGCAAACTTTCCGACGCATAATTCGCCATCTTTCTATCTGCAACAGCGGGCTTCCCCTTATAAGCCTGTTCGACATGTCAACACTCTTCTCTATCCACCACCTTCTGCATCCATGCACGAGTACTCAACCAATGTTGATCAAATGCACTATCAACCATTGGGAAAGAGAAATGACTACCGATCTGGCATTGCTTATCCACCATATCAGCAGTGGCCTGTTCTTCCCCAACCAAATTTTCACGCATAACGGGCCAACGGTTCTTTGATCTCCCAGCATAAAAGGAAGCGGATAGTAATTCCCGGGGTTCCTTCATTTTCCTTGAACGAAAAGAAAGTCGAATCCTAAAAACATAGGTTCGCATTTTGCATTTAAGGCGTTCTTGCAGCGAACTCTAGAGATGAGTAGCGCTGATATACCATTGCATTGCATCAACGAGGTGTCGGGGGCGTTTGGGTCATGCATCGGTGCTGAAAAGGCTCGATTGCTTTTGTATTGTTATCTTAACTTTTATTGTAGATCAAGCCCTATGTGAACTCGATCCATCGTGAATGAGTGTTCGTCAAAGGCTGAAGCGAGAAAGCAGCAGATAGCTTAGAAGACTGAAGTCTAGCATTCAGTCCATGAATACCTATCCCCGCTATAAGTTTTTCACAAGACAGATAATAACATTGTGATACAAACCATTCGCTCCTTTCCCTTAATTGTTCCAATGGCAGTTCTCGTGACCTCGTTTAGACTAGCTCCTTGAGACAATGAGAACCTAACTACAAAAGTAGAATAATCGAACGACCTTTCAATTAATAAATGTAGCAAGGTGAAACGGCATAACCTGACCTTCGACGCCATCATAAGAGAACACTCACTAGAGTACCCACCTCACTCTCTCTGAGCCCTAAGGCACCCGTTACCTACAGACTCGGCGATGGCGTCTTGATACATACTTCATCTATTATAAAAGATGGCTTTCCCACTCTTTGCGGCCATTGTTATGTGTTGTAGTAAAGATAGCAGGGTGCACGCGCCCAACCTGCCTTCGACACGACAAGAGTACCAAGTACAATGTATGCGTAGATATAAACCATCTAAATCCAAAGGCCTATTGCTAGTGCAGTCCTTTGCAACTAATATTGAATGCATCAGTAAGGATCAAACGTTGGGCTATTGAATGAAGTACCTACTATAGTCGGTTAGTCGTCCTTCTCAAGTTCACTGAAACTCTTCCTCTGAATATTGTTGTCCCATGGCTGTTGAATGCTTGAGAGAGAACGAGAGAAGCACTGTGGACACCTGCCACCTTCTTGTGGAATATTCGGGGCTCTTCTTGGGAGTGTAAGGAGAGTATCATCCCAATTTTCAGAGCTTGACTGCCTGCGTTGTCCCGGATCTGTATCAGTTGAGTGCTGCTTATAGCCTAGACGTGGGGAAAGGCCTTTAGTAAAGGTGTCAACATCGAATCGAACTATGACCAGGGCGAGAGAATACCTGTTCTTTTCAGCTTTGGAAGACCTTCCATCTACTCATTTACCTTTTTCTAGCTCCTGTTCCCAGGCGTTGAGTGACAAGGGGCAATCCGAAGGCTGAACGGATTCCACAATGCCTGCGGCTCTTGTAAGCTTTCAGGTCTTGAAGAGCCCCGTCGTAGACGCTATGGGACCTGTGGCCCGGACATGGAACCTTATCATGAAAGCTTTCATGGGTTTCGACACAACTAGAGCCAATCCCTATCTTCCTCGAAGTCCTTGCCAAAGACAACGTCATCGTCCTTGGGTGTGTTAACGGCAAGGTGCTCCCCCATCCTCCACTTTCCTGCCTTCTCAATCTTCTTGCCCTTCTTCCCTCTTATAGCACTTCTGTGGCAGCAGTCCCCTTCTTCTTCATGGCGGGGTTCTTCGGGTATGTAACGCGCTGGTTGGGATGAAGCTGCGACGGCCTCAGGGATAGTGGCGGAGTGAAGATTCTTTGATTATTTCAAACATGTCCTTCAACTCAAAGGGCCACAACCTCACGCAATCTGTTTACAAAGATTGGGCATATAATGGTAAAGCTTCTTGTTTATTTCCCTCTTTCGCTTCGGCTGCAAAATTTCTACTTCTGGGAGTAGGCGATTGTGTGTTATTCGGATACACTAGTATCTTCTCTCATATTTAACTGGCCAATATCTTCCTAAATCAAGATACTCCAAACCTGCGACCAAGGAGCTACTCCATCAACGCAGAAGCGAGAGTCTCCTGACCTTCATATTGCGCTTACAACTGATTCTGTCTACTGCAGTAATAATGGATAGACAAACTGTCCTCGACAAGTATCAAGAGTTTCTCCTTGATTCTCGAGCCAGGGGCATCCACCGAGCTGAAGAGGATCGCGCTCGTCAAGAAGCAACTCTTACGCATCTAGCAGATACTTCGCATGATGATGAGGTTTATCTGGCCCGACGGGATTACATTCGTCTCCATTTCGAAGAGCAGCATGAGATTACAGAACTCAGATTCAGCGAGGATATGAATGCTATTCAACAATTCGTTCGCTCCGCCTTTGGTATCCAGCTTGACGATTCTATGCTGACCAATCCCCTTCTTATGTCAACCGACCAAGGCTCACTTGACTACAGTTCTCAGTCTCGTCATATCTCCAGCTATAACGGTCTTTCATCTACTCGAGAGCAAACACATGGCGTTTTCCCTTCTCAAGATCCCCAATCAAACGGTTACCTCCCGGTTGGCCATGGGGTTGTCCTTTCGCAAGACGCTCATTCAAACAGTGACTCCCCATCCGGTCGCGAGTCAATCCACGATTTTGGTATTCAATACTCGAATGGAGTTTCCACCTTAGCCACTGGATTGTCTGCTCCAGACATGACTCCTACTCTAGCCGCAGCTCCCCTCAGTGCCCACCTCGTCGACCAAGCTGCTACCTTGACAATGCTAGTTGACGCCTTGGCAGCCGTTGACGAATATCCCAAGCGCAGCGGAGCGTTCTACACTTTGAAGTGTCCTGGCTGCAACCAAGCATGGAGATCCCTTCCTGGATTATTCACGCATCTCTCCCGGAATCAGGCCGAGTGCAAGGATGTCTTAAGTGATGAGAAGTCATGGGGTGAAGCTTTGAGGGTCGGTGGGACTAGAATCACAGATGCTACCAAGGAATGGGCGGATGCTCATAACAGTGCCCGCAAAGCTGCGATTGGTGTAAGTGTGCTGCAAAGATATGAGTTTACGATGCTGACTTGAAGTAGGCTGCGTCACTAAAACGATCTAGACTCCAAAAAGTGCCAACATGAACCACAGTGCCGACATGAACTCCCAATATGACATGAACTCTAGTCATGACATGAATTCCGGTTATAATATGAGCTCCCGCTACGACAAGAACTCCTACTAAGCTACATACTGTATCCCTGGAGATCAGTATGGACTGGTAGAGATTGGGCTATGGTCGACTCTGAGGACATAATACTGCGGGGAACATAGATCATGCATGCATTCTAGGCACCTTGCAACAAAACTCAAGAATCTCCACTATAAACTTGGTCTTCAAAAATCTGTGATACAATACCTTTATTTTACAATTGCTATGTGAGGACAATGCTGTGCACAGCAAGACATCAGGGGCTCGTTTAAACTCGGTAGATTGGCCAATGGTAGAGTGCTTCTCCTTATTCTATCATTGCAGCTGAACGTAAGCATCCTCCTTGTCTTTCGTTGTGCATTTAATGGCGATTTAGTTCGTGGTCATCGAGATCAAAAAGTTCCCATAAGGTACCAGCAAAATTATTCCTTTCTGGTACCCGGTATTTCAATTTTGATATTGATTTCCAGCCCCTCGAGGCAATTAAATGATTGTGAAAATGCCAGAGAGTATCATTTTCAATGGTTTTGGTGTAATTGGATCAGAGTTCTGGATTCAGTTTGATATTATCTACTCTCTCGGAATGAAGCTCTACCATTGGAAGAGATGATTTGTCTTCCATACCGTTGACCTAGACACGCAACGTCACAATATCACTGCTGACCGAAGTTGGGTCTTTGCGAAGGATTTCTCATGGCAATGAGATCGTATATAAGGTAATGACATTTCAATTCCGAAGAATGGTCCTCAACTTTCCATGGACTCCTCCCAACCGGTTATTCCCATTTCTCAAAGTGCCTATCATACATCATAACTCATGCTCAATTGCAAAGACCTTAGCATCTCCTGCACTCGATTCGTACCACTCATTCGTACTCCATCGCACAATGAGCCTTTTTGCTCCTTCCGCCAAAGTGTAGAATCCGGGATTATCCTTAGGAAAGAACATGGCTAGAGCTAATCAGCGGAATTCAACAAGATAATCACAGATAAATTTACTCATATGTGCGCCCGCTTCATCAGCAGCAGCATCATTAATAGCCTCATGCCAAAACTCCCTCCCCTCCTTCTTTGGCAAATTGCAGAAAGTCCTCTGATTCCCAATGACACTCCCGACCATACTCCCATTCTCCTTACTAACAGCCTGTCTCCCCAACCTCGTATAAAGATTCGCAAACCCAACCTTCAACTCCCTGTTCAGCGTCGCCATCCCCGCAACCCTCTTCTTCAGCTCCTCGCCCTTCATCAAACACCCCACAAATTCTAAATGTGAACCTACCCAGCCCCATCCTTCGCCAATCTGCTCGCGCTTTAAATATGCTGCTGCTCCCCCTGCCGCAACAGCTGCGCCCGCTCCTGCGTACATTGCGATCTTGCCCCATTTTTGCCAGGCCGGTACAGCCGTATTATCCGCAGCTGGAGGCGCAAGTAAAGCTGCAACGGGCTTTTTCTCCTTCGCACCCTTCGTCTCTTGCTCAGTTGCGGCTTTTCCGCCCCAGATAGCACCTGTCAGACCGCTTAATTGTGTGAGGGCTGAGCTTGCAGCATTATAATGTCCTTCTGCGCCGTAAGCTACCACGCCGGGTGAGATACCTAGATAGGGAGTATCGAAGGCTAGGACGCCTTGAATGTATGGGAACATAAAGGTATTGAGAGCTGGTTCTTTTGAGTCTGTGGAGGAGTCGATTGGGCTGTCGGAGGTTAGAGCGAGGATAGTATCTGCTGCTACAATGCCCCCCATAGAGTGTCCTATTAAAACTGTGCGGACTGAGGGATCAACGGTCGGGGAGGGTGTCTTGTTCGTTACTTCGATGTCGATTACCTTCTCCTGGAGCCTGTATCATACGGTGAGCTCTTGCGCCGGAGGTTGGAATTGAAGGATTTACCAATCTCTAAACCTGCCTACACATTCTTCCAGATTCCCTCGGGTCTCGTATTTTGGGTAGATAATTGCGCGCACGTCAACCTTAGGGAGTCCATGGCTGACCAGTGCTCGCAGATGCTCTGGGAAGTTTCCAAAGGTGTCATCACCTCCCTGCGAGATAATTCTTAATCCAATTGATTCTTTTTTTACGTTTTATGAGGACAATCATACCTTGAATCCGTGAATAAAGCACAGTAATAGAGTCTTCTTCATGGTGATTCTGGCATATTGCGGGGTGGAGCCCAAGGCTCGAGGATTCGCGCTGCATGTCCCGGTTCAGCGGCAAGGCTGTGCCACACATTTCTGTCCAGCCTTCCTGTCACATCAGGCGATGTTAATGAATCCTTGTATATACCGCAAGGAGACGGTCGAATGTCCTCCCGATCTCTGACCATAGTGTTTGTACTCAGTTCTTTGTTTATATATCTCTTGACGTTCTTCTTTCAAGTCTGCCCACAATTAGTCAGTCCCGCGTTGAAGTGTTCCAACAAGTGAGCATCAAAGTCTGTCGATTTCAAGACATGCGCGACCGAGAACCTTTGGGACTCAAGTCCCTGGCAGTTCTTACTTTGCTAGACCGTCTGTCTGGTCATAGTCGGTCGCTTGATGAACGCCCAACTAGCTCTCGAAGACGCCATTCCATGCCAACACCAAGTTCTCCAACTCATGGAAGGAAGATTAGCAACTATCAGCCTCCTCCTCCTTTATTACCACACCCTCCACCTCATACTCATTGTATTACCCCTCCTTTGATTGAAACCGATACATCGGAGCAACCTCGCTTTGATGAGCAGCCTCAATCAAAGCTTCTGCAGTTGCCAGAGGAAATATTACTATTAATTTATGAGCAAGTGATTGGAAACCAGGTCCTGCATATAGTCAGGAGACACCACAAGCTTTGCCACACTTCATGTCTGACCAATGGAGACACCGATGCTTGTAAAGAAGCTCAATGCAGAGGGTTTAAATTACCAAATGGGTTGTACGCCGAGGGTTCAGGAAGTGAAGACTTGATCCCGCTATTGCAGGTCTGTCGGAAAATGTACGGACATCTTCCTATCCCATACTCAGTCTTGGTGCTAAATGTATTTAAGTTACGTCGATGCAATCAAAGTCCTCTACGCATCCAATATCTTCTCCTTAGACAGTCTCGAATCCGTCGTCTGCGTCTCCACCACCATCCTCCCGCAACGCTTCGACTCCATCCAAAGCCTACAACTAGACTTCTGCTTCAGTCTGTCCTTCTACTTCTCCGAAAGTAACCCTTGCAACGATTCGCCACGATGGTTGAGAGTATGGGCTATTATTGGGTGTATGAAAGCGCTGCATAATTTATGGGTTAGGATTTCTTGGCCGTACCCGAAGTTGGGTGCTGTGCAGGAGAAGAGGTTGATGGAACCGTTGTGGATGGCGGCGAAGTTGAGGACATATGAGGTTAGTTTGCCGCCGGCTTATGGGGGGAAGGAGGTCGATTGGGGGGATGCGCCGTTTAAGGTTATTAGGAGAGTCTCATGATGAAAGATTAAGTCGGATCAGCTACAGAGAAATGTATAGAGCTTCCTTAAGTATCATTACTTTACATATAATCCAATACCCAGAATTCATTCAATATTCTGGAGTAGAGAATTTGTGAGACTGATTGAAAATCCGAGTATGTCATGAATCGTGAGACATTCAAGTTAAAAGTTAAACTTCCAGGTCACTCCAGAACACGCCAAAGCAACTGCATCAATACCAGAGCAACGCCACGCTAAGCCCCGAATTTTCTTCTCCCTATCCAGAATCCAGCTCAGTCTTTCTTTCCCTTTCCAGAACTCTCCGAGGCAGTGCTATCAAGACTCGAATCAGATACAGAAACCGTAAACGAGAAGTCAGTCTCTCCAACCAAATCCTTGACGTGGTCTACCAATCGTGCTAAGTCGTCCGCGATCAGACTACTTGCAACTTGCAAAACCGCTGTGATTATAGTATCAGTAAGCTGTTGGTAGACGGGAGAAGTAGAACATACCGTATGCGCTATACCCCGGCTCTTGTATGTGTCTTGCATCCAAAATCCCCTTGTCGAGGGCCTCTAATCGCCGGGATAGGTTATACGGTTCTGGCAACTGAATATAAGGAGGTAACGCAGAACCCTGCTTGACAGAAGCTGATAGAAGTGAGAGTACGGAGGTGATCTGGTGGCTCGTTGGTGCTATGCTGTCCACTAGCTTGCTGAGATCGTTCAACCATGCACGTCTAGCAGTATAAGTAGTATTTGGATACAGAGCTCCACCGTCCTTTGACCAAGACTGAGTGGCGTAACTCATCAAAGACAAATAATTCATGATATTCGTGGATCGTGTTGCGATTGCTTCATAGGTTTCTTTTGGGAACTTGCCGCCGATTGTGGGCTCCCACTTCTGCCAATCCGAGTGTTGTTGTAAAGATGGTAAAAGCAGCATCAGCTTGCCGAATATCTTGTGCCGGACCTTCTCTAATTGTCGACCAGGACTTGATTTCTGGTCCATGTCGCCTTCTGAATCATGCATTCGAGCTCCAATAGTCGAATGCACAACAGAGTAGTAGTTAGCCAGAAGATATAAAGTGTTGCCAAGGTCTTTTCGAAGCCAACCGCGGTCCGAGAGCGGATATGGAAAGATTGTCCAGATAAATGCTACGAATGAGCCTCCTGCGACGCAAGCCAAGCGGTAAGGCGCAAGTTCATAAATACTGAGAATCGTTTAGCGGTGTCCACATAGTGAGACATTGCACTTACGGATAATAAGGCTGCCCACTGGCACTTGCAGCTGCGATGCCAATCTTTCGTACTTGAAGCTCATAACCAATGATTAGAACTTGTGTTACGATCGTGATGAGCCAAACTGCAATAAATCGAGGGAACTTCAAGAAGAAGTACATCTCGAGGAATATAAAGAACCAAAGCATGACGATAACGCCGGGCGTCTTCTGGTCGACAATGTACCAAATCGCAATCGAAAAGACCATAGACAAAGTTGTACCACCTACTCGGCCAAAAAATCCAAACATCGACTGTCCTGAAGTCATCGTCATACCGATTGCGATGATAATCATTGCCCAAACTTTGAGTTTGTCAGCAAAATTCCAACCTGATGTGATGATATTTGCTTGAGAGTGCCTACCTAGACGTTGCGTGATAAAGAATTGCTGCGTATCTTTCAAGAAAGCAACAATGCCACTGCAAACCGAGTTAGAGCAGGGTCAAAAGGCGGCAAAATAGGGAGCTTGGAACAACTAACACAGTCAAAGTGGCACAGGCAACTCTAAACCCAAAGGCACACTCGGTCGAACCCAAAAACCTAGGTATAGTTCTAATCCCATTCCCGAAGTGTTGCCAAGCAGTCTTGGGTGGAAGATGCTCCGGGTCCTTTCTGGGATTGAATCCCGACCCCATATACACATTGTTCATACCTGCTTCCATACTGTCAGGTGACTCTGTATCGACAGAAGTATCTTCGCGGCCGATACTGAGAATCCACTTCTTGATTCGCCTTTGGCCTGGCAGAATCAGTCTGTTTTTCTTCATCGTACCATCCTCGACTTTCTTGTCAGCAAAACGAACAAATGCAGTGATCGCTACGCCTGCCGAATAGAGGAGATGCTCGAGATAGAGAATGAGGTATAGCTGTTGTTGATCTCGTCCTGGAATACGGTTAGCGTTTGCCCGCCGAAGCGCCGATATCTTGAGTGCTAGATTGTCTCAAGCCAACTAAGACAATCGAGGGATACTTACGATGTTGGGCCTCGTCCGGCGTGAAAGGTTCGCCTTCGGGAGGCATGGGCTTGGCGGAGTCAAATTTTTCTTCCGACAGGCCCTTCTCTCTTGCCCAAGCTCGGAGGACCTCGCCTCGTCCACTGTAGAAGTCGAGCATTTTCTTTTCCATATAGCTTGTAAAATCTAAATCACCAGGTCTTGGTTCTGTATCCTTTGCTTCTACGTCAATTTCCTTCTTCTTCTTCGGTTGTGGAAGGATATCTAGAAGAAGTCCAGCATGCTCCATCCCTTCATCCATAGCTTTTATCACCACAGAGAACGGGTCGTGCAAAGCTTTCATGACTTCATTCCAAACCTTCTTCTCTTCTAATTTCTGCTCTTCAGCACAACGCTCCCAAGCTTCTGACGTATCTCTATCTCCTGGCTTTTGCGGGCGAACCCAACCACGGCGTTCTGCAATTCTCTCAAAGACATCACAAATTGTACTCATACCAACCAGTGGAATGAGGATCTCACGAAACAGTTTAAAAATTTCGTCGATGTCTTTGGCGTCTAGCTTTCCCCAGGCGATTTCTCTTTTGCCAAATGGTATCTAAGACGTTTGAAGTCAGCGATACTGAACCCAATGAGTTTCCTATCATCATTGCCAATAAACATACATCACCATGCAATTTTCCGTGCAAGGCCGTAAGGCCCTGCACGGTTGCTTTCAAGGCTTTCGACTGTGGAGTCTCTGCCGGGTGGCTTTGCTTCTTCGGCTTGGACCTCTTTGCCTCCACCTTCTTCTCTTCATGAGTTTCTGGATCAATCTCAGTAACCTCCATCCCTGAGAACATATCGGTACTTTCGAGACTCTGGAGGTAAGCGGTCTGAGCTTTCAGAGCCGCTCGTATTAATCCGATGTAGCCTGCTTGCTCCTTAAACACAACAGTCCGAGACGTTACGGGTATGATGAACAGATTGACACCAGTAGACAGTCCGAATGCTGTCAAGAATCCTATGAGCAGGCTGCGGATCAGAGATTCGCCGGCAGTTATGGTGGGGAACAGCGGCCCGTATGTGAAGGAGACATTGGTGAAAATACTGTACATTATCACCGGAAACTGAAGTGCTGGCATCTTTGCACGAAGGACATTTACAAACCAAATGTTTGCGAACAACCAAATAGCACTGTACATTGCATTAGTTGGATATAAATATAGCAGGGATTTCAGACTGTCCCAACATCATCCCGCTTGAGAGTCAACGTGCCTATCTAAAAGCGAGCATAGCACCAGTGGAGAATGGCAGGGTTGAAACGAGAGACATGAAGTAGAGACCATAATTACCAGACGGCGGCTTGAGACGAGTTGTATGATGCAGTTGAACCAGTGGGTTGGGTATGTTTCCGAGCTTGAACACCGCTCCATATTCCCAAAAGACTCATAGCTGATCCAATGCAAATTCCAATAGTGTTTAAGATGAGGGTCTGGAAGAATTTTGCCCGTGGCATAATAGGAATTGCCAATACGGAAATGATAGGAACCAGGTAGCCAAGAGTTGAGTAAGTGGCAGCAACCTATATAGTTTGTTAGTTCTACGACAACATTACTTACGTCCAACAATAACCCACAGAATCGGCCTGATAGAATGCAACCGCAATAATTGGCGCAACTGAACCCTTGAACATCATCGTCACTGTGCCCATGTCAAGCCCGATCTTGGCCCATGTCTCTATGAACTTCGACGGTCTCCCCTCTTTCTTCTCCCCGTGTTCTCCCTTATTGGGATTCGACGCATTACTGCTCGACAATTCAGCTGCTTTTCTACCTTCGTTCTTTGACGCGCCGTGCTCAGTCTCTTCTTTCCGAAGCTTCCGACTGTCTGCGTTTGCATCGACGGTGTCTGCCATTTTGGCGAGTAGATGTGAAAGCCTATTGATTCTATGACATTAATTTGGCCATTGGAGAAAATATGTCAAGAAGAGAACTGGGCTCTTGTTTACTTTTAGACTTTTTATGATCCTGCAATGCTATAGAAATCCAAGCGATGGAACGTTAGCCTGATCATCGCGCTGCCAATTCACGAAAAGGAAGTTCGAGGTCGGCGGCCGTCATCCTTGTGGAAATCCCTCCTTAGCACTGAGGAGTCTGACCAATGAAGACATCAAAATCTTGGACTCATCTAACCTGAAGAAGCAAGGCTAGGATATAGCTGCACTAAGGTATCACTTAGGTTCCTTTCATAAACATTTAATGAAAATAATGCACAGTATCAACATGCGGATGAGAAAGTTTCCATGGGTTTTCGCCTCTTGCACTCGATGTCCTTCGTCGGGAATTGTAATCCTACCTGAACATCTTTGACGTACGCCGTTTTGGTATTAGCACTATTATTATTTCTCTCCATGGTTCTCCTGTCATAAAGTTGGAGCTCGTTTGAGCCCAACGCAATATCTTACAAAAAGCTGATCCAAAAAGTGGGCATGTTTGATACCCTTCGGTCTCCTCTTCGCGAATTCATCTATCGCGCCTTGGACTGTGTAGCCACATCTCTCTACTAGATAGCAGACGACAAAATACCCCGTTCTATTAAATCCATAATGACAATGCACACCAATATAGTATTGACCTTTCCATTCCTCTTTCTCCGCTCTCACTTTCTGCTCCTCCCTTAATCGATCGATAAGAGATATGAACGCGCTGACTTCTTCACTTGTAGGGGGGATCTTTGACACCGTTGGAAATTTGTGATAATGTACTCCACCCTTCTCGAGGCCTCGCGGATCATAGACTGGGCTTTCGTGACTTATATCAACGATATCCTTGATCTCAGAACCCCAGTCTTTCACAAATACCTCTGGGCAGTGGGTATCGTCTACCTCTCGTAAAGTCTTCATAGCCCGAAAAACGCTGGCAATAGGAGCTGATACTGGAGCTACCGCTTGCCACTTTGCCAGATTCTTAACATCCCATTTCCCAGCGGTACTGAGAAATTGAAGTTGCCATCCAAGGGAAAGTCGTGGTGAAACTTGACTGCATAGAAAATCCGAGATTAAGCCTGCGAGAATTCGAACAGTCGAAGGCATATAGAGGAGTGCGTGTGAAGCAGGTGAAGGTAAAATTGTGGTTTTGAGAACACTCTTAGGTTTTGATGGTTGCGGTGGAATGATTGAGAGCTCTTCATTCGGCGTGGATGGATCCTCATGTGCTTCTTCGATTGTATCAGGGCTAGATTCAATAAAGTCCTCCTCCCTCAATGCTTCAATCTGCACAGCACTTGGTTTTGAAGCGCTCGACATATCTGAAGTGTCAACAGGAGCGGCGGCGTCGATAATTGGCCGACTATCCTCATCAAGCTCAATCTGGACAGGATGGGATTTGCCGAGAAAGACTGCAATTTTTTCTAGCTCAGCTGGTTTGGTAATATTGTCTGATTCACCCGCAACTAGGAAAATCGGACATTCAAGGCCAGCCCAAACGTCCTCGCCGGGGAGCCCACCTTTAGCTACCCCGTTGTCGTATGCAGGCAAACTTCCCGAAGCCATTCGTCTCCAAACAGCGGTTCTGCTTTGATTGTTGAATCGTTCCTGAAGTTTTCTTGTCTCATCGTCTGCATCTGCTCCTACAAATCTCACAACACTTGGGCTGTTGATGCCACCTCTCCGGTCGAATTTCCTCCAGGTATCAAAAATGATATTGGGAACCCAGAGAAGTTTTCGATAGAGAGATACTTGATCCTCATTCGGGGGCTCGGCCTTGGGACAAATGGCCACCAAACCAACAACGTGGTCAGCTAGAGCAATAGGATGCAACGATTTTTTGGACGCCAGGAGTGCAGCCAGTGAACACCCCATACTGTGTCCAAGTAAAACGACTCCTTGTCCAGCATCTTTTTCTCTATATTCTTCAATGATCAGTCCGAGCAGCTCCACCAAAGCTTCCGTTGTGTATGCGTCCCATGATGTTGGCGAGAATGATGAGAGACCACAGCCTGGTAGATCAATCGCAAGGCATGGTGCCAAGTTCACCAAGCTAGTCAAAAGCGAGTGGAATTGATAAATAGAGCCCCCTAGGCCGTGCAAGAAAACTAACAATGGTAACGGCGCTGGTGTTTTTGGTAACTTTTCCGCCTGCGGATGTTGGCGAAAAAATATTCGAAGGGATGGATATGTGAATCGGCTTGTCGTGAAGGATCGAATTTCGGAGTGCTTCTTCAAAAGACCAGGATCGACAATTTCGGCGTCTTATAACGTCAGCCATGGGTTAATGCTTCTCGTTAGACAGGCTCACCATTGATGCCCATACTCTTCTTCGCACTTGACCCATTTGCCATGCCTTCTTTACCGATTGAATCTGTGGAATTCCATAATACGTTTGAACTGCTTTCTTTGCGCTTTCTCCGAAGATAGAAGAAGCCGGGAAATAGGCTACACAATGCTGCTATTTGTGCCATTTCCCAAACGTCTATCTTCCCTTGCGAAATATGCGGATAAAGTTGGCGAACAGCAGATAGCAGACTTTGAAATTGGATATTCAGCTTATTCGAAGAGCTGGATATCCGAGAGAGACCATCTTTATCTGGTATGGCAACGGCCGTCAAATACAAGAGAGGGAAGCATAACGACAGCCAGAAGATCGCCATACTTGTACTTGTAAGCGTAATATAAAAAGAAACAGTATCCTTGATGTCAAAGCTTCTCGTGGTAAGAAGCAATGGCGCCTCCACGGCGCCCCGAAGGGGTTGCTCTTAGATAGAAATCGCTCAATCCCGGTGGCTTGGTTGGCTCTTTTTTTATTTTACTTTTGCGGATGCATCATGAAACGACGTGGCCTTCTCGGGAGGACGGGGGGTTTGTTGGATAGATCCGTAAGCTCTTCGTAGGGATTGGGGACGTAGTTGGGGTTGGATATGATATGGGAAAGGGTAGACCTATGTAATGCAAGATAGAGCACCTCGTGCGTCATCCGAGCTCTTCAGTGGAGTGGCTCGGGACCTGTGAGAGATCAGAGAGAAATGGCTTCGCGCAACGCATGGGGCTGCCAAAGAGAATACAAGAATACAAGAATCTCGAACAATACAGGAATCTGAAACAACCTTCTTACCTTGTTCAAGGGCTTTCAACTTCAACTGTATCAAAACCCATAGGGCTTGCCTGCAGATGGATGCACGGTTTCGATGGCTCCAAGAAGTGTTTTGGGGCAATCCAGCAGTCCCGAGTTCGCTTCAGCAGTAGCTTGGCTTGGTGAGTGCAAGTGCTGCCTTACTTGTAAGCAGGATTTGGGGCGCCGTCGCGACAATCCAGGATGATGTCGACAATTGCCCAATGGGAAGAAGTCCATGTCGTCTTACTCGTGAGCGACCTCTCATCGTGAGCTTGTCGGACCGTTGCTCGGCGAGAAGTACCTCTTCGGTTCGCCTTCCACCAAAAAGATACTCCCCGCACATGTTATTCGCTAATCCGCCATGGCACTACCTGATGCTACCTCTACCGCTACCGTTCAAGAAATAAGATTCTGATATCTCTCCTCCTTGCCCCGGCTGCCTTACTCGACTCGTACTTGCTACACTGCCGATCACGGAGTTGCGCTATCTATGGGTGCAAGCAACCTCTCTGGCTGGTCCGCGTATCGTCATTTTAACGCTGCCGGAGCACAATGAGCTGTCTCTTGAGCCCTTCCGAGGCCTTGACAGTGTGAAAGCTAATCGATGCTGTCTCCAGGTGGGGCACGATGCTCTAGCACGCGGCAACTGACATTGCAGCGTGCGGTAGCATGATGGTTACCAATTTTCTCCCACAATCGAAATTTCAACCTCTTCTATGAGTCTCTCTCTCTCTCTCTCTTTTCTTGACCTTTCCATTGTCCTTCCACTTTGCCTCCGTCTGCATTTGTAGCGGTTCTCCTTCCGCATAGCCTATAGAGCTCTACCAGTTGCCTACTCTATCAATAGATATTCTTCTTGCTCTGGTTCTACTGCTCGACCTTCAAGTCTGCTGCATAAAACTTAGGCCTCTGCAAATCAAGATGGAGCCTTCGAATTACGAACATATTCCAGACCAACCAAGATATATCGATTTCCCTTGTCTAGAGCACGGCACTGTTGTGGACGGGAAGCAGGCCTTGAATCGATGGTCTTCCACGATCACAAAGGGACATGATTTTCCAGGAGCGCAGGTACGAATCTCTGAATTTCTTAGCAGCTGTTGATTGCTTACAAAAAATAGGCAATGTTATATGCCGCGGGTGTGCCAAATCGTGAAATGATGAAAACGGCACCTCAGGTTGGCATCTCTACCGTCTGGCA
>Ga0182030_10014396_pt1 | contig 15621 bp, 12 predicted proteins | sample 812S3MmetaG_FD_121299 | JGI IMG/M metagenome (GOLD analysis project Ga0182030, IMG submission 121299) | Permafrost microbial communities from Stordalen Mire, Sweden - 812S3M metaG (Illumina Assembly) | ecosystem: Environmental > Terrestrial > Soil > Wetlands > Permafrost | place: Sweden...
CGCTTCCCGAAGGCCGCGGTACGCACACGATTTCGCCGGTAAGCTAGACTTCACCACCGGCTGGAATTTCGTTTCGGCTTCGTGAGAACATCGTGGATTAGAGGTGATTCATGGCTCTCAGCTTTGCCAGCGATATTCGCACTTTATTCCGAGACTCTCCCGATGTGGAGGCGATGAAGAGCTTCGGTCTCGACCTGTCGTCTTATGCCGATGTTAAGGCGCAGGCCGAAGCGATCTATTCCCGCCTGGAAGATGGCAGTATGCCTTGCGACGAACCCTGGCCTGACGAGCAAATTGCCAGGTTCAAACGGTGGATGGACGACGGCATGGCGCCATAAGGTGGCGTGTGTCGCTCCGTGAAGGCCGTACTCGACAGCGGCTCAGGCGAAGTGCCAGCCACTCGTCAGACTGCCCATAAAGATCGGATGCGCTGTGTCCCAGACCTATCAACTGATTCGCGAGCAATGGTTACCGCAAGACCTGGAAGCGACCTTTGCCTTCTTCTCGCGGCCCGAAAATCTGCAGGAGATTACGCCCCCATTCCTGGGCTTCCACATCGTACGAGCGGAAAAAGAGCTGCACGCCGGGTCGCTGATCGAGTACAAGCTGAAGATTCGCGGAGTACCCATGCGCTGGCTGACGGAAATCGAGATTTGGGAACCGCCATTCCGCTTTGTCGACAACCAGCTTCGCGGGCCGTATAAGCTGTGGCATCACGAGCACCGGTTTGCAGAGAAGGATGGAGGAACGTTGATTAGCGACCGGGTCGACTATGCCCTGCCCTTCGGAGTGCTGGGTCAACTGGCGCACAGGCTGATGGTGCGCCGCGATGTGGAAGGGATCTTCGATTTCCGTCAGCAACGGCTGACGGAATTGCTGCGGAAGCGATGAAGCGTCCCTGTACCGACTGAGGGCCGCACCTGCAACCGAGCGCGCGGAAGGATGCCCAGCCTATGCAATAGCGGGATCGATCTTCTCCGCGTCGACTTCCAGCTCCTTGAGCGCACTCTGCGCACGTTGCGCATCGAATTTGCCTTCCCGCGCCAGACGGGATAGCGCCGCAGCCGCGATCGACTCTGCATTGATCTCGAAGTGCTGCCGGAGATGCTGGCGATTGTCGCTGCGCCCAAAGCCGTCGGTCCCGAGGGTCACAAGCCGCTTGCCCACCCACGGAGATAGCTGGTCGGGCACCGCCTTCATGAAATCGGTAGCTGCAACAATGGGGCCATCGGCGCCGTTGAGGGCTGTGAGTATGTGTGGCCGCCTTTCGGCATTCGCCGGATGGAGCCGGTTCCAGCGCTCGACCGCAAGCGCGTCGCGGCGCAGTTCGTTGTAGCTCGTGACGCTCCACACATCGGCGGGAACGCCGTATTTGTCAGCCAGGATCTCCTGCGCGCGCAAAGCTTCATTCAAAATAGATCCGCTGCCGAACAACTGAACTGACGCCTTGCCTTTGGCCGCAGTCCGGTACTTGTAGATGCCGCGCAGAATCCCTTCTTCCACGCCCTGCGGCATTTCGGGCATTGCGTAGTCTTCGTTGTACAGCGTGATGTAGTAGAAGCGGTCTTCGCCTTCCTGGTACATCCTTCTCATGCCGTCCTGCACAATGACGGCGATCTCGTACACAAACGCGGGATCGTAGCTGTGGCAAGTGGGAATGGTGCTGGAGAGGACCAGACTGTGGCCGTCCTGGTGCTGCAAACCCTCGCCCGCGAGGGTCGTTCTTCCCGCAGTTCCTCCCATTAGGAAGCCTTTGCCGCGCGAATCGGCGAACGCCCACACCATGTCGCCAATGCGCTGGAACCCGAACATCGAGTAGTAGATGAAGAAGGGAACCATCGGCACTTTATAGTTGGCGTAAGCTGTTCCCGCCGCGGTAAACGATGCCATCGATCCGGCTTCGGTGATGCCTTCTTCCAGAATCTGACCGTTCTTTTCCTCGCGGTAGTAGAGCAGCATGTCCTGATCGTGGGGCTTGTAGAGCTGTCCCTGGCTGGCGTAAATGCCCACCTGCCGGATGATCGATTCCATGCCGAACGTGCGGCCTTCGTCGGGAATGATGGGGACGATCAGCTTGCCGATCTTGGGATCCTTGAGCAGCTGCCGCAGCATGCTGACGAAGCCCATCGTCGTGGAAACCCCGCGGCCTTTGGATCCGGCGATGGATTCAGCGAAGTGATCGAGATTGGGCGCCTCGAAGTTGGTTGCTGGAACCTCGCGATACGGCATGAAGCCGCCAAGTTCCTTGCGGCGCTGCTGCATGTAGGTGATCTCGGGACTGTTGTCGGGCGGCCGGTACAGCGACCCATCGCGGGCGGCCTGTTCGGGAATCGGAATCGCAAAGCGCGAGCGAAACGCGATGAGCGCCTGATCGGCGAGCTTCTTCTCCTGATGGGTAGCGTTGCGGGCTTCAGCCGAACCCAGCCCGTAACCCTTCACGGTGTGCGCCAGAATGACCGTCGGGCCATGGTGGTTTTCCACCGCACGCTTGTACGCGTTGTAAACTTTCTGCGGATCGTGGCCGCCGCGGTTCAGACGATGCAGTTCATCGTCGCTCATGTCGGAGACCATGGCCAGCAGCTCGGGGTATTTGCCGAAGAATTCGCGGCGAATGTATTCGCCGCCCTTGGCTTTGTAGCTCTGGTATTCGCCGTCGACGCACTCTTCCATTCGCTTCAGCAGGATGCCGGACTTGTCGCGGGCGAAGAGCTTGTCCCAATCCGAGCCCCAGACAACCTTGACTACGTTCCAGCCGGCACCGCGGAAGGCCGCTTCCAGCTCATTGATGACTTTGCCGTTGCCGCGTACCGGGCCGTCGAGACGCTGAAGGTTGCAGTTGATGACGAAAATCAGGTTGTCGAGCTTCTCGCGAGACGCAAGGGTTAGCGAGCCCATGGACTCCGGCTCGTCGGTTTCGCCGTCGCCCACGAACGCCCACACCTTGCGCGGGGTAGGCGGGATGATGCCGCGGTTTTCCAGATACCGCATGAAACGCGCCTGATAAATTGCGTTCAGCGGGCCAATGCCCATGGACACCGTGGGGAAATGCCAGAAGTCGGGCAGCAGCCAGGGATGCGGATAGGAGGGCAATCCAGGAGCACCGCGCAGTTCGTGGCGGAAGTTCTTGATCTGCTCTTCGCTCAGCCGGCCTTCCAGATAGGCGCGCGCATAAACCCCCGGAGAGGAGTGGCCCTGAAAGTAAATAAAATCTCCGGGCTGGTCCCCGTAGCGCGCGTGAAAGAAATGATTGAAGCCAACTTCCAGCAGCGTAGCCAAAGACGAATAGGTCGAGATATGGCCGCCGATGCCAGGATCTTTCTTGTTCTGGCGATGCACCATCGCCATCGCGTTCCAACGGATCAGGCTCTTGATACGGCGTTCCAGCAGGCGATCGCCGGGATACGGAACTTCGTCTTCGACTGGGATGGTATTGACGTACGGCGTGTTTAACTGGACCGGCACGTTGACGCCCGACTCCCGCGCACGGTCGACTAAGGCTGAAAGGAGCTCGCGTCCGCGTTGGCTTCCTTCGGCTTCAACCAGTTGGTCGAACGCCTCAATCCATTCGGCAACTTCTTCCTCGGAATCAATTTCCGGGCTCGCCGGGAATTCGAGTATTCGATTCTGGATTTCTACTGTCGCCACTATTACCTCGCTAAGTTAAGAACGCCATCGCATAGAGTGCAGCGCCTAGAGCTTTCTCGGGCATCACAGGAGTCTGTGCGCCCTTTTGAGTTTCGCTCAGTAGTAAAGATGCACAAGATGCGGGTCCGTTTCTTCTTTCTCGGATTTCACTCAACCACCGCCAGTACGTCTGGGGACGAGCCCAGATGTCGAGTCAAATAGTGCTATTTGCGCGTGCCTGTTGGCTTCACGCAACTCAAAACCCATGAAGATCGACGAAAGACCACGGAGCAGGGAGGGTAAACGCTTGCGTTGCCAACCTCACCAACAGTAGGCCGATTTTATCAGACGAAGGAGTGGGTCGGCGAACGCAACCCGAGGCGGGGGCAGACCACTCTGCGCCTCGGCGCCTAAAGCAAAGCGCGCAGCCTGGCTGCGCGCCTCACCGTCATTTCCAGTGCGCTTAATATCCCTGATTAATCCGTTGCCATACGGCGATCCCCGCAATGACGATGATAAGCACTCCAGAGGCCGCACCCAAGACGCGCACCCAGGGGGTTACTTTTTTCATCCGGGCCTGAACCTGCTCTTGTTCTTCGCGGAGATTCTTACTGGAGTCGTCAAGGAACAGCTGCTCGTCCTGATGCATGCTGAGCGTGCTGCGGTAGATGAGCAAGAGAACCAGTACGACTGTCAGGACTCCCCAGACAATCAGCAACATCGTCAGAGTCGACATTAGCCACCTCGGTTCCGAAATGAACCGGTCCCGCACCTGATCGATTCCGTGGTACCCACCAGGCTGGGGCCTCACGCGACCCCATTATAGCCTCGCCGATGTGGGACGGGGCAATAATTTTACGATGCAGAGATACCTGAAATGGGGCCGGGCTGCATCGGGTTGGGAGCAGGCCGCTTTCCAACGCCCGGGTGACGGGACCTGCGACCTGGCATACTTGGGTGGCATCTAAACAAACACAGCGAGGCAACCGGTCTGGCCCTTGGGCGCGGCCGGTTTTGTTATAATCCCGCTAGCATTTGGAGGAGAGAGGCATGGCAACCACGACAACTACACCGACCACCACCGTCACCCCAACCACGGATGTGAAACCCATCAACCTCACGGGCGCAGCGATTGCCAAAGTGAAAGAAATCATGGCGCAACAGAATCCGGTGCCTGCGGGTCTGCGGGTCGGTGTGGCCGGAGGAGGCTGCTCAGGGTTCTCGTACTCGATGTCGTTCGAGAATGGAGCCGGAATGATGGATAAGACGTTCGACTTCGACGGCCTGAAGGTCTTTGTCGATGCGACATCACTCATGTACCTGAAGGGCGTCAGCGTCGATTACATCGAGACCCTGGAAGCCGCCGGCTTCAAGTTCGACAATCCGAATGTAAAGAGCACCTGCGGTTGCGGCTCCTCGTTCAACGTATAAGCGCGAATTCGCATCGTATCGCTCCCACCGACGCGAGCAGCCATTTCGCAATGGGTTTTCAACGGTTCGTTCAACAGTGAGGGCTTTATGAAACGATGGTTAGTGTGTACGCTCTTCGCCGCGCTCACAGTGTCACTCGCCGCCGGGATAAGTTTGATTCCTGCCGCTCATGCAGCCCAAACTGCTATGCAGTCCTCGGCGGGGAAGAGTGTGGCCACTGCTGGCAAGACGCACGGCACCTTTACCGTGGAGCTGACCAAGGCTCTCGACTCAAAGAAGCTTAAAGAAGGGGACGCGGTTGAAGCCAAGCTTACGGGCGGAATTACCCTGCCCAACGGCACGCCCGTTAATCGCGGCACTATGGTTGTCGGCCACGTCACGGCGGCCACGGCCCGCTCCAAGGGCGGATCGGACTCAACCCTGGGAATCGTCTTCGATAAGATTGCCCGGTCGGGCGGAGAAGACACGCCGATCAACGGCGTCGTCCAGGCCGCGGCCCCAAATCCAAATGCCGACGTGGGTAGCGCTGGCGGCGGCGTTGACTATGGCAACACTCTGAAGGCAGCCGGCGCGAACCCTCCGAACCCTGATACGTCCAGGCCTCCGGTGAAGCTCCTGAATGATCAGTCAGTAGGAGTATTGGGTATCAAGAATTTGCAGCTCGGACCCGACGGCGTGTTCACTTCCAGCGGCAAAGAAGTAAAACTCGATAGCGGTACACGGATCTTACTCAACGTGACAATGTAATAGGCTGGCGAATACGATTTCTGCCCGCCTGCCATTTGCCAGCCCCGTTCCGCCAAGGATGGGGCTGGACCGTTCTGGGTCCTTGCCGGAGAGTATTTGTTTCGGATACAAGCGAAGTGTTCAACTTCTCCGCACAACGAATTGCGTTAGCGCGGGTTTCAAGAACCGGGTGCGGGGCAGCGCCTTGCCAACAGGGAGGCACCTTGTACAATGTAGGTTCCGCTTGGCATTCTGTTGCGGCTTGGCAAACCACCTTGGGAGTGTGGATGAAGTTCTTGCGCGAAACCGCCTTATTGGCACTGACTGCTTTCCTGCTGCTTTTCCTGCCGGCCTGCGGAAATCAATATCGCCCGGTGGCAAACCCCATTGTGAGCCCGGGTGGGCAGCCGCAAGATTCCCATTACGCCTGGGTGGTGAACTCCAACCCCTCAGGCGGTCAAGGAAGCACAACAGAAATCGACGTCTCGGGCGACAGCAATCTGGCGGTCAATTCCATGGGCGTCGGTTCCATTGCGGCAGCGTTTCCTTTCAATTCCCTTGCCTTGTACGTGGCCAACAACGGCGACGACACGGTCAGCGAGTATTTGCCGACGTTGGCCGGCGCGGTTACTACCATCAGTTTGTTGCCGGGATCGCATCCGGTAGCGCTCAGCTCAGCCCAGAATACCGCCATGTACGTCGTCAACTCGGGCGCCAATTCGGCATGTCCTAACAGCGGCTCGATCAGCACGATCAGCACTTCGACACTTGCGGTCTCGAACACCACCTGCCTTGTATTCACTTTAGATGGAACCGTGGTATATGGAACAAACCCGCTTGCGCTGGCGCAGTCTCCGGCCGACTTCTTCATCTACATTTTGTCCCAGAATAACGGCGGCAGCGTCTTTGTCTTTAATCCGTCTGGCCCGGAAATAACGGGCGCGATCACTCCCCAGCACGGTGGCTTGGGGCAAAACCCGGTCTCAGCTACCGCCAGCCTCGATGGCAACTGGATTTTCGTCGTGACTCAAGGGGATGGGAGCGGCCCGGGCACGCTCGACATCATCTCGGCCGGTTCCACCACCGTCGCTGGCTCGGTCTCGTTGGGAGTGCAGCCGACATTCTCCATGATCGACCCCAACCTTAATCGCCTCTATGTGGCCAACACCGGCGATAACACCGTCAGCGTCTTTGACACAACCAACGTAAACCCCTCTGGTTCGCCGGCCATTCCGTTGCTGGCGACGGTTAAGGTGGGGACTACGCCGATTGGCGTGGCCGCTTTGCCGAACGGGAGCTTGTTCTATGTAGCCAATTCCGGATCCGACGATGTTACCGTTGTCAGTGCGAACAGCTTCAGCCCGCTGACTACGGTAGCTCTGCCCACGGGTGCCAACCCAGTGTGGATCGCCTCTGAGCCAAGCTCCAGCAAGATATACGTTGCGGACAATGGTACTTCAGAGACCACAATCATCCAGACCGTCGACAACACCATCACGCTAAACATGCCGGCTCCTCAGCAGGTTTCGGGTTGCACCTCCCCCCCACCCTGCGCGTTGCAACAGCCGGTGATGATTGTGACGAGGTGACGGGTACCGAAGGTAGATAGGGTCAGCTCCAGTCCGTCCTACGTAAACATGAATTCCTTGGTGCGCAGCTCACGAATGGTGTCGCGCAACTTCGCGGCCTGCTCGAATTCGAAACGCTTGGCAGCCTCCCGCATGTCGCTCTCAAGCTTGGCGATGTAAGTATCCAACTCCTCCTGTGAACGAAATTCCGGCATGCCCTCGGCTTCGTTGGTGAGGTCGGTGTAGTCGGCATTCGCCATGGCGACCAGCGTCATATCGAGCGGCCGTACGATGCTTTCCGGCGTGATGCCATGTTCCTCGTTGTAGGCACTCTGGATGGCGCGACGGCGGTAGGTTTCGTCGATCGCCTTCTTCATCGAGTCGGTCATGTTGTCGGCGTAGAGGATGGCGCGGCCATTCACGTTGCGGGCGCATCGGCCCATGGTCTGAATCAGGGATCCTGCCGACCGCAGAAAACCTTCCTTGTCTGCGTCGAGAATCGCCACCAGCGAGACCTCCGGCAGGTCAAGCCCTTCCCGCAGCAGGTTGATGCCAATCAGCACATCGAACTCGCCTTTGCGCAAATCGCGCAGGATTTTGATGCGCTCCAGCGTCTCGATCTCCGAATGCATGTAGCGGCAGCGCACGCCGACCTCGCTGTAGTATTCGGCCAAGTCTTCGGACATGCGCTTGGTCAACGTTGTGACCAGCACGCGCTCATTCCTCTCGGCGCGGCTGCGGATTTCGTGCAGCAGATCGTCGATCTGGCCTTTGACCGGGCGCACTTCTACTTCAGGGTCGATTAGGCCGGTGGGCCGAATGATCTGCTCTACGACCACGCCGGCCGATTTCGTCAGCTCATAAGGGCCGGGCGTTGCAGAGACGTAAATCACCTGGTTGACGCGGTGCTCGAACTCTTCAAAGGTGAGCGGGCGATTATCCAGCGCGCTAGGCAGACGGAAGCCGTACTCAATCAGGTTCTGTTTGCGCGAACGGTCTCCGTGCCACATTCCGTGCAGCTGCGGAATCGTCTGGTGCGATTCATCGATGAACAGCAGGTAGTCGCGCGGAACGTAATCCAGCAGCGTGGGCGGAGGCTCGCCCGGCAGGCGGCCGGTGAAGTGCCGCGAATAGTTCTCGATGCCGTGACAGTAGCCCATTTCCTTGATCATTTCGAGGTCGAAACGTGTGCGCTGATGTACTCGCTGCGCCTCGACGATTCGCCCCTGCTTCTCCAGTTCGGTCTCCCACCACGCCAGCTCCTCCAGAATTGAACTGACGGCGGCATTCTTTCGTTCCGGCTTCATCACGTAGTGCGTTTTAGGATAGATAGGCAGGCGCGCGTGCTTCTGCTTCACGGTTCCGAACAGCGGATCAATTTGCGCCAGCGACTCGACTTCGTCGCCCCACAGCTCGATGCGGTAGGCTGTGTCGTCGTAGGTGGGAAAGACCTCGATGATGTCGCCGCGTACGCGAAATGTTCCGCGGCGGAACTCGCCGTCAGTGCGCTCGTAGAGAATTTCAACCAGCTTGCGAACGATCTCTTCGCGTTTGATCTTCTGTCCCTTTTCCAGGAACAGCAACATGCCGTAATAGGCTTCCGGCGAGCCGAGTCCGTAGATGCAGCTCACCGAAGCGACGATGATGCAGTCGCGACGCTCGAACAGCGACTTGGTGGCCGAGAGACGCAGCTTGTCGAGTTCATCATTGACCGTCGCCTCCTTCTCGATGTAAACGTCACCGGCCGGGATATAGGCCTCTGGCTGGTAATAGTCGTAGTACGAGACGAAATACTCGACGGCATTATGAGGGAAAAAGGACTTGAACTCGTGATAGAGCTGGGCCGCAAGTGTCTTGTTGTGCGCCAGAATCAGCGCCGGGCGGTTCACCTCCGCGATGACCTTGGCCATCGAGAACGTCTTGCCCGAGCCCGTAACGCCCAGCAGCACCTGGTGCTTGTCGCCGTCAAAGACGCCACGAGTCAGCGAAGGAATGGCGGTCGCCTGATCGCCCTGCGGTTTGTAAGAACTAACGAGCCTGAATTCCATAACAATTTTGCCCGCCTCGAGGCCTTCGCGAAATCGTCGCGAGCCCTCACAGAAGAGGATTTCATCGAGTAGGCATCTCTCTATTATACGACGGGAGGAACACTGAACCGCGGCCCATGAGCTCGGTGCTCCGCCGGGAGGAGGGCGCCAGTTCTACGAAACAAACTGCGACCGGTGTCACTTTATTAAACCTATTCGCAGGTTTATCCTGTCCAGTTGGCCAAAGTTTCGGAATCCCGCGGAACTAATTGTTTTCATAAGCATTCATAGTCTTCTTACCGGGAAGGTCACTCATGAGGATTCTTGTTATTGGAGCAGGAATGATGGGCTGGGCTGCCGCATTCGACATGGCCTGTGCCCAGCAAGTGGAAGCGGTCACTCTCGCTGACAATGATGAGCAGCGGCTGAACGAGGCGGTCGAACGAATCGAGAAGCTGACGGGCAGCCATAAAGTCACCGGCGTGCTGCTGGATGCCGCCGACACTGGCGCGGCGCTGGACGCTATGCGAGGTCACGACGGCGTACTCTCGGCCGTCCCGTATTTCCTCAATCTCGGGCTGACCAAGGCCGCAATTCGCGCCGGATGCCATTTCGTCGACCTTGGGGGCAACAACGCCACCGTCCAACAGCAATTCAAGCGCGAACTACAGGCGCAGGTGGCCGGAATTTCGTTGGCGCCCGACTGCGGACTCTCCCCCGGGATGGCGTCCATCCTTGGTGGGGAACTGCTGCGGCGTATCGGCGGCCAGGCAGACGCGCTGAAGATCTATGTCGGCGGGCTTCCGCAGACGCCGCGGCCGCCCTTTAACTACCAGCTTGTCTTTTCCGTCGAAGGACTCATCAACGAGTACAGCGAGCCGGTCAGGATCCTGCGCGACGGAAAGATGATCACCGTGGAGCCGCTGACGGAAGTCGAGCCGTTCCACATGGAAGGCTTTCCCGAGCTTGAGGCGTTCCACACCTCCGGCGGAACATCCACTCTGCCTGAGACTTTCCTCGGCCAGGTGGGCGAATGTTTCGAGAAGACTTTGCGCTATCCCGGTCACGCCGCCATGCTGCGCACGCTGTATGACCTGGGCATGTTCTCCAGCGAGAAGCGCCGGATCGCGGGCGCCATGGTCGCTCCGCGGCAAGCCACCGCTTGCCTGTTCGAAGAAAAATTCAAGAGCGATGAGCCTGAGGTCACGCTGCTTCGGGTCGAGGCTTATAACCGGGACGTCATCGCCTCGTTCAGCATGATTGACTATACCGATCCGGTGACGGGTTTGACCTCGATGATGCGGACCACGGCGTGGCCGGCCTCGATCGTGGTGCAGATGCTGATCGCAGGACAGATCACGAAGCGCGGTGGAGTTCACCAGGAGATCGATGTGCCAGCCGAGCTTTTCCTGGACGAAATGGCGAGGCGAGGAGTCGCCATCAACTACCGCATCGAGCCGGCACAGGAAATCTGTCAGGAGGCGTTGGAGGCTGCGGCACGGGAGAACTAAGCGCACCTTCCACAGCGAATCCGGCGCTAGAGCTTGGTATCAGGGCACGGCAAAACCGGCCGCGCCCTGATGCAACCCCAGGCGCCTCGATTCCACGGCGGGAATCTTAGTATCTGGCCAGTTCCGCCATCGCCTGATACAAATCTTCAGCCTGCGGCAGGATTTCATCCTCCAGAATCGGCTGATAGGCGACGAATGTGTCTTTCGCCGCCACGCGCTTTACGGGCGCGTCCAACTCGTCGAACAGTTCGTCGGCAATGCGGGCCGCGATCTCGGCGCCGTAACCCCAACTCAGCATGTCCTCATGCGCTACCAGCACGCGATTCGTCTTGGCCACCGACGCCGCAATCGCCTCCCAATCGTACGGGCTGAGCGTGCGCAGGTCGATCAGCTCAACACTTACGCCGTTCTCGCGCTCCATGCGCTGCGCGGCTTGCAGAGCACGCGGTACGACGGCCCCGTAGGTCACAACTGTCAGGTCGTGACCCGGTCGCACGATCTTCGCCTTGCCAAAGGGGACCATGTAATCCGGCCCGGGGTAAGGCGAGCGGCCAAAAGTTTCGCGATAGAGTCGCTTGTGCTCCAGGAACAGCACCGGATCGTCGCAGCGAATTGCGGTCCGCAGCAATCCGTTGGCGTCGAGCGCGTTCGATGGAAAAACCACCATCATGCCGGGCGTGTGCGTGAAGATGCTCTCGCCGCACTGCGAGTGGTAAATGGAGCCGCCGGTGAGATAGCCCCCGATGGCGACCCGCACCACCGCAGGCGATGAGAAGTTGTTATTCGAGCGCCAGCGAATGAGCGGCAGTTCGTTGCGAAGCTGCTGCATGGCAGGCCAGATATAGTCGAAGAACTGAATCTCGACGACCGGCTTGAGTCCGCGCGTGGCCATGCCAACCGCACGTCCCACAATGTTGGCCTCCGCCAGCGGGGAATTGAAGACGCGGTCGGAACCAAACTCTGATTGCAACCCGGCCGTCAGCTTGAAGACGCCGCCCTTGCCTTTAACCTGCTTGTCTTTTAGATATTCCTCGCGGCTGCAGTCGGCCACATCTTCGCCGAACATGACGATGCGAGGATCGCGCTTCATCTCATCTTTCAAGCAGGCATTGATCAGATCGGCCATTGTCCGCTCGGGGCTTGAAGCGCCCTTGTCTGACGGAGTGGGATGCACCGCTTCTGTCTGGAACTTTGACGATGTGGGATCAAGTTCTGGCGAATACACGAACTGCTTGTACGACCCAGGCTCGGGTAGAGCCGCTTCCACCGCGCGGTCGCTGGCTTCCTGGACTTCCGCCTCTACATCCTTCTCCAGTTCGTCAATGCCCTTTTCGTCGAGAATGCCCTCGCGCACCAGGAACAGCTGGAAACGCGTGATGGGATCGCGCTCGACTTCCGCGTTGCGCTCCGACTCCGGACGATAGAGCTTTTCGTCATCCGAAAGCGAATGCGAATAGGGCCGGATTACATGTCCATGGACGAACGCTGGTCCGTTGCCGGCACGGATGTACTCGACTGCGGTCTTGAGCGCCGCATAGCTGGCCAGTGGATCGGTGCCGTCGATCTCGGCAAAATGAAAATTGGGGAAGCCTCGAACCAGCTTGCTGATGTTGCCGCCGGCCGTCCCGACTTCAACCGGGACGGAGATGGCGTATTCGTTGTCCTCGATGAGGAACAGGACCGGCAGCTTCAGGTTGGAGGCCGAGTTGAGCGACTCCCAGAACTCGCCTTCGCTGGTGGTGCCGTCGCCGCAGGAGACATAAACTACTTCGTCGCCGTGGAAAGCTACATCCTTGAACTGGCGATAGTCGCCGGCGGCCTTCGCGGCCGCTTCCGGATGGCGGCCGAAATAGCGACCGGCCTCGGCGCAGCCCACTGCCTGCAGGAACTGTGTACCCGTGGGCGACGATTGAGTCACGATGTTGAGCTTTTTGTGTCCCCAGTGCGAAGGCATCTGGCGGCCGCCGGAGTTGGGATCGTCGGCAGCGCCGACGGCTTCCAGCAACTGTTCATAAGGCGTCATGCCCACCGTGAGGCAAAGCGCGCGGTCACGATAGTAGGGATAGAACCAGTCGTAACTGGGCCGCAGAACCATCCCGGCGGCCACCAGCAGCGCTTCGTGTCCGGCGCCGGAAATCTGGAAGAATATCTTCTGTTGGCGCTTCAGCAGGATCTCGCGATCGTCGAGCTTGCGCGACAGATACATCAGCCGGTAGATGCTGATCAACTGCTGAGAAGTTAGCCCCTCGTATTTTTCGGCGGGCATGACGGCAGTCTTAGGGTTTGCTTTGGTGGTGGCCATCCATTACCTCAGGAGTGAAATACTAAGCCCAAACCTGCGGCCCAAGAAACGTATTCCTATTGTAAACGCTCGGTCGTGGAGGCTCGCATTCCGGGCGGACACTGCCCCACAGTTCCAGCTTTAGGGCTCCACTGGGAGGCTCGCTATACTGGAAAGCAATGATACAGATTTCTCGTCCGATTCCTCTGGAAAGAATCAAGCTCGTCCTGTTCGATCTGGATGGAACGCTGATCGATTCAGAGCGCGACCTGGCGGCATCGGTGAATGCCATGCTGGTTAGGTATGGTCGCAAGGAGCTGCCTATGGAGGTCATCGGCACCTACATCGGCGATGGTGCTCCCATGCTGATTCGCCGGGCGCTGGGCGATCCCTCCGATCGCGATTTTCTACAGGAGGCACTGAACTACTTTTTGCTTCACTACCGCGAGCATAAACTCGACAGCACGAGGCCGTACGCGGGTATGCAAAGCGCGCTGGAGCAGATCGGCCAATCGGATGGGCTATCGCGCAAACTGGCCGTACTGACCAACAAACCGGTCCGGGTATCGCGCGACATTCTGGCGGGACTCGGTCTGGCCGGCAATTTCTTTCAGGTGTACGGCGGCAACAGCTTTGAGACGAAGAAACCCGATCCATTAGGAGCCAACATCCTGATGACGGAAGCAGGGGTTGCTCCGGAAGAAACGGTGATGGTGGGCGATTCGCAAGTCGATGTCCTGACCGCGCGGAATGCCGGGCTGTGGAGTGTGGGCGTGACCTATGGGTTTGCGCCGCGCTCGCTGGCCGAAGTCGTTCCCGACGTGCTGGTGGACAGCCCGGAGGAATTGGCGGCCGCGCTGACGGGGAGTGTTTGATCGATGTCGCAGGATTCCAACTCGCCTTCTCCGTTTCGCGACGGCTTCGCCGCGCTGCGGCACGAGCCAGCGCTGTTGGCCGCGGAACTCACTTGGCGCTGGTGTTTCGGACTGACGGCGTGGGGACTGGGCATCATCGCGATTGCGCTTTTTCTTGACAGCCTGAAGGTCGCTCCCGTGGACGCGTTGTTGCTTCGCACGCTGCAGCCCCAGTTGCTGGAAAACGCGCTGCGGCACATCTTTCGCGGGAGTCTTTCGCGCTTTGTGTTGGAGCAGACCGCGCTCCTGCTGGGTGTGATGGTGCTGTGGTCGCTAGCAGCGACGGCGGGACGCGCCGCGACATTGCGTCGCCTGGTGGCGATGTTCAGCACGCATGAAGAGCCGCAGTTCATGGAGTGGAAGTTTGTTCCAATCTTCCTTTTGCAGTTGCTGCGGGTCATGTGGACGATGATCGCAGCTGCAGTGGGTCTCGGCTTGTTCCTGTATGGCGCGGTGGTGGCGCAGAACGGGCATCCCATGCGCGCGGTTCTAGCTCTTTCGGGCGGACTGGGCGTGCCGGTTCTTGCCGTCGTCTTGAATTGGTTCTTCGGGGTTGCGCCGCTGTTTTGTATTCGCAACGGCGCGGATGCCATGGAAGCACTGGAGCAGGCCGTCGATTTTGCCGCACGACAAGCCGGACGATTATCGCTGTTGGGAGTAGGATTCCTAGCCCTGCGGCTGGTGTGGGCCGGGACGATGTGGCTGGCGTTCCTGTCGCCGCTGAGCTGGATCGGGCACATCGGCGGCCGATGGACCATGCTGCTGATGGCGGTCGTCGCGCTCACGTACTTTGCGGGAGCCGATCTGCTGTATTTAGCGCGACTGGGAGGGTATGTTTCGCTGGCCGAGGACGACTCGCATCCCACATTCCAGGAGCCGAAGGTCTTGCTCAATGCAAACCAGCCGGAGATCATTCCGATGGAGGGATTGGCGTAGGTTGTGTAGGAGGATTGTGCCGCCCCTGAAGGGGCTCAATCTCAAAACCATCCGCTACCCAGGACTTACGTCCTGGGCTAACTTCTGTTCCGCCCCTCGGGCTCGGATGTCTGCCAGTGATGCCAATCCGGCAGAAAGTTGCACGGTATCCGTTTAGTGGGCCAGTTCCAGCCGCTCGTCTTCCTGCCTTGCTTTCGCAACCGAGAGCAGCTCGACCGCCTTTTGCGCAATGTGCTCGGCGCTGACCTCGAATTCCCTGATCAGCTCCCAGGGAGCTCCGGAATCGCCGAAGCGGTCTTTCACGCCAATAGCGCCGGTGATGATTGGGATGCCGAACAACTCGGGACTCTCGGTGAGGATGCCGCTCACGCGCCAGGCCAGAGCGCCGATCTGGTGCTCTTCCGCGGTGACGATCACGCCCGTTTCCCTGGCGGCGCGAATGATGGCTTCCTTATCAATCGGCTTCATGGTGTGAAGGTTGATCACGCGCGTTTCGTATCCGAACTCCTCCTTCAGGATCCAAGCCGCGCGCATGGCTTCGGGCACCATGGGACCACAAGCGATGATGCTGAGATCTTCCTGTTCGTCTTCGTAGTCGGTCGC
>Ga0182030_10014399_pt1 | contig 15618 bp, 11 predicted proteins | sample 812S3MmetaG_FD_121299 | JGI IMG/M metagenome (GOLD analysis project Ga0182030, IMG submission 121299) | Permafrost microbial communities from Stordalen Mire, Sweden - 812S3M metaG (Illumina Assembly) | ecosystem: Environmental > Terrestrial > Soil > Wetlands > Permafrost | place: Sweden...
AAAGCCATGGTGCGCGTCGACATGTCGGAATACATGGAGAAGCACTCGGTCGCGCGCATGATCGGCGCGCCTCCGGGATACGTGGGCTACGACGAAGGCGGCCAGTTGACCGAACATGTGCGGCGGCGCCCGTACTCGGTGGTGCTCTTCGACGAAATCGAAAAGGGCCACCCGGATGTCTTCAACACGCTGCTGCAGATTCTCGACGACGGCCGCCTGACCGATGGTCAGGGCCGCACGGTCGACTTCAAAAACACCGTGATCATCATGACGTCGAACGTCGGCAGCAGCATCATTCACGATTCGGCGCCGATCGGCTTCTCGGTCAACCAGAAGGGTCATCGCGGCCAGGAGGATGTCCGCAAGAGGCTGCTGGACGCGCTTCGCCAGACTTTCCGGCCCGAATTCCTGAACCGTGTCGACGACATCATCGTCTTCAACACGCTCTCGAAAGAACACCTGGCGGTGATCATCGACCTGCAGTTGCGGCGCCTCGAGAATCAGCTGGCCGAGCGCGGCATCCGGCTCCAGGTCACTCCGGCGGCTAAAGAAGTGCTGATGACCGACGGCTACGATCCGGCCTACGGTGCGCGTCCCATGCGACGCTCCATCCAGCGCCTGATTCAGGACCCGCTCTCGCTGCGGCTGCTCGGGGCCGAATATCTTGCGGGCGAAACTGTGATCGTCGACAAAGACGGCGACACCGGCAAGCTGAAGTTCGAGAAGCAGGCTCAGCCCGAACCCGTCGCGGCGTAATGTCCTGCCGCCGGTTCTTTTCCCCGGGATAGCGGCCGACTCGTCCGAAACGGACCAATCGGCCGCTATCTCTTTGCGTTTGCTAGACTAACTCTGATACCCTGGAGAACCTGGTAAAGCCAGGTTTCCAATCGCTCAACCCAAATTTTGAGGAGTTACTGCTTGCAATCGCTTCTACTACGTCGACTCAGTCTGTTTGCGCCCCTTGTCCTGGCTCTCTTCGTTCTGTTGATGGCCCCGGCGCACGGACTCGCCCAGGACGCACCGCCCGCCGGCGGTGGGGAATCCAGCCTTGTCCTGCCGAACTTCAATCAGGACATAATCGTCGCGGGCATGACCGGTCAGACTCTGCTGACGTTCGGCCTGATCATCTGCGTTTTCGGCCTGCTGTTCGGTCTTCTGACTTACAAGCAGCTGCGCGATCTCCCCGTCCACCAGTCCATGCGCGATGTCTCCGAGTTGATCTGGGAAACCTGCAAAACCTATCTCCAGACGCAGGGTAAATTCCTTCTGATCCTCGAGATCTTCATCGGCGTCATCATTCTCTTCTACTTCGGCTACTTTCAGCACCTCGGCACCGAGCGTGTGATTGTCATCCTGCTGTTCAGTCTCGTCGGCATTGGTGGCAGCTACGGCGTGGCCTGGTACGGTATCCGCGTGAACACTTTCGCCAACTCGCGCACGGCGTTCGCCAGTCTGCGCGGCTTTCCCTTTCCGTGCTACCAGATTCCTCTGCGCGCCGGGATGTCGATCGGCATGGTGCTGATCTCGGTGGAACTGCTGATCATGCTCCTGATCCTTCTCTTTGTGCCGCGCGACTATGCCGGCAACTGCTTCATCGGGTTCGCCATCGGTGAGTCGCTCGGCGCCGCCGCGCTGCGAGTCGCGGGCGGCATTTTCACCAAGATCGCCGACATCGGCTCGGACCTGATGAAGATCGCCTTCAAGATCAAGGAAGACGACGCGCGCAACCCGGGCGTGATCGCCGACTGCACGGGCGACAATGCGGGCGACTCGGTGGGGCCCAGCGCCGACGGCTTCGAAACCTACGGCGTCACCGGCGTCGCGCTGATTTCGTTTATCCTGCTCGCCGTTTCCAATCCGACCGTTCAGGTTCAGCTGCTCGTCTGGATCTTCGTCATGCGCATCATGATGGTGATCTCTTCCGGCATTTCCTACTTCATCAACGAGGCGATCGCGAAAGCCAAGTACTCGCAGCTGCCGAAGTTCAACTATGAACATCCGCTGACGTTCCTCGTCTGGCTGACGTCGATCATCTCCATCGGGGCGACCTACGTGGTTTCGTACTTCCTCATTCCCGACATCGGCGGCGATCCGTCGCTCTGGTGGAAGCTCTCTTCCGTCATCACCTGCGGTACGCTGGCGGGTGCGGTCATTCCCGAACTCGTCAAAGTCTTTACCTCCACCGAATCCACCCACACCCGCGAAGTCGTGACTTCTTCGAAGGAAGGCGGCGCATCGCTCAACATCCTTTCCGGCCTCGTCGCCGGCAACTTCAGCGCCTTCTGGCTGGGCTTCGCCATGCTGATCCTGATGGGCATCGCTTACGGCATCAGCACTCTCGGGCTGGCCGGCCTCATGGTGGCGCCCGCCGTGTTCGCCTTCGGTCTGGTAGCGTTCGGCTTCCTCGGCATGGGCCCGGTCACGATCGCTGTCGACTCCTACGGACCCGTCACCGACAACGCCCAATCCGTTTACGAGCTTTCGCTGATTGAAGAAATTCCCAACATCAAGGCGGAGTTGAAATCGAAGTACGGTTTCGACGTCAATTTTGAAACTGCCAAGCAGAACCTCGAAGAGAACGACGGCGCGGGCAACACGTTCAAGGCCACCGCGAAACCGGTGCTCATCGGCACGGCGGTGGTTGGCGCGACAACCATGATCTTCTCCATCATCGTGCTGCTGACCGATGGACTGAAAGCCAACACCGACAAGCTCTCGATCCTGAACCCGCCCTTCCTGCTCGGCCTGCTCGCAGGCGGCGGCATCATCTACTGGTTCACCGGCGCCTCCATGCAGGCCGTCACCACCGGCGCTTACCGCGCCGTCGAGTTCATCAAAAAGAACATCAAGCTCGAAGGGTCCACCAAGGCATCCATCGCGGACTCGAAGGCCGTGGTCGCCATCTGTACGCAGTACGCGCAGAAGGGCATGTTCAACATCTTCATCGCCGTGTTCTTCGCGACGCTGGCGTTTGCTTTCGCCGATCCGTTCCTGTTCATCGGCTACCTGATCTCGATCGCGCTCTTCGGCCTCTATCAGGCGATCTTCATGGCCAACGCGGGCGGCGCCTGGGACAACGCGAAGAAAATCGTCGAGACCGAGCTCAAGCAGAAGGGCACCGCGCTGCACGACGCCACAGTGGTCGGCGACACCGTGGGCGATCCGTTCAAGGACACCTCATCGGTGGCGCTGAACCCGATCATCAAGTTCACGACGCTCTTCGGATTGCTGGCGGTGGAGTTGGCGGTATCGCTGAGTAATCAGCAGGGCACGGCTATCGGCCACGTGGTTTCGTTCGTGTGTCTGATTGTGGCGCTCGTGTTCATCTGGCGTTCGTTCTACCGGATGCGGATTCCGAAAGAAGACTAAGCAGCAACCGGGCAAAAAAAGGAAGGCAGATTGCTTCGGCGGTCTGCCTTTTTCCTTTGCTCCGGGCTGCGACAGAACGCTTCTTGCCACTCCCTTACGGTCGCGGTTCGGAAAGCCAGTGAACCGCGCGCGTCAGCAAGCGGCAACGAAAAGGATTTTCTCAGTAGCCTGCTAAGGTACTGGAATCAGCAGCGCTCTGCTGAGACCCGCCACCAGTACATCGCGCAGGTCCATCCTGGCGGCGATCTCCGCATCCGGTTCGCCCCACATGTTTTCGGCAGCATCCCACGCCTCCTCGCGGAATTCCGCAAGGTTCCACGATGCGATCAGATCTTCGAGATGCGACACCGCGGGCAGAGGGTCTCCCGGAAGGCGCACGTTCAGCTCCCTTTTGGCGATATCGATCAGCCCGCCGAGCACGGCGTTGACGCTCGTGTAGTCGTTGTACTGGGCCGTTCCGTGCCGCGGTATCGTGTTCCGCGCCACGGATGTCAACACAATTGCCACCGGCAGATCGTGGTTGATGTGCGCGTTCATTCCCGCAAACGCAAACTGGATGCGCGCGATGCGCGTCTGGTGCCGCGCCGACAGCATGACCTTCCAGCAGTCCGGACAGGAGCCTTCGGTGAGCCCTCCCGCCAGGGCGCTGAAGTAGAGGTTCGCGAACTGGACGTCGAGCTCACTGAGCCAGCCCGGATCGCCGAAGCCGACCGCGGACACTTTCGCTTCGACCGCCCGGGTCACCGACAGATAGAGCTGGTTAAACCATTTCAGCCCGTCGGTATCGGAGCAGATGCCGTCGATGGCCTGCATGGTCGCGAGAACGTCCGAGATGCTTCGCGGCGTATTCCCGACAGCGGCCGCGATCGCACCGTCATAGGGAAACATCATCGCGCGCCGCCGTTATTCCACGCCGTCCAGAATCGCCTGGCACACGTACTCCTGCAGTTCCCAGTCCTTCGGGGCCAGTGTGAACGTTCGCGTAAACGAATACGGCTTCGTGAACGCTTTCGGGTCCTCGATCGTCAGATCGACTTTCAACCGGCCCAGTTCCGGCCTGCTGTAGCGCTCGACCAGATGCATCTCCTCGCTGTGCGGCTTGCCTGTGGCGTCCAGCCACGTCTTGTCGTTGAAGCCCTTCGTTTCGACCACCAGGGTGTCGCCCTCCCAGTGTCCGATCGATTGCCCGGTGTAGCTATCCGGCTCGATTTCGAAGTTGAACTGGCGGCCGTCGAGGAAGAACCGCCGGTAGCTGTGCGTGTTGCCCTCCCACAGCAGCACGATCATCTTCGGACCCTGCACGATCTTATAGGGCAGAGCATTGACGCGCACCGCGCCATCGGGCAGACAGAATTTCTCCGGATCGTCCTTGCCCTGATTCGCCCTGCGTTCGTCGTAAAGTTTCCGGAACGCGGGCTGATAGGACGGATCGCCCGGCAGGGCGATGCTGTCCGGCACCCAGACGCCCGATAAATCTGCCTTACCGTCTTCGGAGCGCGGCGCCGGTCCTCCCGGAGGCTTCGGGGGCTTGCGCGGGGCCACAGGAGGCACACCGTTCCTGCCCTGCGCGCCGGCGGACGCTGTGAACACGGAGAACATCGCCAGCAGCGCGGCAGTCATAGGGAAACACTTGCTCATGTTTTGGCAAGTATATCCCGACTATTGCGGCCAGTTGAACGTAAACGACTCGCCCAGATAAACCCGCTTGACCTCAGTATCCTGCGCGAGGTCGTCCGGGCTGCCCGTCCGGAAAATCTTCCCGTTGTTGATGATGTAGGCGCGGTCCGTCACCGTCAGCGTTTCGCGCACATTATGGTCGGTTACCAGAATGCCCAGACCGTCGCGCTTCAGGTCGAGAATGATCCTCTGCAGTTCCAGCACCTGAATCGGATCGATCCCGGAAAACGGCTCGTCGAGCAAAAGAAAACTCGGATCGATCGCCAGCGACCGCGCAATCTCCACGCGCCGCCTCTCGCCGCCCGACAGCTGAAAGCCCTGGCTGTGCCGCACCGTTTCGAGCCCCATCTGCTCGATCAGGCTGTTCATCTTCTCCCGGCGCTGCGTGCCTGTCATGCGCCGCGTCTGCAGAATCGCCATCAGGTTGTCTTCCACGCTCAGCTTGCGGAACACGGACGCTTCCTGCGGCAGATAACTGATCCCGTGCTGCGCGCGCTGAAACATCGGCATGCCCGTCAGGTCGATGCCGTCCAGCAGCACCTTGCCGGAGTCCGGGCTGATCAGCCCCACCACCATGTAGAACGACGTCGTTTTCCCCGCGCCGTTCGGCCCCAGCAGACCGACGATCTCGCCCCGGCTCACATGCACGGACACGTCATTGACGACGCGCCGGCCCCGATAGGACTTCGAAATCTCGACCGTCTCGAGCGTTTGCATACTTTACGTCTTCTTGCGCAGATGGCTTTGCGTCTGCTGCTTTGGCGCGCCTTCCACGATCAGCCGGTCGTCATCGGTGAACCAGGTCAGCTTCTCGCCCCTGGTATCATTACCCGTTTTCGAGTCACTAAGTTTCGGTTGACCGCCCGAAAGGATGACTTTTCCATCTTCCGTATAGTACTCCGCGTGCTCACCGTTGCCTATGCGGTGCCGATCGGGCGCATACTGCACAACCTCGCACTTGCCGTCGCCGAACGCGTGGTTGACTTTCGAATCGGCATCCGAATCCTGATCGTTCAGATAGGCCTTGAGTGTAACGGTTTTCACAGTCATCGCCGGACGCCAGAAATCGACACCGCCTGTGTAGACCGCGATGCGCTCCTCGTCGGTGTAAACCATGTGCGGTGCTTTGACAATGGTAAACGTCGGCTGCTGTCTGGCGGGAGTATTCGACTTCGCCGCCGGCCCTGCACCCGCCGCGCCCGCGTCGTTCTCCGCTTTCGGTTTGTCCTCGAACTGCGTCACAACCTTACCGTCCGCCACGATGGATTTCCTGTCGCGATCGATGTCGATGCGATCCGCCTGCACACGATTAGCCGTCTGCCAGACCGCCGCATTGCCCGCGTAGTGCACAAGATGGTTGCGATTCGCCGAAGTCACGCGGTCCGCCGTCCCCAGCGTGGGCTCGCCCTTATCGAGCATCCCCGATTCCGCCTTCTCGCCTTCCGGCAGCCGCGTCGTGTAGACGTGCCCGCGCGCATCGAAGTCGCCCGTCGCCTCGTCGATGCGGATCGTATCTCCTGTCGTCGTCCCCTGCGCGTCGGAAAGCCGGGCATTCTTTTCGAGATTCATCACGTTCGTGTCGTTTTGAAAAGTCGCCACGTCGGACTGCGCCTTGCGATCGCCTTCCGCGTAATGAAAATCGTCGGTCTGCTTCATGAACGTCAGCTGGCCTTTTTCATCGAAGTTCGCGTCGATCACTTTGCTGCTGGTCAGCGAATTCGGCAGGCTCGCGCTCTTCTTCCGTCGCTTCTCTTCCTCCGACGGCCACGTCTCCGTGGAGGCGCTCGTCGCATGGAACGACTGAATCTCGTTCTTTACCCCGTAAGCAATGTTCATGCGCTCTGCCTTCAGAATGCGCCGATGCCGCGCGTTCTGATTCGGCAGAAACTCCAGCGTCCCCGCCGACTGGGTGTTCACCCGCTCCAGTTCCTTGCCGCCCGGCCGCATTTTCAGATCGAGCACCTCGGACCGGATGATCTTCGTATCCGCCGTCTCGCCTTTCGGATCGGCGATCGGTTTCGATTCCAGATAACCCTTGCCGGTCGCAACCGCGGCCGACAGCACATTCTCGCCCTCGTGCTGCGTGAAGCCGAGATCCACCCGGTCGCCCGTGATGGTTGTATCCGAAGTGGCGCCGTGCGCCACCAGCCGCGCGCTCCCGGTGCCGGTGATCTTATCGATCGCGTGGCTCTCGTTGTATGTGACGTGAATCGCTTCGGCGGCGTACTCCACATTGCGTCCCGGACGCTTATCCGTGCCGTTTCCGTGCACCGCATCGATCGTCTTGATCTCATGCCCCGTCAGTTGCACCGTGCTCTGCAGCGCATTGATCACGGTCTGATCGCGCGTGAGCTTCGACCACGGTCCCATCACCACCACGCCCGTCGATTCATTCCACGAAAGCTGCCCGCACTCCACCTTCATCGGCATGCCCGCGCCGTCTTTCGAACGCAGGTTGATGATCACATCGGCATTAAGCGCGAGATTGTGGCTGTTCGGATCGTAAGTCGCGCCGTCGGCCGTTCCGTCGCCTTCTTCAAACGTGAATGTGACATGCTTGTCGGTTACGGCCTGTCCGGATTCGCTGTCGAAGTTGATGCCCGACGTGGTGATAGACGTCAGCCGGTGCGGCGGGTCGCCTTCAGCAGGAACCTGCAGCGTGATCTCCACATCCCCCGGCGCGTAGAGCTTGTGCGTGCTCATCGTCAGCGTGGCAAACCCGCTTTTCACGCGGTCATAATGTTTGCGGTCTTTCGCGTAAATGCGCAGCTCGATGTCGGTTAGTTCGGCGTGCTCGGAATCAGCCGCCTGCTTCATATTTTTCGCGGTAAGTTTGACGGCCTGCTGGCCGCTCTGCCCCCACTCCCAGTCGCGCGCCGCTGTCTTCGTGTCGAGCGGGATGGAAGGCGGGACCGCGCGCCGGTGGCTGCGCTGGAAGATCCTCTGGGACTGGTAAATCGCAAATACAGTGGCGGCGATGACGATCATCACGGCCAGCAAAAGCCAACGGAGACTTCGCATGGCGGGGCTACAAACCTAGTATAAGGTGACACGGCCACCGGAGCCGTTGCACCGCCGCGGCCCCGCAGGAAGGCATCGCACGAATGGCAGTACAAGTGCCATTTGCATGGGATTCGTTCATGCCCCTGAAAAATCTGCCGGACATCCCGAGGGGCGCGCCGGCGGCGTGAAGAATCTTCAGGAAGAGGTTGCACTCATGAGTAACGAATCGGTGACGGAGTACGAGGAGTTGAGCGCGGGCACGGGAGAATCGCTCCTTGCCGAATACAAACTGGGCGCCGTTGTCAGGCGCTCTCCGGCCGGCGCCGTCTACGAGACCGAATTCTGCGGGCGCGACGGGCAGACACGGCCCGCGGTCATCAAGGTGCGCGAACTCGACGCCGATGCGGCAATGACCGCCGTCCGGCACTACCGCGACGCGATGACACTCGACCATCCGCACCTGCTGCGTCTCTATACGGCCGGAGGCTCGTGTGCAGCGGGAGTCACGACAGCGTGGGTCGTGATGGAACGCGCCGATGAATCGCTTGCCGGTGTTCTGGCGGAACGCGCGCTGTCTGAAGACGAAGCAGGCGAGATGCTCCGGCCCGCTGTGGCCGCGCTTGCGTATCTGCATAATAACGGTTACGCGCACGGAGCTGTGAAGCCATCCAACGTCCTCGCGGCGGGCGATCAGCTGAAGCTGAGCTGCGACAACGCGGTTCGGGTCTCTGACGGAGGGGTCTCTGACGGCGCCGTTCCTGCGCCAGACATACGCGCGGAAGACATTCGCGCGCTGGGTGTTCTGATCATAGACTCGCTGACCGAGCGCGGACCCCACGGAGTGATTCGTCATCCGGCCGGTCGATTCGCCGAGATCGTGCGGCATTGTTCAGACCCCGACCCCGTAAAGCGATGGACCGCGGACCAGATCGCGGCGCACCTCGAACAGAAACAAGCGGAGCCCGCGCCGCTCACCAATGCCCCCGAACCAGCCCGCAGGACCTTAGCCCCGCCGCGCCGCTTCCCGAAGTGGATTCCCGCCGGACTGGCCGCAGTCGTACTGATTGTCCTGCTGGCGGCGGCGCTTCGAAGGGGGGACCAAAAGCCTGCAGCCGTTGCTGCGTTGCCGGCAACAGCGCCCGCGCCGCATGTGACTGAGGCCGCGCCCGCGCCGCAGCCCCCCAAGCGGAAGCCGTTTCCCGCTGCCTCTCCGGCTCCTTCGAACGGCCGTAAAGCGGGCGGCTGGTGTGTCATCGTCGCCGCGTACGGTTCACACGACGCCGCGGAGAAAAGAATGAACAGCCTCGCGAAACGCTGGCCGGCCTTCAGCCTGAACATTTCCGAGCACAATTCGGAACGCGCGCCCTGGCTGGTGACTCTCGGGGAGAATCTCTCCGAGGATGAAGCCGACAACCTGCGCGCACGCGCCGTTCGCGAAGGATTGGCCGGAGACGCCTACATCAAGAGGATCAGATAGGGTCACGCACGCGCAATGTCCGCAGCCGCTACGCACTTTCCGCCCGCCGCCTGAAATTCAGCTATCACCTGATCGCCCGCCGCCTGATCCAGATGCGCCGTCGCTTCTGTGATAATCGATACCTTTCGGCCGGTTTTGAGCAACCCCATAACCGCGCACTTCACACAGTATTCGAGGAACACGCCGTAAACGTAACAGTCATCGATATCCAGCCGGTCGAGCAGCGGAATGACCTCGGGATTGCTGAACATATCAAGATCGTCCTTCTCGACGATGATCTGCTTCCGCGCGTCGATGAGCGTCTCGGCTGGCTTCTGCTGTCCCGGGGTGCCGATAATGCAGTGCGGTGGCCACACCGCGAATTCGCGGGCATTTTCTTTGTGCGCGCACATCGTCGAGATCAGTGCGATCCCGTGCTGCACTGCGTAGCGGTTCAAAGCCGCGACTTCGGGAATCACCCGCTCCGCACCTCTACCGTAAAGCGCTCCGCCCGGCACCACGAAATCGTTCTGCGTGTCGATATCGAAAAAAGCTTTCATGCCGGAACGTTCACGCCCCGCCTTTCCTCTTCGAGCTTCTTCAGCGCGAGCGAATAACCAATGTGACGGTTTCCCTTCGGCCACTCTGCCAGCGCTGCCCGCGCCCGTGTGCGAACCTCCGCGGTCGTCGGCAAAGGCGCAACCAGCCGCCCGCCGATGATCACCGGCCTCAGCATGGCTTCCGCGCCGCCCGCGCATTCGTTATGCAGCCCGAGCAGGTCGTATTCTGGAAAACGGAAAAGCTGCTTGCCGCCCGGCAGCGTGTGCTTGGCCGGACTGTTCTTCGCCGTGTGCCGGATCCGGTCGCCCCGCTGGATCTCCACCAGCTTGTAAATCGCGCCCATCGTCGGTGCATCCGCCGAAGTCGCCAGCTCCGAGCCCACGCCGAACGTGTCGATCGGGGCACCCGCGGCAAGCAGCGCCGCGATCTTCGTCTCATCCAGATCACCGCTCGCCATGATCTTTGCCTCGCGCATCCCGGCGCCATCCAGAATCCGCCGCACCTCGCGCGAGAGCTGCGCCACATCGCCGCTGTCGAGCCGCACGCCCCAGAGCGGCTTGCCCAGTCGCGCCGCGGTCCGCGCGCCCTCGAGCGTATCGTACGTATCGATGAGCTGCACAGTATTGGCGCCCAGCAACTGTTGCAGTTGCCGGAACGCTTCGGTCTCGGTGTCGAACGACAGCACCCACGAGTGCGCCGCCGTCCCCATTACCGGAATTCCGTATCGCAGTCCAGCGAGCGCATTGCTCGTCCCGGCGCAGCCTCCGATGAACGCAGCGCGCGCGCCCAATACTCCGGCTTCCGGGGTATGCGCGCGGCGGGTTCCGAACTCGATCACGTCGCGACCCTGCGCCGCATGCGTCACCCGCGCTGCTTTCGTCGCAATCAGAGTTTCGAACGTGATTGCCGACAGCAGATAAGTCTCGGGAATCTGTGCCTCGATGAGCTTGGCGCGAACGTTCATCACCGGCTGCCCGGCATAAAGCACCGTGCCTTCGGGAACCGCGAAAACGTCGCCGGTGAATCGAAACCCCGCCAGGTAATCCCAGAATTGCGCGGGCGCTCTGCGAAAACTCTCGAGCCCGCGCAGCCAGGCGATCTCTTCCAAGGTGAAGCTCAGGTTCAGCAGGTACTCGACCGCCCGATCGAGACCCGCGGTGAGCACGAACTCGCGATTGCGCGGCAGATGCCGGATCGTGAACTCAAACGTTCCGACGTCGTTCTGCTTGCCCGCGGCGAAGTAGCCCGCCGCCATCGTCAGTTCGTAAAGGTCGGTGAGAAGCCCGTTCAAATATCTATCCGCTTTCGCGTGGCGATCACTTTTTCTGCGCCGGGATTTCCTTCTTAATCCCCGAGACGGCTTTCTGCAGTTCGTCCACGTCCTTCGCTTCGATGACGTAGCCTGCCGGTTCGCCGTCGCGCTGGGCATCGTACCCCGCGCCGTCCTTATTGATCGTAACCTTCTCCAGCCGATGTTTGTCGCCCGACGTCACCGCGCCCGATATGACAGCAATGCTGAGCGCCTGCGTGCCGCCCGGCTTGTCCGAAAATTTCGAAGCCGCCAGATCGCGCAGCTTATCGATCACCGTCTGTATGCTGCCCGCCTCATAATCGGCGCCACCGGACTTCCACTTGTCGCCCGACTTCTCGTATGCCGTGCCGTTGATCTCCAGCTTCGACACTTCGTTGAAGCCGAAATCGAAGACCTTCTTGTTGCGATAGTCGTCCGCGCCTTTGCCCAGCGCATCGCCGATTTCGCCCGCCACCTTGTAAATCCCCGCCACGGCCGAACTCTTCGCGTAATAGCCGCCGTCTTTGTCCTTGCTCTTGTGAATCTCGATGGTCTGCGTGCCGGTGTTGTCCGTCACCGATACCGATCCGAGTTTCTCGCCCGACGCGAACTGTGCTGCGGCTTCCTTGTCGTCGGACTTCGCCGAAGTCAGATCCATCTTCGCGTCTTTCAGCTTGCGAACAAGATCGTCCACCTGCAGGCTGTCGGCGCGCAGCGGCTTCGGTTTAGTGATCTGCCAGTCGCCCTGTGCGTTCTTTCCGAACTCCACCGTCTGGCCTTTGCCGGTAATCGATACCGCCGTCAGCTTATCCTGATTGAACGTAAGCAGCCGCTTGTCGCGCAGATCGTTCACCGTCTTGTCGAAGCTCGCCTTGGTAAAAGACGGCACCGTGTACACCTTCGGATCGCCGTCGATCTTCGCGTAAACGCCCGTACTGGCCGGCGTATCGCTGCCGAGCAGCAGCTTCGTCGTTTTGCCGCCTTTGAGCGTGACGTCGATTTCTTCCATCGGCGTCGTCAGCCCGAAGTCGCTCAGATTCCCTGGATGCTCGTCGATCAGCCGGTCGGCGTTCAGGGTCGCCAGACTGCCGGTCAGCATGTTGACCGCATCCTGATCCGCCGCCATCGCGCTCGGCTTGGTGATCGTCCACGTGCCCGCCAGATTCGCCAGTTCCACGGGATCGGCCCCCGACTTCGCCAGCCGGATGTCTTCAATCTGCTTCGCATCCAGCGAAATCAGCTTCGGCGCGTCCGGCGTCTTCTTCGTATCTGCGGTGGGATGCTTGTTGAACCACCACACAAGACCGCCCAGCACGATCAGCGCGCCGATCGCCGTGATAAGTCCACCGGGTTTCATCAGGCAGTTATCTCCGCTTCCACCAGACCGAGAAGCCGGACACGATCACGATCAGCGGCAGGAACACCACGCTCGTCAGGAACAGGACGCGCACCGCGCTGCCGGTGATTTTCAGCCGCCGGTCTTCGGGTTCCTTCGGGCGAATCGAAATCAGGTCTTCATCCGAAGTCAGCCAGTTCACCATGTTGAGCGCGAGATCGCGATTGCCCACCGGGGCCGCGAGAATCTGATTCCCCAGAAAACTCGAACTCCCGACTACAACGATGCGGCCCGCATTCGAACCGGAACCGATCGTCGCCGCCGCGCCCAGCACAAACGGGCCTTTCTTCGCGGTCGCCAGATCTGCTTCCTTGATCGGCAGCTTCGGATTGGTCAGGCTGTAGCTCTCCGTCTGCGTCGAGAAAAGCTTCTCCGCGGGCGATTTCACTTCCAGACTCCGCGCCAGCGGGAACACCGAAGCGTTGTCCTGCATTACACGCACGATCGGATGCTGCTCGTACGACCCGACCACCGGCGAAAGCTGCCCGAACAGGCGGCTCGCCGAGCTCAGATCCAGAATAACGTCCGGATTCGGCGTCACGCCCCACTCGCCGACCAGCTTCGCCAGCTCCGGCGTGTCGCCCATTTTGTCGTTCGGCAAATTGAGGATCGGATCGAATCCGAAAATCGCGCGTCCGCCGCCCGTCACAAATGTCTTGATCGCATCGAGCGCCGGCTGCAGATAGTCGTGCCGTGCGCCCGCGATCACCAGCACCACGCAGGCCTTCGGGATCTCGGGCTTCTCAATCAGCGAAATCGCCTGCGTCTTGTAGTTGTTCTTTTCGAGCGCATCCTTAAAGCTGGAATAGCCGTCACGCTCGGTGTCGGCGATCGTGTGCTCACCTTCGCCCTGCACGAAGCATACGGTTTTCTCGCCGGTCTTCGAAGCCCGCACCAGTGCTCCCGTGAGCTCTTCTTCAGTCAGGCTCTTGGCGGTTTCTTTCTTTTCGCCGTTATCCACGATGATGTCGCCCATGGCCCGCGCGCCCTCGACGCGCGCCACATCCGGCTTCTTGTCCGGATCGACATAATTCACCTTGATGTTCGACGACAGGTTCTTGTAGCGGTCGAACAGATCGCGCGCCCGCTCGTAGTTGTCGCTCTTCTCGAAGTAGTAAATGTTGACCGGCCGCTTCAGATTGCCCGCCACTTTCTTCGTTTCATCCGACAGCGTGAACTGCTTGTTCGACGTCACGTCGACGGTCTTGTTGTGATGGTCGGCCAGGTAGTTGGCCACGCCGATCACGGCGAGCACGACGATCACGTACAACGCCACAAATGCGCCGTACTTCGTCTGCCGCGCCTGAAGAAATTCGCTCGCCATTAAGCTCTCCACCTCAGAGAATCGAGAGACCTCGCGGTCAGGAAAAGTCCCAGGAAAATCGCCGAGACGTAAAACAGCAGGTCTTTCGTATCGATAACGCCTTTCGAGAACGGCTCGAAGTGCGTCAGGATCGAGCAGTACGCGATAGCCTGTGCCCAGGGCGCTTCGTTATAGCTCGACACCCAACTCAGCACCCATAGCAGCAGGCAGACGGCGAACGTCGTGCCGCCCGCGATGATCTGATTCTTCGTGGTGGTCGAGATGAAGGTCCCGATCGCCAGCACAGTGCCGCCCTGCAGCAGCAGCCCGAGATAGCCGGTCAGAATCGGCCGCCAGTCGGGCCGTCCCCATGCGAACAGCAGCGCCACGTTCAGCATCGAGATCGCCAGAATGCACAGATACATCGCCATCGCGCCCAGCCATTTGCCGAGGATGATTTCCCAGTCGCTTATGGGCGATGTCATCAGCAACTCGATGGTTCCGCTGCGCTTTTCTTCCGCGAACAGCCGCATCGAAATCAGCGGAATCAGAAACAGCCCCACCACGCTCGCATTGCCGAGCAGCGGCGCGATCACCCATTCGTTGACGCTCATGGGCGCCGACTGCCCGCCCATCTGCATGCGCAGCCCCTGGTTCACAAAGACCACCGTGGCGCTGAAGAAAAAGTACCCGAAAATCAGCCCGAACAGGGCCATCAGGAGGTAAGCGATGGGCGAGGTGAAATAAGACTTAATTTCCTTGCCGCAGATCGTGAAAATGTTACTCATTGCGCGACTGTCGCCTCCACTTCTTTCTTTTCACTCGGTGCCGGCGCTTCGGACCTCGTCAGCTCGAGGAAGATCTCTTCGAGCGACTCGCCGACGGTCGTCAGCAGATTCAGATTCCATCCGGCCTGCACGATCGCGCGTGCCAGTTCAGGCCGGAGCTTGTAATTCTCCAGACTCCGCACTTCGAAGGCCTGGAGACCGTCTTTGCCGTCCCGCGATTCGACGCTTGCTACGCCCGCCACCTTCTCGAGGGCCTGCTTTACCTGGCTCGCCGGCGCGCCCGCCACTTCGATGAGGGTCGTTTCCGAAGCGCTCTTCCGCGTGTGCAGATTCGCCACCGAGTCCGACGCCACGATCCGTCCGTTGTTGATGATGATGACTTTGCTGCACGATTGCTCGACTTCCGACAGAATGTGCGTCGAAAGAATAATCGTGTGGTCGCCCGAAAGACTGGCGATCAACTGCCGCGCGTCGCGCTGCTGCTGAGGATCGAGGCCGCTTGTCGGCTCGTCGAGAATCAGTACGGGCGGATTGTGAATCAGCGCCTGTGCCAGCCCGACGCGCTGCCGGTAGCCCTTCGAAAGCTTCCCGATGATGGTCGATTTCACATCGGCGATAGCGGTTCGTTCGCAAACTTCATCCACGCGTTTCTTGATATCGCCGCTCGGCAGGCCCTTCAGTTTCGCAACGAAGGTGAGGTAGGTCGCGATCTCCATCTCCGGATAAACCGGCGGCGTTTCAGGCAGGTAGCCGATGCGTTTCTTGACTTCGAGC
>Ga0182030_10014400_pt1 | contig 15617 bp, 14 predicted proteins | sample 812S3MmetaG_FD_121299 | JGI IMG/M metagenome (GOLD analysis project Ga0182030, IMG submission 121299) | Permafrost microbial communities from Stordalen Mire, Sweden - 812S3M metaG (Illumina Assembly) | ecosystem: Environmental > Terrestrial > Soil > Wetlands > Permafrost | place: Sweden...
CCCGAACTATCTCGGATGGCGCCGCACCCTCGAGGCGCTGGGACAGAACGTCACGTCTACCGCCATGATCCTCGGGGCAATCGGAATGGGACCATATCAACAAGCAACGCTATAAGAGCCATATTGAATGACGTAGGTCTTGCGCCCCGAGCGCGCGACGGCCAGCCCAAATCCGCCAAGGGCGTCGTCCCACAAATAATCCGCGCCCTTGCCTAGCGGACAGCAAAAGGCGTCAACGGTCCTCTTGGAGATGCGCCCCTCGGCCATGCTCGATCCCTCCTGATTGCGCGCTAGTAAGCGCTTAGTAAGCACTTTTGCTATAACGCAAGAAATAGCCGTAAACAACGATAAACCACAACAGATTGATATTGCGTGGTTTTCCGCTAGCAATAAATTGCCATAAATTGCTATAACACCAACAACAGCTAGTTTACACCGAGAGGGTCGGCGGTTCGAGCCCGTCACCGCCCACCAGTGGCCCCGCTCGTTCACCCTAAATCTTAAATCCCTCTTCACCATGCGCGCCCGACGCATTAGGATCGCGGCGTAGAGCTGGAGCAAGATTCTTATGGGACACGCCACCGCAACTCTCCGCCAGCTGGCGTTGGCGTTTTTGCTCGTTCTCGGCTTGGCCCTGCCCGCCCGCGCTGAGGGCATGTCGTTCCAGATGGTGACGCTCGGCGTCGGCCATTGCGGCTCGAAATGCCCGCAGGTCATCGCGGCCTCCGGCGAGATCGACGAGGGCAGCGCCGATAATTTCCTGCGCTTCGTCCGTGAGAATGTCCGCTCCGGCGTGATGCACGGAATCGTGCTGCTCGATTCGCCTGGCGGCCATGTCGTCGCGGCGATGGAGCTCGGGCTGACCATCCGCAAACTCGGCATGGCGGTGATCGTCGCCCGCCCTGGCGCGGAAAGCGCGGCGACCGGCGACCTGTTCTCCGGCAAATGCTATTCGGCCTGCGTCTATGCGCTGATGGGCGGACGCAAGCGGGTGATTCCGCCGCAAAGCAAGGTCGGCGTGCATCGCATGTTCAACTACGAGACCAATTTCAACCTGGCGGAGGGCGGCTTCGTCCGCGAGCGCTATGTCGACGACGGCGACATGCGTGACAAATTGGCGCGCTACACGACGACGATGGGCGTCAGCAGCGGGCTTATCAACCTCGCCGAGCATACGTCGCCCGATGTCATCCATGTGCTGACGCCCGCCGAGATCGCCCGTTGGCGCTTGGGTTCGCGCAGGCTCTGATCCGCCGCGATCGACCGAACGCCCGGCGACCGGCGATTTTTCGATTTGCATTCCGCCGCCATATCCCCATAAAAAGCCGGCGGTCCCGCGATAAGAAACTCAAGGCGAGAGTTCCATGAAGCATATCCTCGAAGGTCTCGAACAGCGGCGCAATTTGGCGCGGCTCGGCGGCGGCCACAAGCGCATCGAAGCGCAGCACGGCCGCGGCAAGCTCACGGCGCGCGAGCGCATCGAGTTGCTGCTCGATCAAGGCTCTTTCGAGGAGTTCGATATGTTCGTGCAGCACCGCTGCACGGATTTCGGCATGGACCAGGGCGAAAAAATCCCCGGCGACGGCGTCGTCACCGGCTGGGGCACGGTCAACGGCCGCCCGGTCTTCGTCTTCGCCAAGGATTTCACGGTGTTCGGCGGATCGCTGTCCGAGACCCATGCACAAAAAATCACCAAGCTGCAGGATATGGCGCTCAAGAACCGGGCGCCGCTCATCGGCATTTTCGACGCCGGCGGCGCGCGCATCCAGGAGGGCGTCGCGGCGCTCGGCGGCTATGGCGAAGTGTTCCAGCGCAATGTGCTGGCCTCGGGCGTGATCCCGCAGATTTCGGTGATCATGGGCCCCTGCGCCGGCGGCGACGTTTATTCGCCGGCGATGACCGACTTCATCTTCATGGTGCGCGACACCAGCTATATGTTCGTCACCGGCCCGGACGTGGTGAAGACCGTCACCAACGAGACCGTGACCGCCGAGGAACTCGGCGGCGCCTCGATCCACACCACCAAGAGCTCGATCGCCGACAAAGCCTATGACAACGACGTCGAGACGCTGCTGCAAATGCGCCGCTTGATCGACTTCCTGCCCTCCTCCAACACCGACGAGGCGCCGGACTGGCCGAGCTTCGACGATCCCGACCGGCTCGATCCGTCGCTCGACACGCTGATCCCCGCCAATCCCAACAAGCCCTACGACATCAAGGAGCTGATCGCCAAGATCGTCGACGAAAGCGACTTCTTCGAAATCCAGGACGCGCACGCCAAGAACATCGTCACGGGATTTGGCCGAGTCGAGGGCCGCACGGTCGGCTTCGTCGCCAATCAGCCGATGGTGCTGGCCGGCGTGCTCGACATCGACGCCTCGAAGAAGGCGGCGCGCTTCGTGCGCTTTTGCGACTGCTTCAACATCCCGATCGTCACGCTGGTCGACGTGCCGGGCTTTCTGCCAGGCACCGCGCAGGAATATGGCGGCCTCATCAAGCATGGCGCCAAGCTGCTGTTCGCCTATGCCGAGGCGACCGTTCCGAAGGTGACGCTGATCACCCGCAAGGCCTTCGGCGGGGCGTATGACGTGATGGCGTCGAAGCATCTGCGCGGCGACGTGAACTACGCCTGGCCGTCGGCGCAAATCGCGGTGATGGGCGCCAAGGGCGCGGTCGAGATCATTTTCCGCTCCGACATCGGCGATGCTGAAAAGATCGCCCAGCGCACCAAGGAATATGAAGACCGCTTCCTATCGCCTTTCGTCGCCGCTGAGCGCGGCTATATCGACGAGGTGATCACGCCGCACGCGACGCGCAAGCGCATCGCCCGCGCGCTGGCGCTGCTTCGCCACAAGAAGCTGGAAAACCCCTGGAAGAAGCACGACAATATTCCGCTCTAGTATCCGCCCTCAATGAAGGGCTGGTCGCGTAGCGGCTCGCAATTCATTGAGGATGAAGCGGATACTCAAAAAACCTAGTATCCGGGATCTGTGATTCCGGATACTTGGCGTTACCCCTCGCGCTTCGGCGCGGGGCCGCCTCAGCGCTTGGCGTGATAGTCGCGATACCAGTCGACGAGCGCCGCGACTCCCGCGTCCACGCTGGTCGACGGACGATAGCCGGTCAGACGCGTGAGCAGGGCGCTGTCGGCCGCGGTTCGCCGCACGTCGCCCTTTTGCATTTCGATATAGTTGCGGATCGCTTTCTTGCCGAGTTTTTGTTCGATCGTCTCGATGAAGTCGAGCAGGTTCACAGGTTCGCCGCGCCCGATATTGACGATGCGATAGGGCGCCGCCGGCGATGTCGCGGGATCTTTGGAGCCAAGCGCGGGCGGGACGTCGATTAAGCGCCGGATCGCCTCGACGAGGTCGTCGATATAGGTGAAATCGCGCTCCATTTTGCCGTGATTGTAGATGTCTATGGGCCGGTCGCTTTCGATCGCCTCGATGAATTTGAGCGGCGCCATGTCGGGCCGGCCCCACGGTCCATAGACCGTGAAGAAGCGAAACATCGTGGTCGGAATCGCCCACAGATGGGCATAGGAATGCGCCATCGCCTCGTTGGCCTTCTTGGTCGCGGCGTAAAGCGTCAGCGGATGATCGGCCTTGTCGTCCTCGCGGAACGGCATGCGCTCGTTGGCGCCATAGACCGAACTCGTGGACGCCATTAGCAAATGGCGCACCGGATGCTTGCGCGCGCATTCGAGCACGTTGAAGCCGCCGACCAGATTGCTGTCGACATAGGCGCGCGGATTCTCAAGGCTGTAACGCACGCCGGCCTGGGCCGCGAGATGCACGATCACGTCTGGAGCCGCGGTCTCGACGGCGCTCTCTAACGCCGCCATGTCCTCCAGCATCGCGATATGCTGGCGAAAGCCGCTCATGTCCTTCAGGATCGCGAGGCGCGCCTGTTTCAGCTCCAGGCCGTAATAAGTCGTCATGCCGTCGTAGCCGTCGACCTGATGGCCGGCTTCGAGCAAGCGCCTCGCAAGGTGGAAGCCGATGAAACCGGCGGAGCCCGTCACAAAAATTCGCATGAGTCCCACGAGGTCCAAGTGATCGCCATTCGCGACGGGCCAGTCTTCGCCGAAGCGCCAGGGGGCTGTCAAGACTTCGGGCGAACTTCAGGGGCGGCGTCTTTCCGGGATCGCAACAGCCGTGCGCGATCCAACTGGAGTTCGACGAAGAAGAGGACGCGTCGCGATGCTCTTCAACGTGAGACGGTGGCGAATAGACCTCGGAGCGCGGCGCCGCGTGAAAATGTCGAGCGGCGCGCTTGGTCACCCCGCCGTCTCGACCGTCGCCTCAAGCCCCAGCAGCCGCGCCACGGCTTTGACGCGGTTCACAAGGCGCTCGCTGACGAGATCGGCCCGCGCCGCCGGCAGGGTGAGCGTCAGACGCCCGTGGCGCGCGCGCAGCGGCGTCTGCGGCAAGACGCCGGACATCGAGGCCGACAGCAGATAAGCGACGCGCATCAGCGCGCCGAGCACCCGTGCGCGGATCAGCAGCCGCGTCGTCAGCAGCCCGCGCAGCGCTGTGAAATCATGTTCGCCTTCGGGCCCCTGGTGGCGGAACACCACCGCCAGCGCGAGGAAGGCGCGGCCCGGATGATCGACGCCGACAAAGGCGCCGTAGGTGACGATATTGGTCGCCTGTTGCGCGCGATAATCGGGATGGGCGCGCCAGGCGACATCCGACAGCAGACAGGCCGCGTGGCGCAGCCGCTTCTCCTCCAAGGTTTCGTCGAGTTCGCAGGATGCCATGAAGGCGTCGCTCCAACCGATCAACTCGTCGCCGTAAGCCGGCGCGCGCGCCAGCAGCGCGCCCTGTTCGCGCGCGGCGCACAGCAGCGGATCTGCGGCGCGCTCGGTTGCGCTCAGCCGCTCGTAGAGCAACCCCTCGCGCACGCCGGCGGCCGAAATCACGATCTCTTTAGGCTTCGCGCGACGGATGATCTCGTCGAGCACGATGGCGCCGTAAGCCAGCAACGGCCGCCGCGCCGCCGAAACTGCGGCGATGTTGGGCATAGCGATCCGGGACGGATCGCGCCCCGCGGTCCTATAGGCTTCGCTGTCGATGCGCTCCACCAGTTCCACGAACTCCGCCGCCTCGCCGGTCTGGATGCGGTAATTGTGCATCACGTCGAGCGGATAGTTGCATTGACGCATATGCAGTTTGGCGAGCGCGCGCCAGGTGCCGCCAACGGCGTAAAACGTGCGTCCCCGCAATTCGGCGAGCGGCCTCGCCTCGGCGATGGCCTTGCGCGCAATGCGGCTCGCCTCGCGCGTCGAACGTTTCGAGGCGTCCATCAGGGCGAGACCGCCGAGCGGCAGCGTCACGCCATCGCCACGAACCCTGCCGGCGACATCGATGAGTTCGAGCGAGCCGCCGCCAAGATCGCCGACCACGCCGTCGGGCGCGTGAATGGCCGAGACGACCCCGAGCGCCGACAGTTCCGCCTCGCGACGGCCGGAAAGCAATGCGATGTCGCGGCCGACCGCCGCGCGCGCCGCGTCGAGAAACGCCGGGCCGTTGGCTGCGTCGCGCGCCGCCGCCGTGGCGATCACGGCGATGTCGTCGATCGCCATCGTTTCGCACAGCGCGCGAAAGCGGCGTAGCGCCTTCAGCGCCTTTTCGACGCCCTCCTCGGCCAATCGGCCGCTGGTGATCACGCCCTTGCCGAGCGCGCACATCGCCTTCTCGTTGAAGATCGGCGTCAGCGCCCGCGAAAGCCCCTGAAAGGCGACGAGGCGCACCGAATTGGAGCCGATGTCGACGATGGCGACCGGCCGCGCGGAATCGAGGGACGCAATCGGTCGCGGGCCGCTCACGGGATCGCGGGAAAAAAGTCGGGACAGGTCGCTAATCGGCGTCGCCTCAGTCATCGTCCCGACGCTTGAGCAGCGAGCGCGGGCGCCATTCCTTGAGCGACTTGCCGCGGCCGGAAAGACTCGGGTTTGTCATGAAGTATTTGTGGGCGTTGAAGCGTTCCTCGCCCGGCGGCGGGGTTATGCGCGACGACGAGCCGTCCGGCAAGACCCGGAAGCTCTGCTCATTGTCGATGAGATTGGCCATCATGATCTGATCGAGCACCTGCTGATGCACGGTTTGATTGGTGATCGGCATCAATGTCTCGACGCGCCGGTCGAGATTGCGCGGCATTAAATCGGCCGAGGAAATATACACGAACGCGCGCGGATGCGGCAGCGCATAGCCGCCGCCAAACGCATAAACGCGCGCATGTTCGAGAAAGCGCCCGACGATGGATTTCACGCGGATGTTTTCGGAGAGGCCCGGCACGCCCGGTCTCAGGCAACATATGCCGCGCACGATAAGTTCGATTGAAACGCCGGCCTGCGAGGCGATGTAAAATGCGTCGATGATTTCGGGATCGACCAGCGCGTTGCATTTGCCCCAGATTGTCGCGGGCTTGCCCGCCTTGGCGAAGGCGATCTCCTGTTCGATGTGTTCGAGCAGCTTTTTCTTGAGCGAGATCGGCGACACCGACATGCGCTCGAGTCCGGCCGGCTCGGCGTAGCCGGTGATGTAATTGAAGATGCGCGACACGTCGCGGCCAATCGCCGGGTCCGCCGTGAACAGCGAAATATCGGTGTAGATGCGCGCCGTCACCGGATGATAATTGCCCGTGCCGATATGGCAATAGGTGGCGAGCCCGGCTCCCTCGCGCCGCACCACCATCGACAATTTGCCGTGGGTCTTTAGTTCGAGAAAGCCGAACACCACCTGCGCGCCGGCGCGCTCCAGATCGCGCGCCCAGCGGATATTGGCCTCCTCGTCGAAGCGCGCCTTCAACTCGACCAGCGCCGTCACCGATTTGCCCGCCTCGGCCGCCTCGACCAGCGCGCGCACAATGGGACTGTTCGCCGAGGTGCGATAGAGCGTCTGCTTGATCGCCACGACATTGGGGTCGCGCGCCGCCTGCTGCAAATATTGCACGACGACATCGAAGGATTCATAGGGGTGATGAACCACCAGATCCTTCTGCTTGATGGCGAGGAAGCAATCGCCGCCATTGTCGCGCACGCGCTCGGGAAATCGAGGATTGTACGGCGTGAACTTTAAATCGGGGCGATCGAGCGCGACAAGCTCGGAAAGATCGTTGAGCGCGAGCATTCCGTCGAGCGCGAAAACTTCTTCGTCGTCGACGTCGAGTTCCGCCGCGACCAGCGCGCGCAGCGTCACCGGCATGTCGGCGGCGACCTCCAAACGGATCACCGAACCGCGCCGGCGCCGCTTTAGCGCCGTCTCGAACAGCCGCACGAGGTCTTCGGCCTCTTCCTCGACTTCGAGGTCGCTGTCGCGAATCACTCTGAATAGACCCTGCCCGCGCAAAATATAGCCGGGGAACAGCCGTTGCGCGTGCAGCGCGATCAGCGCTTCAAGCGGCATGAAGCGCTCGCGCCCAGAGGGGATCGCGCCCGGCGCGACGGTCGCGCCCGGCAGGCGAACGAAGCGCTCGATCTTCTGCGGGAGACGCACCAGCGCTTGCAGGATCTTGCGGTCGCCCGGATGGATCAACTCCAGCGCCAGTGTAAAGCCGAGATTGGGAATGAACGGAAAGGGATGCGCCGGATCGACGGCCAGCGGCGTCAGCACCGGAAAAATGCGCGTCAGAAAATGATCCTCAAGCCAGTCGCGGTCCGTTTTGGAGAGATCGGCGGACTCGACAATGACGATGCCGACCTCCTCGATGTCGCGCCGCAACTCGCGCCAGCGCCGCATCTGCTGGTCGGTCAGTTCGATGACGCGCTCCTTTATGCAGGCGAGTTGCTCCGCCGGGCTCAGCCCATCCTGCGACAAAGTGTTGAATTCGGAACGCGTTTGGCCGCGCAGACCGGCGACGCGCACCATGAAAAATTCGTCGAGATTATTCGCCGAAATCGACAGAAAGCGCAGTTGTTCCAGCAGCGGGTGGTTGCGGTTCGAGGCCTCTTCGAGCACGCGCCGGTTAAATTCCAGCCAGGACAATTCGCGATTCACGAAGCGCTTGGGCGAGGTCATCAACTCTTCGGGATGCGCCAGAATATCCCGTGGCGCTTCGATTGCGGCGGCCTTGAGGGCGCTCTCCGCCAGGTTATGTTTTTCCCGAGTCACTTAAGTTTCTCCGCCAATTGTCATTCATAGTGCCACAGGACCGCCGCCTAAGCAGCGGATTTTTCAGTCCTGTCGCAGCCGTTCCAGCAATTCCGCCGCCAGCGCCCGCGTCACCCGCCGCCCGCGCGCCAGCGCCTCGCGGTCAATGTCGCGCACGAAGGCGCGCGCCGCTCCCAGCGAACGCTCCAGCCGCAAGGCGATATAGTCGATCAAGCCGGCTTCAACAGATAATTGCCTGTCACGAAACAGTTTTTCGAGAACAGCGCGCATCAGGCCGTCATCCGGCGGACCGATTTCAACCACGGGCGCGCGACGCAAGCGTGACAGAAGATCGGGCAGGCGCACGGTGTCGCCGCGTGGCGGACGTCGTGCAGTCAATAGCAGAAAGGCGTCATTCTCGCGAGAAAAGTTCAGCAGATGAAACAACGCCGTCTCGTCCTCTACGCGGTCCACGTCATCGATGAGCAGCGCCGCCGGCCTTGCTGCGACAAGCCTTTGCAGCGAGGGAAGCTCTCGCGGCGCCAAAGCCATGGCCCCCGCCCCGCGCGCCCAGATCGCCGCGAGATGGCTCTTGCCGCTGCCCGGCGGACCGAGCAGCGATAGGATGCGATCCGGCCAATCGGGCCATTGCATGATCATTGCGAGCGCCGCTTCGTTAGCGGGCGCCGGCAGGAACTCGTCACGCCCGAAACTGGGTTCGACTGGCAGATCCAGCGCGAGTTGCTTGGGCGGCCCCTGCTCCGGCCCGTCTTCGCCCTTCCCGCCTTCGCCCTTCCCGTCTTCGCCCTTCCAGCCTGGGCCGTTCCGGTCTTCCCCCATGACGGGTCAGGCCCGGTCGCCAGGCGCCGTCTCGGCGGGGCGCAGATAAAATTCGCTGGCGCGATAACGCCGCACCACAAAACGCAGCACGACGCCCACCGCCGCCGCCACCGGCACGGCGACGATCATGCCGACGAATCCGAACAGCGCGCCGAAGGCGAACAGCGAGAACATCAGCCACACCGGATGCAGCCCCACCGAGGCCCCGACGAGACGCGGCGACAGCACATTGCCGTCCAGGAACAACCCGATGCAAACCACGGCGATCGCCTCGAGCGGCAGCCGCCAGTTCGGCCACCCCTGCACCAGCGCGACGCTGATCGACAGCACGAAGGCGGTGATCGAGCCGACAAAGGGAATCAGGCTGAGGAAACCGGCGATCACGCCGATCAGAAACCCGAAGTTCAAGCCGACGAACGACAGGCCCAGCGCGTACCAGGAGCCCAGAAACAGGCAGACCGCCGATTGCCCGCGCAAAAAGCCGGCCATCGCCCGATCGATTTCATGCGCCAGTTGGCGCACTTCTTCGCGATAGCGCGGCGGCGAGAGCCCGTCGAGAATCGTGACCATCGTCTCCCAGTCCAGCAGCATGTAAAAGGCGACCACCGGCGTCACCACCAGCACCGAGACGATATTGATCAAGGCGACGCCGCGCGACAGCAACGAGCGCGCGAAGTCGCCGATATTCGCCGCATTGTCGCCGATCAAACCATTGACATATTTTTGCAGGTCCAGCGTGGGCATGGAGGCTTCGAGCCCGTGTTCTTTCAACAGGGCGTTGTAATCGGCCGTGAGCTTGCCGCTCCACTCCGAGAATAGGCCCTGCAAGGCGGCGATATAGCCCGGCAGGCTGGTGATGAAGCCTTCGAGTTGGCGCGCCAGCACCGGGACCAGCAACAGTCCGGCGACGCCGACCACCACGATAAATACGGCGAGCAACAGGCCGGCCGCGCCCAGTCGCGACAGTCCCGCCGCCTGCAGGCGATCCGCGACCGGGTTGAGCAGATAGCCGAGCACCGTGCCTGCGACGAAAGGCGTCAATATAGAGCTTACGGAGTAAAGCAGCGCAATCGCCGCGGCCAGCGCAAGTCCCCAGAGCAACAGCTGGCGCTCGAGGCTCATGCCGGGCTCCACGCGCAAGCTCGGCGGCCCATTTTGATATGACATCCGATCGCCTTTCTCCCGTAAAGCCGCGCGCCAGAGATAGGCGCCGCCCCAAGCCCACGTCAACGTCCGCGAGAAATTGCGTAAGACTGAGTAGCAGTCCGTTCATGCGAAAAACATCGAAACCTCGCGCCGGCGCCCCGCCGCGAGTTCGCGTTAAGAAAACGCGTCAAAACAAGACTCTACCCCAGCAACGCCGTCGCCGCGTCCCAAAGCTCGTCGAAATGGGAGATCACCCTGTCGGGCGAGAGCCGCGCGACCGGCGGGTCGCTATAGCCGAAATCGACCGCCACCACCGGCGCGCCGGCGCTGCGCGCGGTGTCGATGTCGGTCTTCGAATCCCCCACCATCACCGCGCGCTTGGGATCGCCCCGCGCCAGCGCGATCGTCGCGTGCAGCACGCGGCCGTCGGGTTTCGACACGGCGAAAGTCTCGCGGCCGCAGATCGCCGCAAAACGCCGTGCTTCGCCGAGCCGCTCAAGCAGCAACCGCGCCAAAGGCTCCGGCTTGTTGGTGCAGACCGCCAGTGCAAAGCCCGCTTGTTGGAACCGCTCCAGCGCCGCTCGCGCGCCGGGAAACAACCGCGTCTCGTCGGCGATATGCGCCTCGTAATGCGCCAGAAACTCGGGGACCAAGGCGTCGACGCGCTCCCGTCGCGGCGGCGCGCCGGCGACCGCGAAGCCCCGCTCGATCAGCGCCCGCGCACCGGCCCCGACGAGCGCGCGCGCCGCCTGCGGCGCCTGCAACGGCAGGCCCTCGCGGGCGAGCAGCACGTTTAGCGTCGCGATGAGATCGGGCGCGGTGTCGGCCAGTGTGCCGTCGAGATCGAATACAAGAATTGGCGGAAGTTTGCTCATGTCCATGACCTACCCTCCCGCATAAGCGCGAGCAAGCGGCGACGCCGGCGCATTGCGTGAGCTGCAATCGCGGCCGAATCGGCGCCCCGCCGCGGGGCACCGTGAACTGCTCCGTCGCGGAAGGTTTTGGCCTGCCGCTGGTGGAAGCCGCCCTGCGCGGCGTCCCGGTGATCGCCAGCGACATAGCGGTGTTTCGCGAAGTCGGCGGCGACGGCCCGCGCTATTTCGATTTGCTCGACAGCGGGAGTCTCGCCGCCGCCATCGAGGATGTTTTGGCGCGGCCGAGAAGCGCGCCGGAGATCAAGACCATTTCCTGGCGGGACTCGGCGCTGGAACTGGTCCGGCTTATTCGCGAGGAGGGGTATCAGTTTCCGGGGGAGTGATGGGGCTTCCGAGGGCTTCCTCCGCCGTCATTGCGAGAAGCGAAGCGACGAAGCAATCCAGGAGTCGCGCGCGGCCCCTGGATTGCTTCGCTGCGCTCGCAATGACGGGGGGCGTTATGGGCGCGGCGACGACCGCGCGAGGAAGGGGGCATTTTTGGGTGGCCGCCATGCGCCATGGGCCGACATTCGCACATAACTTATGCACGCCATAACGCTTTGATTAAGCCGGCTTATTTATTCCATGCGAAAGTGTTGATTTATGCACAGTCGGCGGTGCGAACCATGACCACGCCATCCGGTTCGAGCTGGCTACGATCATATTTGGCGCTAGCAACCTCTTTTGCCTTCAGAAATCCGTGGTCTTGTTCGGCTTCGTGAGTCACTTTGACAATCACGCGCGCGCCCGTGGCGGCATCCTCGGCTTCGAGGGATGTCCAACTTAGATTAGCGGCGGTCTTGCCTGTAAAATTCAGGGGCATGGGTGATCTCTCGGTTATTGGATTGGGGATAGCGGATAGAATGGTTCCGACGACCATACAAGCCACGAGTTCGCAGACGTTCCGACAACACGACCACGACCAAAGCCGATATCAGGATAAGCACATGAGAAAGATTATCTTGGCCTTGATGTTCCCTCTACTTCTTACCCCTGCGCAAGCTGAAAACCCTCCCACCGTGCGGGAATTCCTATCCGGTGACGGCGGCCAAGAAGCAGAAATCGCAGCCAAAACGTATATAAGCGGTGTTATAGCCGGATACCAGATTGCTAACGTCATGATGAAACAAAGTGGATTCCCGCAACTTTTCTGTCCGCCCGACAACTGGTCATTGGGGTCTGATCAATATGTGAATTTTATACAGAGTTCAGTCCGACGACGCCCAAAATTGCTCGAGTCTTCTCTAGCTATAGCGCTGCTTTCTGAATTCCAACTCAAGTTCCCTTGCAGACCATGATCTTACGGCGACACGCCCGCCCTTGATTCGCAAAACGTTGTTATATGGAACCAACAGCGCGCGCCCCCGGCTGAAGTCAAAGAGCGCGCTTTCGATATATATCGCGGGCGTCTCCGCGAAATGCGGAGTTCCTGAATTTCCCTTTGCGCCAGACAGGCGCGGGGCCAGCAGCAAAAACTACCGCGCCCTACCCCCGCCCGCGCAATCCCCTTCCCGCCCGCCTATACTTCCCATCCGAATCAGGACGGGCCCATGTTCGATCTTCTCATCGTCGGGGGCGGCATCAATGGCTGCGCCATCGCGCGCGACGCCGCTGGGCGCGGGCTCTCAGTCCTGCTTGTCGAGCAGGGTGATCTCGCCTGCGCCACCTCCTCGGCCTCGACCAAGCTTATTCACGGCGGGCTGCGCTATCTCGAACTCTATGAGTTTCGCCTCGTCCACGAGGCGCTGGTCGAGCGCGAGCTTTTGCTCGCGAGCGCGCCGCATATCGTGTGGCCGCTCAAATTCGTGCTGCCGCACGAGCCGGGCCTGCGCCCCGCCTGGATGATTCGGCTCGGGCTGTTTCTTTACGACCATCTCGCGCGACGCAAGCGTTTGGAAGGCTCGCACATGGTTTTTCTGCGCGACGGGCTTGGCGGTCCTTTGCGCGAAAACTATTCGCTTGGCTTCACCTACGCCGATTGCGCCGTCGACGACGCCAGGCTCGTCGTCGCCAACGCCATCGCCGCGCGAGAACTTGGCGCGCAAATCCGCGTCGGCGCGAAACTGGTCGCGGCGCGCCGCGACCAAGACCGCTGGATCGCGCGCATCGAGAGCGCCGGCGGCCCTGAGGAAATCGAGGCGCGGGCGATCGTCAACGCCGCCGGCCCCTATGTGTCGCAAGTGGCGCACGACGCGCTGCATATTAGATCGCGCAAACATGCGCGACTGGTGAAGGGCTCGCATATCGTCACGCGCAAATTGTTCGAGGGCGAGCAGGCCTATATTCTGCAAAACCCCGACAAGCGCATCGTTTTCGCGATCCCCTATGAGCAGGACTTTACGCTTATCGGCACCACCGACATAGCCTATGACGCCGCTCCCGGGCCGGTTGCGATCAGCGACAAGGAGACGGATTATCTCCTCGCTTCGATCAACCGCTGCTTTGCCCGCGCCGCGACGCGGGACGATATTGTCTGGAGCTACGCCGGCTTGCGGCCGCTGTTCGACGATGGCGCGCTGGAGGCCTCCGTCGTGACGCGCGACTACGCTTTCGATCTCGATTTCGACGGCGCGCCGGCGCTGTCGATTTTCGGCGGCAAGATCACCACCGCAAGGCGCCTCGCCGAACATGCGCTACGCGCATTTTCGCGCATTTTTCCGCATATGGGGCCGGCCTGGACGCAGCGCTGCGCATTGCCTGGCGGCGACTTCGAGGGCGGCGATTTTGGCGCCCTACTGGCGCGGCTTTCGCGTGAAAAACCGTTTCTGGCCCCCGCCGTCGCGCTGCGGCTCGCGAGCGCGTACGGCTCGCGAGTCTGGCGGCTGCTAGGCTCGGCGAACAGCATGGCCGAACTGGGGCCGGACTATGGCTGCGGGCTTAGCCAAACCGAACTCGCCTATCTCGCGCGCGAGGAATGGGCCCGAACGGCGGAGGATGTTTTGTGGCGGCGCAGCAAGCTCGGGTTGCATCTGACGCGAGCGCAACAGGAGGCGGTCGCGGCGGCGATGGCGGCGCTCTGACTCAATCCGGCCAGAAACCGGCGTCCATCAATTGCTCGAACGACCAGGGGCAAATGGCGGGGAAAGAGGACTCGGGCAGGCTCGTTTCGGCTTCGGCCTCGATGATAGCGCTCCCATAGGCTCGCTCGATAAGTTCCGGCAGCAAAGCCTTGAGGCTAAGATTGTCGGCGATATGGTCGGTCAAATCGCGGCGCTGAACGCGGACTGTCGCCCGCCAAGACTGACCGCGCAACAGCGGCTGAAACCGCCACTTGAGGAGATGCAACATCAGGATCGTGAGGCGGCTCACCAGCTCGCGCTTTTCGGTCCGCCCCATGCTCTCGATCTCCTGCGCGATATGCTCGATGTCGGCGTCGCTGAGCTTGCCCTCGCGCAGCAGCGCCGCCTGCTCGTTCGCCCAGGCATAGAAATCGCGGTCGTAATTGGTGTTTGGCATGGCCCTGCCTCTATCGCCCCCTCTCGCCAAAAGAGCAGAACTTTGGCCGGCGGTCCAACGAAAAAACCGGCGGGTTTCCCCGCCGGCCTGTCCGTTATTCGCAAGAGGCGAAGCGCCTTACTGCTGCTGCGCGCCCAGACTCGACACGTCGATCTTGACGCCCGGCCCTTGGGTCGAGCTCAGCGCGACGCGCTGGATGTAGGTGCCCTTGGAGCCGGCGGGCTTGGCCTTCGACACCGCGTCGACGAAAGCCTTGATGTTTTCGACCAGCTTGCCATCGTCGAACGAGGCCTTGCCGATCGTGCCCTGCACGATGCCGGCCTTTTCGACGCGGAACTCGACCGCGCCGCCCTTCGACGCCTTGACGGCGGCGGTCACGTCCATCGTCACCGTGCCGACCTTGGGGTTCGGCATCAGGCCGCGCGGGCCCAGCACCTTACCCAGACGCCCGACGAGCGGCATCATGTCCGGAGTCGCGATGCAGCGGTCGAAGTCGATCGTCCCGCCCTGCACGATGGCGACGAGTTCCTCGGCGCCGACGACATCCGCGCCGGCGGCCTTGGCTTCATCCGCCTTGGCGCCGCGGGCGAACACCGCGACGCGCAGCACGCGGCCGGTGCCGTTCGGCAGATTGACCACGCCGCGCACCATCTGGTCCGCGTGCTTGGGATCGACGCCGAGATTCATCGCGATTTCGACCGATTCGTCGAACTTGGCCTTGGCCCGCTCGCGCACCAGTTTAATGGCGTCGTTGAGCAGATAGAGCTTGGTGCGCTCGATGCCCTCGCGCGCCTTGGCGATACGTTTTCCGATGTGCGCCATGACTTACTCCACCACTTCGAGGCCAATGGAACGGGCGGAGCCCTCGATCATCGCCGAAGCGCTGTCGATCGATTGCGTGTTCAGGTCAACGAGCTTTTTCTCCGCGATCTCGCGGATCTGAGCGCGCGTAACCTGGCCGACGAAGCCGCGTCCGGTGGTCTTGGAGCCGGACTTCACGCCCGCCGCCTTCTTGAGGAAGAACGACACAGGCGGCTGCTTCAGTTCGAAGGTGAAGGAGCGGTCCTGATAGGCCGTGATGATGACGGGGATCGGCGTCCCCTTCTCGGTCTGCGCCGTCTTGGCGTTGAACGCCTTGCAGAACTCCATGATGTTCAAGCCGCGCTGA
>Ga0182030_10014403_pt1 | contig 15614 bp, 11 predicted proteins | sample 812S3MmetaG_FD_121299 | JGI IMG/M metagenome (GOLD analysis project Ga0182030, IMG submission 121299) | Permafrost microbial communities from Stordalen Mire, Sweden - 812S3M metaG (Illumina Assembly) | ecosystem: Environmental > Terrestrial > Soil > Wetlands > Permafrost | place: Sweden...
AAAGTACTGGGGCCATTACTCGTCAAAGGTGAATGGCGCTACCAAAGTTCGGGCATTTTGGACCGCACGCATTTGCGCTTTTTCACCCGCCGAACGGTTATTGAACTCTTCGCAGGCGCGGGATATGAAATTCAAGCCATCGCCACTACCGGTCCTCTCCAACGGAGCCGCATCAAGTCGCTGTCAGGAGGAATTGCCTTTGTCGCTAACAAGATGCTGGCGGGATCGCTGGAGGATTTCGTAGCGCACCAGTATGTCGTTCGCGCTGTCGTAGCCGAAACGTCGGCTCCAGCTAAATCCACCAGTTCGGCAGAACTTGCCTGACGATGGCCCGGATCCCGTTGATCATCACTTGTGAAGGGTGAGTGTAGGACCGATCGCGGTGTGCCGGAAAGCCAACCGGAGATACGTTGCACGGAAATCTGAAAATTACCTTGTTTGACGCGGAAAGCTCAGCAAGCTTGCGGTAATAGATCACCTCCATGTGCGATTCCTCTCCCCCCAATTCCAATTCGTGGTAGCAGTCTTGAAGGTAACTTCTGTAGAAATCGTGCGCGAACAGGATGATTTGAGTCGTAACATACGGGCGCTCAAGTCTTTTGCCCAGGGTCAGCCATGCGCGAGCGTCGGCGACCGCATCGAATTCTGCCGGCAGGTGATCCAAGAGTCGAGTCAGGCTGGGAAATTTGAACCGCCCGGAAACCTTGATCATGTGCGTGGTGGACTTCCTCAGTCGGCTCTGTTGCAGACCCAAGTCCAACATCCGCAATTCCGCGTACCCGTAGTGGCCTCCGGGCGGATACCAGTTGCAGTCCAAGCTGATGAATTCCACATTCTTTTCGAGCGGATTTTCCTGTTTTGCGATCGACTCGAGGCTATCCAGGGGATAATTAGAATTCTCGATGAACAGAATATTCCGGATTCGCTTGTCCGGCAAATTCAGCCAGAATCGTAACGCTGTCTTGTAGTCTTCAAGACGAATAGTCGGATCGGCTCTGTTGAGGCGATACTCACCCCGGCTCGGATCCACACATGCTGTCATCACCAAAAGATACCGGTCCATGAGCTGTCCGCACGGCGAATCGCCGTGCTCAATGGGTCGTCTGTCCTTTCCCGGCGCTGCCGGCCCACACGAGATCATCGAGGGGCCGCTCGCTAGCTACCGGCGTTTGAGCACTCAGTCTCCTGCAGAGCGCGATGCAGGCGCCAGTGCCATCCTCGACCTTTGCGTCGCGGGCAATCGTCCTCAAGTAATTCACAATCGACGTCTCCACGGATTTCGGACCGGCGGACCCAGGCAAGATGGACTCCGCGAATTCTCATGGAAGCACCGTAGTGTGACGCCTGAATGACCGGTTTGACCGGCGTAGCACCAAAGCGTATTTGCGAAATTCGAATGCGACCGCGCGTGCCCATGAACTATGATGCGAGTATCGTTAAAAGAGCGCCGACGCGATACATGCCGACAGAGAACTTTCCGTACTTTTCCGGCGATGCCGAGGTTCGGCGAATATCACGCCGCATCGTCCTTGGGGGACTCGTGGCGGGGAGCGGTTCCCTCGCGGCAACCGCGCCGAGCGAACCGCAGTTGCGTCGACGGGCCCTCGTCAATGCGGCCGAATTCGGTGTCCAGGCGGATGGATCGACCGACGATGCACCGGCGTTGCTGCGCGCCGTGACTGCATTGACGCACGGTTCGGTACTGGCACTGCCAGCGGGGGTGATCGCCCTGGGGTCCCCTGGTTGGTCCGGCATCGCCCTGCGTCGCCTGCGGGGAATCAGCGTTCAGGGAAACGGCGCAATGCTCAAGTGGTTGGCCCTTCCCGGTCAAGCGACTGGTCCGTTCGGAAAGACAGGTTTGTTGCTGCACGAATGCCGCGGTGCGCACATCAGTGATCTCAAGATAGACGGCAATGGCGTGAACTGTATCGGACTCGGGCTGGATACTTGTGAATCGTGTACGGTCAGCGGTGTCGAAGCGTATGCACATGGCGACAAGCCGGGTGGACTCGGCCAACTGGTGTCCTGCCGGGGCATCGGCAACAGCTGGTTGCACTGCATCGCGCGCGATTCAGTCGCGGGATCGCAATACCGCGGATTTTATCTCGGCAACGGCAATGTCGGTTGGGGCGAGACGGATCTGCGGATTCACGGGTGCTCGGCCTCGGGCAACGATGCCACCGGTTTCGCCATCGGCGCCGTCCGCCTGATTTGCACGGCCTCGACATCCACAGGCAACGCAGGCGCAGGTTTTATTTCCGGGACCTCCGCAGGCAGCCCGTCGATCGATCACCTATTCATTGGCAACTTGGCTCAGCGAAACGGTTTTCACGGCTGGCAGACGGATGTCTACGGACCCGACGCGGAACGTATTGTATTATCCGGTAACAATTTTTCGCACAATACTTTCTGTGGCGCGCTGTGCCATAAAGGTACCGAGGTCAGTATTTGCGATAACATCCTCGCCGACAACGGCGCCGGCACGGGCTCGGGTGCGATCGAAATCAGCCAGTCGAAAGACGTCATTGTGTCGAGCAACCATATCCGGGGCGACATGACACATGGAATTTGCATCAAGACCGCATTCCCCGGCAATGCACTGAGCCGGGTGATCATCTCGAACAACCGTTGCACGGGATCAACGTCGAAGACGGTGTGGCTCGACGCGATTGACGCATCATCGGCGCTGCAGAGCATCGTATTCAGCGGCAACGTCGTCGACGGCGGCCGTCACGGCCTGAGCCTGATCGCTGCGCCGGGCGCTCGGATCGACGATGTAATCATCGCTGACAACATTGTTGACCGAACATCAGATGCCAGCTATCTGTTTTCGGACGCAGTCTCCGGACAGTCATCCAAGTTGCGCCTGACGGGCAACGCCGGCGGCCGGGCGGATATCGGGCCAACTGTCATGCCGGGAGCCGATGCGAATAACTGCTGGAACGCCGCGTCGGGACCCGCTCTCGAACCGCCGCGGCATGGAGAGTGGCGCCGCGGAGCCGTCATTTACAACGCCGCCCCGTCGCCCGGGGCGCCGCTGGGATGGGTTTGCACCCAGGCGGGTACGCCGGGCCGCTGGCATGGCTTCGGATTGATCACCGAATGAAGCAGATGTCGGCCCGCGAATGTCGGGCGCATATCTCGACCCGGCGCCCTTGAGTCGCCGTCATTCGCGCCTCGATGGATCGCAGACATAGATCATCCAGCCGCTGTTGCTGTTGAACAGAATCTTTTGCCCGATGGACAACGAGACCGGTGTTTCCGTCGGCGATTCGGCCGGGCAGGGTGACCGCGGCATGCCGTTTACTGGAAATACGTTGAGGCCGGTGGGCGCCGAGGCGCTCATTGTTCCGGGGCGTGCCAGGGGTTCCATCAACCGCAAATCGGGGTTCGTCAAGCCGAGCATGGGCGGAACGGAATCGAAAGTGCGGCCCTCCAGCGCAAGGCGGGCTACGCGGGCGCTCGTCGCGTCAAATGTATCCCCGTAGCGATATGCGGTCATGAGGTCGCGGGTGCTTACGAACCCAAGACCGAGGACGCCGACTCCGATTCCCAACAAACCGAGCCAATTGGCCAACGCCGGCGGTGAGCGCTCGAAGGCAACGGCGATCAGCATGACCGTCAGTGGTACCAGGTTGTAAAATACCGGTGGAACCCGTGGACCGAAGAACCACAACACGGGCACCATGAGCAGGAACCAGGGCGTGCGGCGCACCGCCGCGGTCGCGGCCGCCAGCAAAAAAATGCCCCACCCTGGCATAGCCGTATTTAGGAAGTAGTAGGTGAGTACACCGCCGTCGGAACGGCCGACCAACCGCACGGCTTGCAGGCGAATGCCTGTAAGTAGATCCGCCACGGGAAACGGGTACAGCGCCAGCAATGTTGTCGCCGTCAAGACAGCGCCGACGCCGATCGGAAGCCAGCGTTTGAGCAATTCCGGGCGCAGGATCAGGGTCGACAGGGAGTAAATGCCGGCAACCGTGGGCTGGGTGCAAAGCAAGGTCCCCGCCAGCGCCCCAATTATCCAATACCAGCCGCCAGCCAACGCGATCTCGGCCAGCACCACGAGCAGCATGGCCAGCGTCTCCGGACGAAAACCGCTCGCGGTCTGAGCGGCCAGCACAAAGAGCGCCAGGCCGGCGGTGGCCGGCCCCGAATATCCTCGGCGTCGTGCCAGAATCAAGACTGCTCCGAGGGTCGACGCCTGGAGCAGCCAGAGCAGAAAATAGTAGCTGCGTACGCTGCAGGAGGCGCTCGCCACGCCGAACAGCATCGTGGACACGAACCCGTGCCACACCATTCGCGACTGACCCGTGGGATCGATCGCGTATGCCGTCGTTCCGAGAAAGCCCGAGCGACAATAGTTGGCCGAGGCGGTGATGAAGAATCCACCATCACCGACCGGCGATGGCAGCAAGCAGACGACTTCGGCCACAAATCGGACCGCCAGCGCTGCGATGAGCACCGTGGAAACAATCGCGTAGCGCTTCCCGGTCGCAGCGGCGGAACCGGCGAGTGCCATCATCGCCCCGCGGATCCATGCGGACGCCATCGACACCAGCCAGATCGGCAAATGCTACAACCGCTCACCGCAGCAGGTTCGGAAAGCGCACAGAATGCCCCATTCCGCCATCGGCCAGGGGTAACACCGTGCTCCCATTGGCAGGTGCGGCACTCGATGCAGCCGCCCTCGCGAACGCGAGATGCAACAGACCGAGCAACGCCATCGTTCTGAGCCAAACGACGTATTCCGCCTCGATTTGACCGCCGCGCCGAACCGCCAGTTCGTACAAGGTGACGATGAGCACCAGCACACCGGTGATCGACGTACGACGGGACGGATCGAATCGGGCGAAAACGTATCCCAGGAGTAGCCCGATTAGCGCCATGCCGACGGCGACCCCCAAAAAGCCGAAATTCCAGTAAAGCTCGCCGATGTGCGTCGGCGATATGTAGGTATCGCGGTCTGCCGAGATATTAAATTCCCGATTGAACAGCAGTGCGGCGTTCTCGCCCGGCTTGTCCGACCAGATGATGCGTGGAATGAAGGCGTACAGCATCGGTTGGAGGGTGGAACCGAGTTTGTACGGCTTGTCCTTGCCGATATGTTCAACGAAAGTCTCCACGGCCGATTTGTCGGTCAGACGCTCAAGGAAGGTACCCGCCTTCTGTCCGTACTTGTTGCTGGTCCGCGCGAGATCGCGCTCCTCGATGGCGCGCTCGATGATCTCACCCATGTGCGCCAGAGCCTCCACGCGGCTCAAGCCTAGGCCCTCGGTCATGATGACCCGCTTTGCGGTCAACACCGGAAAAACCAACATGATCCCGAGGACAGAGCAGATCAACCAGCGCAGCGGCACCCTGCCGGTCACCACGAAGCGGGTGAGCAGCATCACCACAGGTGCATTCACGGCCGTCTCCTTCGTGTCCACGACCCATCCGACCGCGAACTGAGCAAAGATTATTGCCAGCATGAGTGCGTTGCCGCCGCGCTTCCCCCACTTGCTCCACCAATACGACAGCACCACGAGACCCAGCGGACCGGCGTAATTCTCGAACAATATAAGTAGGGAGGTCTTCCACACGCCGAGCTTAGTGAATCCGGCGACAACAGCTTGACTGGTATTCTCCGGCTGAACGACCAACGAGTGGTACAGCGTGGCGGCGCAACTCCCAGTCCACAACAGGAGACCCAGAGGTACGAGCAACGAGCGCGGCCAATCCTTGGGGTTCCCCGATCGGCCCAGCGCCAAGCGGAGGCGGATGCCGGCGTGTCCCCCGAGCAGCTGCATCAGCATGCCGGCCACGAGCACGACCTCGCCGGCCTCCATCAGCGAGTCGCCGGACCTGACGACCTTCGGTGACGACAGCATGGCGACCGCATCGCCAAGAGCGAAGGAAATGAAATTGACAGCCATTACCACGCCCAGCAACGCGAATGCATCGTTGAATCGCGCGATGGACAGTAGCGGACTCGAGCAAATTGCGAACATCAGCATGACGTACGGGAGCTCGGCAAGACTGCCGCCCCCGATGCTTGCCCCGACGATGATCACTAAGACCAATGCCAGATTCAGTGCGCCGTAGATGAGCCAACCGGATTGCCCGAAAACGTGGTTCGTGGATGGATTGTGGACCTGTGTTAATCCCATGGTTTGCTGGTGCGAGAGCGACTCAAAATCAAACAGATAAGCAGATTGTCACGACAATTCGATGACAATACATCAGCTTTTATTCGCGGACCGACGGGGGGATCATCCTGGCGTCGCCAGGGGGTGTCGTCCAGCCGCTGGTCGGCCTGCGCGGAGGCGGTCGAAGTGAAATATGTAAAAATCGCGATGCTGGATGCAAGGGCGAGCGTCGGAACCGCCTGGGTTCGCGCAACTGCCGTCTATCGCCGTTGGGTTAGCGGCTTAGAAGCCACCACGCCATTCCCGCATAGGCAAGACAACACAGCATGATTTGCGGATCGGTAAACACGTCAACGCTAGGATTTTCGCCCTTGTTTCTTGCATGCAAGAGCAACATGTAACGGCAAAGCCCGAACAGCACGAATGGTAGGGTGTAAATGAGCTTGTCGGTGTGATGTAGCGCGATGGTTTGGGGATCGAGGGTGTACAGCCCGTAGCTCAGCACGGTACCCGTCGCGGTGATTGAAAGGAACGAGTCGAGCAACGCCTGGGAATACTGACTCAGGACCTCACGGCGCTGCGACGCGCCACCCGTCTCCGACCACTCAGCGCGGCGCTTGGCGAAACCGAGAAAAAGCGTCATGAACATCCCGGTCAAAATCAGCCAACCGGACGGCGGGATGTGGATGCCCCAGGTACCGGCCAGAATGCGCAGCATGAACCCGGATCCGATGCAAAAGACGTCGATCACCGCGAGGCGCTTCAGGCCGATTGAGTAGGCCACATTGATGGCCAAATACAGGAGCACGATCAAAAGGACGCGCGGATCCGCGAACCAGGCCCCCGCCATCGACGCCAGCAGGCAGGCGATGCTGGCGGCAAATCCTTGCAAGGGCGTTACGGTTCCCGCCGCCAGTGGGCGCTTGCGCTTCGTGGGGTGAACCCGGTCCGCTTCCCGATCGAGATAATCGTTCAAGACGTAGACACTGGAACCCATCAAACAAAAGGAGGCGACGGCGAGGATCAGGGCGTGAAGCGCTTGAGCGTCGTGCCAACGTCCCCCGAACAGTACCCCGGCACATACGAAGCCGTTCTTTATCCATTGCTTCGGGCGCAAGAGGCGAAGCAGGCTGGGCAGGTCGATATTCATCGGGCCGAAGAGTGCTGCTAACACATGAATGAATCATGACAACGCTCTATTTGATTTGCGGACTACCGGCGAACGACAGTACCCTTACTCCGTGCAAACTCGCCGCATACCCTGACGAACGATGATCCCACTGAAAGCCCTCTCTGACGCTCGAGTGCTCGTCTTGGGTTCCTATGCGTATCCGGACTCATTCGAATGGCATATTGCGGATTCGCTGAGGAACCTCGGTTGTACCGTGGAACTATTTTACCATGGCCGGAACATCGGGGGCGTTTTCGGACTAGCAAAAAAGGCGCTTCACAAGGCAACACACCTGTTGATGCGCGAGCCGGAACGCCGGGTTGAAGGTCGCTTGTTCCGTGTGCTCGATGCCTTTTCCCCGACGGTTATCCTCGTGGTACTGGGCAGTCAGGTGTCTCCGAAGACGATGGAGCTCATACGGAAACGCAGCGCCGCGCGCGTCGTCTGCTGGTGCCAAGATCAGATGACGACTCTCGGACGCCAGTATCTTCTGGCAAGCGGCTACGACGCGGTTTTCGTGAAAGACCGCTATATGCACGATTTGTTCTCGGGGATGATTCGATCGACAAAGTTCTACTATTTGCCCGAGGCCTGCAATCCAAGAATGCATCGCCCGATTATTCTTTCGGAGCGCGATCGGGAGATTTACGGCTGCGACGTCATGATCGCCGGTACTCTTTACTATTATCGGCAGGAGATACTTCAGCAATTGGTGCGGCAGTCCGCGGGGATACGTCTAAAGATATGGGGAAGCCGGCCCGACTGGCTTCTCGATCGCTTGCCTGGACGCTATACGGGTCGCTATGTTCACGGCGACGATAAGGTGCGCGCGGCGCTCGGCGCAACAATCTGCCTGAATACTCTGCACTATGCCGAGGTCAACGGATTGAATTGTCGCGCCTTCGAACTCGCAGGCTGCGGCGGCTTTCAGATAGTGACGCGGGTGCCGGTCCTTGCGGAGCACTTTGAGCCGGAAGTGGAAGTCGCTACCTTTGGAAACGTCGACGAACTGATCGAAAAGACCCATTTCTACCTGCGAAACCCCGCGGCGGCCGCGGCGATCGCGGAGCGAGGCCGCCTACGCGCGCACCGTGACCACACTTACGAGCATCGGCTGACCGAAATACTGCGTATTGCACATTTGTGAGGCCGAGGTCGAACCCATAGTCCGGGGTGCCGTGTCATATGCACGTCATCGTCCATGTTCGATACTCAAAACCATGAAATTCACCATTCTGAGTCACGCCGGCCTCCTCGCAGAGCACAACGGCGTGAGTATCGTGTGTGACCCGTGGTTGATCGGATCATGCTATTGGCGAAGCTGGTGGAACTTTCCGGAGCCCGATCCGGTGCTCATCAACAGCTTGCGTCCGCAATTCATTTATCTGACGCACCTGCACTGGGATCATTTTCATGGCGCGTCGCTCCAAAAGCTCTTCGATCCAAAGACGACCATCCTCGTGCCCAAGGTGCCGACCCGGCGCATGGTGCAAGATCTAAATTGGCTGGGATTTCACGACATTGTGGAGATTCCTCACGGGGGATCTTTCAAGCTCGGTCCGGATCTCGCGCTTCGCTCATATCAGTTCGGGTTGGGAGTCGATAGCGCCGCGGTGATCTCCGGCGGCGGTTACACCTTGTTCAATTGCAATGACTGCAAGTTCTTCGGTCTGCCGCTGGGACAGATATTGCGCGATTATCCCAAGATCGACTTCATCTTCCGAAGCCACTCCAGCGCTTCGCCGGTGCCCCTGTGTATCGAAAACCACGAGAGACTTCTGCCGGTCGACGATGCCAGCTACGATCAGGCCGATCAATTCGCCCGGTGCGCAATTTATGCGGGAGCGCGCTATGCGATTCCCTTCGCGAGTAACCACTGCTTCCTCCACCCTGAAACTCGGCATTTCAACGCAACCGCCACGACGCCGGACCTGGCGAGGAAGCGCTACGCGAATATTGCCGCGCAAGCTGGGGTCGGCACCGAATGCGTGGTTATGCCGCCCGGCAGCAGTTGGAGCGACACGACGGGATTCGATATCGTCGTTTTCGATTTTGCGAAACGCGAAACTTATGTGGAGCTGATGCTCGAGCGCAATATGCTTAAATTGTCGCAGTGGGTTGCCGCGGAGGGGCAAGCCGTCGCCGATTTCGGCGCCTTTAAGACCTATTTTGAGCAATTTTTGCGCTCCATACCCTGGCTCGTACGCCGCAAGCTGCCGAAGGCGGTCTTCAGGGTCAAGGATGCCGCGGGCATGCATGGTTGGTGCGTGGATCCTCAGCGTGGTGAGATTGACGTGATCGACGAGCCCGCGCTCGAGTCCATCGCGTTCGAAGTGCACGCCGCGGTCTTGAATGATTGCGTACGACTTAAAATGTTCTCGGTTTGGACGGCATCCAAACGGTTAAAAATCTATTTACCCTCTGCCGAGGCATTGCGATACGCAAATCTCTGGTTCACGCTGCTTGATCTGTACGAAGTCGACTTGTTGCCCGTACGCAAGAACTTGTCGATGCGGGCGTTGACCGTGCGCCTGCGACGTTGGCGAGAGCCAGTCGAGGTGGCGAACATTTTGCTGCGACGCCTCTTGTTGCGCCAGCGTTTTTCCGTCAGCCGGATTTATCCCCTAGGGAAAGTTCGAACCTGACGGTCATCCCGAATACCCGAATTCAGTCGGCTACGATTCCGGCCGCGACGCAACGGTCCGGCAAAATGGATGGTCTAGCGCTGCACGCGCCTTGGCGTCAATGCGCCGTCCAGATCGATCCATTGCAAAACACGGGTATCGTGGTCGAGCCGCCGGCCGTCAACGGACCATTGTAGGTTGGAGATACGGCGTCGGAGACCGAGTACAACAGGCCTTTCTGCGCTGGTCCGCAGTGAGGTAACGATGCCACCGTGGTAGTCGGCACGGACAGGCTGCCGTACTGGACTTGCGACGGTTGGACATAGCTCAAAACGTGCCACGTGAAGCCGTTGCCGAGAGGCTCTGCGGACAACGCCACGGTGCCCCCGACCGGGACGGTCATCGACGTGACGCCGGATATACCCGAGAACGTCTGGCCGCTCTGAGTATCAACCGTACAAGGCCCGGTGCCGATATTCGTGAACCAGTAGGGCAGCCCAATCAGTGAGGTCCCGAATGAGGCATTGGTGATCGCCGGCAGCGTACAGGTACCGCCAGCGCCGGCGTAAGCATATATACCGCTCTCGCCGGCGTTCAGCGTTTGGTTTGTATTGCCGTTGATGTTATAAGGCTGTCCGATACCCAAGTCGGAATATAAATAACTGCCGCCGGTGCCACGCACGGACAGTCCGGGCGATGCATCTCCCGCAACCGTCGGCGCCAGGGCGGTTCGATAGTAGTTGCCGTTGACATCGTTGCCTTGTCCCAAGAATCCGTAGGGCTGCACATCCGGACCCGTGTACGAGCCGTACCAGTAGTTATCCTCATCGCCGTAGCCATCGTTATCGCGCGTAGGATTGGAGCTGCCACCATTGGTGATGGTGAACGCATTGACGTCACGCAGCGCGACACCGGCAATGACGTTGCCGGTACACTCTCCCAAATCGATCTCGCCGCCGGCAACCCCCTGTAAAAAAATCGCGTTGCCCGCCCCGTTCTCGCTGTCTGTTTGCATGACGTGAATGTTGGAAATCACTCCGGCGTTCGGGAGACTTTCGACACCCAACCCGCGCATCGCGATGTTCTCGCCGCCGATCGACTTGATAGCGACGGCTGAATTGCCCTTAGCGCTGACGGCAGGGCCGCCGTAAGTATTGGATACCTGAATGCTGTTACTTGAACTGCTGACGACGAAGTAGGTTTGACCTACAACGAATCCGTTGGCGCTGCTGGTAAAGCCCACCGGCATACCCATGGGCAAGTAGGTGTTGTTCGAAACGCGGATAGCAGGCGAGCCCGCAGACATCGTGACCGACTGAGTTTGAGCAATCGCCCCAGGCCGCTCGACAAACCAGTAATTCCCCATTATTTCATTGAGTTGAGAACCACCAGTGCCGATGGCGGTCGCCTCGAGAACAATTCCTTCGGCCGCAAAGCCCTTCAGCGTGAATTGCAGATTGCCGATGTACGAATTGGTGGTGGAACCATAGACGGAATTGTCCAGATCGTCCGCAATGCGAAAGCCAGAGCCGGCGAAATACCCAAATAGATTGTCGATCCACAGCGAGACACTATTGATGAAGTCATAAGCCCTCACACCGATGTGGGTCCCGTACAGATTGTTGAACTTGGAATAGGACACCCCCTGTAGGTTCGTGCCTCCAAAGAGAAACTCGCGGTCCCAGTTGTCGAAGCCCAGGTTCTCGAAGCTGACGTTAGTGAGAAAGCCGTTCGCCCACGTGGCGGGCGCGCCGCCATGGCCTACGAAGGTGAAGGCTGGTCCTGAGCCGGCCCCGCTTCCCCGAAGTATGGTGCCGCCCGTGAGCGAATAGCCGAGCGAAGGTTGATTCGCACTGAAGGTCTGCGTAGGTAGCGCGCCGATCGTGTGAACTCCACTGAAGGCCTGGGTGAGCATGACCGTGGCGAACGGCAGAATGCCCGGTGGCAGACACACGTTGCCAAACGTCGCATTCAGGGCAATGTTCGCAGCGGTAGCGTACGCGGTGACGTTTTGCGCCGCCGTATTGGTAGTACTCATAAGCGCCGGAGTACAAGTTCCCGTGACGGCGCTAGGCGCCATGGCAGAGGCGGTCGAATTACCTAGGATGTAGCCTGACGAGATATTCGGTAGGTCCGACAATGTCAAAGACCGGAAGCCCGGCGCCGCAGCCGAACCACTCGTCGGACCCGCGAAGACGGTATTAGCCGCGGCGCTTGATGTACCAGCACCGCCTTGCGACACCGGGTTCGTAGCAGTGGTAGCCGGTCCGGAGCCGCTGCAAGCGCTACCGGTACCAAGTGCAACGAGGAGGGCGCGCACTGCCAGCTGTGCGAATCGGTTCGCTTGTGCACGAAATCCGGGACAAGGGCTCAATTGGCCCGCAGTCGCCGAAGCATGCGCGCGAGCGCCGGGAGAATTCAGAAAGCCAGCTTCAGCATTATTGCTATTCAATGACTTATCTCCCCTTGGCCAGCATATATTGTTCATGTTGCCACGATATCGTCGCGTTTGGTCGTCAGACGAAGTCGACCGGGTCATACAATCGTAATCTATACAAAATACGATTACCCGCTGGGCTATCGATCCATTTCCTTGCCATCGTCCCAGACCGGCTCCCGTTCCTTCGTGCGCGTCGGTCGAGCAGTTTGAAAGGAAAGATCGCATTGAATCATGGCGAATGTACCGAATTCAGCATGGCGCGGCACAAGCGGTTTCGACTTCCATTGAGCGCCAATAAATCCACGGGCGAATACAAGATATGAGCGGACGGCGGCGTAGCGCCACGCTCGCTATGTTATTCGGATACGCGAGCCTTCTGATCTCCCTGACACGGAACATTGTATTCGTACCGATTTATTTGCATAACATCGCCCTGAACGAATATGGCGCATGGCTCGCGACCGGGGGCGCGCTCGCGCTCATCCTGATTAACGACTTTGGTCTATCTGGGGTTGTAATCCAAAAAATCTCCGTGAACTTCGGTGCCGGAGACTTCGAAGCCCTGGGATCCCTGGCGGGTTCGGCGCTGGCGATCGGCTCACTTATGGCACTCCTGCTGTCGGCGTTCAGCCTGGCTTGCGTGCCCTATCTGCCCGGTTTGCAGACATTGGACCTGCTGCAGAAGCATACTGTCGTCAACTGTTTCCTGATCGCAGTCGCTGCAAACACGTTAGGGTTAGTCGCCACCACCATGATGAGCGTGATACGCGCCTTGCAGATGGCGGTTGCGGCAGGATCCATCGTCCTGGCGGCGGACGTCGCGAATGTGGCTGTTACGCTTCTAGGTCTTTTCCGCGGCGATGGTCTCTACGCCATCGCCGCCGGCATGCTCGCCCGTTCCGTCATCATGGCCATCGCCGGCGGGATTGGCCTGGCAATCGTCTGCTCGAGAAGCGTCCCGATGACGCTCGTATTTCGTTGGCGTGCGGTGCGTGAATTACTCGGCGACGCCACTCGTTTCTTCTTCTCTTCCATCGCCATGAAAATGCAATCCCAGGCGAATGTGGTGTTCGTCAGTTCGATATTGGGCCCGAGCAGCGCCGCCATTTATAGCCTAACCATACGTGCTCATGAAACGGTGATGATGCTCATAGGGCAATTCAACTCCGCATTGGTGCCTTCCGTGACCCATCTATTCGGCTCGGGCAATGTCGCGCGTTTTCGCGCCGTTTTGTTGCGTCTGCTCCTGTCAGTGGCTGCGGTTAGCGCCTTGGCGCTGTCGATAACAGTGATCTTGAACATGGGGTTCTTGCATCTGTGGCTGCTCAGTCAGCGCTTCTTGGGCCAGGATGTCTCGATTCTGATGGCAATCGCGTTTTTCATTTCCTCGCTCGGTTATGTCGCTTACGATGCACTGGTCTCACAAGGAAAGTTCAATTTCGTTTCCAAAGTGTTTGTCCTTTCCGGTCTCTTGCAATTGCTGCTGCTCGCCGTATTTCTGCGCTTCGGCCTGTGGGTTGCGCCGATCGTGTCGTTGATTTGCGCTCTCGTGTGGGGTTCATGGTTTTGGGTGAAGGCGAATGTCGGTATACGCCTGGCGTCAGCCGAGGCGCGAGGGCTGCTCTTGGATCTGTCATGTCTCGCCGGCGTCAGCGCCGCAACAGCCGCCGGCTTCTTGGCCTTCTATCCGGCCGTGAATTCCTGGTCGTCATTCATTGCGGAAGGACTTCTGAGCGTTGTCGTGCTTGTTTTAGGCTACCTACTGTCGAGCAGTACGATTCGCACGATCGCACGTGAAGAGATCTGGATGACGCTACGCGCTTTGCGGATGACTTAGCGTGACGGGGCGGCGGCTAATTCAGTCGGCATGAAACGCTGCGCATCGGGAAGATCTGCGGGCCACGCGCCCGCCTCACCCGGGTCCTCGCGCAGCGCAGATGCGGAACGCAAGAGATCGATTGTGGCACTCTCTGCAGGGAAAAAGTTTCCCCCGTTCTCAACCCAAGACAGATGCTCGGGGGGTTGCGTTGGCAGACCAAGTGCCGCTATTTCTGCTCGCGCTCGCTTCGCATACCACCAGGCCATGGCGCGAGCATTCATCGACTCGGGTACATATGCAAAGAGTTTCGCGAACAGGTCACGGACAGGCTGCGCCGTTGCAAGGTATCCAGCCATGCGTACCGCCGGCGCAATGATCGCGGATTTCCAGGAAGGCGGGGGTGATTCAACGATCCGGGGCGCCAGCAGTACCTCGCAAACGGCGGCCTCGTATTCGTATACCTCTCGCCAAGTCCAGCGCGGAGTATTCATGAGGTCGTACGTATCGGGCCGGGCTCGGCGGGCAATGATTTGAGCGATGGTGCCTATGATGACCGCGGTGTAAACCGTATTCGAAGAGCGATTCTCTAGTGGTAGATATACGGACCGCGCGCGGATGCTGGCGCGAATTGTGTTTGAAATTTCCTGCAGCGGGCCGCACACGTGACCGAGGCGCAAGATGAACGCGGGCTTCCGGGTGCTGCGCGACTGCAGGCTCACTTGACGTTCGGTCGCGAGCTTGACCCGTCCGTAGGGATTGCGCCAACGGACCCAACGGTTCGGGCTGGGATCGCCGTACACGGATTGAGTACTGAAATGAATTATCGTTGCCGAATCCTTCGAGTACCTAAAGATACTTTGTACAATCTGATCTTCGATCCGGCGAATTTGCGCGGGCGCGCCGGTCGCGAGGGAACTGTTGACGATGACATCGCAGTCGCCCAGTAAACGGGCGGCGTCCGCCGGGTCCGCCACCCTGCCGTGGCGGCATGCGATGCCATGCCAGCGTAAAAAGGCGGATCCGCTGCGATTTCTGCAGATCGGGACCAACTCGATGTCCTTGCGCGACGCAAGCATCAGGCATAGCTCCGCTCCGACTTGCCCATTGGCGCCAACCACGCCCAATCTAAGCATGCGAGGTGCCGCCTGCGGTCAACAGAGCCTCGACGAGAGAGGTGGTCAATAGGGCGCTGCGCGCCGAGGTGATGGATTCCCGCTCGGCACGGAAGCCCGCAAGGAAATCCTTCCATTCCAAATAGAACGCTTGATTGTAAGTCGTGGCGCCGGGCGCCTGCGGTGCAAGACGAATCGCCGCCTCGGGAGACTCAGGGCTCCCGACAAAGACTTCTGCGTGGGGAAGGAGGCCGCTCCAGACTTTGGTATGTTCGAAGGTCAATTGAATGCGATTGTCTTGCCGGTCGAGCCAGCTC
>Ga0182030_10014404_pt1 | contig 15613 bp, 7 predicted proteins | sample 812S3MmetaG_FD_121299 | JGI IMG/M metagenome (GOLD analysis project Ga0182030, IMG submission 121299) | Permafrost microbial communities from Stordalen Mire, Sweden - 812S3M metaG (Illumina Assembly) | ecosystem: Environmental > Terrestrial > Soil > Wetlands > Permafrost | place: Sweden...
ACCAAAACCGACTTGCCACCACAGGAGGCGGCAGGGTAGAACATTCTCAGTCTCGGACGGCCAATCCCGTTGGCCGGTTTTGAAGTGATAACCGTTGGCCGCTTTTGAAGTGATCACTGAGGGAAGAGGTGTTGGACTAATTTGGCGCGAAACCAGAGCAGTCCGAGATGCCGGTCCGAGCCACGGGCCGAGCGGCGCACACGCGAAAGAGGACACAGTGGATTAAGTGGCGCTGCGATTGGAATGCTTGGGAGCTTAGAATGCATTGCAGGTTAAGTGCGGAGTCTGTTATCGAGAAGTTGACATCCTCAACTAGACTTTGTGGTCAATGACAGACTGACATCCCCGGAGTTCGCCGACTACGAACAAACGGGACTTAGCGCGAGTGATTGTCACGTACAGGATCTCCTTGTCCCTTTCTCTGTCGAACTCATCCGCACCCCACAAGTAGAGGATTGCAGCTTCGAGACCCTTGAATCGTTGCACTGTTTCCACTCGGATCGTATTGGGAACGTTGTGACTTTCAAAAGCCCAACGCACGGGTCTAGGCAGAGGTCGGTCTTGAAGAAGACTGTAGAACATTTTGTGGTTCTGACTGGGCACTACTATTGCTATGCACTCTGGTCTGACCTTCTCAACTTGTAGCAACGAAAGCAAGTGGCTGTGTAGTCGCTTAGCCTGACTACCACGGGACACTGCATCGATGATTTGAATCGACGAGCCTTCGATGGGAGGAGGGTCAGTTGGTTCACCTCTGTAGTAGGCATACCCGGCCTCGTGAATGAAACGAGTGTTCCGGCAGTTACGCGTGAGAAGGAAAGCCTCTTCCTTGATGGGAAAGCTTCCGACGCGTCGATAAATGGCTTGATTGTGGTCGGAGAAGATAAAGAGCACGCTGCGACTAGGTTCGCGAAGCAATAGTTCAATCGGAAACCAATACTCCTCGCCGAAGTCCTGGCCTTCGTCTACGACAATTGCATCGAAGCGGTTTGGCAAGATCTCGGTTGCCATGGCCAGAGCGTGCGGGAAATGGACATCGAATTTATCGAGCGCGGGATTAGAGTCTTCAGCATCCCTGAGCAGATTTGTACCTGCCTTGTCGTCGGCGGAGCGGATGAATCGGTCGCACAGCTGATGGAAACTGAGAACCTGTAAAGATGGAAGGTCCCCGGCACAGAGTCGGAGGTGCTCTGCAAGCGGTCGGTTGTAACAAACGAGCAGCGTGTCGAGACCCTTGGACGCAAATTCCCTTGATTTCTCAAGCGCCAAGAGTGTCTTGCCCGTTCCGGCACCTCCCGAGACTACGACGCGACTGCGGCGTCCGAGAACTCGCAGCACCCGAGACTGCTCCTCCGTCAAGCGGATGTGTTCATTCTCGTCTTCGTCGATCAAGTGGGAGAGTAAAGGGCGAACTTCAAGTGCAGTACAAAATAAATCCGCGACGATCTTCATGCCCGCAGCTCCAATGCCCGAAGGAGAGCCGCTTGACCAGTAGTTTGAGAGTCTGGTGATCCAGCTTCCAAGTGAAGCGACGTCGCTCCGCGAACCCATGATCTGCGAAGGCCGGTCCGATCCAACTAGTCCAGACAAGTCATCGAGGTCAGGAAATAGTACGGCGTGCCCAAAGGTCGGATGCAGACCGATCGTTGCCCACTTTGGTGTGCTGCGGAGATACTCTAACAGTGAGTATTTCTCGCCAGTCGCTTGACGGAAGGGATCCTTTATCCGGTGCTTGTTGCCTTGCCGGTCTACAGAGAACCATTCTCCAGAGCTGGAGTCAATGTGCACGCCGCCGCCCTTGACTTCAATAACAAGAATCCCCTTCATCTCGTCGAACAAGATGAAATCTGTTTCGCCATCCCGCGGTGTTCCATGTGGAGACACGCGAATCCATGGCAGGGAAAATAGGACCAGCGTGCTCGGCCCCAGAGAATCGCGACACCGTTTGTACACGAGCGCTTCAGCACCTGATGGCAGGCGTTTGAGTTGTTCCTCGGAGAGATCCGGGACGACGCGACTCACGGTTGAGTCTCCGCTTCCGCTGCGGCCTGTAGAACCTGGACGCGCCTCTGGCTGTAAACGACCTGATCTCGGGTGTTGTCGTCGAAATCGATATCCAATTGCATCAGAACGCCAAGTTTGCGGATACTTGTGACCGTGCCGCGGCGCGCACCATCCACGAGAACGATTGTTCCCTTGTTCAAAGCTGCTCCAATGGCCGAGACACCACGCTCCCTACTTAGGTCTCGCCACCCATTGTCAAACCAGTATTCGTCAACCAAATCAGCTGGGGCCTGTATTGCGTAAACCCGAGCACGAGCAGGCTCCAAGGCAAATTCCACCACGTACAACCAGAACGCAGGACCTTCTTTAAGAGCCTTACGAAACTGATCGCAAGAAACAGCGACTCCGAACTCAGTCCAAGCTCCGCTTAATCCCTTGACCTCGATAAACCGATCCAGGTCTCCGTTGGGAAGATAAGATTCGATGTCGTAACCCTTATTCGAGTGGGACATCTCCTTCGGGTGCCTGTCACGTTCCCGCTCAAACTTTAGCACTCGCTGTATGGCGGCTTGATCGACACGCTGGCGACGCATCTGTCGGTCGGGTGATTCGTCGCTCCGGCCATCGGATCGGGGGGTAACGTAGGTTCTAGCTCGACCTCGTTGCGTACTGGTCTGGTCGGATCTCGACTTGCCGGTCGTACCGACTCCTGAATCGGGCACGGAAGCTGGCCCTGGTTCTTCACTTAGCGTGTCCGACGGATGGCTCTGGTCAGTGTCATGACTGATTCGTTCGCTTACTCCGGACTTACGCTCAGAGGGCGAGGGAAGGTCTGAATGGGTAGGCTTCTCCGCTGAAGCAGGAGAATCTTGGATCGCTTTCTGCTCAACGGTGTCGGAGGTGGGAACCGCAATCTCATCATGGACAGCGGAGTCCGAGTGACTGACTGATGCTCGTTTGCCATCCTCGCCGATTCCAGCGTGTATTGCTGGACCCGGACTTTCATGCGGAATAGCGTGAATTGGGTTCTCTTCTATAGATGCCTGGGAAGTGTGGTCGCTAACGCTATCGGAGCTCCCATCGAAAGCATCGGTTTCGCATTGGCGAGGCTCTTCGGTATCGTCAATGAATCCGCCAACGTCATCGGAAATGCTGTCCATCTTCTCTTCTGAGGAAAGAGGAAGCGCTCGTACGCGAAGTTTAGTGAGGTGGCGATCTATAGCATCGGGTGCAACCCGGAGGATCGCCACGAAGTGACCTGCAAACTCTCCGAGATCATGATCATCGTGACGAAGTTCGTTGCCGAGCACGGATCCAATTCGTTCGTAAAGGACGTCGTCCGCATCCTCACTCACGACGACGGCGTTGCGGAATGGATCGAACACTACATCACATGGGCCACCGCTTCCCTCGACGGGGGCGTTCCCGTCCATCCAGACGAGGGTCGTTGAAAGCTGAGACACGGAAATCACGTTTAGATCTTCAAAAAAGTGTTGAAGGTCCGTTTCGCGAACCACGGCGTCTGACGCCTTGAGCAGTCGGTATACGCCGGCGTAGAGCTGGGGCGAGCGCAGCTTTGCTTGAAGTTGTGAGCATTCGGCGAGGAACTTGGAGTTGCGACTGGGATGCTCTTTTTCTGGTCTCTCGTATACCGCCGACGACAAGAGCCGAACAGCGAATGTAATCGCCACAGGCTCGCCGAGTTTGGGATCTAGAAATAGCAGTCCCGCGCTCCTAGCTCTCTCCGAAAGCCAGGGGGCGTCATCGAGAACTGCAACGGATGCTTCCACGAGTTCTCCAGTTTCCAGGAGAATCGGGCAGCCTCGAAAACTGTCTTCGTCCCCAAGTAATGCTGCCGCTTGATAGGCGGAGCGCAGCAGGTTGCGATCAACCTCGGGGACCGGAGCATGTCCATGAGCCGTAATCAGCTCGCTAAAAAAGGCGACGTAGTCCGGAGCCCGTGGACGGTCCCTTCGACCGAGAATCTGCAGTCCGCGGTCAACGTTCTCTGCCGCTGCCCGAATTCTGACTCGACGGCCTAGGAAGTTGGATACAGGATCGGCAAAGCAGTGCTCCGCCAACCAGAAGTGCCGATTCTCATCCATCAAACACGGCTTCAGTGCAAAGCGTTGGCGAATGGCTCTCGCCCGAGGATCTGCTTCAAGCGTATCTAGTTGTTCACCCTCAAACTGTCGACCGAGGAAATCGTAAATACGGTTGAATATCGCTGCCAGACGCTCGCTGACCGGGCCCTCGGTTGTCGCGGCAGCGGACAGAGTGTTCTCGTAATGGGTTAGAACGTCGTCCAACGCAGGTTCCGTCTGAAGGCCAATGTCGTCTTGCACCCTAGACAAGCGGGCGATCCGGCATATTGGGCGGACACTACCGGCCAGGTATAGAGCACCACGGGCAAGCATTTCCGACGGCCTAAAAAAGCTCGACGTGAGGGCAGCCAGAAGCTGTGATGGATACTCACGGGGAATCGAGCGGATGGCCGGAAGCCATCTGCGATGGGAAAGAGCATCGCTCAGGTACCATTGCGCGTTCTTGTCAGGCTTTAAGGAGTCATCGACAATGACTTGCTCCTTGAGTTCATCCCAGTGCTGATCGACGTATTCCCCTATTTCGGTGACTTGAAGTGCCTTCTCCTCGTCAGACTGGTTCGACGCAATGACCTGATCGATCGCATTGATAATGTCATTTGGCCTTAGGGCGCGAGCCATTCCGAGCGCTTCGAAGAACTCAAGCCACAAATCGCTACGCTCGTAGTAGATCGAAAGGTCGGGGAAACCAACGGCGCCCCCTAAGAGAGAGGCGGCAAACTTCGAATCCGGGTGGTAGAGGCGGCCTGGCGGGCGGAGTTGGCCGTCGGTGCAATGAATGGGTAGCTTGTCGCGAAGGCTTGCCAGAAGTGCATCTGCGGTATCTTTAGTCTCCTCCTCTCTGATGGCGTGCAAGTGTGTTCGCAGCCATAGGAGTATGCGATGAATGTCAGCATCTTTAAGGTCCGCGACACGAGGCAGAACGATTTTTGTCAGAAGGCGGGTGCGCGTGAGCATCGGAACGTTGAGCGCTTGGTACAAGGGCAACCACCGTTGGTTTTGTCCGCAGTCTAGCAGCCCCACCTCTGTGGCGAACTCCGGTAGAGCATAATCCGCCGGTATGTAGTGGTCGCCGGCGTCCAGAGATACTATTTGTCCGGACGACGTGCGAAATAGGAGTAGGCTCCGAAGCTTCGTTACCCGATCGGCAATTGGACCCTTCAGGTCCCTAACCACACGAGCGGAGGATAAGTAGTCGAGGATGGCAGCGGCAGCTTTCATAGGTACCGCTTTGGTCAATGATGGGTCCTGGGGCGCGATCGCCGAGAGCGTATCTATGAGATCCCTGGGACTTAAACGCCACACGCCTATGTCTGGGAATGCACCGACAAAACCACGGACAGCTTTCAAGAGTTTCTCCCCACCGCTTACGAGTGGCACACCAAAGTCACCAACAGCGGTCAGTAGAGCCTTAGAATCCTCGGTACCGGGCAGCAGGGGAGTTTCTGCCCTTCCCATCACATGGAGTGAGCCGAACTGATCTGGAACCATTGGAAACTTCGCCAATAAGTCATTGTCCAGTTTCAGTTCATCCGCGTGGGATGTCATGTATTCGAATACCTCTGAAAGCCAACTTTCAGAGGGCATATTCTCAACGACGGATCCAGCGCGAATTCGCCCTTCAGGTCCTGGGTTCGGAAGTACTTTCCCGAGGTTCACGACGGCGTGTTGCGGAGTGAAGCGAGAGATGCCAGCACGCTTTGATTCCTTCAATACGCCAAGTTTTTCCAGTGACGAATCAATAAACCAATGAGTCACTTTTGTGAGGATGGCGCGTTCTTCTTCACCCGCCAGGAACACCGGTGCTCCTGGGTTGAGTCCAAAAGCCCGCAGCGTCCCGTCGGACATGTACGCGAGGGGCATGCCGAGTAACTCGTCGGTACTGTCTGACGCGCAGAACTCAAGCAATGCGCATATCCACGTTGCGTCTTTGAGGCATGGCCGCGGAGCGGCGGTTATTTGACATTTGATGTCAACAGGCACTCTAAGTAGTGGACGTAATGCGGCGGGAGAAAGCGATGTAAGGGGCGATCGGGCAGCGGTGAAGCCGGCTGACACGAAGTCCGGAAGTGGCGGGTTCGGCAGACGGAAGACATCGGAAAGTAGGGCAACGCGGAGATTTTCGCTAGCCGTGGACGGGAGCACTACCAGATTCTTGGGAAGTGACCACGAGGAAGCGCCCCCGGCTGGGATGCACTCGTACGCTCCGAGGTGCTGGTATGTTTGGCGAGGTAGCGCGTCGAGCATAGATTGTTCCTGCGCTGGAATCCGCGGCCAATACTCATAGGGGGATTGTGCCTTCTCGTGCGCGCGTCGCGACACGCTCGTACACAAGCGAGCGGCTGCTTCCGAACAGCAATGTTCTAGAAGCAGCCGATTCCAATTCACTCGAAAAGCACTGGTCCCGCCCGCACCGGGATCTTGGAAGAGCCCTTGACGATCCGCTTGAAGATCGAAGAACCCGTTAACATGGCAGAACTGCAAGGGTGAGGCTAGGGGCAACGGCAAGCCGCAGAACAAACGGCCTTGGAACTGTTCGAGCGACGGAGCATCCAGTCTAGTGGCCGCGCCAGCTAAAGGGACCGCCTTCTCATTGAGCATGAGCATTTGGCGCGCACACTCTGAAATCTGCCCTTTGGCGTCGCAGAAAAGGCCACTCACGACCAGGTATGTCTTCCGACGGTGAGATCTGTCACTATCAGTGAAGTCTATTTCGTGTTCGAACTCACTGATGACTGGAACGGCGTTTGGACCGGAAAGAGCGTCCAGCAGCGACTTATGGTCGGTTGCGAGTGCTTGCCGAATGCGGCTCCTGGCGTGATCTACTGCTTCTCGGTTTATTGTGCGGGCCGCGAGGAGAAGCCGAGTATTGCCGGTGGCGTCGACGTAAGAAATATCGATGTTCTGAAGATTTCTGAGAAAAACCAGGAGATCGCTAAGGTGATCTCGCAATTTCTCGACGATTGAATCGAAGTCTTGGAGCGTGAAGGGCTGGTGGCAGATGTCACTCTTGGCTGCCTGCTCAGACGTGCGGAGAGGAAGCCTAAAAACAGTGCCCGGAAACTCTGAGGATTGGGACGACAGCCCGAAGTTCTTGAAGGGAGCGAGAAGATCAGGACACTGAGACCAGAGAGCCGAGTTCAACCGCCACGCAGCCCCGTGGCCTCCGGACGACGCTCCATGAACCGTGTGACCGTGTGGATCGAAGATGCCGATGCGAGAACCTGTCAGGAGCATCGGAAAGTCGGTCACGTTATAGACCGAATTGAATCCGAGCCCAAATCTGCCTGTTTTCGTTGTGTCTAACGCCTTACCACTTTCCCCAATCTGCTGGATGTTGTTCCAGTCATCTTGCGAAAAGCTTGCATCATTTATCACAATCAACGCGGGGCCCTGCAGTTCGCACATGGCAGGTGCAGGCAGCTTCGAAGATGGGTAAGTGCGATAGTCTAGGAAGACACGCAGCGACTGCGCACCAGCATCATCCGCGTTCTGAACGAACTCCTGGATGAGTCCAACCCCTTTCGGGTAACTTCGCACAAGACCCCGCAGGCGTGTCGTCAGGGGCTCCCGCTGAGCGAATTCCTCCTGGCATAACTGAATTGGCAAGTTCTCACTCATCGCGCATCACCCTCCACTAATTTGCACAGGGTATCTGTATCTATGAGATATGAATATGGTATCGCACGAAGAATAGCGTGGCGGTCGAAGCTTGATCATAGGTGATTGCTTTCGCCGCTGACGTTCACACCAGCAATGGTCGAATGCCTCCCTTTTGGAAGTCTCCCGCCGTTTCCTCAGGAGCTCAACCCTTCAAGTAGTGACCCTAACTCGGCGTGCGGGCAATAGAGTTGGGAGGACTGTGCGCAACCTAATCCCGGTTCTTGCCCGTGAGGTGGTACTCGAAGAGATCACACTCGGCAGCAAGATGTTTGGTGTACAGCAAGAATTCATCGCGACCCAGGCCAGGCTTGGGTATCCAAGTTTCGCCGACCAGTCGGTCCCTTCGCTCGAACCTAAACCCGACCAACTGGATTCCTTGGTTGCGGCGCCACGCTCGGAGGGACACATCTGGGACGGCCTCAATCTCGGACGGTCGCGCAACGATTCCGGACAGCTCGAACGAATCAGCGGTTTCACGAATTGCAATGCGCTTGCGGCGTTCGTCGGCTAGGAGAACTTGGATCGCCTCCCCGTCGACATAAACAACATCGGAACGATCGCACAGTTGCCTCCAATCAATCGTTATAGGCGTAACGCGCGAGGTTGGATCTCTAATCTGATTGAGCAAAGGAAGATCAGTCTGGTCTAGACTCTCGCACTGCTCGACGACGCGATTCAAGAGAGCTTGTACTCGCCGTACATCATCGCACGGATCTCTGAGTAATACGTCGTCCTCGACCGTAAGATCGTATGCTGCCTTTTCACGCCCGAGTGTTAACCCGATCCTTACTGGACGTTCCCGAGCATTTCGTTCAACAGATGCCATCGTCGCGTCTGACCCGACGCGGCCCGCCTGGCAAACACACCTGACGACCAGGCGTTCGCCATCCGATTGGAGTAAGAGCGTAAACTGCCAAGTCCGTCCAGTCGCAAGGGCCACGGTGCCCAGCAGCGTTCCGTCTCGGGAAGACAACTCCCATGTGATTATGAGACCGGGATAGGTCGCTCTTGACAGCAACTTGAACCTTTCCAGCAAAGCTGCCACCACGGTCCAATTAGTCGCTAGCACCTGCTGTCTTCCCAGAAGGGCCCAGCGTGGAATGGGAAATCCAGTTCGCAGTTGTCCGTGAATTGCTTCGACTGCTCGTCGACCATCGATCAGCTCTCGACTGACGTCAACGCGACGATGATCGCCCTTCGGTAAGGTTAGTCCTTCGTGCATCAATCGTAGGAACGTGTTCATCCGTTCGAGGACGCGTTGCACTTGAAAAACTTCCACCGTGTCTTCTAGGTGTGGGTAATACACTTGAAGCAGGTCTGCACCATCTGGAATTGCCTCAAGGCCACATAAACGTCTGTCTGACTGTGACCGTACACGGTCGATCCGTCCGATGCGTTGCTCCATAGACGATGGCGTCCAAGCGATGCCGTAGTGGTGTATCGAGGAGCAGAAGGTGTGGAGGTCCTCACCTTCTTGTAAGAGATCTGTAGTAACCAGAACAAACGGGTAGCCTGGCATTCGAAACTGTTGGACCAGCGTCCTGTTTACTTGCCCGGACATGCCGCCGACCGGTTGCTGTTGCCTCAGAATAGATCCGAAATAGCGTGCAGTTTCAACGAGCGGTTTGATGCGTGCCTCGGGGGCATTTACATCAAGGATCAATTCGAAGTTTTGGGCGATCTGAGCGAGCTCGTCGAAGGCTGCCCAGCTTCGGTCACGAAGAGGCGTTACGCGCTGCTTGTCGAGCAGGTCAAGATACTCGTCAATGCGACGACGTTCGAGGGCACCTCCGTCGTCGCTTTCGGCTTCGAGCGTTCTCTGCTCAACGCTTCCCAGTCGTTGGACTGTCAAGACATAGAGATCAATCAGCGAATGGCCCAGACGCGCCGCTGTGGCTAGTACTTGGGCCCGCTGTTGTTGCTCGCGAAATTGATCGCGCTCAGAATTCCCTTGACGTGGGTTTGGCCAAAGTGCTGTCCGCAAATCTAAGCGATCAGGTCGCCGGAGTTCGGTGAAGAACGTCGCATGCTCCAGCCCTTCCCAAACGTCGGGGGCTTCCTTCACCGAAGCTTGCTGCCGGGAGGTTTCAAATCGTTCATGCCAGATCATTCGCGCTCGCTCTCCCACCCTATTCTGTGTCTCCTTTAGCAACTCGAGAGCAGCCGCCTGGGCGGCCTCCATTCGATCTCCTCTCTGAAGCTTTTTTGCGCGACCGATATAGCTCGCGGCACGCTGACGAAGCTCATTCCGCAGCCGAAGAGGTTCCAACCCAAGGGTTCTTCCAAGTGCGTCAGTCACACCACCTGGCCTGACACCTAGGAGATCCATGACGTAGTTGTCTTCAAAGAAAGTCGAGTACGCGGTCCCCTGCTGAATGAATCGCCTTTGCACGTTCGCTCCGCTGATAACGCCCTTAGGCCCTTCTCCTCGAAAAAACCATGCAAAAAAAGTATCGGTACCGCCGCGATCATCGGTTTCCAGATCACCTTCAGCGCTGTCTAAGGTTGGGACAACAGTGGCTCGTACCAGCCGGGCCATTTCCGCTTGTCGCTTATCCTGATGATACTTTCGGACAATTCCGTTGAAGCGTTCCGCGACGCCCTGGGGAAGCCGTCCTTGCAGAGATTCAATCAGCCATTCGTCATATTTTTCGTCAAGCTTACGTTTTAACTCGTCAACGGACTTGACCCGCCTGACAAAGATCAACGCTTTCATCCCAGTCGTCCATGCGGTCTTGAGTGAGTCTACGATCGCGTCCATCTTAGGGTGCGGCATCTCCTTACCGAAGACCCCTCTGTAATCCCTAGTCAGTCGGTTGACGTGCCGAACATCGATACCCTCACGAGCTGCCGCCCTGACTGCTTCGTCCTTCTCGTCATCTGTCTGATCCACATCGTCGAAGGTGGGATCGTTTTCGTCGCCGGCTCTCCTGAGTGACGTTTCCAAAAAACTCTCAAACGACGCAAGCATTCCTATCTGGAACGACATGTTGAACTTCGCTGATCCGAGGAGTTCTGCGACTTTCTTTTGAATAAGCGCCACGACCAGACGCTGACGATCGTTTTCAATTCGGATGGGCTCATCGTGTTTACGAACGCCTCCACGGCGCCACTCTCGACGGTACTGGTTCTTCGTCAAATCCTCCCCACCCACACGCATGGTAGTGACGCGACGAACCAGGAACTTTCTTGCCACCAACTTTTTCTCTTCCTCGCTGAGACTCTCGTCACGCAATCCGGTAAAATCCGTACCCAAACCGAAGACGTCTAATTGATTCCAGAGCTGCTCATAGGTTTCCTCAAGGGGTGTGGCCGATAGAAACAAGACTCTCTTCGCGCGGGGCCCATATTGGGGCAGGAGTTCACGCTCGGAGGTGTGGCCGAAGGCTAAGGCCAGTACCCGGTTCCGGGCGGCGACACCGGTCTTGAAGCCGCGTTTGAGGTTGTGTCCTTCGTCGACAATGACCAGATCGAAGACGGGTAGTGCGCAACACACGGCTCTGGCAAAGTTATCCTTGAAAAGATCCTTATTGCTTCGAAGATCTAGCGCGCCTTCGGGTAGCCACGGCACATCTTGACGCAGCTCATCGCGTACCCGTTTCCAGCCTCGTCGCTCAACATCGTCACCGAGCGCAAGGCTGAACGAACTCAGCCGAAGAAAAAAATCCCGCCTTGCATCAACGGTTGCCTCACGAACGAACTCTATGAGGCTGTCGCAAGCTACGAGTGGCCGGGCTGGCTGCCGATCGATCGCGGCCACTCGGAGGTCCGGGAATCTAAGGTTATATGCGACGAAGTTTCCGAATTCCTTGATCCATTTACGCTGAATATTTTCTTTCGGGGCAATCACTACAACGCGGAAGTCGGGATCGAAATGGCGAAACAGGGCCAGGGCTCCAAGAGCCACGTAGGTTTTTCCCATACCAACTTCGTCAGCTAGATACGCGACCCGGTATTTCTCAAGAATGTTATGAATCGCAACTGCCCCTTCGAGCTGCTCCTGCGCACGAGGGCCCGGACCAATGCGGGCACCAAAGTCGAGGAGCTGGCCCGCAGTGGCAACGTTGATCAAGAGGCCTCCGTGAGGATGGGCGCTGCTCGTCGCAAGAACCATCGGTCGAACCAATCTAGAAAGGCAGGCATCTCGACCGGATCGCGCTCGATTAGGCGCTCGCGAATAGACTGCATGACGCCGAGTTGATCCTGTAGTCGCTTGCCGTCCGACGCGTGCTCTCGCCAAAACTCACCGTTTTCCCGTCGAAGCTCCTGCACAACCTGCAGAGCGCACAACACGATCAGGTAGTGATCAACAAGGTCGCCCTTTCCCTCCGCGCTGTCTTTAAGCACCCTTTTCAGAAGGCTACCGAGCGAGTCGTATTTCTGCCCGAAGAGACGGTAGATTGCTTCACGCTCACGGCCCTCTTGGAGGGCGGAACGGACACTTCGCTCAAGGCTGCCGAAAGCAAGAAAGATGCCAGCACATCGGTCGAAGAATGTCTGTTCCTGGGCAAGAGGAGTGTAACGGGACAAAAGAGCCGCTCCGGCTCCCAGCAGCGCGACCTCCGGGCTTCTAACTTCGAGGAACGCGGCTCGTTGTGCCGCTGTAAGAAGTGACCAATATCGAAGGATTTCCGCAGGTGATAGATCGAACAAGAGTGACGGGCGGTGAGACATCCCTTCTTCCTGTACGAGGAGCAATCCTGGCTCTTTCCCCTCTCCGACGACCGCCAGGATGGAGGTCGACCGAAGAACGCGCTGTAGCCCAGCAGCCGCATCAGCGGGAAGAGACTGCCACACCTTCGGCGGTAAGCCGTCCACCGAAAATATATCCAAGCCGTGCGCCATCACATTTAGTGATGGCGATGTTGACCAGTCATCCCAGAACACTTCGGCCGCTGTTGTGTCCCACCAGAAGCGTACGGACAACTTCGAGCCACCGATCGTCGCATTGCCTTCGTCTTCAGTTCGCGGATCGTATTCTCGGGGGCGAGCAGTATCGTTGATGAGCCACCAGTCCGGGCGGCGAAGTTGAGACAGCTCCACTAGAAGGCCTGTCTCAAGATTTCCGCCTAGTTGGTGGGCTGGGGTCGTGATGTTGACCGAACCAACGAATAGAATCTCGCGTTTGGGCTGTTGTGCAAAAAACCGATAAACCTTCGCGTGAACTATCCGCTGGCGCGCGTTCTCACTTTTCCCACCACGAAGCAGGTCATGTGGCAGGCGGCTCCAGCTCACGTTCGGTAGACCTCGAACCCATTCGTAGATCTCGCGAGAGCACAACGCCTCACCGGTGTTTGAACGCGGCAGGAAAACGCGCACCTCGCGCGGCTTGAACTCGTTGATCAGGTCGTCGAGTGGCTTAGATGTCGGGCCTTTGTCGAAGTACGGTGAGATGATCTCCAGGTACATCCCGTCGAGCGAATTTCCCGCGGCCGAGCGGAGGAATTCCGGCACAGATGTGCGACCGTGGAAAAAGTGTGGGTGGAGAATGCCTTCGGTTGATCGATGTTCGCGTTGGTAAGTTCCTCGGATAAACTCTCGGATCGCTCGGATCTGGGCATGGTTGTCTGACGACTTATCTCCGACACGTCGCTCGATTCCCTCAAGAAATCCAATTAGATCGTCGCGCAATCTGGTGAAGTCTCCTTCGGCGATCTCTTCTGTATGGCACACCTCAACGTTCTCCCACCAACCAGCGCGCGTTAGGTTTGCAGACAAGCAGGCGACGATTAGCGTCCGTGCCCGGTGACCGTCCTTGTCGGCCTCCGTTTCTTCGACCAATGCAAACAAGTTCTTGGGATGGAAGATGCCGGTTCGGTGACGAACCGCGATACGCTTCACGTCGAGCTTGGATGGCCCAGCTTCCGGCACGAGGCCGTTTTGGTCGTAGTACACAGCCACGCCAATTGGAACAGACCGCAGTGCATCCTCCAGTTGAACCAATTTGACTGCCGACGCGTGGCTCAGGGGCACCTCAAGAAACACTGGCAGGACCTCTTGCTCAAAAAACTCGGGGTCAAATCGGAATGTAAGGAATACCGCTGCGATCAGGCGACGCCCGCGCAGCCTTTCTTCCAACTGCTCTGAAAGGACGGCATGAGGAGGAAGTTCAGCCACGACTCACCCTCGTAGGGCGAGCGCAATGGCCCGCAAAGAATCGATAAAGTAGGAGTGACGCCAGAGCTCTGGAAGCTCTGACCGCTTCGGGAGATCTTCCCCGTCCTCATCACGGAACCGAACGCGAAGTCGTCCATTGTCTATGCTAACCCAGGGCGCCGCACCGGCTCGGACCGTCATGACGAAGCGGTTCTGCTCTAGAAGCAGGGCGAGTGTGCGCTCAAAGTCTCCAGAAGCGAGCAGACGGCCAACCTGCACCCAGCGCTGACCGGTCGACGCTTCCCCTGTGGAATCGCGAAGTTCCGTTTCCAACGACGTAACGGCATCAATGTCGATCGTTTGCACGGAACCTCCCCACTGTCGTCTGACCGAGTTTGCCACCTCTGTAATAGTCTGACCATCGCTGGCAAGGATTAGGCCGAAGAGCGCTGCGGCTGGTGCTAAGAGCAATTCTGCTGTGCGGATACGTTCCAACCGCGCGGCAACCGCCTTACCAGCGTCGCCGTCTGCACTGCATCGCTTCGCCAGGTGCCGAATGTGGGCCGGTGTTAGTGTCCAACTTCCGTCATCAAGAGTCGATTCTATCGCTCCGGCGAGAATCGCCTGACCACCCATAGTTCTGTCTTGGGGACCACCCATCAGCAGATGCCTTCGGAATATTTTTCGTTCACCGGAGCCCAGCTGTTTGTTCAACACTGTCGCGATGGTCGCCAGAAGTGACCGGTCCGCTTTCCGCCAATCGAGGTCGGTTCTCGTCTTTGCGAGTCGCGACACCACGACATCAGCATGTGGAACACCGCCCTTGGCGAAAAGAGGCAAATAGATCGTTTCAACAAGAATGCGTCCGGCCGCCGTGAGTCGTGTCGGCTCACCCTCGACCAGTCCAGATGACCGACCCGGCACCGTGTAGAGGCCCCAGAGCCCATAGGTTTTCTGATTGCTTAGGATCTGCGCAGTCGAGTCAGTGCCCAAGTGAACGCGGGTGCCATCCTGCAAGTTCTTCTTGACTCGGTCCACTCCGCGGAACTTCCAGTCGCCATTGATTTCACCGCGCGCATAAGCCGCTAACTGTTCCCACCGGAGAAAAACTGCGAGGTCGCCGTCACCGCCGACCTCACTGCCGACGCGTTCCGCAAAGTAGTATCCGAGGACCAGTGTGGAGAAATCTCGAACAGATGTGCTGACTGTCGTCAGGTTGCCGACGACATGTCGCCCGAGGCGCGCCCAGATGGTCTGTAGGCCCAGCGGATCGCGTGAGCCTTTGATTGCCGCTTGGGGATCGATGTCAGTGAGAAACGGAGTCGCCAGGATCGACATAAACCTTGTAGCAAGAATCTTGTAGTCCGATACACGGTACCACGGCGAAGCCCCCGGCAGACAAAAGACGGGGTTGTACCGCGTGCGAACTATCTGTAATCGTTGGGAACATCGCACTTAAGTACTGGAGATATGAGGAATTTGTATATCTAACACCCGGTCAAGGATCGAGTAGGATGGATGCCGTCTTCCGATGAGAACATTACCGACTGTATTGGTCAAAAGGACACAGCGATGATAGACATGTAAATAAAGACTAGAGCTGGTGCTTGGATTGAGACGAATCGAGTTTCTGACCCATCCGTTGAAGGCGTTGGCATCTGGCCATTCGATAGTCGCGGGACGGGTGGCCATTGCCACGCTTACCTGAATCTATGATCCTTAGCGCTGCATATTGCGATCACGGCGCT
>Ga0182030_10014405_pt1 | contig 15613 bp, 5 predicted proteins | sample 812S3MmetaG_FD_121299 | JGI IMG/M metagenome (GOLD analysis project Ga0182030, IMG submission 121299) | Permafrost microbial communities from Stordalen Mire, Sweden - 812S3M metaG (Illumina Assembly) | ecosystem: Environmental > Terrestrial > Soil > Wetlands > Permafrost | place: Sweden...
CTCTCCGAGGTTGGCCTCAATTGGGCGACGCCGCTCTATTTCCCGCGGATTTTTTACCTGCGCGCCGTGGTTGCGGAAAAACAGGGCAAGCCCGAGGAGGCACGCGAGAACTGGCGGGTTTTCCGCGCGCTTTCGGGCCCCGACCCGCTGATGTGGGGCGAAGAACGGCAGGCCAAGTAAGGGCGCGTCAAGAAACAACCGTACCCTTTCGCCAGGACCGCTCCCTTACGGTCGCGGCTCGGAATCGGGCTCTGAGCCGGGCCCAGAGGGCACCCCGTTAGGGAGCGGTTGGAGTGGTTATTTCGTGACAGACCCTAAAAGGCGACTGGCCGCACGCGCGCCGGTCGGGCCTGCTGACGCGCCGCCGTGAGGCGGGTTCCATCACTGGCGGAGAAATTCAACAGTCAGGCGCAAATGCACTGAGGATTATTTCTACAAGCGGCACGGGGTTGTTATTAATTAAGGCAATAAGGTCTTTTTACTTGTAGTTGTTACGGCCTTGTGTTAGATTCCAAGAATTAACTCTGCGCCATTTGTGTCCCGGTTGCTTGGTGGCGTCCCGGGATAGCGAGTTATTTTGTCGGGGTATTCGCGTCTACCGGCCGTATACTCCCAAACCGTAACAGGGCCATGTAGCTCCAACACTCTCTGAAACACGGGGGCGAGTCAAACAGGCACGTTCCTCGCGTTATGTAATCGCCGGTTACCCGTGTGTCTCGACGACGGCGGCAACCACCGCCGGCCCAGACGGGACGGATACCCGCTCCGGCGCCTTCGCGGGCAACGCTGGGGACCCCGGATAGTGTGCACGTCATTTTTTTATACGTCTTTCTCGACAAGGGGGTTACAGAAATGAATCGGTTAGTCGTGCTCTTGCTACTGAGCGCCATGATTATTTGGGGCCAGGTGGCTCTGACCGACATTGAGGGGTCGGTCGTCGATCCGACCGGGGCCGCCGTGCCCGGTGCGGACATCCTGCTGAAGGCGGTGGCCACCAGCCAGATGTTCAAAACGTCCACCAACGAACGGGGAGAATGGAGCATCCCGCAATTGGAAGCGGGGGTATACCAGGTGACGGTGACCAAACCGGGGTTCGTGGTTGCTTTGGTTACCAACATCTCTCTGTCGGCCGGCGTTCCGGCAACGGTTCCGGTCAAACTGGAAGTCGGCCAATCCACGGAGAGTGTGACCGTGGAAGCGGGCGCCGACGTGGTACAAACCCAATCCGCGGAAATAAGCAGCACCATCACCGGACGGCAAGTCACGGACCTGCCATTCGCCACCCGCAACGCCGTCGAACTGATGGTGACCCAACCGGGAACCTCGACGCCCACCAACCCGCGCAGTTCGACCATCAACGGTTTGCCCAGGGGCGCCATCAACGTCACCATCGACGGCATCAACACCCAGGACAACAATTTGAAGTCGAGCGACGGGTTCTTCAGTTACATCATGCCGTCGGTGGACTCGCTGGAGGAAGTGACGCTCACCACTTCGGCCGCCGGCGCGGACAGCACCGCGCAGGGCGCGGCGCAAATCAAGTTCGTAACGAAATCGGGATCCAACCAGGTTCATGGCGGCGGTTTCTACCAGATCCGCAACACCTTCTTCGACGCCAACTATTACTTCAACAATGAGCTGGCCAAAGGCCTGCCGCGCGATATTCTGCACCTGCGGCAATATGGCGGCCACCTCGGAGGTCCGATTCTCAAGGACAGGCTCTTCGCATTTGGCAACGTGGAACTGTTCCGAAACCCGGGGACGAACGCCTACAGCCAGAACGTGCCGCTGAACAGCAACTATGCCAATGGCCTTTACAGCTATGCGGATACCGCCGGCAACATCCACCAGGTGAACCTGCTGCAGATCGCCGGAAGCGGCAACGGTGCTCTGGCTTCGGGCGTGCGTCCGTTCGCCACGACGGTCGATCCTATGATCGCCGCCACCTACGCGCAGATTGCTACCCTGTCGTCCGGGGCAGCGCTGGTCTCCAACGCGGGCAATAACGACTACAACTCGGGCACGTGGAACTATCAAGTCAGCGGGATGGATTCCAGAGACTTCTATACCAGCCGTATCGATTACAACATAAGCCAAAAGCACCATCTCTCGTTCGTGTATAACTACGACAAGTACGTGTCAGTTCCCGACTTCCTGAATGGCATCGTACCGGTCTACCCGGGAGCGGGAGCGGTGTTGGGCAGTTCTGTGGTCACCGGGCAGCGCAGCAACCGTTTTGTCGGCACGCTGGCTCTCCGTTCGGCCATCAGTGCCCGGCTCACCAACGAACTGCGCGCCGGATTGAATGGCGGCACGGTACTGTTCTTCGACGCTATCAACGACGGCATGTTCAGCCCCTGGAAGGGTTATCGCCCCACCAGCGTCAACTACTCCCATATCTATACCACCAGCGCTCCGCAACGCCGCAACGGGCCCTATAAGGAAGTGGGCGACACGGTGACCTATGTGAAGGGTACGCACCAGATCTCCGGCGGGTTCACCTGGTCGCAGGTCAACTTGTGGCAGCAGCTCTTCGGCACCGAATCGATTCCCAGTCTTTACTTCAACGTCGCCACCGGCGATCCGCTGAATACCGGCGCCTCCGCGCCGTTCAGCGTCGCTGCCAACTTCCCGGGTGCATCGTCGACCCAGATCAGTTCCATGGCCACGGCATACGCCCAACTCACCGGCCGCGTCGGCTCCATCTCCACGCGCGAAGTGTTGAGTGAACAGACTCAGAAATACCAGTACAACACGCCTCCTACCGATCGCGATGAAGAACAATGGTGGGGCTTCTTCGGACAGGATGTGTGGCGCGCGCTTCCCAACCTGACCGTTACCATGGGCTTGCGCTGGGAAAAAGAGGGGAGCTGGGAGAATCTGAACCACCTCTACACCAACGTGACCAACCCTGCCTTGTGGGGCGTCTCCGGCGTGGGGAATCTGTTCCAACCCACCACCACCCCCACCGGCGTAGCTCCTTCTTATTCGCAATTGACCGACGCCAACAGCTACAAGATGCCCGCCATCTGGGCGCCGTCGGTCGGCGTAGCCTGGCAGATACCCGGCGGTGAAGGGCCGCTAGGGTTCATTTTCGGCCGCCACCAGGGCGCTTCCGTGTTACGCTTCGGCTACTCCATCGCCACCACGCGCGAAGGTTCGGCGGTGTATCAGAGCGTGTATGCCAGCAATACGGGCATCACGCAGGACGCCACCGTGAGCAACGCCGTGTCGCCGGCCGATTTCGGCCCCGCGGGCGGCGTACTCTTTCGCGATGCCACCATGCCGACCCGCTCGGGTCTGGCGAGTGCGTTGAACTTCCCCATCGCCGCCAACTTCACCTCCAGTCTCAATGCCTTCGACCCCAACCTGAAGATGGGATACGTGCAGAGCTGGAATGTCGGCTTCCAGAGGGAGCTGAGCAAGAATACGGTGATCGAGGTCCGCTATACCGGCAACCACGGCCTGCACGAGTGGAGACAGGTCAATCTGAACGAGATCAACACCGTCAACAACGGCTTCCAGAGCGTTTTCACGACGGCAGCCAACAACCTGCTGATCGCGCGTGGCGGCAACATGTACTCCACCAGCAGCAACAACTTCGGCAACCAGGGCTTGCCCGGCCAGTTGCCGATTCCGTTCCTGCAGGCGGCCCTGGGCTCGGCCTGTTGCAATAACAGCACCTTTGCCAGCAACTTGGCCTTGGGCCAGGTGGGCAGTATGGCGAACACCATCTCCACCACTTCGTCCTACAACGCCAACATGGTGGCCGCGGGATACGCCCCGAACTACTTTGTGGTCAATCCCACGGTAGCCGGCGGCGGCGCGTGGGATGTGCTGCCCTGGGGCTCCTCGTATTACGATTCGGGGCAGGTGGAAATGCGCCGCAGGCTGGCTGCCGGCGTGCTGTTCCAGATCAACTACTCCTACTCGAAGTCGTTGGCCAACGGCGCTACCAGTAATTCGGGCGTGGCCTCACAGCCGTACACGTTCCGGGATATCGGCATGACCAAGATGCCGGACCCGTTCGACATCCGCCAGGCGATCAAGGCGAACTACGTCTACGAACTGCCCTTCGGCCCGGGCCGCCACTTCTTGTCGGACGCCAGTAACAAGGTCGTCAAGAAGGCGCTGGAGGGTTGGGAAATCGTCGGCATTGCGCGCCTCCAGTCGGGCACGCCACTGCAATGGAGCGGTTTCAACACGGTGAATAACAACAGCTCCGGCGTCGTGTTGCACAACATCACCGCCAAGCAACTGCAAAGCATGATCCAGATCAACAAAACGCAGAATCCGGTGAGCGGCATTCCGCAGGTGTACTTCCTGCCGACCCCGGTTGCGCAAGTCGGTCTGACCAGCGCTAACAACACCAACTTCATCACCAACACCCAGGCGGCGTTCAACGCCAACAGCATGACGCCCGCCCAGGTGGATCCCAACGCGCCTTACATCGGACCCGCCGCGGCGGGACAATGGGGCTGGGAAGGCTATTTCTACCTCCCCTGGCAGCGGTACTTCGACGTGAGCTTGATCAAGGTAACTCATCTGCGAGAGTCGGCCACCCTGGAAATCCGGGCGCAGGCGCTCAACGTGTTTAACCTGACCAACTTCCTGCCTGGTACCCTGAACACCAGCGCCTCGTTTGGCCAAATCACTGGCGCCTACCGCGACATTTCCGGTTCGTTCAATCCCGGTGGCCGCATTCTGGAGTTTGTGGCCCGCGTCAACTTCTGATTCTCGCGCAACCTCTGGAACCCGGTTTGTGGAACCTGCCGGGCGGAGACGGGCAACCGTCGCCGCCCGGCATTGTCGTTTTAAACGATCTTCGGAACCGCCCTTGCGTCTCGCCCTGCCGCAAAATTGGCCGAATCGATCCAACATCTTGCCCCGTTTCCAGCTATCCAGAGACAAAAACCTGTGGATTTTTAACGACATAAGGGCCTTATATAAGGTTTAAAGAAGTGAATCCCCTACTGGTAAGGAGGGAAGAGTTGACAAGCTCATCCGCCCATATTCGTCGGAAGGTCACCATCGACGGCAAAGAAGCCGCGTGGTCGCGGATAGACAGGGCAAGCCCGAGGAAATACGCGAGAACTGGCGGGTTTCCGCGCGCTTTCCGGCCGTGAACCGCTGCTGTGGGGCGAAGAGTAAAAAGCCGGGTAGCTGGCGCAGGCCCATCCGCCGTGGAAATCGTCAACCGCGGCTGGTATTTACCGGATGCCCGCACAGCCCTGTGGATTTTTGCCATAAAGCGGGCACAACCTCCCAGCTTATCGTGATAATAAGAGCTTTTTTCTTGTTTTTGTCACATGCCTGTGATAGATTCCAGTAATCGACGTTGCGATATTTGCGCCCCGGGCGTCTTGATGGCGCGCCGGGAGCGTGGATTTGTTTGCTTGGGGTACTCGTGTCTACCGGCCCTGTGCCCTTAAACCTCAACCGGGCCATGTAGCTCCAACACTCCCAGAAACACGGGGGCGAGTCCACCAGGCGCGCTCTTCGCGTTTTGATCGCCGGTTACCCGTATGTCTCGATGACGGCGGCAACCACCGCTGGCTCAGACGGAACGGATACCTGCAAGCAAGGCGACAGTCGCGGCCAGTGCCGCGGGATCCGGATAGCGCGCAAGTCAGTCCTTAATTCAGGCTTTTTCTCTACCAAGGGGTTATACAATATGAATCGGTTAGGTTCCCGGTTTTTCACACGGCCGTGGCTGGCACGGACCGTCCTGTTGATTCCGCTTTTGTGGCTTGCGGCGCCGTCCGCGCACAGCCAGACCATGACTACCGGCGACATCGTCGGCACGGTGACGGACGCCAGCGGGGCGGTCGTGCCCACAGCCAAGGTCACCGCGAAATTTGTCGCCACCAACGAAGCTCACACGGCCAATGCCAATGGAAGCGGCCAATATCGCTTCACGCTGATGCAACCGGGCGAATACCTGGTGACGGGCGAGGCCACGGGCCTGAAATCCAAGACGGAAAGGTTCACCCTCCTGGCGGGCCAGGAGACTTCGATCAACCTCGCCCTCGCCGTGCAAGGCACGCAGGAAGTGATCGAGGTGCAGGCGCAGGCCGACATCCTGCAGACGGAAAACGCCAACCTGGCCTCCGGTTTCAATAGCTCGCAGGTTGCCAATCTGCCGGTCATGGGCGGCGATATCACCACCATGGCTTTCACCGTTCCCGGCGTCCTGGTGCTGCCGGGCGGCGGCTCCGCGGGCAACTTCAACGTAAACGGCATTCCCGGCGCCACCACGCTGTACACACTCAACGGCGCCGACGACATGGACCCGTATCTGAATATCAACAACTCGGGCGCCAGCAACAACACCCTCGGCGCCAATGAAGTCGCCGAAGCTTCCGTGATCCTCAACGCCTACAGCGCCGATTTCGGACGCATGAGCGGCGCGCAGGTCAACTATATCGGGAAGACCGGCGGCAACGCGTTCCACGGCAACCTGTTCCACAACTACAACGACAAGATTTTCAACGCCAACGACTTTTTCAACAACCAGGAGGGCCTGCAGCAACCGCGGTCCGATTCGCATAACTTCGGCGGCTCCCTGGGCGGTCCCATCAAAAAGAACAAGCTGTTCTTCTTCGTCAATTACGAGAGCATGCAGTATGCCCTGCCCGATTCGGGAGTGGTCCACATTCCTTCTCCGCAATTGGAGACTTACACCTTGGCGCACATCCCCGCGGCCTCGGCGCCTCTCTATCAGGATGCGTTCAATCTGTGGAATAACGCTCCCGGCGCCAAGAGCGCCATCCCCACAACCAACGGCAACGGTCCTTTGCAGGACGGCAACGACCACCTGGGCTGCGGCATTTACACCTTCTACAACGCCAACATACAAGCCCCGGGCGGCGGGATCTTCGGCGGCAATAACGTTCCCGGCAACGTGCCTTGCACCTACGCCTTCGCCGAAAACGCCAGCGAGACGAACACCGAGAGCCTGATCACCATCCGCGGCGACTACAACATCACCGACAAGCAGAAAATCAGCGCGCGCTACAACTACGATTGGGGCCTGCAGGCCACCGGCCCGAGCTTTATCAACTCCGCGTACGATGAGCAGAGCAACCAGCCTTCCGATGCGGGCCAGTTGACCTATACATACGCCATTTCGCCTTCCCTGGTCAATAACTTCATCGGCTCCGGCTCCTGGTACACGGCGATTTTCGGTTATCCGAACGAGTCAAAGGCCGTCTCGCTGATGCCGGAAACCTTCAACGTGGAAGACGGCTGCTGCACGGAGATAGGCACGACCGGCAGTTTTCCCCAGGGCCGCAACGTGGGCCAGCTTCAGTTGGTGGATGACCTCACCTGGGTACACGGCAAGCACAGCTTTAAAGGCGGCATCAATTACCGCTTCAATAAGATCACCGATTTCACCAACAACGAAGGCGCTTACAACGGAATTTACAATTTTATCGACTTGACCGATTTTACCACCGGCCAGATCAACGCCACGGGGAAGGGCGATTACTTCCAACAGAGCTTCCCCGATTTATTGCAGGTCCACCTCCGCATGAGCTCGCTGGGCGGGTATGTGCAGGATGAATGGAAGGTGCAGCACAATCTGACCCTGACGCTGGGTTTCCGTATCGAGCACAGCGGCGACCCGGCCTGTCTGGATAACTGCTTCGCCCGCATGAACACGCAGTTCGGCACTACCGGCTATGCGGGCGGCGCCAGCATCCCCTACAACCAGACCATCACAACGGGACTGCACAACCTGTACCAGAGCCTGGAGTCCATCGTTCCCGAGCCGCGCTTCGGTTTCGCGTGGAACCTGGATTCGAAGACCGTGTTTCGTGGCGGCATCGGCTCGTTTGCCAACCTGTTCTCGGGCAGCGTGGCATCGAGCGTGTTCCGCAACGCCCCCAGCGTGTTTACCCCGCAGGTTCATTTCGGGACCGCGGGACTGAACACCGATCCCGCGAGCGCGGCCTATGGGGCGGCAGCGGCCCACACCATCTTCACCTCCGGATTCACGGCGGGAGACAACCTGACCCAAATCCAGGCCGCGTTGAGTCCCATTGCCTTTTCGGCGCCCGGCTACTATTCGCCGCCCAACAACTTCGTGGCGCCCAAGACCACCGAGTGGAGCGCCGAACTGGAGCGCTCGCTGGGCCAGCATGACGTCCTGGCCGTTACCTACACCGGCAATCACGGCTACGATCAGGCGATCTCCAACACGTCGTCGAACTTCTTCCTGCTGCTGACCAACGGCGCCAATAAGTATTACGGCACGAGCTTCGGCGGCTTGCCGACGGCCGCGCCCGATCCCCGGTTCCTGACCGTCACCCAGGTGCTCACCGCGGGTTACTCCAACTACGACGCCATGACGGTACAGATCCGGCACTCCATGAAGTGGGGCTTCCAGGGCCAGATGCAGTGGACGTGGTCGCACGGATTGGGCCTCGCCTCGGTCTACAACCCATACAACCTGAACTACGGTTATGGCAACGAGAGCATCGACGTGCGTCATGCCATCTCCGGCGACCTCGTCTGGACCGAGCCGCACAAGTTCTCGAACGGTATCGTCAATACGGTGCTGGGCGGCTGGAACTTCGGCACGAAAGTCTATGTCTATACCGGACGGCCCTTCGCGTCGTCCGACAGCAAGATCTCGGCGCAGATCAACTCCGGAGGCGGAACCAGCCAGACATTCCTGGCCACCGTCGTCGACCCCAACATCAAACCGGTCTGCACCGCCGTCCACGGCACCAGCGACACGCCGTGCTTCACCACCAGCCAGTTCGAGACCTACAATACGACCTCAGGCGTGGCGACGCCGGTGCAGATGGATTTCGGCGAAACCGGGCCGGGCGTTTTCCGCGGCCCCGGCTACTTCGATGTCGATACCAACCTCACCAAGAAGTTCTTCATCAAGGAAAAGGCCGCATTTGAAATCGGAGGCCAGTTCTTCAACGTCTTGAACCATCCGAACTTCTCCAACCCGACCGCTTCCATCACATCGGGTTCGCTCGGCACCACGTCGGGCGATGTCGCCCCACCCACCAGCCCCTACGGCTCGGGTCAGGGCGCCATCGTCACCGGACGAGTGATCGTGGTAACCGCAAGGTTCAGCTTCTAACCAAACCACCGTGGGGCAGGTTCGCGCCTGCCCCACAATTCTTTCCTCTTCCCCCTTCGCACCACCTAATGGAAAGCCAGACCCTTGGTTTGCGTCCCGCTCCGCCCCGAAATTGCCCCAATCGATCCAACATCTTGACCCGTTTTCGGCTATTCAGACACAAAAACCTGTAGATTTTTACGACATAAAGGTCTTATAATGAGTTTTAAGAACGTGAATCCCATACTGGTAAGGAGGGGAGAGTTGACAAGCTCATCCGCCATTCGTCCCAAGGTCCTCATCGACGGCAACGAAGCAGCCGCCTATGTGGCTCATCAGATTAACGAAGTCATCGCCATTTATCCCATTACGCCATCCTCCAACATGGGGGAGTGGGCGGACCAATGGTCCGCCGAACAGAAAACCAATATCTGGGGCACCGTGCCGACGGTGATCGAGATGCAAAGCGAGGGCGGCGCGGCCGGCGCGCTCCACGGAGCCTTGCAGAGCGGGTCTCTGGGCACCACCTTCACCGCCTCCCAGGGCCTGCTGTTGATGATCCCCAACATGTTCAAGATCGCCGGGGAGTTGACCGCCGCGGTGATCCATGTGGCGGCGCGCTGCGTGGCCACCCACGCGCTCTCCATTTTCGGCGATCACAGCGACGTCATGGCCGCCCGCACTACCGGGTTCGGCATGCTGAGCTCTAACTCGGTGCAGGAAGTCATGGACATGGCGCTCATCGCCCAGGCGGCCAGCCTGGAGTCGCGCGTGCCCTTCGTCCACTTCTTCGACGGCTTCCGCACTTCGCATGAAGTCGCCAAGGTGGAACAGCTCACGCCGGAAGATCTGCGCGCCATGATCGACGAAGACCTGGTGCGCGCCCATCGCGCCCGCGCGCTCAACCCGGACCGGCCGGTGTTGCGCGGCACGGCGCAGAATCCCGACGTCTTCTTTCAGGCGCGGGAAGCCTGCAACCCGTATTACCTGGCGACGCCGACCATCGTGCAGAACGTCATGGACAAATTCGCCGAGGTGGTGGGCCGCCACTACCACCTGTTCGACTACGTGGGCGCTCCCGATGCCGAGCGCATCATCATCATGATGGGCTCGGGCGCGGAAGTGGCCGAGGAAGCGGTGGACGTCCTGGCCGGGTCGGGCGAAAAGGTCGGCCTGCTCAAAGTCCGCCTGTTCCGGCCCTTCGCTGTGGAGACGTTCGTAGCCGCCATTCCCGCCTCCGTCAAATCCATCGCGGTCCTCGACCGCACCAAGGAGCCAGGCGCGACGGGCGAACCGCTCTACTGCGACGTGATCACCGCGCTGGCCGAAATGGGCGTTGCGAAGAAGGTGATCGGCGGCCGCTACGGCCTGTCCTCCAAGGAATTTACGCCGGCGATGGTGAAAGGGGTGTTCGACGAGCTGCTGAAGAAGTCGCCCAAGAACCACTTCACGGTCGGCATCCGGGACGACGTTACTTTCACCAGTCTGGACTACGACCCTGAGTTTTCCACCGAAGTCCCCGGCACGGTGCGCGCGCTGTTCTACGGCCTCGGCGCCGATGGCACGGTGGGGGCCAACAAGAATTCCATCAAAATCATCGGTGAGGAGACCGATAATTTCGCCCAGGGCTACTTCGTGTACGACTCCAAGAAGTCCGGCGCCATCACCACTTCCCACCTGCGTTTCGGACCCCGGCCGCTGCACTCCAGCTATCTCATTACCAAGGCCAATTTCGTGGCCTGCCACCAGTTCTCCTTCCTGGAACGGCTGGATATGCTGAAAGCCGCCGAACCGGGCGCCACCTTCCTGCTGAACAGCACCTACGGCCCGGACGACGTGTGGGACCACCTGCCGCGCCTGGTGCAGCGCCAGATCATCGACAAGAAACTGAAGTTCTACGTCATCGACGGCTACGACGTGGCCAAGCAGACGGGCATGGGCGGGCGTGTCAACACCATCATGCAGACCTGCTTCTTCGCGATCAGCGGCGTGTTGCCGCGCGCGGAAGCCATCGAAGCCATCAAGCACTCCATCGAAAAGACTTACGGCAAGCGCGGCGAGAGCGTCGTGAAGAAGAACTTCGCCGCCGTGGATGCGTCGCTCGAACATCTGCATGAAGTCAAAGTTCCGGACAAAATCACCGCCCTGTTCGATATCCGCCCGCCGGTGCCCGCGGCCGCTCCGGAATTCGTGCAGAGAGTCACCGCCAAGATCATCGCCGGCGAGGGCGACGACCTGCCGGTGAGCGCCATGCCCATCGACGGCACCTTCCCCACCGCCACCGCGCAGTGGGAGAAGCGCAATATCGCCCTCGAAATCCCCGAATGGGACCAGGAGCTGTGCATCCAGTGCGGCAAGTGCGTGCTGGTCTGCCCGCACAGCGTGATTCGCGCCAAGGTCTACGACGACAGCTATCTGGCCGGCGCGCCCTCCACTTTCAAAGCCGTTCCGGCGCGCTGGAAAGACATGAAGGATCGCAAGTACACCCTGCAGGTGGCGCCCGAGGACTGCACCGGCTGCACGCTGTGCGTCGAGGTCTGCCCGGTGAAGAGCAAGAGCCAGGTGAAACACCGCGCCATCAACATGGTGGCGCAACCGCCGCTGCGCGAATCCGAAGCAGCCAATTGGGACTTCTTCCTCAAGATTCCCGAGACCGACCGCAAGATCCTCTCGCTGGGACAGGTGAAGGACGTGCAGTTGCTCCAGCCGCTGTTCGAATTCTCGGGGGCCTGCTCCGGCTGCGGCGAAACTCCCTACGTCAAGCTGATGACGCAGCTCTTCGGCGACCGCATGCTGATCGCCAACGCCACGGGTTGTTCCTCTATTTATGGCGGCAACCTGCCTACCACGCCCTACTGCCAGAACGAAGACGGCCGCGGACCGGCCTGGTCGAATTCCCTGTTCGAAGACAACGCGGAATTCGGCCTGGGTATGCGCCTGGCTGCCGACAAGCACAACGAATACGCGCGCGAGCTGGTCTGGAAGCTCGGCGCCGCCATCGGCGAGAACCTGGCGCAGGGTCTGTTGAATGCCGATCAGAAGCACGAGGCCGGCATCCACGCGCAGCGCGAGCGCGTGAAGGAGCTCAAGGCGAAGCTCAAGGAACTCGGCACGCCCGAAGCTGCCGCCCTGCTGGACGTGGCCGGCGCCCTGGTGAAGAAGAGCGTCTGGGTGGTGGGCGGCGACGGCTGGGCCTACGATATCGGCTACGGCGGATTGGACCATGTGCTGGCCTCCGGCCGCGACGTCAACGTGCTGGTGCTCGATACCGAGGTCTACTCCAATACCGGCGGCCAGGCGTCCAAAGCCACGCCGCGCGGCGCGGTCGCCAAGTTCGCGGCCAGCGGCAAGGCGGTCGGCAAGAAGGACCTGGCCATGATGGCGGTGAGCTACGGCAGCGTCTACGTGGCGCGCGTGGCCATGGGAGCGAACGACATGCACACCCTCAAGGCCTTCCAGGAGGCCGAGGCCTTCCACGGTCCGTCGCTGATTATCGCCTACAGCCACTGCATCGCTCACGGCTACGACATGGCACACGGCATGGACCAGCAGAAAGCCGCCGTCAACTCGGGCTACTGGCCGCTGTTCCGCTTCAATCCCGACCTGGTGGCGCAGAACAAGAATCCCTTCCAGTTGGATTCGCGCGCGCCCTCCATCACGCTCAAAGAGTACATCTATAACGAAACCCGCTACACCATGCTGGTCAAGAGCAATCCCGAAGAGGCCAAGAGGCTGCTCGCGCTGGCGCAGGAAGATGTCGCCAGCCACTGGAAGCTCTACGACTACATGGCGCACGAGCCCTTCAGCGCGGAGGTGACGAAATGATCGATCTCAGCAAAACCATTGACCTGTCCACGACCTATCTTGGGTTGAAGCTCAAGAATCCGCTGGTTGCCTCCTCCTCGCCGATGTGCGGGGAGGTGAGCAACATCCGCCGGCTGGAAGATGCCGGCGCGTCCGCGGTGGTGCTGCAATCGCTGTTCGAAGAACAGATCGAGCAGGAAAGCGAGGAACTCGACCGCTTCATCGAGCAGGCGGCCGAAATCGGCCCCGAGTCGGTGAGCCAGTTCCCCGAACTGGGCCACCGCGTCATGGGTCCCGAGGCCTACATCGAGCACATACAGAAGTGCAAACAGGCGGTGAAAATCCCCGTGATTGCCAGCCTCAACGGCACCTCGCGGGGCGGCTGGCTGAGCTACGCCAAACAAATGGCGCAGGCCGGCGCGGACGCGCTGGAGCTGAACATCTACCACATCCCCATCAGCGCCGATGTCACCAGCGAAGAGGTGGAGCGGCAATACATCGAGCTGGTGAAAGCCGTCAAAGCCGAAGTCCACATTCCGGTGGCGGTCAAGCTCGGCCCGTATTTCAGCTCCCTGGCGAATATGGTCCGCAAACTGGACGCTACCGGGGTCGACGGCCTGGTGCTCTTCAACCGCTTCTATCAGCCGGACTTCGATCTGGAAGCGCTGGAAGTGGTGCCCAATCTGATCCTCAGCAACTCGCACGAGCTGCTGCTGCGTCTGCACTGGATCGCGGTGCTATACGGTAACGTCAAGGCCGATATGGCGCTCACCGGCGGGGTGCATAGCGCCACCGACGTAGTGAAGTCCATGATGGCCGGCGCCAAGGTGGCCATGATGACTTCCGCGCTTTTGAAGCGCGGCATCAGCTACCTGGACACCATCGCCACCGAACTGCTGGTGTGGATGGGCGAGCACGAGTACGACTCCATCAAGCAGATGCAAGGCAGCATGAGCCGCAACGCCGTGCCGCAACCCTCGGCCTTCGAGCGGGCCAACTACATGAAGGTCCTCAGCTCCTACGCTATGCGGTAAACCGAAAGGGGCGGGGCCGCGAGGCTTCGCCCCGTCCACCTCTCCGGGTGCGTAAACGTTTTCGGGAATGTACCCGCTCGCTTACGCTCGGGGCTCTGTAAGCCTTGCGAAATCAACGTGACCGTTACCGAGCCACGACCGTTAGGGAGTGGTTTCCGCCACAAATCCCGAAGACGTTTAGGCACCCCACCTCTCCTCAGTTTCCCCACTTGATCGTGAAGCTCTCCGTTTCATCCACAATCGTGTAGTCCGTGGGCACCATAAACAAGGCCGGGTCGGGCTCCGCGGTGCTCAGGTTGGCGATCTTGGTGGTCGACGTGCCGGAGGCCGGGCTGTAATTGGTGCTGAGCACGATCAACTGGAGATCCCGCGACCTCCAGGTTTCGTTGGTGGTCGTCATCGGCCGGTCGTTGCCCTGTGCTCCTTCCGGAATGACGGTGGTCCTCCGCGTTCCGTAACACAGCACGCCATCGATCAGTTTCGTGCCCAGGTCCTCGGTGGACGTTTCCCGCCGCATTGCCGCATTGGGCATGTTCGCTGGCGCGGAAACTGGCCCCGCCGCTCCCGCGACGCCCCCCAGGATGCCGGTAACAACCCCCGCGGTCGCGCGGCCGCCGCCCGCCGCCGGATTCGCTTGACGCACCATGGCAGCGGAACGCTGGGGCATGGGCGCGACTTTCATACGGTGCGCCACGCGGTTCACGTTGTCCAGGATGTATTCGTAACCGGCCACCGGATCGCTGATCTGGACGATCGCCGGGACATCCTTAAGATTGGTGTTTCCGCCAAACATGTTGCGCTCCGTGCGAACGCGCCCTTGCGAATCGCGCCAGGTTTTCTGCTGAGGCCCCATGGCGCTAGTGATGTGGGTGCCGTCGGCCAGGGTTTGCGACCTTTCATTCACCTGCCCGCCCGAATACGGCGCGTTGGTCAGCACCGGCGGGGAGTATCTGGGCAAGCTGAACGTTGCGGTCCCGTGGAATACGCCATCCGGGCCGCTGCTGCCGTTGCTGGAGAAGGAGGTCATATCTACCTGCCCGAATGCAGACAGGCCGAAAAGGATGAGCCCAACAACCGAGACGTACAGACGTTTCATAGCTACCTCTTTCGTAAAGAGCACCCCCGAACAACTATTGCTCTCCCCACTTGATAGTGAACGACGAGCCCGTCTCATCCACGATGGTGTAGTCCGTGGGCACGAAGAACAGCGCCGGATCGGGCTCATTGGTGCTCAGGTTGGCGATCTGGCTGGTGTTCACTCCCTGGCGCGGGTCGGTGGTCACGGTGAGCACATTCAACTGGAGTTCAGCCGAGTACCAGACGTCGTGGACAATCGTAATCGGCGCATCGTTGCCCTGAATTCCGGCCGGAACGATCATGGTCGTGCGGGTCCCCTGCACCTGGACGCCATCGATCACCTGCGTTCCCAAATCCTGCGAGGAAGACTGAGACCGCGGCGCCGGTTGGCGAGCTGCCGGAGGCTGGCCAGAGCCTATCTGTCCGCCCGAACCAGGCGGCGGACCATTCACAAAGGAGGGAAGCGCGGGTTGTCTCGCCGCCGCCCCAGGCTGTCTCACCGCCGTCGGGCGCGCCGGTTGGGGGCGGGCGACCAATTGGATGCGGTGGGCAACGCGGGCCACGTCGTCCATGATGTAGGTATACCCGGCCACCGGGTCGACGATCTCGACCA
>Ga0182030_10014406_pt1 | contig 15610 bp, 11 predicted proteins | sample 812S3MmetaG_FD_121299 | JGI IMG/M metagenome (GOLD analysis project Ga0182030, IMG submission 121299) | Permafrost microbial communities from Stordalen Mire, Sweden - 812S3M metaG (Illumina Assembly) | ecosystem: Environmental > Terrestrial > Soil > Wetlands > Permafrost | place: Sweden...
GGGCGGCACCGGTTTCACGGCTGGATTGGAGGGATCTGGTATTTCTATTCCTTGCACACGGAAGTTGTAAATCCATATCTCGGGCGGCAGAGGGCCAACGGTGGTGGTCCATATGCCGGAATCATCCTTGGTCATGATCTGCGGCCCTTTGCCTTGCATGATTTCGCCGACGAGTTCCACTTGCGCGGCCTGCGGGGCGCGGAAGCGAAACGTCACGGTTCGGTCCGCATGGACATCAGGTGATACGAGTGCGGTTACCGGCGTCGCACCGCCGCCTCCCCTACCGCCTCGACCTGAACCCGCCCGGCCAGCCGGCGGCGGAGCTCCTCCGGGGGGTGCGGTCTGGGCACACACGACGGCTGCACAAAGAAGAATTTCAACAGCAAGCAACAGAATGTTGCTTCGATGGGTGGTCATTTGTGTCGGTACTCCGTTCACTTCTTGAAAACAGTCAGGTCGAAGGCATCCGCCATGGCCTGATTTCCAGCGTCATTCGGGTGAATGTGATCCCCGGGATCGAACTCACTTCGCAATTTGACAGGGTGGTCCGGATCGCGAACCACTTTGTCGAAATCCACGACGGCGTCGAAAGCGCCGCTCGTGCGGATCCACGAATTTACCGCGCTGCGGATCTCCTCGCCCCTTTCCGATGCCGTGGGCACGCCCTCCTCAGGCATGACGGTCGCGCCAATCACTTTGATGCCTTGAGCGTGCGCGCGTTCGATGAGTTGGCGGTAGCCGGTGATCAGATCCTCACTGGTCAAGGCGTCGGGACCGGGATTGCGGCCGCGGATGTTAATGTCGTTGATCCCTTCCAGTACGATCATCCACTTCACACCGGGGTGGCTCAGCACGTCGCGGTCGAATCGGGCAAGCGCACTCTGGCCCGCGCCGTCCCGCAGTACCTGATTGCCGGAAATGCCCAGGTTAATGACGGTGGCCAGCGGCGCTGTCTTGCTCGCGATCAATCTCTTGCCCAAGAGGGTCGGCCACGCCCGGTCTGCGTCGCGCGTGGTGGCATAGCCGTCCGTAATTGAGTCTCCGTATGCGACAATCGCGAACGCGTTTTGCGGCGCGACCACGTCCACGCTGGAGAGCCACAAGTACGCGTAGATGGCGCTGGGCTCCGGCATTACAGCTTGGCCGGTTGTATCGCCTTTAGAAATGTAGCTGGTGTGTAACGCGACCGCGTGGCTTGCCGGGGGCCCGGTATCCTTGGGAAGATACAGCGACACGGCCAGGTCAGACGACGGCGCGACGTCAAGGTCAACGGGATCGCTGAACATCAGGACTCCGGGCTGGACTACGCACCCTGGCTTTCCGCTGAACGTAAGCACATGGTCGGTTCCCGCAACGATCTCTGATTCTTTGGCGCGGACTGCGATGTGCGCGGAACCAATCTCCAGCCCCGTTGCGCCGATGGCATTCGAAACCTGCACTCGAACACGGTGACCGCCAATGCCGGCGTGAACGACCATACGAATCGTCTGGTCGTTCAAAGTTGGCGGAATACTCGATTGCGGACCATTTCCGCCCCGTCTGCCTTGAGGCGGCTGCTGCGCGGCCTGCGGTTGGTTCGGCGCGGTCGCCGATTCCTGTGGACTGGCAGCATCCGCCCGTGCCGGCGGAGGTGCGCCACCGCGACCGCCTCCCGGCGTCGCGCGCACTAATTGCTGGGCGGTCGCCCATGTAGATACCCAATGCTGAGCGACGGAGTTGTTTCGGTTCTGCGCCAGGCCGGCCGGCAGGAATAGGGTGGCGGCGACGCTGAGGACTGCGAGTTGATTCCGCATGCAAGATCCTATCTATTATCCAAACGGTGAGCCCAAAGCTCTCTACTTCCTTCAGCCTTCACTCGTAAAGCGCGAAGGCGTATAACATATCAACCGCCGCGATCAACACATATTGCTTCCCATTCAAGAGATAGGTTTCCGGTGAGTTTGAAACTTCACCGATATGCGTGTGCCACAGGGGATTGCCGTTCGCTGGGTCGTACGCAACGAAGTTGCCCGACGGGTCGCCACCGAATAACAACCGGCCTGCGGTCGTCAGCAGTCCATGAGCGACGTTGGTGCCACCCCATGCGCCTGCGCCGGGATATTGATGGCGCCAGGCTATCTTGCCGGTCTTATAGTCCATCGCCGTCAGGAAAGTCCCGAGTAGCCCCACACCCCTCTCGTCCTTGCCTCCCAATCCCATAGCGCCCCGCAGATCGGTTTCCGTCAGGTAATACATCGCATAGCTGTCCTCGGAAGTGAGGTAAAAGAGACCCGTATCCGGGCTATAAGCTGGGGGCATCCAGTTGGTGGCTCCGGCATTCGTCGGAGAGACCAGCGCACCCGCAATATCGAAGTCCTTCTTGGGGTCGCGGACCGGCTCGCCGCGACTGTCGATACCCTTCGCCCAATTGACAGTGGGCGAAAACTTCGCGGTGACCAAGTGCTCTCCGGTCACCCGATCCAAGACGAAGAAGTAGCCGTTGCGGGTTGCTTGCATCACTAGTTTTCTCTGCCGTCCGTTGAACTCGCCGTCGAATATAACGGGCGTCTGTGTGGAATCCCAATCATGGGTATCGTGAGGCGATGTTTGGAAATACCACGCCATCTTTCCGGTGTCGACATTGATCGCTATCAACGAACAGGTGTACAGATTGTCGCCTTCCCCGCGTGCCTGCGACGTATAGGCCGGCGTCGGATTGCCAGTTCCAGTGATGTAGAGCTTAGTGTCCGGATCGTAGGCTCCCGGAATCCACATGGGTCCCCCTCCGTGAATGGCGGCATCCAGCGTGCCCCACGTTTCCAGACCAGGATCGCCCTTTTTCTGTGGCGTAGCGTATATTTTCCATTGAAGATCGCCAGTCTCGGGGTCCAGGGATTGCAAGAACTGCGGCGCGTCCAGGTCATTCCCAGTGCCCACCAGAATATGGCGCCCAACTACGATTGGCGCAGACGTCGAGAAATACTGCTCGTTCAGACTAGCGATCGGCTTGTGCCAGCGCTCTTGACCGGTCCGCGCGTCAAGACAGACCAGGTAATCGTCAGGGGTTTCCATGTAGAGCCAGTTGCCCCACATACCCAGGCCTCGATTCCCGGTGTGTGTGCCACCCTTCGTTTTCCACACGTAATGCCAGAGGACTTGGCCGTCGGCGGCGTTGATCGCCCAAGCGTTGTCGGGAGCCGAAGCATAAAGGACTCCGTCCACCATGAGGACCGCACCTACGATCCGATTCGACCTGCCGCCCACTTCGTTCAACGCGCCAGTTCCTTCTCCACTGACGATCGTCGGCGTCACCGCTGGTCCACCGAACCCTCCCCGGCCAGCCCCTGAGGCATTCGGCAGTCCTGACGTCACTCTTGTGCTCCACGCCAGGGTCAAGTTCTTGACATTTGACTGATCAATCTGTTTGAGCGCGCTGTAGCGTTTGCCCGAGTAGTCACCCGAGTATGTCGGCCATGAGTCTGAGAGGGGCTTGGATAGGACTGCAGGGTCCAATGCTTGCGCCCGGAGACCCACGCCCAGGAAACAGGAGATGAGAAGCGTGAAGGTGGTGTTGCCGGTTTTCATTTGAGGGTTACCAGATAGGCTGTCAAATCGTGGATGTCTTTGTCCGTGTATACGGGGAGAAGCTGGATGTGGGGTTCCAGGGGATCGTGGACTGCCACGCGTGGCTGGTCGCCTTTACGCGGAAACGTCCTCATTTTCCCCTGCGCATCGGTCAGCGTCACTGTGAAATCGTCAATTCGGACAAGCCGGCCTTCCACTTTTTCTTGGGACGGTAGAGTAACGGTCACTGTCGTCGGGGGGACGTTTACCGGTGCGGCGCCTCGCCCGCCACGCCCGCCGCCATTGGGCATGATCCACGTCTGCTGCAGGGTCATCGGGTCCCCAATCCTGGACCCGATACCTTTCAAGTCCCCCGTCTCTGAATGACAGGACGCACACTTCGCGTCGAAGTACGCTTTCCCGGCCGGGGCGCTGCCGACCAGGATGCTGACAGGAGTCTGCCGCGCCCGGTCGCGACCGCCGACCGGGAGGCTGTGAAGAAACACGGCGATGTCAGCGACCTGCGCCGCTGTAAAGTTGAACTTGGGCATGCCGCCTTCCGGACGCCCGTTCTGGACGATCTGCAGAATCCCTTCGCCGTTCTGATCGTTCAGCACCAATTGAGACCGAAGGAGGTTAGGGCCTCCTTCGCCGCCGCGCGCGTCCGACCCGTGGCAGAACCCACAGTTGACCGAATAGAGTCCCGTCCCGCGTTCGAGAACAACTGGATCGGCCGGCGGGTGTTGTGGGTAGGCTCCCATTCCGCCACCTCGGCCCGCGGGAGGTGTCGGAGGATTGGTCACCGGATCCTGCGCACTGAGAATGCCGCAGACCGCGACGGCCAATACTGCAACCGCGGTACCAATCCTGCTTCTGTAGAGCATTACTCCTCCTGGTGCTCAGTCCTTGACGTCGAGTACAGGGTCAAGATGTGTCCAACGACGACGCGAGTCGCAGAATCGAGTTCTGCGCCGACTTTTCATGAGTATATGTCGGGTTGGGCAAAGCTGTCAATGCTTATAGGCCGTATATTAGCGTGTTACTGGCAATATCGGTCTCGTCAGATTTAATAAATAAATCTATTAAATATCGCACAGCAGGCATGTCAACTCCGAAGGAGACCCTTCGCGTCTGAAGCGCACCCTACCGATTCGCCAAACGAAAGCGTAACAGCAGGTAAAGACCTAACATCATCGCCGAGCATATAGGTAGGACCATCAGTCCAGTGCCGAGCCCTTTGGGATCAGCACCCGACAGCCAGCCGATAATGGGGGAGCTGACCACCAAGCCCGTGAACCCGCAGGTGATCGTGAAGCCGATAGCAGTGGCAGTTCCCTGCTTGAACAGGTTTCCAACCAGCGCAATTGTGGTGGGAAAAACCGGCGCCATGGCTAGGCCAGTGCAGAATACAATCACCCCCGCGGCCCTGACACTGGTAGTCTGAAGCATCGAATAGGTGGTGATTGCCATCAGAACGGCGGATCCCATGGTGACCGTGAGCGGAGGGGTCTTCATCAGGATGGGCGTTACCGCCACGCGGCCGACGAGGAGTCCGAGAGCAAAACCAAGGGAAAGGATGTTCAGCGCGCTGGTTTCAGGGATGCCTTGGGCGATCAGGTATTTAGGCAGCCAGTTCCAAACCGCGAACTCGCACGCCGTATAAAGGAGGACGCTGAAGGCAAGAATGTACAGCAACGGCTCCTTGAAGACGGCAGAGGAACCCGCGGCTTTAGCCGCCACTGGTGCTGGCGGTGGCACTTTCGTTATGACTTGAATCAGAAAGGTCACCGAAGTGATGATGGCCGCGCCGTAAGCAATGCGGACAGCGTTCCCCGAAAGCAGGTTCCCGGCGACGAAAGGCGTAGCCAAGCCGCCGAGCCCCACAAAGACGTTCAGCAGATTCAGCACAATGGCGCGCTTGGATTCACTTACGTCACTCCCCAGGGCATTGGCCGCCACCAGCGTGATACCACCGCCAACTCCTAAGATCATCATAGTGATGACCATTGTGGCGAAACCGGTTGCATTGGCAAGGATGAACAGCGCAATCGCCACCAGGCCGAGGCCAAGTAGAAGGCCGATTTTCTTTCCCTTACGATCCAGAAGTGGGCCCACCGAAACAGAGGCAATCACCAGACCGATGCCTTGAGCGAGAGCAATGTAGCTGGTCTGGATATTGTCCAGGTGGAATTTGCTGGCCAGTCCCGGATTGATGGTCCCCAGCATGGATGCCACCATCCCGTACACAAAAATGGCAAGACTAGCAGCGAAAATCAACATCGTTTAATCTCCTGTTTACGTTAGGGCCTTTTGGCCCTCGTAGTCGCGCTCGTCCCGATCGCGTAAGACTCCGGCAGCGGGATTCGCCACCGCGTTGAAGAGCAGTCCGGCACACAGAAAAGCGGCAAAACCGGTCGCCAAAATGAATCCATACCGTGGATGTCCAAACCAATCGCTCACAATGCCCATCGCCAGCGGGCCTAGCGCAGCGGCGGCACAGGTGAAGAAGAGGATCACCCCGGCAACTGCACCATGCTGCGATTTTGGAAAGCAGCTGATCCCTTTCGAATTGATCGTTGGATAGATCATCGACATGAAAAGGCCCGAAAGCGGCAACAGGAAAATAGCCACGCCAACACCGCCAATCGCACTCCCCATGAAGCAGGCTAGAATCGCACAGCTCATGGACGCCAGCACAATGCTCCAGGAATATCGTGCCATTACCCACCCGCCCAGAAAACGCCCGGCTGCACGCAGCACGAAGAAGATCGAGATAGCGTAAGTGGCCACAAACATCCACGCTCCGTGATACCCCGCGATCAACGTAGGCATCCACACGTACACCGCGCACTCCACGGCAACATACAGAAAGGCCCCTGCCGAGAACGCCAGCGCATAGGGATTCTTCATCATGCGGAACGTGCGCATCAGGTCGATTGGCTCACTGGTGGAGCGCTTGCCCTGGGGATACCTCACAATTGAAGCCGTCAGGATGAGCACGGCACAGATTGTGCCTGCAATGACGTACAACCACTTCCAGGACACGCCGGCCTCCAGCAGACGGGCCACCACCAGCGGACCGATGATGGCGCCCACGCCAAAAAAACCTTCCACCGTGTTCATTGTGGCTGTGTGTTGCTGCGTGGAGGTGGAGATGTCGCCGATCAGCGCCAGCGCTCCTGTCTTGAAGATCCCGATGGCTGCTCCGGACACCACTAACAGGAGAAGGAAGAAACCGAAAGACGAGCCGACGGCGAACAAATAGGAATTGATCGCAAAGATCATCAGGCCGACGATGATAGTCGGCTTCCGGCCGAGCCGGTCGGCGAAATAACCAAACAGGATTCCGGCAATAGCGATCGACGCCATGGGGGCATAGTGGAACGCCCCTGCCGCCGTCATACTGAGACGAAATTCCTTAATTACTTCCGGGATGATGACCCCGACCGAGTCCGTGGTCATTGCGAACATGGTGAACATCAGGAAAGTCAACCACCGTATCGCGGTCAAATTCCGGCTCCCTGACAGACTCCCATGCTCGGTCATTCCTGGTGTCCCTCACTGGCATTCCGGACTCCGTCGACCGGAGCTCCGGGGTCGGAAACTGCGGAGGATAGGGGTTCTACTGCAAATGAGACTGTTCCATCTGGCACGGTATAGCTAATGGTCGCCACCAGGCGTACCAGGTCCACGTCGAGCCGCGCCCAATCGCGGCCGTTGACCCAGCGCTGGCCAATCAGGGTAGCATCTGTCGACTCCAGATGGAATGCACCCTGGAAAGCAGCGTGGTCATTACGAAAGCGGATCAAGCGGATCAAAGCACGGACCACGGGTTTTCGCAGAGCCACTTTCACTTCCTCGCGCTGGAAGTAATGCCGGTTAATGTCGCGGCCGACGCCGGTCCGAGTCAGCAGGTCCATGTCATTCGTCGCCGCCAGGAGGCCCATGTAGTACACCTGCGGAACACCAGGCGCGAAGAACTGGATGGCGCGTGCAATCAGGTATTCGGTGTCGCGCCGGCCCAGCGCATCGTAAAACGTGCAGTTGACCTGGTACAGATCCAGGTTGCTTGCTGCGACCCCGGTGGCCTGCTTGCTCTGACCACCGCTCCGCTGGTGAATTGTCTCGACGAGTTGATCGATTTCGGCTGGGGATAGCAGGCCCGGTAGCGGTTCCGGACCGGCGGAATCGGCTCCGACATCGATCACACCAATACCGTCGTGAGTATCGAGCACGGTCACGGCGTTCCGTGGGCTGATTTCCAGCCAGCGTTTGAGAGCAACGCAGTCCCTTCGAAACAGCGTGTGCAATATGAGCGGCGGCAGCGCGAAATCATATACACGGTCCACTCGCTTGGCAATTTCGATTTGCTGGAGGAAATGGCTATGGATCTCGACCAGCACTTCGATGCCCCGACCGCGCGCCCGCGTAGTGAGCTCAGCAATGAAATCGTACGTCTCCGGGATCATGAAGGAACTGGTGCCAGCCTTCTTGATCGCATAACCGACCGCGTCCAGCCGGATGACCCGGATGCCGGCTGGCTGAAAACGATCGAGAATCGCTTCCAGATATGCGTTGCCCTGAACATCTCGGACGTCTATATCAAGCTGCTGAGGTGTAAACGTCGTCCAGAAAAGGTGTTCCTCGCCAGTCTGCAGAGCGATTTGCGCAAAGGGCAAGCCCGGACGCGGCCGATAGGTACGCAGAAGATCCGCCTCCGTCGCACCATCCGGGAACACTCGATCGTACGTCAGAAACATGCCGGCATATGGCGATCCTGAACCTCGCCGATCGTAGTCCTGAAACTGGGGCGAATCCCGTGAAACGTGATTCACAATCAGATCCGCCGTAAGCTCCAGAGTACGACCCAGGGCGGACAAGTCCTCCCAATCGCCGAGCTTTGGATCGACCAACGTGTGATCGATTGGGTCAAAACCGGCGTCGGCGCCGTCAATCGGAAGAAAGAACGGCAGCAGGTGTGCTCCCTGGAAGACCCCAGCCAAGGGGCCCGACAGCAGCGCCTGCAGTTCGCGAAGACCGCCGCCGGAAAGCCGGTCCACGTAAGTGATCAGTTGGACGTTGTTCTTCAATTTATACTCGCGTAATTTCAGATGTCTCGAAAGGGCCTTGAGAATTCGCACGCCGGCCACGTGGGCCCTGGGGCTTAACGGCTATTTCTTGCCCAGTTGCCTGTCAAAGTATTTCACAATCAGGGAGTAGCAATCCCTGGATTCGGGTACATCCGGATTGTAGAAGAAGCCGTGGAACAGGCCCTCAAAAACGTTGAGGCGCGCATCCACGCCGGCTTTTACAAGCTGCGCGTGGGTGTAAACCGCTCCACTCAATTCCATGCCGCGCGTGGCCGTGATCATCAAAGTAGGCGGAAACTTGGCCAGAAGCTGCGGCGAACTAACCGGCGAGACCAGCGGATCGTTCGGATCGGTTCCGGCCATGTAGCCACCACGACCGGCCGCCGCCGCGCCCCGGCCGGGCGCTCCGCCACCCGGCGGCAACGGGCGAGTCAGCCGCATCTCACCCAGCGGCGTCGCGGTATAAGCGGCGTCTCCCCCGCCCATGCTTCCCGCGCCCGCACAGAAAATCCCAATGGCGCCCGGCATCGGGAGCTTCTGCTTGTCGAACCAGGCGATCGACATGGCTGTCAACATGCCCCCCGCGGAGCAGCCGTAAATGCCGATATTTGCAGCGTGATGGCTCTTCAGCAGTTCTTTGTAAACGGCCGCCACATCTTCACTGGCGGCAGGAAACTTGTTGTCCGGACCTTGACGGTAATCCACGGCAACCACCTTTATCTTGCCCGACCCTGCGATCGGAATCGACTCCAGTTCCGCGCAACCGGGCCAGCAACCCGAGAAACCGCCGCCGTGAAGGTTGATGAGCACGCGATTCCTGTTATTGGGATCGATCCCTTGTTTTGGTGTGTACACATAGACATGGACGCCCGCGACTTTAGTATCCTCGCGGTCTATCGGATAAAGAACGCGTTGCCGGTCCAGGTACGTCTTCATGTATCGCGGGAGGCCGTCAACTTGAACTTGGGCATCGGCATCCTGCATGAACCTCAGATGGTCCGCCATGTACTTCTTCCCTTCGGGGCTGAGGAGGCTGGAAACAGGAACGTCCTGGGCGGGCACGTGAACAACGCCATCGGCATTGACGGTTATCTTGTCCTGCGGCGATTCGCGCGTCTGAGCGCCGGCCGGGAATCTCGTGACAAATAGCAGAAGAACAACTGCCGTGAAAATGACCACCGTTCGGCGGCCGTTCTCAAGTGAACTCAAAATTTCAGGTTTCATCGTTTTCAATGGCTGCTCTGGTACGTTGCATTGGGGATTGCGAGTGCCGCCGGGCAACGCGATTCCAGACGGCGCCGATGGGATTACGCGAGAATCTCCGGCAGGAGCGCCAGGTTGGAACTTCATGCGGACCTTGGAGGCTCACGCATACTCACAACAGGACAGCCGCGAGGGCAAGGCCGCCTCACACCGGTTTGCCTGCTGCCTCACCGGGAGGATTCTGTCTTATATTTAGGATCGGAAATGCGCCACAAGTCGTAGAGCATCGACGTCATGTGGTACGAACTCAACTCTGGCCCGTCCACGGCGCCTTTGATGTAAGCGCGCGCGCCGAGCGCTTCCCGAGTCGACCCGGGCATGTACCCCTCGAACCAGCCGCCGTATTGGCTATCCAGATAGGTCTTCTTCACGAAATCCAAGGTTTGCTGATAGTACGGCCATAGGTCACTGCGGCCTCGCAGAATGGCATAGTGAGCGCTGGCTTTAATCACCTCGCACTGCGGCCACCAAAGCATCAGGGCGGGTGCGCCCGCGGCGTTCGTTCCGCCCAGACCGCCTACCGCCTTGTTGTAGCTTTTCAACCCCAGGTCAATGTTGCGGCTCCCTAGTTGGATGAACTTCGGGTCCGCACCCAACTCCACGGCATGACTGAACAGGGAAGCCCACTCAAACAAGTGTCCAGGATTCGCGCTCGGGTTACCCGTCTTCTTCCAATCGGCGTCATAACTCTCCGGCAAGTAGCCCAGATCATAGTCGTAGAGCTTGGCCATCCTGTCCAGTTGCGCCGTAATCATGTCCCAGACTTCTTGCGAATGGGTAGCCTCGTACAGGCCTAAAATTGCCTCGAACATGTGAACATCCAGCCGGTGGCCACTTGGCGCCCCAAAACCGCCCCGCCCCTGCTGGTCGGCTCCGGCAGGCGCTCCCGGAGCAGTTCCTGGCGCTCCACCCGGACCTGGCGCTCCAACTGGACCACCTCGCCCGGTGCGCGGCGCCGGACCGCTGAAATCCCGATTGAAGTTGCCGCTGATAAATGGCCCGTCGGGCATCTTAGCCTTCAGCTCATGGAACACGTCCATGGCTGCTTTGGCATATTTCTGGTTCTTCGTGACGCGCGCTGCCTGGGCGAGAGAAAACATCGCGAAGCTTTGGAATCCGCCCTTGGAATCATCAATGACAGTTAGGTCCGGAGTGGTCCGGTTGAAATATCCACCATTCTGGTCGTCGTGCATCTTTAAGAGGAAATCCGCGCTCTTCGTGATGGCGTCCAAATAGCTCTTCTGGCCCCCGCTCACTTCATAGCCGATGGCGAAGGTGTACAAGACCCGGCCTTGGCCGTTGAGACTCGCTTCGCGCTGCTCACCCCATGGCTTCCATTGCCGGTCCAGGTTCTCCTGGATGAAGCCGCTCGGCATTACGGAAAACTTAACCCAGTAGTCCAGGAGGCCATTCACCAGACTCTTCTTTACCCATTCGCGATCGATATGTTTCGCGATCTCGGCTGCGGGGATTCTCTGGCTGGCTTTCTCCGAAGCCGGCTTGCGCACATCTTGCGCCAGGCTCAGGGCGGCAAGGCCCGTCAACAAACAGCCGAGCGATACCGAGGCTCGGCGACTCCGTAAAATAGTCATATGTATTCTCCATGGCGCCTCTCGCCTGCCCAAGCCGGTTGAGACGCAGTCGCACCAGATCTGTCATCCCTGTTATATATCAACATCCGGTAGAAAACAATGCTTGCTTGATCAATTTTTGAGCTTTTCTGCTATGTAATCAGCATTGACATTAATTGCGAGTATGCAACATACTTGTTCAGGATCCGCATACACAACTGATGCGGATTCTCACGGTCGGATCTCCTAGATCGCGACGAGGAGGCGAGTGTGTATTCCAGACGAGACTTCGGGAAAATAGCATTGGCCAGCCTACCGCTCGCAAGTGCTTATGGCGCTGTGCAGTCCACCTACGCTGGAGTCCGCATTGGCGTCCAGAGCGCAAGTTTTACCTACAGCGGAATCGGCATCGAGGGAATCATCAGCACCATGGTCGAGGTCGGCCTGGCCGAAACAGATGTGATGTCGGAGCATGTCGACAATTACCTGGGCGGCCCGGTGGCGCTGCCGGGCACCGGACGTCCCGGGCCTTGGACCAGGCAGACACCTCCAGCCGGGAGTGGTGCTGCGGCAACGACCGCACCAACTGTGACCGGCGACGCCGCCGCCCCAACTCCAGGTCGCGGAGCAGGCAGAGGCTTTGCCCCGGATCCGGTCGCCCGAGAGGCTCTTCGGAAATGGCGCTTGACCGTACCCCTGGACGGTTTTCGTGCCGTCGGCAAGAAGTTCAAAGACGCCGGCCTCCTATACTTTTCCCACAACCTCAGCTTCCGTGATGACTTCACCGACGAAGAGATCGACCGCGGTTTTCAAATGGCGGAGGCCCTGGGAACCAAAACCATAACCGCCTCCTCACCGGTATCGGTCTTTCCTCGGTTGGCGCCTTTTGCCGAGAAGTACAAGTTCAGGGTGGCTTTGCATAATCACGGCAACCCCCCTGAAGATTTCGAGCAAGTGATCGAAATCTCTCCGAACTTCTGGATCAACCTTGATGTGGGACATTTCTTTGCCGCCGGCCACGACCCCATCGCCTACATCCAAAAACGCCACGCCCGGATCACCAATATTCACATTAAGGACCGCAAGAAAAACAACGGCGCAGAGATGCCTTTTGGTCAAGGCGACACGCCACTGAAAGAGGTATTGCTGCTTCTCAAGAAGGAAAAGTACGGCTTCCCTGCCGATATTGAATATGTCGGCCCGGCCGGGCCGAAAGTCGAGCTCACAACCTGTCTGCAGTACTGCAAAGACGCGCTGCTCTAACCAAGGGACGCCCCACAAGGAAACCAAACATGAAGATGATTCTAAACGGGCAGAAAGTGGATGCATCTAGCGGGCAAGTCCTCGAAGTTCGGAACCCCGCCACCGGTGAGGTCATCGACACCGTACCCCGGGCCGGCTGCGAGGATGTTCGTCGAGCTATCGATGCCGCACGCCGCGGCAAGCCCATCATGGCCGCGTTACCGGCACACCGGCGAAGCGAGATCCTTCGCGGTGCCGCGGATCTGATCGGCGCCGAGTTAGAGCGTCTCAGCCGGCTGTTGACTAGCGAGAATGGCAAGACCATCCGTCAGTGCCGGTTCGAAATGGCCACTACCCAGCGGCTGTTTTCCGACTTCGCTGAGGAAGCCAAGCGCCTTCGGGGCCAGTACCTTCCGATGGACAATGTCGCAGGCCTGGAGCACATGATCTCCTACACACTCCGACAACCGGTGGGGATTGTGGTCGGCATCATCCCGTTCAACTACCCGGCTGAGTTGTTCGCTCACAAAATTCCCGGTGCGATTGCGGCCGGTTGTTCGGTCATCGTCAAACTCCCAGAGCTGTGCCCGCTTACAGTCCTGAGAATTGGCGAGCTCATGCTGCAGGCCGGTCTTCCCCCGGAAGGGCTGCAAATGCTGACCGGGTTCCCGCAGGACCTCGGCGATGAACTGCTGACCTGTCCGGATATCCGCATGATCAGTTTCACAGGCAGCGTCGGCGCCGCCAAGACGATTGCGGGAAAAGCATCGACTACGCTAAAGCGTCTCGCGTTCGAACTCGGCGGCATCGACGCCATGGTCATTTTGGAGGATGCCGATCTGGACGCCGCCGCTGAAGGGGTGGTTCAGGGCCGTCTCACCAATGGTGCCGGCCAGATCTGCTGCGCCGTCAAACGGGTGCTGGTTCAGGACTCAGTCCATGACAGGTTTATGGCGCTGCTCTTGGATCGCACCTCGCGAATACACATGGGCGATCCCGAAAGCGAAGAGACCGATCTCGGTCCGCTGATCACTCCAGCGGCCGCCGACAAAGTGAACGAACAGGTTCGAAGGTGTGTGGAGCTGGGCGCTAAGGTCTTGATCGGAGGCAACAAGTGTGGCACCTCATACTTCCAGCCAACCGTGCTAAGCGAGGTCACTGCCGATATGCCAGTGCTGACGGAAGAAGTCTTTGGCCCGGTTGTGCCAGTGCTCACCTTCCATGATCTGGAGGGTGCTGTAAGAATGGCAAATGATTCGGAATTTGGCCTGCAAGCCAGCGTCTTCTCGGAGAATATCCACAACGCCCTTCGCGTGGCTCATCAGCTTGAAGTGGGGGGCGTGGTGATTAACGGGTCTGGCGCGTTCCGGCCCGGCAATGTTCCCTTTGGAGGTTTCAAACAGAGCGGCATCGGGCGAGAGAGTATCGTTGATACGGTACTCGATATGACTGAGGAAAAGACGATCGTCATCAACAACGCAATCTGAGGATCTGAAAGTGGTTTTGCAGGCGCGCTCTGACTTAGTCTGGGAGGCCTGCCACAGCGTCGTGCTCTCGGGTGGCCACGCTTGATTCGCGCACTACAAGGCTGAAGTTCAGCAGTACGTCCCGAGCCGGCAGGCCAGGGCTGCGAAGACGCTGAATCATCGTAGCAACCGCGGCAGCTCCTATTTCTTCACACGGCTGGTGAATCGTAGTCAGGGGAACTGCCAGAAGACTCGCATACTTAACGTCGTCGATTCCCACCATACGCACCTCGCTCGGCACTGCAATGCCGAGTTCGCCCAGCGTTTTCATGAGCTTCGCAGCCGTGAAGTCGTTAGCGCAGACGATTCCGTCCGGTTTCACGCTGGACATCATCTCGCTTACAGGTTTCTTGTCCGAAGGACTAATGCGGCGCACAAACGCCTGTTCCCAAGGAGTTTGAGAATCGAGCATGGCTTCACGATATCCGGCAATTCTCGCATCAACTGTCGGAGCGGAACCAAAACGGCCCACGAAGGCGATCCGTCGGCATCCGACGCTAAGCAAGTGGGCGGTAATCGTGTAACCTGCCCGGCGGTTGTCAATGCCGACCAAATCGTAGCCGCTTCGGTCCGGGTATCCCACCAGATCGCGATCTAGCAGCACCACTGGGATGCCCGCCTGGTCGAAAATGCTCACAATGTTCTGGTTTACGGCATCTTTCGCGGAGGTGAGCTCCATGGGAGCGAAGAACACTCCGGAAATCTTCTGGGCAACCATCTGACGGCACAGTTCAACCGCTTGAGACTCTCTCGCGTCTGAATCGCCAAGGGACTTGCTCCATTGGAGTACGTGTTGTCCCGCAACTGCCTGGGCTTCCGCCATTCCCCGGCAAATCGGCTCAAATACTTCCGTTTGGCCGAGTTCTGGAATCAGGAGCCCGAAGGTGTAGCTGCGTCCGCCGTCCGTTCCGACGTAGCTGCCTGAGCCTGCACGACGGTTGATAATCCCCCCCAACTGCAGCTCCCGAAGCGCTCGGTTTACCGTAATTCGAGAGGCGCCGAAGGTCTTAACAAGTTCGGATTCGCTCGGGAGCCGTTGGCCGGGCTTGTACTGCCCGGAAGCAATCGCGTTTTTTATGCTCCGATAGATCGCCTGATACTTAGCTCTTGCTTTTGGCTCGTCTTGGCTCACAACTTGATAATACAGAAGGGCAACTCCATAATCAATGCGGCTCTCGACTGGGACACGTCTCCCACGAGGATGGTTTAGCTTGGCACCTCAATTCCGAGAAACGCGCTCATCTGACGCGCTCTGTCAACGCAAAGTAGAAATGTCCTATGCCGCGCAAAGTAGAAATGTCCTGTTTTGGGGCCGAAGTGGAGAGGTTGGGTTTAGAGTGTGAATGATTCTTCGGGAGGTCGCGCTCCTGGGGAA
>Ga0182030_10014407_pt1 | contig 15610 bp, 17 predicted proteins | sample 812S3MmetaG_FD_121299 | JGI IMG/M metagenome (GOLD analysis project Ga0182030, IMG submission 121299) | Permafrost microbial communities from Stordalen Mire, Sweden - 812S3M metaG (Illumina Assembly) | ecosystem: Environmental > Terrestrial > Soil > Wetlands > Permafrost | place: Sweden...
TCAAGGCCATAACGGGCGGTGGCGTTGATTACATTGTGGAGGGCACGGCGGATCACGAGATGGAGCAGTTCGCGGCAGAACTGCTGAATCCAGGCGGAAAAGCAGCGCTGCTCAGCGGAGCGAGCGCCCGGGGCGGGCTGCCGGGAGGGCGCCATGTCCTCAGTGTTATCCAAGGCGACGCGGTGCCCCAGAAGTTCATTCCTAAACTGATCAAACTGCACCAGGGTGGGCGGTTTCCCTTCGACCGATTGGTGAAGTTCTATGATTTTGCCAAGATCAACCGGGCCATTGCCGACTCGAAGCGCGGCAGCACCATCAAGCCCGTGCTGCTGATCAGCCATTGAGGAAACACGCCTTGAATGGTCCCTTTGACGTTTCGGGGCTGTTCGCAGCAACTTAACCGCCTCTGGGGTCTTGTAATGCCGCTTCAGTGCGACTTCGGTCAACAACCCGCTGGACACCCGGGTAATGAATTCTGGAAAGTCGCGCTCCACGCGGTCACGGATTAGCCTCTGCCCAGTTTTAGAGGCCCAAAGCCGGCCGCATTCAGGCAGCCTTGGTCAACGACCGGGCGCGACCGCGATCCGGTAAACATGCGCGTCCCACGGCTGGAAATCGTCGTGAAAAACACCGTCCTGCGCCTTCAGCGTCCGGTTCTCGTCGAGCACTTCCACCTTCTCTTCGCCCGTCAGACCGCGCAACGTAAACGACGCCGTGGTTTTTCCGTCGCGCATCCCGACCGCGAAAAGATGGAACGCCTCGCCGATCCGTTTGGCCATCGCAGCCGTGGGAATCTCGCGGTTCTCCGACACCACCGCCACCGCGTCCGTGACCGTGGGACTGTTCAATACCGGCGCCAGGCGCGCGATCTGCCGGTTGAGCGCTGTCATGGCGGCGAGCATTTCCGGATCGCCCAGCAGGGCGGACTCGTTGAAGCGCGGTTTCCATTCGTGGACGAAATAGATCAGCCCGCGCGAGCCGTGAATGAGAGACATCCAGACTTCGCAGCGAACCTGGCGCGGCGTGGCTTTGTGGTCCGCGTTTTGAATGCGCGTGCATTCGATGCAGTTCCAAACGATGCGATCCGGCCCGGCCCATTTAATCAACTGCTCCACCCCTTGCGGAACAAACCAAAGTTTGCCCGCCACCACCGGACTGTCATGCGCCACCGGGTAGATGTCGAAGGACGCGATGTCGCTGCCTTTGACGTATTCGGCGTAATCCTCGGGGTGATTGCGGCGGATGCCGCGTCCGATGTAATCGTCCCATGCCACGCCCTGGCCCAGATTCACCATGACTGGCCGGGTCGAATCCGCGTCGCGAATACGCTGATATTCGGCGATGATCGTGGCCGGAGGAATCGGCGGCCCGTAGCCCTTGCCGGCGCCCAGTTCCTGCGCGTTGTCCGGCTCGTCACCATGTATCCAGCCAATGATGGTGGCATCGTTGAGATGTTTCAGCGAGACCGCGTTCTGCTCGCAAATGACTTTCATCCCGGCCTGTTTCAGAGCGGTCAGTTGTTCTTCGGTCGGCCCTTCCCAGAGGCCGACGTAGGTGTTGAACCCGGCGTCCAGATATTGCCGCGCCTTGGCGGGCGGTTGCAACCAGACGGCAATGGGGAAAAAGTTTTCATCGCGCGCCGGCCCGTTTTGCCAGCGGGCGTAAGGGCTGCCGGAACCGGCTTGCGAGGCGTTGACTCCAACGGCCACAGCCAGCGCCAGCGAAGGGAGCAAGGATGCAAGGCTTGAGCGCATAAATCGTAACTAAACCAGGACGGCCTTCTTCGTTTTCAGATATTTCTCAATGGTTTTGATGCAGTTGCAGGAATTGGGGACGCGGACGGCGTTGGGTTTGCCCAATTTATAATGGACCAGCAATTTGCCAACCATGCCGACTTGAAGATTCCCTTCCGCCATACGCCAGAGTTGACCGGCGGCCAAAGGTGATTGGCGAACAAGGCGGGGAGAGGCGATTTTTTTCATGGCCCATCCTGCGCCTTTGCTTTCGATTAAACCAGTTAAATCGCCAGGTGGTTCAAGTTGCCGACAGTTGTTGCTAATCCGCCGGAACCAGTTATGCTTCCTTTGTCCGTTAGATAGCTTGTCTCTTTCAAGGCATGGTGAATCTTCAGGTGAACCTCGTTCAGTGATGATTTTAGACCCGGCATTCGGGAACAGTCTGCAGAAAGCAACGGTTTGTCGGACGGTAGAAATCATTATGAGCAATAAATTATTTGTCGGGAATCTTTCCTTCGACACCACTGAAAATGACCTGCAAGACGCCTTCGCCGCGCATGGCACGGTCACGGAAACCAACCTGATGATGGATCGCATGACCAATCGTCCCCGTGGCTTTGGTTTCGTGACCATGAGCACGGCCGAGGAAGCGCAGAAGGCCATTGACGCGCTGAACGGCAAGGACATGGGCGGACGCGCCCTCACCGTCAATGTGGCCAAGCCGCGTGAAGAACGCGCGCCCGGCGGCGGTGGTGCTCGCCGTGAATACAGCGGCGGCGGCGGTCGCCGCTATTAAGCGGTTTGGAATTTCAAGCGGGGTTCGGTGAAAACCGGACTCCGCCTTTTCGTCTTTCGGTTCGTCCCAACTGCCGGTCTGCAAGCCATGAATGAACAACACATAGAAGTCGAAGGCAAGGTCACGACGGTGCTGCCCGGCACGATGTTTCGTGTCGAACTGGACAACAAACATCTCGTGCTCGCCACGATTTGCGGCAAGATGCGCAAACGCTGGGTGCGCCTCACCGTCGGAGACCGCGTGAAAATGGAGATTTCCCCCTACGACCTGGACAAGGCGCGAATCACTTGGCGGCTGAAATAGAACGGGGATTATTTGACCGGCATGGTACAATGGCCTGCGTCCCCAGATGATCCGACGAGACTACATTGTGCGCATGATTGAGGAAATGGGCCGTGCTTTGGCCCAAATCCGCGCTTTGCGGCAGGACGGGCGGGCGGAGGCGGCGCGGCAGATGGTGGATGCGGAATGCGAAAAGCTGGCCGCGTTGGGCGTGACGGGCATCGTCGGGTTATCCGAAACAGAACTGTTGGCGCGGGTTTGTGAAGGCCAGTACGCCCAAACGGTGCATCTGCGGACGTTGGCGGTGGTGGCTTTGTTGCGCGAAGCCGCCGAGATCGCCTTTGGCGAAGACAGGATGGAGGAGGCCCGAGAGATTTACCTGAAGGCGTTGCACCTGCTGCTGGGCGTATTGTCGCAAGACGATCCGGCGGGATTTCCTGAGTTTGTTCCGGGGGTGGAGGCCATCGTCACCGCTCTGCAAGACCAACCGCTGCCGGTTCAAACCCTGGCCATGCTGATGCGTCATTATGAGGCGACGGGCCAATTCGCGAAGGCGGAGGACGCGCTGTTTTCGATCCTCGACGCGAGTGGCGCTGATCCGGAAGTCATCGGATTTGGCCGCGCGTTTTACGAGCGCCTTTTGAGGCGGAGTGACGCGTCCCTTGTGGCAGGCAACCTTCCCAGAGGCGAAGCGGAACAGGGGCTGAACGAACTGAATATGCGTTAGGGTTGGGACAGGCAATAAAGACTATGGCGGGTGCGGAGGAAAAGGTCCTTCTCTGTCAGCGCGAGAGAGGCGTCGGAATGGTCGTCCGCCACTTTGTTGACTGCCAGCACCTCGGGTTTGGGGCCTTTCTTGAGGACGATGCACGCGCCTTCCCGGCTCAGGATATAAACTCGGTCCCGCGCCGCCACCGGCGAAGCATAGACCCCGTAAACCCCTTCCAGCCTCTCACGCTCGAAATAAACCTGCCCATTGCCGGCGTCGAAGCACGAAACAATGGCGTCGTTGCCGGAAATGACGTACAGAAATTTATCGGTCAGCAAAGGCGACGGCACGTAAGGGGTGTTCTGGCCGTGGCTCCAGACAATGGCATCGGTGCCCGTCAGATCGCCCTCCCGGCCCAGGCGCACGGCCTGCAATGCGCTGCCTCTGAACCCGCTGGTCAAATAGACCACGCCGCCCGCCGCCACGGGGCTGGGAATGGCGTTGTCGGTTTGTCCCGAGCACGACCAAAGCTCCTTGCCGGTGGCCAAATCGTACGCGCGAACTCTTTTCGTCGCGTTGACGATGACCTGCCGCTGGCCATTGTATTCGACGATCAGCGGCGTGGACTAGCTAGTGTCTTCGTCGCGCGGGGTCCGCCACAGTTCCCGGCCGGAAGCCGTGTCCAGCGCGACAATGAAGCCACCGCCTTCCTGGTCCCAATTGACGACGACCTTGTCGCCCCAAAGGGCCGGAGAGGCGCCTTCCCCAAACCCCATTTTGGTCTTCATTTTGCCGAAATCCTTTTCCCACTTTAAATTGCCCTCGAAGTCATAACAGTGCAGCCCGCGCGAGCCAAAGTAAGCCAGCAGGCGCTGGCCATCGGTGACCGGGGAGGCGGAGGCGAAAGTGTTGTTCTCTTGACGCCCCTCGTGCGGCGCCTCCTGGCGGGCGACTCGTTGCCAGAGAATTTTGCCGCTGGCGCGGTCCAGGCAGAGGACGACGAATTGGTAAGTCTCCGCCGGGGCCTGCGGCGCGGCGGGCGCGGCGGCATTCGTTCCGTGCGGAACGGCTGCCAGGAGAAAAACGCGGTCGCCCCAGACGATGGGCGTGGAATCGCCCTCTCCCGGGATCATGGTTTTCCACTTCACGTTATTGGTTTCGCTCCAAGTCAACGGGGGATTCGCATGGGGCGCATCACCCGTCGAGAGCGGCCCCCGCCATTGCGGCCAAAATAGTTCCGCGGGCGGGTTCCGGCGGGGCGGCGGCGTTGGCCGCCAGACCGCCGGCCAGCGCCGCCAGTAGAAAAAGGAATTGGCATCGAGACGTGAAAAAGGGGCGGGCAGGCGCGGCAGCATTCATATTGCAGACAACATCTTTATTGAGGTCGCTTTCATGCCCTGGAATTCACCCGGCGACAAGCCAATTGGCCCGTGGAGGCGATCTGTCATGGAATAGGCGATGATGCGGGACGGACCCGGCCTCTTGCTTTTTTCGGAAGTGATTTCCCGAGGCTTGCGTCTAATGAGATACTCGTCCGTTCTGCTGGAGTAAAGGAACCAACCAAACTGGCAGCGGTTTGGCGAGGAAGGTCGCTTTCCCATTTTCGAACACGGCCACGCGCTTGAAGGGATAATTCAAATCTTCGTTATCGAAGATAATCACCTGTGGCAGAGCAGGAATCGCGGCTTTCAGGTTGGCCAGGGTTCGCGGGAAGCGTGTCACCAGTTTCTCCAACGGCACGTCATGGCCTCCTTGCGACACCCGCATGGCGACTCGCTCATCGGAGGTTGCAGGGCTGGCGATGCCAATGAAACAGAGCACCACCTGATAGCCCGCCCTCACCGCGCTTCTAAGAAACGCCAGCTTGTTGCCCACCGCATCGGAGAAGACAGTTTCGAACACAAAACTTTCACGTTGCTTCAGGAGGCGCTGTCGCAGCACCCCTGCCATTTTCGCCGCGCGATAAGCGTCAACCCCCAGTTCCCGCGCCAGGATGTCCGCGTTGATCAATCGCAGTCCGCTGGGTTGAAGGTGAGCGTGGTAGAACGTGGTCTTCCCGGCTCCGTTTGAACCGGCCAAAGCCACGATCACCGGACGTTTGTCGAGCGGCAAAATCACGCTTTCTTGGGCGCACCCGCCTGGAACTGACGGTTGATGAAACGGCCGACCGTCCGCTTCCCGTTTTCTTCAATGCGCACCAGGAACCCCGCCTTGTTGGGAGCCGGTTCGTAATGCGGATACGGCAACGTGTCGAGATACTTTTCCAGCCGGCTTCGCCCTTTGGGGGTATCCACCATGGTCAGGCATTCCGAGAGAGGGCGTACCGCGGCCATTTTGCAGAGGGCCAGGGCTTGATCCCCCAGGAGCAGTGGTTCGATGGCGCGGCCCAGGTTTGCCCAATACTCGATTTGTCCGGCGATGGATCGTTCGGCGATCTGGCCGGTCAAACGGGCATCGAGCACCAGGACGTCCGAAAGCTTTACCGGTTGACTCATAGGGTTATGGTAGCATTTTGCCACCTATTGTCAAGCCGTCCGTCAATCCGCCTTGATTGGCCCAACCGACCCAATCTGTCGATAATATCAAAAACCGTTTCCACTCAACCGGCTGGACCTCCCGCCTGCCCCTCACGGATTGACGGCACCCGCCTTCAGTGCGTCAACCACCGTTATCTCTTCAATCTTCACGTCCTTCCTGCCGGCCAGATCGATGCCCTGCTCCCGCAGGACGGTCTCGATGACGCGCAGCCGGGGATCGCCGCTGGCCTTGACCCTGATTCGCCTGTGAACGGCGCCTACATGCCATTCAGAAAGGAATCGGATATCATAGCAATTCAATCTCGCTTTGCATTACAAAGTTTGATCCGATAACTGGAAATATGTTCATTATTTGGTGTTGATGTGCTTGTTCGGGTTGCCATCGGCCATCTTCAATGCACCCTGCATGCCGGGGTCAGAAGCCGAATGGCGGGCGAGTCTCCCGGTTCTATTGCCCTAAAAAGTGAGTCAACCCCGCGCCCAATCCGGCGCGGAAAGTCGGAGACACCGCTTGGACAGTGATTTTTCAAAAGAGTTTGAACGAAATTGGCACAAATGACATCATAGACTTTGTGATACAAAGTTATCGTAGCCGAACAAACCTGGAGAGGCGCAACTGCCGACATCGAATCAGCGATCAACGATTGAGTAATTATGAAAATCCTGCTCGTCAATCCACCGCATCCTTCGATTGGCAGTCGCATTCCTCGTGAGCACCTGCCTCCGCTCGGTTTGCTCGCCCTTGGAGGTCCGCTGCTGGATGCCGGCCACAGGGTGAAGCTGCTGGATGCGGAGTTCGGTCCCATGAGTCTTGACCAAATCGTCTCGAAAACCAGGGACTATGGCCCCGACGCGGTTCTTTTGGGCCACTCGGGTTCCACCTCAGGCCACCCGACCGTCTGTCGGATCGTGCAAGCGTTGCGGAGCGCGCTCCCACAGGCGTGGATCATTTACGGGGGCGTGTTCCCCACTTATCACTGGCCGCAGATCATGGAGCAGGATCCCGCAATTGACTTCATCGTGCGCGGTGAAGGCGAGGAAACGATCGTCCGCCTGGTGACCGCTTTGGAACAGCAGCAATGTCTGGAAAAGGTGCCTGGGATTGTGTTCCGCACGGGCACGGTTCCAGGCCAAAGGCGCTCAAGCGACCCGCATCCTTTGCTGGCTGAGGTTAAGGCCAATTCGCCAGCGCCGGTGATCCGTGATCTCGATGCCTGTCGCGTCGGATGGGAGCTGATAGATCACGGCCGTTACACGTATTATGGAAAACGCCGGGCTGTGGTCGTGCAATTCTCGCGCGGCTGTCCCCATCGTTGCCACTATTGCGGACAGCATGGTTTTTGGCGGGCGTGGCGGCATCGCGATCCCGTAAAACTGGCAGCCGAACTGGCGCGATTGCACCACGAGCACGGCGTGGAGCTGATCAACTTTGCCGACGAAAACCCTACGGCCTCCCGCCCGGCCTGGCAGGCGTTTCTGGAAGCGCTCATCTCCCACCATGTTCCATTGATCCTGATCGGCACCACCCGGGCGAGCGACATCGTCCGGGACGCCGACATTCTGCACCTTTACAAGCGGGCTGGTGTCGCCCGGTTTCTGCTCGGACTGGAGAGCACGGATGACGCCACGCTCCAGGCCATTCACAAAGGAAGCACCAAGGCGATTGACCGCGAGGCGATCCGGCTTCTGAGAAAACATGGCATCATTTCCATGGCCGCCTGGGTGGCCGGTTTCGTGCAGGAGAAGGACGGCGATTATTGGCGCACGCTGCGGCAGCTCCTTTCGTATGATCCGGACCAGATTCAGGCGCTGTACGCCACGCCTCATAGTTGGACTCCCTTCGCGTTCCAGGAGGCCCAACATCGCGTGGTTCAAACCGACCTCAGCCGTTGGGATTACAAGCACCAAGTCCTGGAGAGCACGCAGGTGCCAAATTGGCGGGTGCTCCTGTGGGTGAAGCTGATTGAAGCGGTCTGCCAACTGCGGCCAAGATCGCTTCGGAGATTCTTGCTGCATCCCGATCCGATCTTTCGCGCCGGCATGCGCTGGTATTCCAACATTGGCCGGCGCGTCTGGCCCTATGAAATCGCGCAGTGGCTCTTTTACGATCGCCGAACCCGCCACGGTCCCACATTGGCGGAATTTCTCAACGGCGCTTGGGCAACGAGGCAACATCGGCCCCCCGATCTTGCCCTTGACGGGTCACAGGCTGGCAGCGATTATCGTGGCCATCCTGCGCGTGATGCTGCGGCACTCGAACAAACTGCCGAGGTTTGATTTATGAAATCCAACTTGAAGGTGTGGGTGAAGAAAGCAAGCCTCGCTCTTGCCGCATTCACGTTGGCGACCGCCATTTGGCTCCCGTGTTTGCATCTGTTTTTCCGCAAACCCTTGTCCGAATTTTATCAGGAAAAGGGCGTCTCCCCGAAAGCGCGCCAATTGGCCGCCCGGCACTTGCAGCTTTGGATAGAGCCTTCGCTCCGGCAGATTGAACTTCAGAAAATGCGCGCCAGCAACGCGGAATGGGATTTCATGGGCCGCACCTTTCTCGTTTGGTCACTCGTGAACATGGGCCTGCGTGAACCGGGGATGAAAGACGATTATCTTCCCGTCATTGACCAGATCATCCAGGAAACCGTCAGAATTGAAAAACAGGACGGGATCTACGCCTTCCTCATGCCTTACGCCAAAGCGCGCCCCTACCAAGTTAACCCTGCGCGGAGTTTGTTCCTGGACGGGGAGATTGCGCTGATGATGGGGGCCCGGCGAATGCTTCAAGAGGAACCCGGGTACAGACAACCGATGACGGAACGACTGAATGTCATCGAGCAACGGATGCGTTCAAATCCGCTGATGGCGATGGAGAGTTATCCCGATGAGTGCTGGACCTACGATGACGCGGTTGCTCTGGTTGCATTCAAAGTCGCAGATCGGCTCGACGGCACGGATCACACCGCTCTCTGCCAACAGTGGGTGGCTATGGCCAAGGATCACTTGGTGGATAAGAAGACCGGGCTGCTCCTTTCGAGTTATCAGATAAACGGGGAGCCGTTATATGGCCCGGAGGGCTCGACCATTTGGATGGTGGCCCATTGTCTGCAAGCGGTGGACGAACCGTTCGCGCGCGACCAGTATGAGCGGGCCCGAAAGGAACTGGGCCGGATCACTCTCGGTTTCGGTTACGGTCTGGAATGGCCGGCGTCGTGGCAGGGACCGATGGATGTTGATTCTGGAATGGTTATCCCAGGGCTGGGGGTGAGCGCCGGCTCGAGTGGGATGGCCTTCATCGCGGCATCCGGCTTCCACGATTGGAATTTTCTTCGGGCTTTGGTCGCGACCCTCGACATGGCGGCATTCCCTTCACGCCAAAACGGTCGCTTGAAATACTGTGCCAGCAACCAGGTTGGCGACGCCGCGCTCCTTTACGCGTCGGTTCTCGGACCACTTTGGGAAAGCATTCGCAAACCATGAAAGCAACCTTTGGACTGTTACGACGCTTGTGGAAGGCCGAAGCCTTTTCTCCCGCGGCGTTTTTGGTGCGCGCTGCCCTTCTGGCTGCGCTTTATGCGGTTTCACGCATTGCGGGGCTTCAAGAATACACCACGTTCCTCAGCGGCACATCTCCCAACGTCAATTTGAGCTGGCACACGGCCTCAACTCTTGGCCTGATCCACTTGCTGCTCCATTTCGCTTTCATTCTACTGGTGCCGATTTTGTTGATCACGGCGGGCCTCCTCGCGGCATGGAATCGTTGGAAACCGGAGCACGAGGTTCCGGATCACGGTAGTCGTGGAACACCCATTGAACCCAACAAATAATATGCACCTTCGACTCTTGAGACTGTTCCTGGGATTTGCGGCATTTGCCTGGGGAATTTCGATTGTGGGAGTGCTTCTCTCCTGGTCCGCCGCCGAGGAGGCATTGCGCGGACTGGGCGCAAAGCCAATTGCTTACGATCCCATGCTCGACTATTGGCTGAGGATGGCTTCGGGCGCATTTGCCTTGATTGGGGCCTGGTATCTGGCGCTCATGATTTGGCCGCAGAAATTCGCGGCTGCCATCCCGTGGTTCGGAGCTTTGATGCTGGCGGAAGGATGCGTCCTGCTTTTCCACGGCATTCGTCTCTCGCTGCCGCCGTTCCCGTTTTATGGTGATATAGCGGCGTGCTTTGTCGGCGGCGGCGGGATATTGTATTTCTCGCGGTATGCAAAATCGCAAGGGAGGTCCGATGCCGCCTGAGTTGTCGAACGCCGCCCTCCTGCGCAAATTTCGCATCGTGCTTGGGTTTTTCATGATTGCCCTCGTGCTGAGCGGTCTTACTGCCTTTCCGCTGGAGCGAGAGCTTGCGCTGGTGTGCTCCGCGCGCGGGCTTGAGCAGTTGCACCCGTCGGATGTTCCTAATGGCCTGGATTCATGGCTTCTCACCGTTCGCGATGGGCTTGGAGAAGTGTATGCGAAGCATCCCTGGATCGCCTACGGCACGGATTGGCTGGCGTTTGCCCACATAGTCATGGCTGTGTTTTTCATCGGCGCCTATGTGAACCCGGTGCGCAATGTGTGGGTTCTTCAGGCTGGTCTCGTTGCCTGCGCTCTCGTGGTGCCTTTGGCGTTGATTTGCGGCTCTATCCGCCAGATACCGTTGGGCTGGCGCTTGATTGACTGTTCCTTTGGCGTTTTCGGGGCAGTGCCATTGTGGCTCTGCCTGCGCTGGGCGCGCGAATTGGAGCGATCCGGATATAATCAACGCCACTGCGGGACAAATGTCGCTTCGCCATGATCCGGAAAATCATCTTGGCCAATTCGATCATCGCCGCTTTGCTGGCTGCGGCGCTTTTGGTATATCCAGCCTTGCGCGCTATTCTGAACATCCAAGATCCGGCGTTGAAAGGGCCAGGAATTCCCAAATCCGCCTGGCGGCTACAGCGCAACTTGACGGCGCGCTATGCTGCGTGGGCGCAAGAGCGGGTGGCAGGTGGACGTGCCGAGGGGCTTTCCACGGCCGACATCTCGGGCACCGAATGGCCGCTCTTCGGTTCTGTTTTTTATCTGTGGGCAATCGAAAATATGCAAACCGCCTGGGAAGCAGGAGACCACACCCCTGCCGTGGAGCCGAAGGTTTTCTGCAAAGACGCGATTAGGGCGGCTTCAGATCTCGTGATTGATCCCAAGCACGCGAGTTGGGTGGAAAAGCATTGGGGGACGAACTACCTGCACCGCGAAAACGTGTTTTACCGCATGCTGGTCATTGCGGCGCTGACGAGCCGCGAAAGACTGCTCCACGATGGCGCGCATTTCGATCTATTGCGCGACCAGGTTGAAACTTTTTCCAAGGAATTGGATGATTCGAAAAGCGGATTGCTGAATGACTATCCGGGTGAATGTTATCCGGGCGACGTGATGGCAGCCATCATGTGCATCCGCCGCGCCGATGCTGTTCTCGGCACGGATCATTCCGAGTTCATCAGCCGGTCGCTGCGGGCCTTCATTGGACCGGGAAGCACGCGCCTCGAATTGCCGCCCTATAGCGCGGAGGCGGAAACCGGGGCGCCGCTCTCGGAGTCCCGTGATTGCGGGAATTCCTACTTTTGTTTGACGTCACCGGAACTGTGGCCTGGTCCCGCCAAAGCGTGGTTTCAACTTTACGAGAAATTCTTTTGGCAGCAGCGGCTCGGTTTCGCCGGCTTCCGCGAGTTTCCGAGCGACGTTCCGAATACCGATTGGACCATGGATGTGGACGCAGGCCCCGTTATCGCCGGCTTCGGCGTGGCGGCCGACGCCTTTGGGGTTGGCGCGGCTCGCAAAAACGGCCGGTTCGGCCTGGCCTACCCCTTATCGGCCGAGATGTTGGCCACGGTCTGGGAATTGCCGGACGGGACGCTGGCCACGCCGCGCATCCTCTCCAATTTGAGTGATGCGCCGATGCTTGGAGAAGCCGCGATTCTTTGGCTTTTGAGCGTTCAACCCGAAAAAGGATTTCCAGTTAAAACAGGTGGCAGCGTTCCAACATTCGTGTATGTCGTCACCATTGGGGTATTGCTATTCGGAATCTGGCGAATGGCCGCAGCCATCATCGCCTTCAGATTAGCGCTCCGGGAACCAGAACCAACTGTGTTGGCTCCAAGGCTCCAAGCCTTCCTTTGGGTGGGCTTGATCGTCGGGACCATTGGCGCGTCAAGCTTTAGCCACACATTGCCTGGGTTCGCTCTTCTGCTCACCGCCCTGCTTCTTCCAAGAACGAAGAAGCGCGTGACTGACGGAATTGCGCCGCAGCCCGATGAACGCGGTGCGCGGCAGGTTGGCGGCGGGGATGCGTAGGGTCTTCGCAGGATGGGGACGACGGTTGGGAGTCTGGAGGATAGCACAGGACGACAGCGCGGAGGAGACAGGGGCGATGTTCGGTTTGAGCGAAAGTCACATAGGTTAAGAAACAAATTGTCCACTGAAGCGTTGTTCCCAACCTGACTGGCAATCGAGAGCACCCATCTTGATGTCCCCGAGCTTGATGCCGCGGGACAACATTTCGTGCTGGAAGACTGTCTCGGAGGACTGTGGTCCCCGGTTGACCTGAAAGATTCTGGCTCCGGAAAGTTGTCCCAAACGGCGGCAGTGCTTGTAGTGGAAATTCTCCGCCAATCCCTCCTCCAGATTTCTTTGGAGAACGACGGCGTCCATGACTGCATTGGCCTCCAGAAACAGTGTGTAGGCCGGCTTCGGCAAGGCCCCTGCAACCGGAGCGAGAAGGAAAAAACGGGGGTTGATGTTTTGTTGCGCGAGCGCGCGGCGAATCACGCCTTCGACGAATGTCCCTTGCAGTTTTTCACCAAACAGATCGGAAACATTGGCTTCACGTCCAATAAAACGCAGGCATGGCGCGTCTTGAATAAAACCCGTGACCCGAACCAAGTCGCCCAGCGGATAGCGATATAAACCGCCGCCGGTGGTGACGATGACGCGGTAGGTTTTTCCGGCAATGAGTTCGTGCGCCAAAGAAAGTTTTTCGCCGGCCGCATCCTGAAATTCAAAGAAGTGGGAAGTGACAGCCAACACCGGATCCTTGTCCTCGTGAAACGGCAGCGAGACGAAGGCTTCCGTGGCGACCAATCCCTTGCCCTGAATCTCGACATTGGGAAACTGGCTCCGAAGATTTTCGGCATATAATTCGCTAGGGCCGTGAGTCCAACAACTGATAACCTGTAGCTTTGGCCACACCTTTTCAAAGGAGGTTTGTCGGCCGCTTTCACGCAAAATGTGTCGAAGGAATTTCGCGCGCCGGTGCGCCCCACTGCGCCCAATCCGGTTTAAGACGTCCAGAATTCCTTCGGGCTGTGTCGTAAAACCTTCAAGAAGGGTCGTCAAAAATGTCGGGCTCCAAATCGAAATTAACCGCAGGTTTTCATCGGCCAGCAACGCAACCAGCGTTTTCGTTTTAAATTCCTGCATGCTTCTGCAATGCGCCAGTTCGGGCGGCGCAGCGCTGACGAGCGAAAACAAATTTTTTCCGAAGAAACCCAGGTATTCAGCATCGTGGTCAAAGCCCACCCGCAATCGGCCCCGTGTCTGAGCAGCCGTTACCGGTGGTGATATGGACCAGTAGGCCGTTCCTCCCATCAGTGCGGGCTTCCGGCGGTACAACGCGGCCAACCATGGGGAGATGCCCCGGCGGAATTCCCGGCCCAGCGTCACCGTCCAAGGGATCAGCTTGGTTGGTGACGATGAGCCGCTGGTCGGCTGGAAGAGTTTGACCCGGTCGGCGGTCAGCACGCTGGCTTCACCGCCCGCGATCGCTTCAATGGATTCTGCAAGCGCGTCATATCCGGTGATGGGCACCTGGGCCTGGTATTCTGCAACCGAACGGATTCGAGCGAAGCCGTTTTTTTTCCCAAAACGTGTTGCGATATTTCGGTTAAGCAGGTCAAACAGACAGCTCGTTTGCGCTTCCGCCACGCGACCGACGGCGGCTGTGAATCGCGCGTGTTCACGGGAACACGCCGCGATCCAAGCGGTATTGATCATGTGGCAGGTGAGGGAGCGAATCGACATATCAAAGTTGGCGGCGAATATAAGGTTTCAGATTATCGCCGTGGAAACGCGCCAGACAGACCAGTTCATCGCCGCGCGCATGGCCCGGGTTCCTATTCTGGAAGAACGCCACATGAGGATCGCGCAAGCGGCTGGCGTCAATTCCGGCAATCCCATCCCGTAGGCGCTGGGCACCCGCTTCCGCCCGCAAGATGCCGGTGGCCGGGTCAAATCGTTGGCCGAATCGTTGGCTCGCCACGCCCTCCAACAAGGCTTTTTCAAAGGCCGGCGTTTCACTTGTGCAGCAGGGATAAAACTGGTGAAAGAAGACCGGGAGGAAGCGGTAGGTCTTGTATCCTTTGCTGGTGAGCAGCCAGTATAGTTCCGAGGCCGGATGAGCGGCGCAGAGCGAGAGCATCAGCCGCCCCCAGGCCACCGGCAGAGCCAGCGATCCCCAGTGGTCTTTTTCAATAATGGTGTCTCCCGAGAACAGGATTTTCACGTCCCGGCCGGCCAACGGGTAGTCGAACAGCACCTGCGTCGAAAAACCGCACAGATGGCCGCTGTCGCGCAGGAGGATGACCCATTGTTTGGCAAGAAGGTCAGCGAGGAACTGGCTCTCGGAGACGCCGTCGTAATGCGCGCGCATCAACTGCTGCATTTGCACGAAGCATTCCGGGTGCAACTCACTCACCGATAGGGTCTGTGATTCCAGTTTCATCAAAGTGATCCAAGCTCCAAGTAAGGAACCAATTCCCGGTCCAGTTTTTGGACCTCCCCCGCTTCGTCTTCCCAAGCGACCACGAACAGCCGGCTGGGCAATGGAAAGTTCGGTCGGGCCAGTAGTTCAGCCAGCAATGGATCCCGCTCGTGCAGCCCCGCCAAGAAGAAGGTATAATGCCTCCGCTTCTCGCGGACGACTTCCTCCAGCAAGACCTTGAACACGGAGCGGTCGTTGCCCTGGACACAAGCCAAGGACAGGATGAAATAATCCAGCGGCAAATCCGGTTTCGGCAAAAGCGGCATTTTCCTAACCATCGCCACCAGATTGAACGGAATCCGCAAAAGTCCCAGCCATGAGTCGTAACCCGTCACCCGCCATTGCCGAAACGCCCGTTGGTCCCACGCGGCAACCACACCGATCAAGTCGTCGCCCCGGAAGGCCAGGAAGACATCTTCCCATTGCAGATGCGACAGCAGTCCGTCTGGCGCACCGAAGTCCTCCACCTGATATTCGGGGAAGAACTGCCGGGACCGGCTTTCACGGTTGAGAAATCCAATTATTGCCGGGCCGTCGACAGCGCTGGCGTGCCGCACGCGAATTCCAGAACGGCCACTGCCGGCGCTCCTGGATTGAAGGCTGACGGCCATGCAGCAAAATCGGCCGAAATCGTGGTAGCCGGGCAGGCCGCTACGCCCCGAAAGAAGCACGGCCTTGGCCGGAAGGTTGTCTTCCATGATGGTGGACAGATACATTTGCACCGGCCGGGCCGCGTGAAGTTTGCGCAGGAATGCATAGCCGTGTGCGAGA
>Ga0182030_10014408_pt1 | contig 15609 bp, 17 predicted proteins | sample 812S3MmetaG_FD_121299 | JGI IMG/M metagenome (GOLD analysis project Ga0182030, IMG submission 121299) | Permafrost microbial communities from Stordalen Mire, Sweden - 812S3M metaG (Illumina Assembly) | ecosystem: Environmental > Terrestrial > Soil > Wetlands > Permafrost | place: Sweden...
GTGCGACGTGAATTGCTTCAATTGGTACTTCGGGTCGTTCGGACCGGCCGGGGTGTAGGAGATCCAGATACTCTCGCGATGCAGGTCGATGTCGCGGTCCTCGTCCATCAGCATCGTGTCCTCCGGCAGCGTGCCCGGGAAGAGTGGGCGATGAAGGATGGCCAGTTCATAGTGGTCCGACGGATTTCGCACGGCGAGGGGAAACATCGCGGCGTCCTTGTTGTCCACGCCATCGAAGTGAAGCCCCTCGTAGGGTTCAAAGGTTGCGAGACCAAGTCGCTCCCAGGTCATGAGGTCCTTGGACATGGCCAGCGCGATACGGGGTCCGTCTGGTGAGAAAGCCGTGTAGGTCATGATGTAGTGCTTCAAAGGTTCGACGAAGGTGACTCGAGGGTCTTCACAACCGCCCCCGTCCGGGCGAAGCTCGTACGGCATCTCCGGCTCGAGGGCAATGCCGAGGCGTTCGATGCCGCTCGGCTCCCCGCTCGCATCGAACTGAACGCGCGCGATGCCGATGCGAGAGTAGTTGCCCTTCGCGACGAGCCGCGGGAACAGATAGAGATGTCCGTCGGGACCTCGTGTCGCGGCGGGATTCAAGATGCCACCAGCCTCGTTGGGGTTGCCCGGTTCTGGACTGATCACCAGATCCAACGGGCGCATGTTGAATCCGGTCACGACTGCTTTCCAGGTGAGGTGATTTGCGCCTCTCCGTCGCCCAGGCAGGCAATCACCGTTTGAATCACCCGAGCGGTCTCCCACGGGTCGCGCACGAGGATGCTGTCGACGCCGGCCTCTTCGGCCGGGAAGTCGTTACCGCCGGGAAAGATTGCGTCGCCGGCGAAGAGCATCTCTGCAACGGGGATGCCGAGTTGATCGCGCAACTTGGCGATGCCGTAGGCCTTGTCGATGCCCGGCTTCGTCACGTCGATTGACGTGGTGCCGCCCATGTGGATGGCGAACTCGGGAAGCAACGGCTGCAGGATCGCGATGATCTTCTTGCGCTTGGCGAAGTCCGGATCCCACTTCTCTTTTTCCAGGAGTGGCGCTTCTTGGCCCAAGACCGAAAGGGTGATCTGGCTTCCGCGGTCTTCGATCGCCTGGCCCCAGATCTTGTCGACCTTCGTGCCCGACTGGTCGTAGGCATCTTGGAGTGCCTTCTTGATCCGCGCCCGCTCATCGTCACTGAGGTCCTCGGAGTAGACCTTCGACCAATGACCGACGTACTCGTAGAACTGCGTGCCGCAGGTGGGCAGAAGGTACAGGTCCTTCAACCGTTCGTCGTCGGGGAGATTCGCGAGGAGTTGCTTCTGGAACTGGGACCAGTCACCACCGGAGATCACCGCCACCCTCATGACGCCCAATAGGTCGTGCAAGAGAGCGGCGACGTCGGATCCCAGGGGAGATTTACTGGGCGCGAGAGTCCCGTCAAGGTCGAAAACAAAGAGTCTCTTGATGGCGTTCCTCCGGGTCGGGGCTGATCGTGGGGCCAAAGTTCATCGGCCATCCACCACCCTAAGCGAGTCACAAAACCGTGGGTCGTGGACCTTAGGAATGATTTATTTCACTCCAATTGCAAGTCATGGTCGAAGCGCCTGACCGAAAGATTCATAGGCCCGCGGACAGTATTTGGTATGAGGCACTTCGCGAGACCGAAATTCGGCGCTTCGAGAGTCCTGCACTCAAGGGCACGCGCGCCTCACGGCCGGCACGCAACGAGCCGCGTTGTGCTGATTCTCATCGCGCTCGGCATTGCCTGCCTCGGCCTCCCTTGGACGAGCGTCGGTGCCGCACCGACGACTACGACGACGCTGTCGCCGACTGTGGTTCTCGAGGGCAACGCGTACGCCCGACACTTGTTGGACGCGCAACCCGTTCCTCCTGACGCTCGAAGAGTCGCCACGTTGTCAACCACGTTGGCCCCCAACGGCGACTTCGGGGATTCACCGTTGATTCGCCAAGACCACCACCTCTACCTACTGCCCATGTCAGTTTCAGTGGATCAGTTCGTGCGCACGCATCTGATTAAAGGGGAGAGGGTTACTGAAACCGGCACGGGAACCGCACCGAACGCCTATCCCACTCACAACCTCGGCGTCGCACCCACGTGCGCGAGCCCCCATATCACCTTCTGCGGCGTCTATTACCAGACGACCGAAGCGAAGAACGGTGAGCAGGAGTTGCGCGTCGACGTGCAGGTGATCTACCTGCCGATCCTCCACGTCCAGATGCCCACGGACGGCGTCGTCACTGTGACGGGATATGGAAAGACGTCACTCATGGACCCTTCGAGCGATCCCACCTCCGTCGTGCTTTCGCACCATCAGGCGCTGACGCTGCGCACGGTCATCGCCCGAATGAAGGATTTGGGATTCGAAGACATGTGCATGGAAGATTCTTTGTTGATGAAGATCAATGTCGTGAAGAACGGGAAAGTGGTGTGGAGCGCCACGGCCGATGAGTGTCCCGGCGCGCTGGCGATCACGACGGCGAAGTCAAGTCCGATACTCGATGGCCGGTCGTGCCCGTTCTGGCAGGTCGTCAGCACGTTCTTCGTAGCCGGCACCGCGAACGCGACGAAATCGCAAATCCATGGTTGCGCCGACTCACAGTACAGCTAATTGACTTCGTCGTAGGTCTCGACAGCGTTCAGTCGACAGTGACGGTGTCGAGTTCCTCAATCGTTCGCAGAGGTCCGAAGTTCGGTTCACCCGCGATCGGGAGCAACAAGATCAGCGCGGCGATTGAAACGACCACCGCGATGATCGTCAACTCCCCTTGGTATCCAATGACGGTGACGAGAACCGCGCCGACGCCAATCGACATTGTCTGCGGGAGTGACGCCATCAGGTCGAAGGCCGAAAAGGCGCGCCCCTGGAGTTCATTGGGCGTGCGCAGTTGCAAAAGCGTGTACGCGCCCACCAAGAGCGGTGGGAGCGCCAGGCCGAAGAAAACGCCGCCCGTGAGGACGAAGGCCAACGAGCCACCCTCGAGGAATAGTGACCCCACGACGATGCCGATGAGGCCGACACCGCAGAGCCATCGCTCGCCGATCCGACGCATCACGGGTGCGGAGAGCGGGCCACCGATGAGTGCCCCGACGCCTTGGGCGGCCATGAGAACTCCGATAAAGCTCGGACTCCGATGAAGCTCGTCGCTCGTGATCGCGAAGATCGCCGTTTCGATGAAACCCACGACACTGAGGGCGACGGCCAATGAGATTGCCATGCGTCGAAGGATCGGGGTCCGAGCGACGTGGTGGAAACCGGCGGAGATCTCCGCAAAAAAATGCTCCGGGGTTCGCACGGGCTTCTCTTCTCGGACGTGCAACGCGAGGATTGAGAATCCAGCTATCACGAATGTCGCGGAATCCAACGCCGCGATCCAATGACCACCGACCACGACGAAGAGTCCCGCCCCCACGAGCGGCGCAACGAGTCGAAGGCCCTCGCGTACGGTACGCAGAAAGCCGTTGGCGTCGCCAAGCTGTTCCGGTGCCAACAACGTCGTCAAGAACGCGGACTGGGCCGAGCCAATGAAGTTTCCAGCGAAGCTGTAGAGGAACATCGTGAGGTAGACGATCCATATGTCGGACGCGCTGTGCACGAAGAGCAACAACATGACGAGCGCGGCGCTCAAGAAGTTCACCCATATGAGGGTCGGGCGACGTCGGACCCGATCAACGACCATGCCGGCGAGGGGCGAGAAGAGGGCGGCCAAGGGAAAGAAGAGGAAGGTGAGTCCGGCATCGGCGTTCGAGTGTGTCAGTTCCTTGACCCAGATTCCCAGGGCCAAAAACATCGCCGTATCGCCGAAGAGCGAGAAGCTCTGTCCTACGAGATAGACCCGCGCGTCGCGGGATTTGGCGAGATCGCGCATCGTCATTGCTGTGCGCCGGGGAGACGAATGGGGTACGTGAACATGAGTGCTTCAATGGGCAGCGATCCTTCGGTGCGGGCCGACTCGTCGGAGATCCGGTCGCGGAATCGGTTGAATATTTCTATGATCTCGTTGGTGGCTCCTTCCAACTCTTCCGGTGTTGCCCATAGGATCGTTTCGACGTTCTGGGCAGCCTCTTGCCAGACCTTGGGAAAACTCGCTTTCGTCGACATATAACTTGAGAGTCGGCCCAACGCTCGATCGAAGACCATTCGCTCGAGACTCTTGGCGGCCAGACTCGTTTCCGGATCCTCGGTGACGTCGCTCCAACGCATGCCGACGTTGACAATCTTCCAAGGGCGCAGTCGACCAGGACCCGTGTCAGCCTCTTCGACGAAGCCATACTTTGCTAATTGGCGAAAGTGAAATGAGCAGGTGGTCGGTGACTCACCAATCAGTTCGCCGGCCGCCGTTGCCGTGAGGGGTCCGTCGATTGAGAGCGCTTCGAGCAGCGCGAGACGAACGGGATGGGTCAACGCTCGAAGGGTCTTCGGGTCGTTGACGTCACGTAACCCATTTCGCGGGTCAAAGACGGCATCGGGAGTTTCGGAATAAGGTTTCACAGGTGGCATCCTTCGAGCGTACTGTATCGAGAGACAACTATCGAGAGATAGTTATTGTATCTTCACATTCGAATTGCTGCTGCCATCTCAACAGGGTCATCACGCTCCTTGCTAGATCTCACGAGCATTTCCAAAGTACACATAACGGAACATCACTGCTTCGTATTAGACATTGACGTTCCCTCTTTTTAACGGAACAATTATGTATCGTTAAACACGTGAATATGCCAGAAGCGTCCGAGGCCAAGATTGGACGACCGAGAAACCCAGCGGCAGATGATGCCATTCGCACCGCGGTATTGGACCTCGTTCACAGCGGCGCGACGTTGTCGTCAATCTCGTTCGTCAGCATTGCTCAACGAACGGGCTTTTCGAGGAACTCCTTGTATCGACGGTGGAAAACGAAAGAAGATCTTTATTCAGATGTGGTGGTGTCAATGAAGCGTTCGCAGCCAGTTTTCACCGGACAGAGTGCACGCGAGAATCTCATCGCGTTGTTGCACGCGAACTTCGGCCGCCGGGCCGAACAAAACGAGCTTCGGATGGCAGGGGCCATCGTCGCCGAGTCACAGAATTTTCCAGACCTTCATGAGCAGTACCTCATCGAGATCGTCGCTCCTTTTGATGAGGCATTCAAGTTGGCGATTCGACGGGGAAAAGAGACCGGAGAAATTCGTGTCGACATCGACGAAGACCTTCTCACGAAAGTTCTGACTTCGTTCGTTCATTCCGTGACGTCATCGATGGTTCAGGTGGAACACGATCGCGAATCCTTAATTGGACGAACGACTGACCTCGTCTTCGACGGCATCTCGCCGACGTAATTCGGCGCACAATACATTCGTCGCAGCCGCATCCGACCGCTCCCACTTCGCAAGAGATTGATATGACTACCGGTAACGTCGAAAGTGCAGTGCACTACACATCGAGTCAGCATTGTGTTCTGGAACGAACGCGTCGTGCACGTCAATGAAAGGAAGCAACGTGGAGAAACGATTGGTCACGCGCTACGCGACTCATTCTCAGGTCGCCGCCGACGAGAATCAGAAGCGCATCGAAGGCGTCTTCGAAGAGTTGGCGAAGAACAGGCCCGACAACGTCAGTTACCTCGTGCTGCGTCTCGCCGACGACTCATTCGTACACGTGTCGTTTCACGATCATCGAGATGATGAGACCAATCCCATTTCGTCGACGGCGGCCTTTGCCCACTTTCAGGACGGACACGAAAGTCGTCGCGACGGTTCTATAGATCAACAGACCGCGACCCTGGTCGGCTCCTACATCATCGAAATCGCTTAGGTCTGTCGATCCAACGACAGTTCATCTCGTCATGATTCCTCTCTCAGTCCTCGACCTCGCGACCGTCGCCACCGGTTCATCACCCGCGAGAGCGTTCGCGGAAACGACGGCGACCGCGGTCGTGGTTGAGCGACTCGGCTACAAGCGACTGTGGGTGGCCGAGCACCACGGGATGCCGGCGGTCGCGAGTTCCGCGCCGGCCGTCTTGATCGCCCACCTGGCCAACGCGACGACGACCCTCCGCGTTGGTTCTGGCGGCGTCATGCTGCCGAATCACGCGCCACTCGTCGTCGCCGAGCAGTTCGCGACGCTCGAGGCGCTGCATCCCGGTCGCATCGACCTCGGTCTCGGACGGGCTCCGGGAACGGACCACGTCACGGCCCGGGCACTTCGACGGACCTTAGACCTTGGCGCGGACAGTTTCCCGGACGACGTCGTTGAACTGATCAAATACCTGTTGCCTTCGAACGGCACGCCGATGCATCCGTTCGCCAACCCTGGTCGCGGGTATCTCCCCGAAATGTGGCTGCTCGGATCCTCAACGTTTAGTGCGCAACTGGCGGGCATCCTGGGCCTGTCGTTCTCATTCGCGTATCACTTCGCGCCTCAGCAGCTGGACGCGGCCCTCGCGACCTACCGAGAACACTTTGTGCCCTCGATCGTGTTGCGCGAACCCCGCGTGATGGTGGCGGCGTCGGTCATCTGTGCCGAGAGTATTGAAGAGGCGAAGTGGCTTTCGGGCTCATCGGCACTCAGCATCGTGCAGATGCGCACCGGTCACCCCGGAGAGTTACCCTCACCCGAGGAGGCTGCCGCGTACGAATTCACGCCAATCGAAGAGCAAATCGCCATCGAAGCTATGTCATCTCATTTGATCGGGGACCCGACGACGGTCGCGGAAGGTCTGTCCCGTTTGCAAACACGAACGGCGGCTGACGAGATCATGATTTCCACGAGAGTCCATTCGCTCGAGGCGCGAATCAAATCGCTCACGCTGGTGGCGAGCGCTTGGGGGATCTCCGAGTCCTTCGATCCTCTCCAGTGACTGACGTCGACGAGTCAAATCCGGAACGTTGTTCGGCGCGGATCTCTTCGAGCACGAAGTCGCGTGCCACGAAGCCAAATCGTGTGCGGTCGTACACGGTGAGCCCGCTCAGTGGTGGTGAGTACGCGTGGATGCTCACGGCCGGCTTGCCGTCTTCGTAGATCACGTCGTGCACGTGCTCGGGACCGAACGAACCGTTGTCGCCGGCGACGTAATGACGATCGCGAACGCTGAAGTGATCTTCGGCGCGGTACGTCTCGTAGAGCGCCCCGGCGCTCACGGTCCAGGCGCCCGATGAGCCGCCGTGATCGTGCCAATCGGACGACTGCTCGCGTTCCCAAGTGAGCAGTCGGACTTCGAAGTTCTCGGTGACGAACAGTTGAAGCCACCAACGATTCACCTCGTCATCGACCAGCAGGTCTTCGAACAGTTCCGGTCGTGCCGCGAGAGCATCGGTGATCCTCACGAGGGTGTCAGCGTCGAGACGGCCCTCGGGCAACCGGAGCGATTCGAAGAATGCGCGCAGCTCGACCGTTCGTCCCGCGGGCGCTTCACTGAAGATTGAATCGACGTCGAGTGACATACTGCCTCCTTGATTGGTTGTAATTCAATATACTACTATTACTAGTGAAATTATAGGAATAGTAGTAACGTTGAGTTTTCGTCTACATCCCAAGAAAGTGCCCGGGACTCGCGACGTGGAAGCCAGAGTCATCGTTGAACGCTGAAAAGGGCCGTCAGTACTGCGAATACAGCGTCAGTCGTGAAGCGCAGTGCGCACCACGCTCCCCACGGCCTCGGTCTCGAGCAGAAATCCATCGTGGCCGAAGTCGGACTCGATGACGTGTACCTCTTCTGAACTCGGCAACAGTCGCGCAATCTCTCGTTGTTGGCTGAGGGGGTAGAGACGGTCACTGGCAATGCCGGCGACGGTGACGCGGGCCCGCACCGTGCTGAGCGCGGCGGCGACGCCATCACGTCCCCGACCGATGTCGTGATGGTTCATCGCTTCACTGAGAACAACGTACGTGTTTGCGTCGAGTCGTCGTGTCAGTTTCTCGCCCTGGTACTCGAGGTACGACTGAACGGCGTATCGACCGCCGTGTAGTGGCGATTCTTGGTCTTGGGTTTCGCGTGCGAAGCGGAGATCGAATTCGTGTTCTGTCCGGTAACTCAATTGACCGAGACCGCGCGCAATCGAAAGGCCCGTGGTCGGACTTCGTCCCGTGAAGTAATAGTCACCGTTCGCGTACGCCGGATCGGATTTGATCGCGCGAACCTGTAGTGAGCACAGGGCGATCTGTTCGGCTGACGCGGCGGCCGAGACGGCCAAGACGACGGCCCGTTCCACTCGCTCGGGGTAGCCCACACTCCATTCGAGCGCCCGCATCGCGCCCATCGATCCACCGATCAGAGCCGCCCACTTCTCGATGCCGAGCTCCTCGGCAAGCACGACTTCGACGGCCACCTGATCGCGAATCGTTATCACTGGAAACCTCGATCCGTACGGGGCGTCATCGACGGCGGGCGACGACGGGCCGGTCGTCCCTTGGCAGCCCCCCAACACGTTGGGACAGACCACGAAGTACTCATCGGTGTCAATCGGCGCTCCGGGTCCGATCAGTGCCGCCCACCAACCGGACGTGAGGTGACCTGGCCCAGCTGGTCCCTCGGCGTGCGAATCGCCGGACAGGGCGTGCAGCACGAGGACGGCGTTCGTCGCGCCGTGGTTCAGTTGTCCCCACGTCTCGAAGGCCACGGTCACGCTCGGCAATGAGCCGCCGCCTTCGAGGGCGAATCCCTGGTCGCCGCTCTTCAGTTCGACGAATTGACGGTGACCGGGGTCATCGCCGATTTGCCACGTTCCCGGAATTGGAGTTGCGCTCACGCGTCCTTGGCTGCGAGAAATCCGGCGTCGAGGTCGGCGAGGATGTCGTCGATCGACTCGAGACCCACCGAGAGTCGTACGAGGTCCGGGCTCACGCCGGTCGTCGTCTGCTCGTCCTCGGTCAGTTGCGAATGCGTCGTCGAGGCAGGGTGGATCGCGAGGCTGCGCACGTCGCCGACGTTCGCCAAGTGGCTGAAGAGTTCCAATCCCTCGATGAACTTCTGGCCGGCGCTCAGTCCACCCTTGATGCCGAAGGCGATGATCGAACCGCCGCCACGCGGCAAGTACTGGAGCTGACGTTCGTGCCAGGGACTCGACGCGAGACCGGGGTAGGCAACCCACGTGACTTCATCGCGTGCTTCGAGCCAATTGGCAACGGCCACGGCGTTTTGGACGTGACGCTCCATGCGGTAGCTCAGGGTCTCGAGTCCCTGCAAGAAGAGGAACGAGTTGAGCGGTGCGATCGCCGCGCCCACGTCGCGCAGGTATTGCAGTCGAGCCTTGAGCACGTAGCGAGCGGGGAAGAGCGGCGCCGGGAGATCTGCGAAGATCAGCCCGTGGTAGCTCGGGTCCGGTTCGGTGAACGCGGGGAAGCGACCGCTCGCTTCGTAGTTGAACGTGCCGCCGTCGACGATCACGCCGCCGATCGACGTTCCGTGTCCCCCGATGAACTTCGTGGCCGAATGCACGACGATGTCCGCGCCGTGGGCGAGCGGCTGGGCCAGGAAGGGCGTTGCCAGGGTGTTATCGACCACGAGGGGGATCCCGTTGTCGTGCGCCACCTTGGCAACGCCCTCGAAGTCAAGGACGTCGCCCTTCGGATTGCCGAGGGTCTCGGCGTAGAACGCCTTCGTGTTTGGTCGAATGGCACTTCGCCACGCCTCGAGGTCGTCGGGGTCATTGACGAACGACACCTCGATACCGAGCTTCGGCAACGTGTAGTGAAAGAGGTTGTAGGTGCCACCGTAGAGCGACGCCGACGAAACGATATGGCCGCCGTTCTCGGCCAAGTTGAGAAGTGCGATGGTCTCAGCGGCCTGGCCGCTCGCGACCGCGAGCGCCGCGACGCCGCCTTCGAGTGAGGCGACGCGATCTTCAAAGGCGGCTTGCGTAGGATTCATGATGCGGGTGTAGATGTTGCCAAGCTCTTGGAGACCGAAGAGCGCTGCCGCGTGAGCGGTGTCACGAAAAACGTAACTGGTCGTCTGATAGATCGGGACGGCACGAGCGCCCGTGGTCGGATCTGGCGACGTACCGGCATGGATCTGTCGAGTTTCAAATCCCCATTCGGGCATAGTGTTCTCCTTCAATTGCGCCGACGGCGAGAGTGCTGCCAACGAGACGTGAAGTTTATTTATAACAAAGACGATGGAAGTAGTCAAGTTTCATCGTGGGCCAAATCGCGTGGGCAATGGAATCGCCGCGGCGCATCGTTCGTTCGCATCGTTATCGAAATAGGCAGTCGTAAATCCTAGGCTTCGTCGCGGAGTCCGTAGGTAGTGATGTGCTCATCCGCTCGCCGTTCAAGATGGAGGCCAATGTCTTGAATTGACATATCCAGACTCTGGGCGCAACGAATCAGTCGCTCCTTGAACACGGTCTGCGCGTACTCTCGGACCTGTTCTCCGCATGCGAACACCAGCTCCTCTTCGATTCGATGAATCTGGCGCTCGATCGCGGAGAAGAGTTGTCCGGCAATATCGAGAAGTCGTTCCACGTCGTCCTGCAGACTCGCTTCGACCTCAACGGGTTCACGCAGCGAAACGTCGTGCAACATGGCGCTCTCGCCGTCGTCTCGCGATTCAAAGCTCGTCGATAACATCTTTCACCCTTTCTCCCACCTGCTTGAGGTGGCCCTTATGTTGATCGTTGGCACCATCGCTTTCGAGGTCTCGATTTCCGGTGACCCGTCCGGCGACTTCTTTCGTCTTGCCTTTCGAAATTTGCAACATATTCCTGGCTCTGTTCAGCAGTTTCATGTTCCTCCTCGATCATTTCCGGACGACATCTGTCTCGCGGTTTCGCTGCTCGGATCTCCTGGTTCGATAGAACGTGTGGTCACTCGCGGCGTATACGTACCGGAACAACGGTGACCACCCGAGCAAAATCGGACGACGGAAGAGTCAATTGACGATGATGGCGACGAAACGGAATACGAAGAAGCCCTTCCAAACGGATCAACGAAGTGAACGGCGCGGGCGCCGAATGCATCGCGACTCTCGGTGGCCGACCCGTCGACGGCGGTCATGTCGGCGATGACGCCAAGCGCGGCGGCAATGTCACTAGGGACTAGTCCAGGCAAACTCACCACTCGTTCCTTCAAACAGGCCCAACACAGTCAGGCACGAAGGAAGCGGGATCTGGACTTCTACGTGAACAGTACCAGAAACTGGATTGATTTACCCCGGCGCCAATCGTCGGGCGACACAACTTCTTCGCAATTACCAATGCGACCAATTGACCCTTCGACGAGGTGCAATGGTGCGTCATCTGATCCGACTGCGCTGCTCGTTGTGGATAAGGCCGCGGACGAATTACTACTTCCGCAGCGGCGCAGTCCACTCGTCAAGGGCGTTCGAGTCCAATGACTTGTTCACGACGCGTGTGGCGAGGCCGGTGAGACCCTCGTTGTGGTTGCGTGCGTGTGATCGCAAACGATTGAAGGCTTCGTCCATATCGCAGTTCGTCGATTCGCAGATCATCCCTTTGGCCTGTTCGATTATCACTCGACTGTTGAGGGCATTACTCAATTGAGAGTTCAACGCGTCCGAATCGATGGTCGAGCGATGCTGAAGTATGGCGATAGTCGCCACGTCGGCGAGACCTTGGGCCACGATAACGTCATCGTCCGTGAGTGATCCTTGATGGGTCCGAAAGAGGTTGAGCGCCCCAATCGTGCGTCCTCGGAGACGCATGGGCAGACTGTGAACCGCTCGGAAACCGAGAGCGAGGGCTCGTGGCGTGAAGAGAGGCCATCGTCCATCGGCTTCGCTGAGTTCGTGATTCGTGATGGCCAGACCGTCGCGATAGCAGTCGACACACGGCCCCTCGTTCGTTTGAATTTGAAACAACTCGAGCACCGTCATCGACTCACTCGACGAAGCCACGAACTGCAGTTCCCCCATCGGTGACGCGAGCATGACGCCCGCGGCGTCGACGTCAACGGCCTCCACGCAGCGAAGAGCCAAGACGGTGAGTACGTCAATGACGTCGTAGTCGTCGACCAAATTGTCGGCCAACTCTACGAGCGTCGCAATTAAAAGCGATTCTCTATTCATGGACACCCCCTGCCTCTCAACCACTCGCAATCAACTAACGGCACCAATTCGTCGGCCCATTTTACCCGGATTCTATCGCTCGCCATTCCCACCCGCTGCGTCGTCAATCCACTCTCTGGAATCCGGAGTGAGGCGTGTCGTACCTGAGACGACGCGTTGTGCGAGATCGGAGAGTTGACTACCAATCGCGAACGCGTGCGCGCGCAAGAACACGAGCGCATCCCTCACTGACATCGAACCCTGGATCGCCAGCATTCCCGCCGCCTGATGGACTCGAAAGTCGAGCATCGATGCGCCGTTCAACTCTCCGACGAGGCCGCCTTGCGAACCACCTGCCTGCTCGGCCAGTATCGCCCGACTGATTACCGACGCCATGAGGTACGCGTCTGACGCTTGACCAGCGTCCAGCGGTCCCGGACGGTTGCGAAAGAGGCTCATTGCTCCGAATCGAATCGCTCCGAGTCGAATCGGATAGCCAAAGACTGCTCGAGCGCCCAAAGCGACGGCTTCGGGTCTGTAGGTACTCCACGTGGAACCTGACGCCGCGAGGTCCGTGTCTTCAGTGGCGTCTCCTCGACTCGCGTCGACAGCCGGTCCTTCGCCCAAGGAGATTTCCAGGTCCATGAGAGCGCTCGCGGCGTGGTTACTCGTACACAGGGACATTAAATCTTCATTGTCACTGATCAGAGCGATGGCGGCTCCGTCAAGCGCCATGAACTCAGCCGCCACCGCGCAGAGCGCGACCCCATCGGAATTCGCATGTTCTAATCGATCCATAAGAGCGTAGATATCGAGAAGACGATCCACGGTCATGTTGATTTTGGATTCACTCGTGTGACGATGATTTTCGAAGTGCTCGTATTGCCATTGCTGTAATCTCCTCGAACCGCGTCGATGCCTTGAGCTTGAATCGTTGGTCTTACGTCGTCGACAAGGATCAAGGGGGGCTTGATCCTCGTCGACGAGAACTGCGCAGCGCTCGCTGAACGTCATCCGGATCTACTGCTCGAATGCATCCTTTACTTTCTCGCCAGCCTGCTTGACGTTGCCACTCATCTGATCAACGTTCCCTTCGGCCTCAAGTTGGCGGTCCCCAGTGGTCTTCCCGACCGTCTCCTCGACCTTGCCTTTTGCTACTTGGGCCATGTTCTTGGCTTTGTCCTTTTTGCTCATTGTCACTCCATGTCTCGTTGAGAACTTGCACATTCATTGTCGTCACATCGTCTACGGCGAACACCCGTGGGTGAATCCGCTTGGCCTCACGCCAACTCTTCAACGTCTGACCAGAAAAACGATGAGGACGATGACGAGAATCAAGACAACCGTTCCGCCGCCTATATACATTCCAAGCACTCCGTTCTGAGTCGGTGAGACCTTATTTGAGGCGTGGCCCCTCGCGGAGCACACCTCGTTTCAGAATTGCTCTTCGTCGACGACGAACGCATCACCGAACCGTCGCTATTTCGAGGCTTCGTGAACGGAACTGGTATTTCCCGAAGTATCAACGACTTCACGGTCGAGCGTGTGACGGGGACTTCGCTCCGGACCTCTGGACACCGCAAAGACGATCGCCGACACGACGAACCCAAAGGCCCCGGCGATCATGAGGATGACACCCACGGTTGAGAGACGAAAGCCGGTACCTTGATACGTAATGGCCCAATACATAACTGCGCCCGCCGCGGCGGCGATTGCGCTGAGCACCATTCCTGGAAGACCCATGTCAACACTCCTTCTAACTGCCTGACCAATTGTCAGGTGAGAAGGATGCGAGGTCTTGACGTCCTAAAAGCAGAGTAACAGCAATGGTGCCTTCGCCAATCAGACAATCTGACGCGCCCTCAGAAGGGTACAAACGCCTAGACCTTTCGTGGGTCAATCGAAAAGCGCACACTGATCTCGTTGAACTCACTCGAGGTCGTCAGGGGGAATCCGGAGTGGCGAAATACCGACATCATGTCGTGATTGGACGACATTGTCTCGGCACTGAAGTCAGTGATCCCTCTATCCCAGGCTGCTGCGGCCAGCGCGTCGAGTAGTCGGCGACCGAGGCCCAGATGCTGATAATCGTCGCGCACCACGAAGGCAACCTCGGCGTTGCTGGATTCGGGATAGCGGTCGTAGCGTCCCACGGCGACGATTTGGTCATCGTCGACCACCACGAGCGCCAATCGGTTGACATAGTCGACCTGTGTGAAATGTTTCACTTCGGTGGAGGAGAGTGCGGGGTGTAGCGAGAAATAGCGCCGGTAGATCGAGTCAAATGAAAGGTGAGTATGGAAGTCCACGAGTTTCTCGGCGTCGTCACTGCGAATCGGCCGTAGATGCAGAGTCGCGCCGCTGGCGACCTCGAAGTCGGCCATCAACTCCTTTGGAAACTGCCCCGGCAGTATCCGTTCACAGTTCGAAGTCTGGAGTGATGTCACGTGTACATCTTGTTCGCCCTGGAATCCCGTGACTTAGAGACAAAGGTCATTTTCGCGCACGCCGCACACCACCCTCCGTTCGGCGTTCGTCTCAGTGTTGATGAGTAGGGACGTTCGACCCTGTCGCCACAGAAGAAAGTGTCCATAGGGTTGATTTCGTGTCCGCCATTTTCCTGACGGTTCACCGACCATAAGGAGCTGTAACCATGAAAGCACTTGTCTATAAGGGTCCGGGCCAAAAGAGTTGGGAAGATGTTCCCGATCCCGTGATTCAAAAGCCCACCGACGTCATCGTCAAGATGATTGCAACCACTATTTGCGGTACCGACCTCCACATTCTTAAGGGTGACGTGCCCGAGGTCGAAGTTGGCCGAATCCTCGGACACGAAGGGATCGGCGTCATCACTGAGATCGGTACCGGTGTCACGCAACTGGCCGTAGGTGACAAGGTGATCTTGTCCTGCGTCAGTTCATGCGGTCGTTGTTCGAACTGTCGAGAGGGTCTCTACGGTCACTGTCTCGACCCTGAAGGCATTGCGGGAATTGGTTGGATCTTTGGGTACATGATCGACGGAACCCAGGCCGAACAGGTTCGCGTCCCGTTCGCGGAGAACTCGGTGTACAAGATGCCAGAGAGTCTGTCGGAATCCGAAGGCATCCTCTTGTCGGACATTCTGCCGACCGGTTTCGAGATCGGCGTGCAGTACGGCGACGTGAAGCCGGGCGACGTGGTCGCGGTCATTGGCTCAGGTCCGGTGGGACTCGCGGCCGTGACGACGGCGCGACTGTACGGTCCGTCCAAGATCATCGCGATCGACCTCGACGACAGTCGTCTGAAGCGGGCGTCGGACTTCGGCGCAACTGACACCGTCAACTCCGGCGACGCGGACTGGAAAGAGCAGGTATTCGCGCTCACCGACGGCCAAGGCGTCGACGTCGCAATTGAAGCGGTGGGCGTCCCCCAGACGTTCACCATGGCGACGGAGCTGGTGCGCCCCGGCGGAAGCGTCGCCAACATCGGCGTGCACGGGAAGCCGGTGGAGTTGGCACTGAACGAGCTTTGGATCAAGAACATCGACATCTCGATGGGACTCGTCAACACGAATACGCTCGCGATGCTGCTGAAGCTCGTGACACAGAAGCAACTGCCCGTTGAGAGTTTCGTCACTCACGA
>Ga0182030_10014409_pt1 | contig 15609 bp, 10 predicted proteins | sample 812S3MmetaG_FD_121299 | JGI IMG/M metagenome (GOLD analysis project Ga0182030, IMG submission 121299) | Permafrost microbial communities from Stordalen Mire, Sweden - 812S3M metaG (Illumina Assembly) | ecosystem: Environmental > Terrestrial > Soil > Wetlands > Permafrost | place: Sweden...
ATGCGGAAAGCGAAGACCTGAACGCCCCGATCGACACTCCAGAGGGTCAAATGGCGTCGCCCGGCAATGGCGCCATCATCGCAGCCTTGCCGCGTCCCACCTATGATGCCGTTTCACTTTTCGTCGGCCCCGCCCCAGGCTATCAAGGTCCGGTGGCCGGACCGCGGCCCATCAATACGCCGATCGGCGCCATTGCCTATACGACTCCGGAAAAAACAGCCGCGCCTTCTCCGTTGAAGCCGGACCCCTCGGCGCTGCCAATGGCCCGACGCAAACCGGCGAAAGAGGGGAAGAAGGCCGAAGCGAAAACGATGGCTCACCAGGATCATGGGAAAGCCGGCGGCAAGGCGAAGGATTCAGTCAAAAAATCGAATCCGGACGGCAAGCCGCGTCACAAAGCGGCTGAGAAATGAACGACAGTAGCGTCGCCCGGCGACCGCCGCCGCCGGTTCCTGTCTCTATCGTCACGGGGTTTCTCGGCGCGGGAAAGACGACCCTGCTCAATCGGTTGCTGCGCGATCCGGCGTTGGCGAAGGCCGTCGTGCTGATCAACGAATTCGGCGAAATCGGGCTCGATCATCTCTTTGTCGAGAAGATCGACGGCGATATGGTCATGATGGCTTCTGGCTGTCTCTGCTGCACGATCAGAGGCGATCTGATTGACTCGCTGGAAGATTTGCTTCGGCGGCGCGACAATGGGCGGATGCGCGATTTCGATCGAGTGATCATCGAAACGACGGGCCTCGCCGATCCCGCGCCCGTGCTGCATACGATCATGAGCCAACCCTATCTGCTGCTGCGGTTTCGGCTCGACGGCGTGGTGACAGTCGTGGATGCGATCAATGGCGCGGCGACTTTGGACGCCTATCCGGAAGCGCTCAAGCAGGCGGCGGTCGCAGACCGTTTGGCGCTCGCCAAAACGGACCTGGTTGTGACGGACGAGCAGAGGCGAAGTCTGGCGCGGTTGCGCGCTCGGCTCGTTGAACTCAACCCGACGGCCCGAATTGTCGAAGACTTCAGTGATTGCGCGACGGCTGCCGTGCTCGACGCCGGGCTCTACGATCCCGCGACAAAATCGCCTGATGTCGCGCGCTGGCTCAATGCCGAGGCCTTGATCGACAGGCAAGGAAGCCACGATCACGCCCATGCCGCTCATTCAAGCGCTTCGGCGACCGAGACGGACGCCGCCAATCGCCACAGCGAATCCATTCGCACATTTTGTTTCGTCAGCGACGAACCGATGGCTCCTTCCGCCTTCAATCTTTTCCTGGAAATGTTGCGCGGCGCGCATGGGCCCAGCCTGTTGCGCGTCAAGGGAGTCGTTGCGTTGTCGGATGACGTGTCGCGACCGCTGGTCATTCACGGCGTCCAGCATGTCTTTCATCCGCCGGTGCGTCTTGACGCCTGGCCCGATCAAGATCGCCGAACACGTATTGTTTTCATCATCAGGCATTTGAACCCGAATTTCATCGAGCAGCTCTATTCCGCTTTTGCCGGGAAAGTCCGCATTGATCAACCCGACGCCCTTGCGTTGACCGAAAATCCGCTCAAGCCTGCCCCTGGCGGGCTGCTGTCCTGAGCCTCTTCCTTGCTGCGAAGGCAAAATTGGCCTGAACATTGTTAGTTCGATAGAGCCGATGGGATATCCGCGCCTTTTTGGGTCAAAGTGACCCAAAGTCCCGTTTTGGCCTTCGCGAGCGATCGGAGTTGGGGCAATTGAGCGAAATGTTCTGGATTCCGCGTCCCCTTTTGAGCGGGGCTTTGCGCGCCGGGCCGGCTGATTTCGTCGGGCCGCACGGAATCGTTCATGGTCGGCTTGACCCGGAGGTCCGCGAGCCAAATTTCGTGGAATGCGTCGATCTCGACGAGGTGCATAGTTATGTTGCGGAATGGACGAACCTGGTTGAGCGATCACTTGAAGTAAATGTTTTCCTCGAGCCTTCATTCGCGCTTCCGGCGGCTCGGCATATCCCCGACGCCGCGCAACCGGAATTTCTCCTCGTTTGGGAAAGTGGCGCCGTCGATGCGCGCGGTCGGCTGGTCGGGCTTTGGCCGCTGGTTTTTTCGCGCTCCGTTTTCGGTGGCGCCGCCAAGACATGGGTTCACGAATTCAGCTGCAGCGGCTCGCCCCTCCTTGACAGGCATCAGGCGATCGAAGTCATCGATCTGATGTTCCAATGGCTGAAACATCGTAATTCCCATTTACATGGGCTGTCCGCGATCCAATTGCCGAAGGCCGGCCCTGCCTACGGACTATTGTATGATCAAGCGAAGGCGCGTGACCTGAATTTCAGTCTCCTATGCCAATTCGACCGGGCGGCCCTCAACGCGCGGATCGTTGGCGTCGGCGCCAGGGATTTCGTCTCGCCCAAGAAGAAAAAGGAGTTGCAACGTCAATTCCGGCGGCTGCGCGAATTGGGGTCCGTCACTTTTGGCGTAGCGCGCGACGGATCTGCATTACGCGACCAAGTGGAAGCCTTCATGGCCCTGGAAGCCAAGGGATGGAAGGGGCGTCAGAACGATGCTTTCCTGAATGACCCCGCTCTCGCGACCTTCCTGCGCGCCATGACGCGTATGATGGGGCTCGAAGGGAAGTGCCGGCTTTACTGGATGGCCCTGGACGGGCGCATGATCGCCGGCAACATTGTCCTGATCTCGCGGGATAGGGCCTATTTTTGGAAGACGACCTATGACGAGGATTATCGCCTCGTTTCGCCGGGCGTTTTGCTGGCGATGGACATGACCGACCGACTTTTGCAGGAGACACAAATCGCAGCGGCGGATTCCTGCGCCATTCCCGATCATCCGATGATTGACCACCTCTGGCGCGGGCGCATTGGGATCGCGGACGTCATGATATCGCTCGATCAGGACCGCGCAAAAAGGTTCGATGGCGGCGTGCAGCGAGAAAAAATGCGTCGCAGCCTGCGCCAAAGGGCCAAGACCCTCCTCGCTCGTTTTCGATCTGGCTGAGGAAAGGAGCCATTCGTGGATTCCGAAGCCGCGCGACAGCGTCTCGACAAATGGCTGTGGTTTTCGCGAATGGTCAAAACGCGCCCGGCAGCGGTCGAATTGATTACACAGGGCTTCGTCCGCGTCGACGGAAAAAGGGTCGAGCAGCCCGCCCGGCCAGTGGGCGCGGGCAACGTGCTGACGATCGCGTTCGAGCATCGCATCGTGGTGCTGGAAATACTCGGCTGCGCCGAACGCCGCCAATCCTACCTGGAAGCGTCCAAGTTATATCGCTTGCTCCAGCCCGAAAACTGACGCTTGGCTCGCTTGCTGCTCGGCGCAGGCCGAAAGTCTCCGGTGGCAAACGCTGCGTGTTCAGGCTCCGCCTTCAAGGAGCCGGCGGGCGATGACCTGCGCCTGAATTTCGGCGGCGCCTTCGAAAATACTGAGGATGCGCGCATCGCAGAGGATGCGCGAGACCGGATATTCAAGAGCGAAACCGTTGCCGCCATGAATTTGCAAGGCATTGTCGGCGGCGGCCCAGGCGATGCGCGCGCCAAGCAGCTTGGCCTGACCAGCTTCGAGATCGCAGCGCTTGCCCGCGTCCTTGGCGCGGGCGGCGAAATAGGTGATCTGGCGGGCGATATGCACTTCGACCGCCATCATGGCGATCTTGTCGGCGACGCGCGGAAAATGCACGAGCGCCTTGCCGAACTGGATGCGTTCTTTGGCGTAACGCAGCGCCAGTTCCATCGCTGATTGGGCGACGCCGACGGCGCGGGCGGCCGTCTGGATCCGCGCGCCCTCGAAGGTCTGCATTAACTGCTTGAAACCCTGGCCCTCGACGCCGCCGAGCAGGTTTTCGGCCGGGACCTCGAAACCTTCGAAGGCGATTTCATATTCCTTCATCCCGCGATAGCCGAGCACCTCGATCTCGCCGCCGGACATGCCTTTGGCCGGGAAGGGGTTCTTGTCTTCGCCGCGCGGCTTTTCCGCCAGCAGCATGGACAGGCCCTTGTATCCGCGCTCGTTCGGATCGGTGCGGGTCAGCAAGGTCATCAGATCAGCGCGAACCGGATGGGTGATCCAGGTCTTGTTGCCGGTGACGAGGTATTTGTCGCCTTCCCGAACAGCGCGTGTGCGCAGCGACGCGAGGTCCGAACCTGTGTTGGGCTCGGTGAAAACAGCGGTCGGAAGGATTTCGCCCGCGGCGATCCTCGGCAGGTATTTTGCCTTCTGTTCCGGCGTGCCGCCGCACAGGATCAATTCGCCAGCGATTTCGGACCGCGTTCCGAGCGAGCCGACGCCAATGTAAGCGCGCGACAATTCCTCGGTGACGACGCACATCGCCACCTTGCCAAGACCCATGCCGCCGAATTCTTCCGGAATGGTCAGGCCGAACACGCCGAGATCGGCCAGGCCCTGGATGATTTCGAGCGGGATATATTCGTTTTTGAGGTGCCATTCATGCGCATAGGGCAGCACTTTTGCAGCCGCATATTTGCGGATTTCCTCGCGAATGGCTTCCAACGTCTCATCGAGGCCGGCCGCGCCAACTGTCGCCGAGGCTTCCGCGTGATCCACCAGATCGACCAATCGCGCGCGATTGGTTGTCGTGTTTCCGGTGGAGATCAAGGTTTCGATGGCGGCGATTCGGCTCGCGGAAATCCTCTCGCCCGACAGGCCAAAATCGCTCAGGCGCACAAATTCGCCTTGGCTCATCGGAATGCCGCCGAAAATCTGGGCGAGATATTCGCCGACGCCAATGCGGGTCAGCAAGTCTTCCGTCTCGCCATAAAGCCCTTCGCCCTGCATGCGCTCCGCGTAGGCGAGCATTTCGCGCACGGATTCAACGTAAGTCGCCAACCAGGCGAGGCCATGGGCCGCGTGCTGCTCCCTTTCGATGAGCGCATTAGACAAAGCGCCGTTTTCGCTGACCCTTGCGCGGACGCTCGCCACGGCCTCTTCACAGAGGGCTTCAATGGCGCGGGTCGCCGTGCGGCCGAGTTCGAGAAATTCGTCGGTGGCGATCGCGCTGGCGGCCTGGGTCATCTTGGCTCCTGGGGGGGTCGGCTGGCGTCTTGAGTGCAATTGGGCGCTCTTATTGCCAGCCTTGGCGCCGCAGCGCAATATGCCTTCCGATCAGGCTAGGCCCTTCTTTTGCAGCACGGCTTCAAAGTTTGGCGGCCTTCCGCGAAACAGCGCATAGGCGACGTTCGGATCGCGGCGATTGCCGGCGGAGTAAATGTAATCGAGCAGGCGTCGCGCCACCGTGGGATCAAAAATATCGCCAGCATCCTCGAAGGCGGTGAAACCGTCGGCGTCCAAAACTTCCGACCAAAGGTAGCTGTAATAGCCGGCGGCATAGCCTTCGCCCGAGAAGATATGGCTGAAATGCGTAAGGCCATGCCGCGGAACGATTTCAGCAGGCATCTCTATCGATCGCAAAATGTCGCTTTCCGCGACCACACCGTCCTCCGGCGGCGCCACTTGGGAATGAAGCTTGAAATCGACATAAGCCGAGCCGAGAAATTCGACCGTGCCAAAGCCCTGGTTGAAATTTCGCGCGGCAATGACGCGGTCGATTAAGGCCGGGGGTATCGTCGCGCCCGTTTCGAAGTGCAAGGCGAAACGTTGGAGAATTTCCGGTTGCAGGACCCAATGCTCATAAAGCTGCGACGGCAGTTCGACGAAATCGGTCGGTGTCGCTGTGCCGCTCATGGAGGGATAGACGACATCCGACAACATGCCATGCAGGGCGTGGCCAAATTCGTGAAAAAGCGTGAGAACTTCGGTCAATGTTAACAGAGACGGGCGGTCCGGCGCCGGCTTTGGGAAGTTCAAAACGTTGACGACAACCGGTTTCACCGCGACGCCGAGCTTCTTCTGGCCCCGAATTTCCGACATCCAGGCGCCGGACCTTTTGGAACTGCGGGCATAATAGTCGCCCATGAAGACTGCTACATGGGCGCCTTTCTGGTCGAGAACCTCATAGGTCTGGACGTCCGGATGGTAGACGGGCAGATCGTCCCGCCGAACGAAACGCAAGTTGAACAATCTTTCCGCACAATAAAAGGCCGCCTCGATCATGCGGTCGAGCCGGAAATAGGCCGAAAGTTCGCCCTGATCGAAATCGTAGCGGGCGCGCCGCAGTTTTTCCGCGTAGAAGCGCCAGTCCGGCGCGGCAATCTTGAAATTGGCGCCCTCCGCGTCGGCAATCGCCTGAAGCGCTTTGCATTCTTCGCCCGCTTTGGCGCGAGCAGGAAGCCAGACCTTGTCGAGCAGGTCAATGGCTGCTTTTGGCGCCCCCGCCATGGTCGGCTCCAGTTTGAAATCCGCGTAAGTTGGGTAGCCAAGCAATCGTGACCTTTCCTGACGCAGTCTCAGGATTTCGGGGATCAATGGGCGATTGTCTGTCTTTCCCCCTTTCGCTCCGCGGGCGGCCCAGGCCTTAAAAAGCTCTTCGCGCAAGTCGCGTCTTTCGCCGTGGCTGAGGAATGGCTCGACGCTCGATCGCGACAGGGTCAGAGCGTAGGGTTTCGGCGTCTTGCGCTCGGCGGCATTCTGCGCCGCCGCGGATTTGACGTCGGCGGGAAGACCCGCGAGGTCGGCTTCGTCCAGTTCCATGACAAATTCGGACTCGTCCGCAAGCACGTTCTGCGAAAACTGCAATTCAGCGGTTGCGAGCCGCTCGGCGATTTCGGCGTAGCGGTCGCGATCAACGCCCTTCAGCCGAGCGCCCGAACGGACGAAGCTCTTGAATGTAAGCTCCAGCAATCGAGCCTGTTCATCGCTCATCGCCAAGCGCCCGCGGCGCTCATATAGAGCTTCGACTCGCGCGAACAATTTCGCATTGAGCGAAATAGCGGCATAGTGACGCGCGAGCCGAGGAGAAATTTCACGTTCAATGGCGCGAAGCTCTTCGGTCGAAATGGTCGAGGCAAGGTTCCAGAAAACGCCGGCGACCCTGTTCAGGATTTGGCCGGCAAGCTCAAGAGCGTCGATGGTGTTGCAGAAATCCGGCGTGGCTGGATTGTTCACGATCCGGTCAATCTCGGCGTCATGCTCACGCATGGTTGCGTCAAAAGCCGGAAGATAGTGCTCAGAGTCGATCGCATCGAAAGGTGGAAGCTCGAAGGGAGTCGACCATGAGGCCAGCAGCGGATTTTGCGCGTTCATTCTGAGTCTCCGATTTTCCCACACATAGAACTCGGGAAGCGCGGACGCCAGCTGTCCTGTCGGCCCCGACGCTACCGGATTTTGCTGCTAAATCTCAATGCCGGGCCAAAGGACTTCGAATGCGCGACCTTTTTCGACTCGCCCTGGACAGCGCACAACGTTTTGAAAGGGACGATGGTTACGCCATGGCCAGCCATATCGCGCTCAGCGGCCTGACCGCCATTTTTCCTTTCTTGATTTTCGTCACCAGCCTCGCCGGCTTTTTTGGCGCGCAACCGCTGGCGGACGAGGCGGCAAGGGCGTTTTTCGAAATATGGCCGCCGCGCGTGGCGGAGCCGATCCTTAACGAAATCCATAACGTCCTGAGCAATCGCCATGGAGGATTGTTGACAATCAGCGCCGTTCTCGCGGTCTATTTCTCGTCGAGCGGAGTGGAGGCCTTGCGGACAGGGCTCAATCGCGCCTACGGGGCGCGAGAAACGCGGCCTTGGTGGCGGCTCCGCCTGCAATCGGTCGCCTATGTCTTCATCGCCGCCCTGGCGCTTTTATCGCTGGCCTTTCTCCTGATCCTCGGGCCGATCGTATGGGCGGCGGTCGTGGCCAAGGCCCCGCCATTGGGGGCCTTGAACCATATGGTCTTCGTCGGCCGCTATTCCGTGGCGTCGGTCATTCTGCTGGCGGCCCTTCTGATTGCGCACCGAGTCTTGCCGAACGTGAAACTGTCGCTGCGCCAGACCGCGCCCGGGATTGCGCTGACCTACTCGGCCTGGATGATATTCGCCCTGGCCTTCAGTTCTTATCTCGGACGGTTCGCTTTCAATTATGTGGCGACTTATGCCGGCCTCGCGTCGGTCATGATCGCTATCGTCTTTCTTTATTCCCTTGCGGCAATTTTCATTTTCGGCAGTGAATTCAACGCCGCCTTGCGCCGAGCACGAAGGGCCGAAGTCAATAAAAAAGGCGGGACCGAAGTCCCGCCTCAGATGGATAATTTGACCCTTTAATCCTTAGCTGGCCTGCCGGCTTCTATCACATCCTCGATCGTGCGTAGACCCGTCTGCGTGGCGTTGACCAGCACCGCCATATTGCCGGGCGCGTGCTGGTTCTTCCACATTTTCGTATGTGCGAGCGGAATCTTCGCCCAAGGGAAGACTTCGGACATGCAGGGATCAACGCGTCGGTCGACCACGAAATTATTAGCCGCGGCCGCTTGCTTGAGATGGGCGAAATGCGAACCCTGGATGCGCTTCTGCCGCATCCAGACATAGCGAGCGTCAAAAGTCAGGTTGAAACCTGATGTGCCCGCACAGAACACGACCATGCCCCCGCGTTTGCAGACCAGCGTCGAAACCGGGAAGGTCGCTTCACCAGGATGCTCAAAGACGATGTCGACGTCTTTCTTGCCCGTAATGTCCCAGATCGCCTTGCCGAATTTGCGGGCTTCCTTGGTCCATTCGGCATATTCCGGCGAATTGACCTTTGGCAGCTGGCCCCAGCACTTGAAGTCCTTGCGGTTGATCACGCCCTTCGCGCCTAGCGAAAGCACGTAATCGCGCTTTGATTCATCGGAGATGATGCCGATTGCGTTGGCGCCGGCGGCGGCGATGAGCTGCACGCCGAACACGCCGAGACCGCCCGAGGCGCCCCAGACCAGAACATTGTCGCCGGGCTTCAGGCGATGCGGTTCATGGCCGAAGAGCATGCGATAGGCGGTCGCCAGCGTCAGCGTATAGCATGCGCTCTCTTCCCAGGTCAGGTGCTTTGGGCGAACCATCAGCTGGCGGTCCTGCACGCGACAGAACTGAGCGAAAGAGCCATCCGGCGTTTCGTAGCCCCAGATGCGCTGGGACGAAGAAAACATCGGATCGCCGCCGTTGCATTCCTCATCGTCGCCATCGTCCTGATTGCAGTGGACGACGACTTCATCGCCGACCTTCCAGCGCTTGACCTTCGAGCCGACAGCCCAGACAACGCCCGAGGCGTCAGAGCCGGCGATATGGATAGGCTGCTTGTGGGCGTCGAGCACAGAAATGGGCTCGCCCAAGGCGGCCCACACGCCGTTGTAGTTGACGCCGGCCGCCATCACGAGGACGAGCACATCATGACTGTCGAGCTCCCAGGTGGGAACGACTTCGAGCTGCATGGCCAATTCCGGCGGCCCATGACGGTCCTTGCGGATCACCCAGGCGTGCATGTTTTTGGGAACATGCCCGAGCGGCGGAATTTCGCCGATGTCGTACAGATCCTTCACGACCTGTTCCTTTCCGGCGCTTGCGCCGCCCGCCGCTGGCGATTGACTGTTCAACGCTGACTCCTGTCGTTGCTGTCCATAGTTGAGAGCGGCCCCTTCCGGCGGCGGACGCGGAAAGCAACGCTTTCGCTGGCGACCTGTTCCAGATACGGAATCGAAAACGTACCGATCCCACGGGATCGATGCGTTCATTTCTCTTCGTTAACGCGCCAATATACATTTTATTTCGTTTTGGCGAGCGGCAGCACAATTTTTTCGCTTCGTGCTTAAGTTGGCGCCTGTTCTGTTCTCCCTGCTTCAAGACAATCTTAAAAATAATAACCTGCATAAATTTCCGTGGCTTATCTCTAACCGGCCCCGCCTGTGACACGCCGAGCCGACGCCTCGTAGACAGATTGTGCTCTGCGAAAAAGTAAGGCAAAGCAGTGCCGAGCCGCAATGAAGACGACAAGGTTCGCCCGTCGAGCGGCCGGCTAAAAGTGAGGTTCCGATGACGAAGTCAGCCCCCGGCCGCGACAAGCCCTGGATCTTCCGCACCTACGCGGGCCATTCCAACGCCGCCGATTCCAACAAGCTTTACCGGGGCAATCTCGCAAAGGGCCAGACCGGCCTATCCATCGCCTTCGACTTGCCGACACAGACCGGTTACGATTCCGATCACGAACTCTCCCGGGGCGAAGTCGGCAAGGTTGGCGTGCCGATTTCTCATCTGGGGGATATGAACACGCTGTTCGACGGCATTCCGATTGCTCAGATGAACACGTCGATGACGATCAACGCCACGGCGCCCTGGCTGCTGTCGCTTTACATTGCCGCAGCCGACGCGCAAGGCGCGCCGCGCGCCGCGCTGCAAGGCACGACCCAGAACGATATCATCAAGGAATATCTTTCCCGCGGAACCTACGTGTTCCCACCCGGTCCCTCGCTGCGGCTGACGAAGGACGTGATCCTGTTCACGACCAAGGAAGTTCCGAAATGGAACCCCATGAACGTTTGCTCTTATCATCTGCAGGAAGCCGGCGCCACGCCAGTGCAGGAATTGTCCTACGCGCTGGCCACGGCCGTGGCCATCCTCGACATGGTGAAAAACTCGGGTCAGGTGGCGGAGGTGGATTTCGGCGAGGTTGTTGGCCGTATCTCGTTTTTCCTCAACGCCGGCATGCGCTTCGTCACGGAACTCGCCAAGGTGCGCGCCTTCACCGAATTGTGGGACGAGCTGACCCTCAACCGATATGGCGTCAAGGACGAGAAACATCGCCGCTTCCGCTACGGCGTTCAGGTCAATTCGCTCGGCCTGACCGAGCAGCAGCCTGAAAACAATGTCTACCGCATATTGATCGAGACCCTGGCCGTGGTCCTGTCGAAAAATGCTCGCGCGCGCGCCGTGCAATTGCCAGCCTGGAACGAGGCGCTGGGCTTGCCACGCCCCTTCGATCAGCAATGGTCGCTGCGCCTGCAGCAAATCCTTGCCTACGAGACTGATCTGCTCGAATTTGGCGATCTCTTCGATGGCAGCTTGGAGCTGACGAAAAAAGTCGACTCGCTCAAGCAGGAAGCGCTGGCCGAACTTGCCGCTATCGACGCCATGGGCGGCGCCGTTGCCGCGGTCGAGACCGGCTATCTCAAATCCAAGCTGGTGGAATCCAACACCCGGCGCCTTGAAGGAATCGAGGCCGGCGAACAAATCGTTGTCGGCGTCAACAAGTTCGTCGAGAGCGAGCCCTCGCCGCTGACTACTGGCGATGGATCCATCCTTGTCGTGCCGCATCATGTCGAAGCCGACCAGATCGAGCGCCTGAAGGCATGGCGCGCCCAACGCAACGGCAGGGCGGTCGAAAAGGCGTTGGCCGATCTTCGCGCCGCCGCCAAGGAAGACCGCAACATCATGGAACCCTCGATCGCCGCCGCCAAGGCGGGGGTCACGACCGGCGAATGGGGCCAAACGTTGCGCGAAGTGTTCGGCGAGTTTCGCGCCCCGACGGGTGTCGGCCGTAGCGCGCGCCAGTCGGGCGGCTCTCTGGATCCCGTCCGCTCCGAGGTGGAACGGGTTTCGAAAAAGCTTGGGCGGCGCATAAAATTCCTGGTCGGCAAGCCCGGTCTCGACGGTCATTCCAACGGCGCCGAGCAGATCGCGGTCCGCGCCCGCGATGCAGGCATGGAAGTCGTTTACGAGGGGATTCGGCTCACCCCGGCGGAAATCGTCAACGCCGCACTCGAAGAAGGCGTGCATGTCGTCGGACTGTCGATCCTGTCGGGCTCACATGTGCCGCTGGTCCGCGATGTGCTCGCCCGCATGAAGGCGCAGGGCATTTCCGACGTGCCGGTCATCGTTGGCGGCATCATTCCGCCAGAAGACGAAAAACTGCTTTTGGCGGAAGGCGTGGCCGCGGTCTATACGCCCAAGGATTACGAGCTTAACGCCATAATGGCCGACATCGTTCGCGTCGTCGAAGACCACTACTCCACCATGCCCTGACGCGCTTGCGTGATTGAAAGCCTCCGGCAGGTTTGCCAAGACTGAAGGAGGCTTTCATTTTTTGATTCGTCGGAGTTCGTTCATGTCTGCGGACGCATGCACCCAAGGTCTGGACACGGGGTTTATCGAGCTGGGGGCCGCCAAGGTCGCTGTGCTTGGCGTCGTTCAGGGCATTTCCGAATTGCTGCCTATTTCGTCGACCGCGCATATGCGCATTGTGCCGGCGCTGCTCGGATGGCGCGATCCGGGCTCCGCCTTCTCAGCCGCGATGCAAATGGCTGCGCTCTTCGCAGTCGTTTCCTACTTTTGGAGCGACGTTCGTGGCCTGGTCGTCGGTTCAATCGGTGCGATCAAGCGCAGGGATTTTCGCGACTGGCAGTTCCGATTCGCCACCTGGATCCTGCTTGCAACCTTGCCTCTGGTGATTTTCGGCACATTGATGTCGAAATGGCTGAATGCCTGCGGTTCGCCGCTAAGGACCCTGCCGGTAATCGGCGTCGCCTGCATCGTTATGGCGGTGCTGTTGGCCCTAGCGGAGAAATTCTGCGCCCATCGGCGAACGCTCGACAATGTCTCGCTCACGGACGCCATGCTGGTCGGTCTCGCGCAGGTGGGTGCGCTTATTCCTGGCGTCTCACGATCAGGCTCGACCCTGACAGCGGCGCTGTTCCTGGATCTCGAACGCGACGAAGCCGCGCGCTTTTCCTTTTTGCTTGGGCTGCCAGCCATCTTTCTTGCCGGCGCGAAGGAAATTTTCGAACTCTACAAAGCGCACCTGTCCGCGGAGGGGTGGATGGTGCTTCTGACCGGACTTGTCGTTGCTTCCATTTCCGCTTTTGTCGCGATCTGGAGCCTCATGCGGATCCTCGAGAAATTCTCGTCCTGGCCTTTTGTCGTCTATCGTTTCGTCCTTGGCGTCTTCTTGCTAGGCGGCGTCTATGCCGGCTGGCTTCAATAAAAGAGTGGCCAAACCCTTTCTGGTCCTTGGACAGGACCGCATTCGAAAACGCCTGCGGCCCCATCCGACACCAGTCGTGGATATGCGCTAATTGATGAAGCTCGAAAGCGTTTCGGCATCAGCCAAAGCCTTGCCGACCGGCTTGCCGTCGAGGGTTAGAACGCCATTTTCCGCCGCGATGTCGACCCTCTGGCCGTCCTCGATCTCGCCCGCAAGCAACATTTCAGCGAGAGGATCCTGCACGTTCTTTTGAATCACCCGCTTGAGCGGACGCGCGCCATAGGCAGCGTCGTAACCCTTGTCGGCAAGCCATGTGCGACCGCTATCCTCCAGTTCGAGCCTGATCTTGCGGTCTTCGAGAAGACGATCAAGCCGTTTGAACTGAATGTCGACAATGGCGCCCATATCCTGACGCCGCAATCTGTGGAAAAGGATGATCTCATCCACCCGGTTGAGAAATTCCGGTCGGAAATGCGAGCGGACGACTTGCATCACCTCATTCTGGACCGCTGACGAATCTTCGCCTTCCTTTTGCATGACCAGGAATTCCGCGCCGAGATTCGACGTCATGATGATGACCACATTGCGGAAATCGACCGTGCGGCCTTGTCCGTCCGTCAGACGGCCGTCGTCAAGCACCTGCAGCAGCACATTGAAAACGTCAGGATGCGCCTTTTCGATTTCGTCGAAAAGAACGACCTGGTAGGGCCGCCGCCGCACGGCCTCCGTCAAGGCGCCACCTTCCTCATAGCCAACATAGCCGGGAGGCGCGCCAATGAGGCGAGCGACCGAGTGTTTTTCCATATATTCCGACATATCGATCCGGACCATGGCGGTCTCGTCATCGAACAGGAAGGAGGCCAAGGCCTTGGTCAACTCGGTCTTGCCGACCCCGGTAGGGCCGAGGAACATGAAGGAGCCGATGGGTCTGTTCGGATCCTGCAATCCGGCGCGGGCGCGACGGACAGCCATGGAAACGGCTGCGACAGCTTCGCGCTGGCCGACCACCCGGCGGGCAAGTTCATCCTCCATCTTGAGAAGCTTGGCGCGCTCGCCTTCCAGCATCTTGTCGACGGGCACGCCTGTCCAGCGCGAGACGACCTGGGCGATATGGTCGGGCGTCACCGCCTCGTCGACCAGCACCTCGCCCGCTTTCGCTTCGGTCTCGGCGAGTTTTTGCTCAAGTTCGGGGATGACGCCATAGGTCAGTCGACCAGCTTCGGCATAATCGCCTTTGCGCTGGGCGATCGCCAAATCATTGCGGGCCGCCTCAAGTTTTTCTTTCATTTTTTGCGCAGAGCCGAGCTTGTCCTTTTCCGCGCGCCAGCGTGAAGTCAGTTCGGCTGATTTTTCGCTCAAATCGGCAAGCTCACCCTCAAGTCTTTGCAGGCGATCCTTTGAAGCCTGATCGGTTTCTTTTTTAAGCGCTTCCTGCTCGATCTTGAGCTGCATGATGCGTCGATCGAATTCATCGAGTTCTTCCGGCTTCGAATCAACCTGCATGCGCAGCCTGGAAGCCGCTTCATCCATCAGATCTATCGCCTTATCAGGAAGAAACCGGTCGGCAATGTACCGATTGGACAGCGTTGCCGCTGCGACGATCGCGGAATCGCTGATGCGCACACCATGGTGGAGTTCGTATTTCTCCTTGAGTCCGCGCAGTATCGAAATCGTATCCTCCACTGTGGGCTCGCTGACAAATATTGGCTGGAAACGCCGAGCCAAGGCGGCGTCCTTTTCGACATGCTTGCGATATTCGTCGAGCGTCGTCGCGCCGACGCAGTGCAATTCGCCGCGCGCCAAGGCCGGCTTGAGCAGGTTGGACGCATCCATTGCGCCGTCAGCCTTGCCGGCGCCGACAAGCGTGTGCATTTCGTCGATAAAAAGGATGATGCCTCCAGCGGCGGCCGTGACCTCATTCAGCACGGACTTGAGCCGCTCCTCGAATTCCCCGCGATATTTCGCGCCGGCGATAAGCGAGCCCATATCCAAGGCCAGGAGGCTCTTGTCACGCAGGCTTTCCGGTACGTCGCCATTGACTATGCGCAGGGCGAGACCCTCGACGATCGCGGTCTTTCCCACGCCCGGCTCGCCGATCAGGACGGGATTGTTCTTTGTGCGCCGGGACAAGACCTGAATGGTGCGGCGAATCTCTTCGTCGCGTCCGATGACCGGGTCGAGCTTGCCCTCGCGCGCCGCTTCGGTGAGATCGCGCGCATATTTTTTCAAGGCGTCATAGGCGTTCTCGGCCGAGGCCGAATCGGCGGTGCGGCCCTTGCGCAGGTCCTCGATCGCCTTGTTCAGAGCTTGTGCGTTGACGCCGACGCCCGCCAGGATTTTGCCTGCGTCGCTGCTGGCGTCCATCACCAGCGCCAACAACAGGCGTTCCACCGTGACGTAGGAATCGCCAGCCTTCTCGGCGATTTTCTCAGCGCTGTCGAAAAGTCGCGCCGTCGCAGGGGTAAGATAGAGCTGACCTGCGCCAGCGCCCTCCACGCGCGGCAATTTTGCGAGGGCGACCTCGCATTGCTGCAGCGCTTCGCGCGATCGTCCGCCGGCCTTGTCGATCAGGCCGGCCGACAGGCCTTGCTCGTCGTCCAGCAAAACCTTGAGGATATGAAGCGGAGTGAATTGCTGATGGCCTTCCCTGACCGCCAGGGACTGCGCGGATTGGACGAAACCCCGCACGCGTTCGGTCAATTTCTCGATATTCATGTCAATCCTCCAAGCCCGCGGCGGCCTCCCGATCCGGCAAGGCTGCGGCGTCCAAACAATCGACCCCTTTCGGCGGTC